>OLNZ01002062.1_pt1 | contig 12707 bp, 7 predicted proteins | sample 1672981 | NCBI WGS metagenome assembly OLNZ01 (sample SAMEA3136743, study PRJEB25190) | human gut metagenome | biome: human gut; feature: human-associated habitat; material: faeces | place: Austria | collected 2013
CCCACGCCCATACTTGCGCTGCAAGAGGTAAAAATCGTCCTCCCATGCGTTGCTCCGCACATACAGGCCGCGCCCGAAGCGGTACATTTCACCGCTCTTGACAAACTCCTGTAAAATGCTGCGGTGCAGTCCGGCTTCCGTTACCTGCGCCGCGGTAATTGTGCCGTCCTCCGACGCTGCCAGCAGTTCTTCGATTTTCTCCTTAGCGTTCATGTTTCTCACCTCACTTTGACAATCACACATTATATTATATAGAAATAATGTGCAGTTGTCAACCATGAAACGACGAACACACATTAAATTATCCGAAAATAATGTGCAAACATCAGAAAGGTTCCAAGACTTTAGTCTGTTCTATCATGCACATCAGATTTTTCGGTGCGTACAGCTTTCATTCATCGTTCCAGATGAAGCCTTGGTGTTCACTTATCAATTTGCCTTACTCGCCAAGTTTCTTAAAAAACGGAGGACGCTGCTGAGACCCATTTTTACGCATATATTCTGCTTCCTCTTCGATGAGAGCAGCTAAGTCTAAATGATTCAGCCAACGCTCGTATTCTCCGGTTTCCTCATTTTTCTCCCATACTGCGATAAATTGTCCTTTTTCGAGGGTGTAGAGAAATGACTTGTTTGTTTCAATCCGGATGATTGTCAGTTGGTCTTCCGGCACATGGATATCGTAATCTACATGTGTGTCTGTTAGTGAGTAAGGGAATTTTCCCATTCGTTCATCATAGACAATGACATTCTCCGGAAGTTCGTGCCCTGCCTCCAGCTCCTCATCCATCATACGCTGCAAACCGAGTTTACGCGCTGCGGCAAGTCTCATATGTAAATCTGTTTCTGCGGACATACTCTCCATAAAGTCTTGTCCGACTACGCAAGCTGTAAGTTCTCTCAAATCTGAACAATCATACATTTCGCCACTCAGCAGTCCTATCAGATATTTCTGTTCAGGGGCCAAGTCAATTTTTCCGTCATAAATCAATCTAATCATTGTATATTCCTCCTTTAAAATTTCATTCCATCCTTGGTTATAAAGCAAATTTGCAGCTCAGCGTTGCAAGCCTTTGCAATTTCTTCAAGTTCTCTCTCGCTGAAGTTATCCCTTGAAAGCTGCCCGTACAAATTTTGAGGTGTTTTGCCTAAGCGCTTTGCCAGTTCCGCCTGTGTAATGCCTTCATACCCTATCAATGCGCGTATTTTTTTCGCTATCATATTTTGCCCTCAATAAACTTTTTAATTTTTATTATAAATTTTATAGTTTATATATATCACTTTAAAATGAATTTGTCAATATCCAATTCTGCCTGCTTATTCCCATCTATTTTTTGCAATTACAGAAAGAATATGCTGTTTGTCACTACGGCGGGAAAAAATAGCATCCAAAGCGGCCATCATTCCGGCATCGGTTTGTTCGTTATTTTCACTGTAATTGCTTATGATTCGTCCTCTTTTTCTGTCTGAATCGGTTGGTATGATATTATCGGTTTCTGAACCCCGTATGCGGGAACGCTCCGCTGAGTGAACAACGCCCACGGCATATTTTACGTTTGCCTGGATAATTCCTGGCGTAAGTGTTCCGTTAAATCCCCTAAATTCGACTGTACCTTTTGTCGCAAAGGGGCTGATATTAATACGCTGATATTTTCCATCACTGATTCGCAAAATACGCTCTTTGAACTCCTGAATGTTTTCCTGCTCCGGAAGCCGTGCCGTTATGCCGCGAAGATTCTGCCGCATGGACGATTCGGCATAATAGCCTCCACGGAATCTTCCATGCTCGCCGCCGGATAACCGGGTATAAAACTGTTCAAACCCTGCAGACATCTTAAAGAATCGACGCCAACGCTGCCTCTTTCCATCCAGTGAATCTGTTGCGCCAATATGAATATGCCCTCCCGTTCGCATATTCACGGCTGCACCATGTCGTTTGGCCACTTCACAAACAGTTTCAATTTGCCGCCAGGTTTCCGGTGTATCAGTCAAAATCGGTGAAATCAGTTCGCCTCCACGGTCTCCGTTTGTTACTGAGCCGTCTCGTTCCAATGTCCATTTTCCGGGCATTCTGCGTGAATGATATCTGTCCATTTGTGCATTTCCGCATATTCCCATATCATACAATTCACGCGCGATTGCGTTGCTGTCGCCGTCAACAAATTCCAACTCAATACCGAATGTCAGGTCTGATCCGTTTAAGACATTTTCATATTCATACGGAATCGGAGCATTCACAGCTGCTTCAAAATCATCTGTAAACGCTTGTGGATCTTCGCTGTAGAATTGATTATCATCAACATATTCGCGTACGATTGACAGTTCACCATCTTGCTCTGCACGCTGCGCTTCTGTTGTAAACTGCGGCGGCAAGATTTCGCTGTCATTTTCACTTCCTTGCAAAATTCCTTGCCTAATGCGATCTCGCGCGATGTCGACTGCCTCCATGTGCCGGCATCGTCCTTGTCGATATTGATGATCCGGACAGTTGCAGCTCCCTTCTTCCGGGTTCACGGTGTATTCACCTCCTCCGGTCAGTACATCAGCAAGGTTGCTATCATTAAAACGAATTCTGACAGTTTCTCTTCCACCTCTTGTTCTGCTGGGTATTTCTACACTAATGCTGTCCATTTCTCTAAGGCGTTCTTCCAGTCTCTGTGCCATTTCCTGCTCATTTAATTCTGACTCATTGCCGCGCCGGGCAATGTAGCTATTTCCTCTGTTCTTTGGCATTGCATATCCTCCTGTACTCTTTTTCATAAAATTCTATGTTTCGTAAAAAAATTTGGTTTTTATTCATTTCCGGCGGTGATAGATTGCTTTCGGAAAGTCGTCCACGCCTGCTGTGAATATATGCTGACTGATTTAAAACCGAAAATCTGCAATTTACACCATTAAATATGTTTTTCAGTCGATTCGGTGATACCACGCCTGCCAGTATAATCCGTACATCCTGCGGAATATGCTCCAGTAAATATCGGAATCCCGCTGCATAATGTATGTATGTGTTTGCCGCACGGCCGCCGGTTCCGACTACCTGAAAGCTGAAGGCAATCTGCTTCACACTTTTTTCGTTAATTTCTTTTGCCCATTGTTCCAAGTCAATTACATTAAACCAGGATACATCAGGAATTGCAGGAAGCCCTGCATCCAGCATTTCATTGTATATGATGGTGCTTCGCTTAATGTTATAAAGGTGATCCATGCGAGGTGCATCCTCATACACAGAAAAATTCGGTGAAATGATTGCTTTCCATGAAAACTCCTTTAGCTGACGATAGATTTCCTTGCGGTTGTCCCAAAATCCCTCCAGTGTGCGATCCTTCACATAAAATTCCAATACATTGGCTGTTTCATTTTCAATATTTAGTGCATCTTTAATGCCTTTTTTGCGATAAACCCGTGCAACATTTTCACCATTGCTTGTGAAAAAATTTGCTCCGTGAATTCCAATCACATTAAATTTTATTTTTTCCGTTAATCTATCAGGAATAACCGGAATCATGTGCGGCAGGGATTTGGGCGTATTGGTTTGCAATGATATATTTCCGCCGCCGACATTTCGCAGGTGGGCAAAGGATGCGAAGCGATCCGGGCAAAGGCTGAAACATCGATCACAGTCCTTTTTACAAAATGGTTTTTCACAAATAGAGCAGCCCTGGCAGAATGCAAGCATACTGCACTCACTGCATTTTCGTTGACATACACTTTTACTCATTTTCTTTTTCCTAGACTTTAAATACTTCAAATTCCTCTGCTGTAACTTCCATTGCCTTAATCAATGCCTCTTTGGTTTCTGCATCAATTTCGACACGACGAAGCAAACTGATTTGCCTGCGTACAGTTCGAAGCTGCTCAATTAAAAGCAGCACTTCTTTTTCATAAATCTTATTCATTTCGAATCTCCCGGTATTGTTTTATATATAAAAAGCGCCTTATTTTGACGCTATCTTTCGTTTTAAGCAATTTTTTCTTTGTTTTCGAGCGATTTATCGTTTTTAACATTTTCACTTCTTAAAACCGATTTTTTTGCCTTTTAGATTTTTTTATAATTCAAAATATTTACCTGACAGTTTTCCTCCTCATCCTCCCTCGCGCGCACGCGCGCTAGATGACGGAGTGATATAGTTTTTATAATAATTAAAGTTAGCTACTAAATAAAGTTATATATAATATATACTGTTATTATTAATGTGGTCAAAACGACTACATGGTGAAATAGTTTATAATATAAACTTTTCCGTTTATTCTGCCATGTGGTCAAAATGACTACATCCGAAATTTCAACGATTTCGAGCTCTTTTTTTCCATGTGGTCAAAATGACTACATGGTGACTCCCTTTGCTTTTTTAGAATAGCAATGCAGCATCGATTTCACGCTCTTGACAAAATTGTTCTATACGCAAGTCGATTGCTTTTCTTTCTTCCTGCAGCCGTTCTTTTTCAGCCTTATCTCCGGTGAAAGTCAACTGACAGATTTTCATAGTAATCTCTGCGGCTTCCTGATCCATAGCACGAAGCTGTGGGTAATTTTCAAATATTCGCTTTTTTTCATCAGCAATTTCTTCTTGCTTTTTGACTGCGGTTTGAACTTTTGCCGCATTATCCATTTTCTTTGTTATTGCATTAACATCTTCATAAATGCAATTGACAATACACGCCTGCAGATAAGTTCGGACATTTTTTATTTTTTCACGATTTTCCTGAAGCGTCTTCAGAACGACACGAACATGGTCTGCTGTAATTTGTGAAAGGATTTCCATAATAGCATCCTGTTTTTTTACAGCCCCGGCCACTTTAATTTCACGGCTGGCCGCCATATCTTTTGCTGCGTTTAAAATTAATTCCAGATCCTTGTTGTTCGCCGGATCCGCCGCCGCAAGTTCATCAATCCCAAACTGAATCCGAAGACTATCTGTATCTCTTTCCGCATGCCTTCTACTCGGCTTCGGTCCTATTTTGCATCTTTGCCTGCTGTTTTCCACCTCCTGCATCGGTTTTTCTTTTTCTTTCTCTGAATTTTCCAAAGTAATGAAGTCAGATTCCGGATTCGCAACGATCGTATAAATATTTCTTCCAAACATACCGTTCTCGCCTTTTTCGCGCTCGATGCGTAAATAATCACATTCAATCAAAAGCTGCAGATGTTTATAATAGCGTTTAGTTGAAATTCCGAGCTCCTCTATCATCATGTCTCTTCCGGGAAAGGACTGATTTCCTGCGCCTGCAAACGACACTATGTATGAATAGATCGCCTTTGCTTCAATCGTTAACCGCTGATCGCGCATCACGATCTTGGGACTTAGCCCAAATCCCTGCGACATGATTCCTTCCACTCGTAAAAGATCGTTTATTCTTTCCATTTGTCTTCCTCCATTCTGCGTCCCAAGTTGGGACATAGCTTCTTAAAATCAAAAGAGCAGCTAACATTTTTTCTGCTAACTGCTCTCCTGGTTTTACTTTTTTCACCGCTGTTTTAATTGTATCCTTCAAAATTTGTTTCGTCAGCAAATTGCTTATACAGCTATGGCATGGTTGGATCAACAATATCCGGACGCAGCTGAGGGTTCTGTAAAAACTGCAATAATCGCAATTGCCGCTGCTGTAAGAATTATAATGGTTTTCAAATGACTCTCTCGCTGATAAGAAACTGCTGCCTTGACAGTCATGTTCTCCGAACGGTAGGTACAGTCTGCGGTGTAGGTTGCCAGTGATGGACTGGCGTCACTTAGCACCTCGCGATAATTTGCCACCCAATCGGTGCCGCGCTGCGTACCGGTGAATTGCGCTTTTCGACAGGTTTCACCGTTATCGTCGGTATAATAGTCGGAAATCCATTTTCCGCCCGTGATGCGGTAATTTTTCGTGCTGTAGCCGAGATTCTTCAGTATGACATCCTCGTATCCCTTGAATACCGGGATAGATTCGTCATTCGGTATTTTACTTCCATCAGGAAGAATATAGTTTTCAACATCCTCCCCACCGATGAATTTTGCCGTTACCGAAAAAGGCTTTGTGAAATCTCCTTTTACCCTCTTGATGTCAACGAAGTTTCCGGTAACGGTAATCGTCTTGCCGTTTGGCAAGGTTGCGGTAATTTCCTTTGTTGCAGGTGCCTCCGGCTGCGTATTGTAACCGTGATACCGCTTCGTTCCGGTCGCAGCTGTACGCTTTGTTTCTGTCCACTTAGTATCAATGATTTTTAGCTCTTCGCCATCTTTTTCGATGGTTTTCGGCACTTCTTTTTTGTCTAAATCTTCATATGTTTTTTTGACTTCCGTCGGTTTTTTCGCTAAAGAAAAATCCGCTGAAACTGCATGATAGGTTTTGCCACCCTCTTCTATGCTCAGCGGAATCTCTGATAAATCACCTTTTCCGATGTCGGAAAATTCAATTTCTGCATCCTTATTCGTCACGAATGTGTACTCCTTGGTGACCTCTTTTTGCGCTGCAAATGCAATTTGCGTCGTTAGCACAAAAAGAATTAGGACAGTAGTTAAAATCCTTTTTTTCATGTTTCCTCCTTTGTAAAGCAAATGGTCTGCTGCAGGGGAAATCCCCTGCAGCATGAAAGAAAAATCTACTGCGAAATAATATCGCAGAAAGAAAGGAAAGCTATTCTTTTCTCCGAATCCTGATAGAGGCTAACATTCCGAAAAGGGACGCAAGCATCAGAAGCAGCATCAGCTGAAGTTGCATACGGTCGCCGGTCTTTGGAACATTTGGAACAATATCCACATCGCCGTCGTCGTCCTCATTGCGCTCGGTGTCAAATTCGATACGGCCGTCTTTTGCTTTGAATTTTACCGTCTGTCCGTCATCGTTGATGTCGGCATGAGCTGCCACTTTCACATCTTCAAAGTAACAGTCTTCAAAGACAACGATTTTCTTTCCTGATAATGCTTTTGCATTTACCGTAAATACCATTTCTACCGTGCCAGAAGTATCTTCTGCAACGAAAGTTACTTCGGAGGTGACTTTCTCGCTGTTTTCGTAAATTGCTTTTCCGGTCTTTTTGTCTACCAAGTAGCCCTTCATCGTATAGGTCTTTCCGGCGATTAGATTCTCATATCTTACCGTGTCGATGATGGTTGCGGTTCCTTTTGCTTCGATGGTCTTCTCGCCGTTTTCCCCGGTTGCCGTTGTGTGAATTTCAGGGAATGTAATTGTCTGTCCGTCATCGTTGATGTCTTCGTGGCTTGTAACTTTTTCTTCGGTTACTTTACCGTCTTTATCGGTCACAACCTTGTAAAGGGTTTCAAAGACTACCACATCTTTGCCTTTTAGAGTTCTTGCATCGAAAGTGAATGAAACATCTTGCGTTCCGGTGGAAACGGTCGGCTTAAAGATTGTTTCTGCCGTTACTTCTTTTCCGTTAATCATTATAGGCTTTCCGGTTTCTTTGTCCATCAAAACGCCGACAAGTTTGTATTCCTGCCCGATGGTTAGGTTGTAGAAGTATACCGTATCGACGATAGTTACATCCTTTCCTGCAAGGGCAATGTGGTCGTTTGTCTTGCTGTCCTTTGCGATGGTGCGGATTGCCGGGTTTGTAGAATTTGGCGGCGTCGGTGGTGTATCCGGTTTCACCTTGTCATTTTTAATCGGCGATACATTTAAATTATCCGTCGTGTTGATTTTAATTTTCAAAGTATCGGATTTGCTGTCCTGTCGTGCAAGGGTTACGGACTTTACAAATTCAATCTCATCCGATTTATTCGCACCGTTTACCGATGCAAGCATACTGTCGCTCTCACCAAGCTGCCCGGTCAGAGTATGGTTTATGATTGTCTTGAGTGTTCCGATCTTATCAAGCATTACTCTTACGCCTGCCCCTGATTCTGTTTTGAATGATACAATATCGCCTGCACTAAGTAGGATTTCCTTACTTTCGGAAAGCGGTTCTTCTAATGTTTTACCGTCTTTTTCACGAATAATCGTGCTTGCGATTACATTTTCACCTGCAATATTCACATATTTAACCTTGGCTGCCTGCGTGTAAGTCTGATTTCCATCCTTATCAAGGATTCCAACCTGTTTTGTTACCGCAGGAATTTCTTCGGTTTCGCCAATTGCCGGGTCAATGATTCCATCGCCGTTGATGTCGTTTCTTGGAACCGCAGGGGTTACGATTTCTTCCTTCGAAAGCGGCGTCCTTGTAACTTCTGCTGTAAGCCTGTCTGCCGCAGCTCCCGGTTCGGTTACCACAATGCGGTCTGTAATTACGGCGAGGGATTCACCTTTCGGCGGGGTAAAATCTGCGGAAAATACACCGCCGTAACCTGTGTAACTTACTTTTGGAATGAATGTCTTTGCCACGCCGTCGTAAGTATAGGTAAAGGTATTTGCTGATACCGAAACCGTTAATGTTTTTCCATTTGGAAGAATCATGCTTACGCCCTTTTCTCCCGTAATGTCTGCTTCTACTTTTGCAATCTCTTTATCCGCGGTAATGGTAAGCATATCCGTTTTCACATCTTCTGTGAGTGCATATGCGATGCCGTCTATGGTAATATCCGGCATTGGGTATCTTACCTCGGTATTTATTGTAACTTTTGCCCGGTTAAAGCCGTTTGCAATGATTTCTCCCGTCACGCCTTTTTCTGTATCTTCTGTTCCAAACGTACATTTTTCGGATGTAATTTCCTTTCCTTCGCCCACTGCAAAGTAAAACGGTATGTCACTAAAGGTATATCCGCTTTTGGTTGCAAGCTCTTTGATGTAATATACGCCAAATGGGAGCTTAATTTTGCTTAAAGCTTTTCCCTTGTCGTCCACCTTGATGACATCCATGAGGGTATCTTTCTTCAAGCTCTCTTTTCCTGCCTTGATTTCTTCGGCGTTATACAGTCCAAAAGTTGCGCCGCTTCCTGCCACGTAATTTCCGCTTTCAAACGCGGTTTCAAAAACTTTTTCAAGGTCGATTTCTACCGTGAAATATTTATTTTCAAGATTCAGCGTTTCCCATACAAGCGGTGTAAACTGGTCTTTATAGGATAATTCTGCTTCATAGCCTTTATCCTCTGCTACATAACCGCTCGGTGCAGATACTTCTCGGATGATATATTTTCCAAGCGGAAGAAGTTTTGATACGGCCTTTCCGTCTTCGCCGGTCGTGATCGTATCCACAAGCTGACCGAGGCTTGCACGGTTTGTCTTGTAAATGTTGTCAAGAACGATAACTCCAACGCCGTTTCCTGATTCTGCGGTGTCGGAAAACATTGTCATCGTGTACCCGTCAGCGAATGTGATTTCCATCGGATTATCTGCCGTTTGATTCGACACGATTTCAATGCGGTAGCTTTCCGCTTCTCCGGTCTTGCCGGATTCGATGCGCTCTGCCTTCCAGCTTACGCCCGGAATCGGGGTGCCTTCGGTTGTCGGATTGTCCGGTGAAAGCCCTTTGTACCAGTCAATGATGTTGTCTTTGCCATCTTCCTTAAAATTTAAGGTTGGAACAATATACTGATAGTTTTTATCCACCGCACTCTGCGGAAGCGTAAGAATTGTCTTCATCGTGCCGCCTGCATAATACATTTCCGTCTTAATTCCATCTTTGGAAAGGAAATAGATTGGGGAAGTCGGTTCTGTTCCTGTGAACGTTACGGTATTTCCCTCTTCGCTGTAGGTATAGCCTGCGCCGATTTCGTATACAGGTGTAATCTTTGATTCCGGTTTTGTAATCTTTACTACCACATTTTTATCTGCGGCGGAGGCCTTTGCATCTACCGTAAAGCCGTCCCAAGAGAAAGTAAAGCCGTTATTGGCTCCGGAAACCTGTTCATATTTTGCAGTAAACTTCTGAACGAGCATCTTTTTGAAGTTGCCGTCCGCATCGCAGTCCTGCCAGGTTGTGCCGTCACTGAGTAAAATCTTGTACTTTGTGCCATCTTCCGCGGCTTTGCTTGCGATGATGTGGTGCGTTTCTTCTTCCGGATCACCGGTAAAGGAAACAAGGCTATAGCCTTCCGGAAGCGTATAGGTTGGAATCGGATTTCCGTCTTCATCACAGCGAACCATGGAGTTTTCGGAAACAAATTCGCCTGCTTGATAATAGCCGATGGTTTCCACTGCAAAATCATCGCCAATCTTTACAACTGCTTTTTCGCCTTTTGTCTTCTTTGCAAGTTCGCAGCCGTTTTTCCATTCGTAAGAAGTCTTGGTTTCTTTTACTTCCGGAACTTCAAATACGCCGTCTCCGTCCGCATCCTGCGCCGGTGTTACGACTCTTTCTTCCGGTTTTACATCCTCTGCGGTAAGGATGTATGCCTTGTAGTCCTTTTCTTCGTAAGCTGAAACGCCAATATCGGAAAGATCCACTTCGTTTCCGCTGATGTCGGTGTCTTTTCCGCCAAGAAGTTCGTAGGTGTAGCTTTTCTCACTGACAGAGAGGCTGGATGCTTTTCTTGTATCGGTCGGATCTTCTTTTGCAAGATAGCTTTCGATTGGAGAAAAGAATTGCTCACCAACTGAGCCTTGCGGCTTTGTTTCCGGAAGCGTAAGGCTGTAGCCGGAAGCAGTTGAGGTTACTTTTGTGACTTCCACATCCGTTACCGCATCGCCGTTTGCCTTGTAGTTCATGTTTACCGTTACATCGCAGCGGTACTTAAAGCCTGCTTCTTCCTTTTCATAGCTGTAAGAATACTTCGTATCCTTTTGCTCCGGTGAAACATAGACTCTTGTGTACCTTCCGTCTTCCTTAGCGGCTCTGTCTCTTAAGTACCAAAGCTTTGCGCCGGAAGCATGAAGCATTTCGCCTGTCTCATAGATGTCGCCTGTGCCCTTAAAGAACTTCGAAAGGGCACTTGTGATGGTTTCAAAGAGGTTTCCGATGTTTGTGGATCGGGTCTTTGGAATCGTAAACTGCTTTCCGGTTTCCCTGTCATAAAGGTCCGGTCCGTCCGTTCCGTCATTGAGCCAAGTGTCAATGGCAGCATAGATGTTATAGACAGCATCCTTTAAAGCTGCTCCCATTTCATAAATCGGCGTAAAGACTTTCTTTCCGTCTTTGGTCTCTTCCTGAAAGCCGGAAAGCACTTCTCCGTCTTTTTTTATCTCAATTTTACCCTTTACCATGTTGTTTGCCATGGCAACGGCTTTGTAATAGCTTGTGTACGGATAGTCTTTCGCATCGTAAGCCGGGTCTGCTTCGGTGATGTTTCCGTCTTTATCAACTCTTTGTGCAAAATTTCCGTCGTTATGATCTTCCTGCTTTTCCACCGTGAAAGTGTAGAAGTTAAAGACTTCGTTTACCTTGTAGCTGTCTTTTCCCTTGTAGGTGATTTTCTTTCCGGCAGCATCATAGACACCGACTAAATCGCTGTACTCATGCCCAAGAAGTGCTTTTTGCTGTCCTTCTTCTACTTTTCCGTAGTCGTGATTTTTGGCAGTATCCCCTGCGCCGTATTCACCAACAAAGTAGCCGGCAGGAAGCAGCCATTCTTCGAGGCGGTAAGTTCCCCATTCGAGTTCATACGGAATGGTGATTTCGCCGTTTTCGTCCGCTTCCCAGGTGTAAGGGCCGTCTTTTGTGATATCTTCTGCATTCGGAAGGAGTCTTCCGTAGTTCTTTGCTTTCGCCGGGTCTAAGAGGAGCGGATCTCCCATATAGCGGATATAGAACTTGGTTCCGGCCGCTCTTACCTGTTTTCCGGTCTCCGCATTGGTCTTAATCACCTTAATGACATTCGTAATCTTCTTGTCGCGAACATTATAGTCATATCTATCATCATTCTTTTCTGTTACATCATAAGTCTTATTATGTTCTCCGATTTCTACCTGAAAATGTTCAAGAACATAAGACGCATCGTCTGCGGAGACTTCGCTCATTGTGTAAGTTCCATACGGAATATCCAAAACAAGAAGGTCGCCGTTTGTGCCAATCTTCATGTCGGTTACGGTATTGTCTTCTCCGGAAGCATCCCGAACAACCCGGTATACGGCGGTTCCGTCCGCAAGGTCCGCTTCGCGAACAAAGCGCACATACGGGTGGTTTTCAAAGCCGCCGGAGTTCAGTTTTAATTTCCATAAAGACTTGGTGGAGTCTTTTTCACCGCCTGCAAGACCGCCTTTCCGCTCCGAAAAAACATCCGAGCCTTCGATGGACTTGGAAAGCGTGAGTTTTCCGCGGTAGCAGTCATTTACGAAAGTATCGGCTGCTGCTGAAATCGGGTCAGCGACGGCACTTAAGATCCCATTTTGTGCTTCGAGCGTGATGCCATCGCTTGCCGAGGCTTTCACATCGTAAACAATCTCAGACCAGTTTTGTTTTTCGCAGGCATAGTTTCTTTGATCCCGGGTATATGCGTTATATTTTACCGTAACGCTTCGCTCGCCGCTGTCCGGCTCAATAAATCTTCCGTCCGGGCGGATTTCGCGGATGGTATAAGTCACTTCTGCGTCCCAGTCATATCTTGTCGGACCGTCGGTTCCGCAGTGGTCGGACGGCGGATCGCCAACCAAGTGAACGGAAGTGGTTCCGCTTGCGGTTTTCGTAAGCATGGATTCATCGCTCCACGGTTTATCGGAAAGCGTCTCGGTGCTTCCGTATTCATCCAGCGTTACCCGGTCAACTTCTTCTCCGTTGCGATATAAGACATAGGTTGCAGAAAGCGTTGCATCACCCATTGGGGTCTTCGTATTTCCGTCAAATCCGGGATTTAAGTCTTCTTTATCGACATCTATCTGAATGGTCGGAAAATATTCCGGGC
>OLNZ01002066.1_pt1 | contig 12681 bp, 8 predicted proteins | sample 1672981 | NCBI WGS metagenome assembly OLNZ01 (sample SAMEA3136743, study PRJEB25190) | human gut metagenome | biome: human gut; feature: human-associated habitat; material: faeces | place: Austria | collected 2013
TCAAGTGAAGATGACAAGAAAGAACAAACTGTTACAGATAAAAAAGCTGAAGAATTTGAAGATGTTTCAAGCAACAGCGAAGTAGCTCCGGAGGTTCTTCCTCCTGTTACAAGCGTTGAAGTGTTTGACGATTACTCCGGTGCAGACCATAAAAATGTTCTTACAAGCAATGAATCAAGCAAGGACTACGGTGATTTCTTTGAGGACGAGCCGTCTGTTAAGCGTACTGACAATAAAGCTGACGATACTAAAAAAATTGAAGAAAAAAACGACTTTGACGATAACAGCTTTGAAGATGATGACAATGAATTCGGATATGCAGATGAAGAAGATAATAAAGAAAATGTAAAGAAAAAGAAGAATAAATTTATCATTATTCTTTGTGCCGTTGTAATTGCCGCCGCACTCGGATTTATCGGTTTCTGCGTTTATAACGGTTTGTCAAATTCATCTACTGACAATAAAACTACTACAGCCGAAACTGCAACATCTGCCGAAGTAACCACACAGGCGCCGAGTACGGCGATGCCTACTACAGTTCCTGCTACAACGGAACAGGTTACAACATCTTCTTCATATAACAATGTTGTTCCTGTTGTCGGTTACGGTTACAGTTACGGTAAGAAGCTTCTTGAACAGGCTGGCTTTACCGTTGAAATTTCTGACTATGAATACAGTTATGATTATCCGGAAGGATATATTATCTCCCAGACTCCTGAAGGTGACACAAGCGCAAGTACGGGTACAGTTGTTAAACTTGTTATCTCAAGCGGACAGATTCAGAGAGAAACAGAAGCTCCTGCAACACAGGCTCAGCAATCATCAAATAGTCAGAACAGCTCATCGGGCAATTCAAATTCACAGTCATCAAGCAATACAAACACTAATAATAACGGCGGATTTATCTTCCCTAACAGCGATTCTTCATATCTCAGCAACGCACAGGTAAGCGCTTTGAGTGATGACGACTTACAGCTTGCAATTAATGAGATTTATGCAAGACGAGGCAGAATTTTTAAGGACGCAAGCCTTAATGCATACTTTAACTCGCAGTCATGGTATGAGGGCAAATATACAGCCGAAGAATTTGAAAAGAATGTTAAATTTAATACTTACGAACAGAAGAATCTTCAGCTTTTGATTAACGAAAGAAGATCAAGAAAGTGATTTTTAAACAAGAAAGATAATGCAGAGGAGTTATTATGAAAGATAAAATATTAAACGCACTAAAAAGCAAGACCTTCTTTGCTTTGGCAATTAATATTGTTATTATGGCTTTGATTATAGTTGTTACTGCATTTTCCTATGACAGTGCTGACGATTTTTACAATTCTTTATATATCTGTCAGTATCATAACTATTACAATAATGATATTAACTACATTTTTGCGACAATTACCGGTTCATTGCAGTACATTCTTTTGAATTTCAACTGTTTTGTACTTTTTCAAATTCTTCTCTCCTGTGCCGCTTTTTCTTCTGTTACATTTGTTTTTGTCGATAAATTCGGAAAGCACAAGGCTTTCATATTCACTCTTGTGCTGAATATTTTGTTTTCATTTGACCATTATTCAAACATTTTAAGCAGTAAAACTGCAGCTTTGCTGCTTACGGCAGGGTTTCTGATGGCACTTAATGCAATCAGAAATAAAAGGTACTCTCTCCCGTTTTGGATTGGTGTACTTGAAGTTATATTCGGAACATTTTTATGTTTCAAATATTTCTTTGTGGGACTTGCATTTTTCATTGCATTCTTCATCGGCGATATGATTGCAAAAAGAAAGTACAAGTTGCCGTTCAGAAAATTTTTCTGGTATTTCAGACCTTTTGTGCTTGTATTTGTCTTTATTGTTCTTGTCGGCTGCGGTCTTGAATATTATTCATATTCGGTCAATAATGCAAATGCAGAAACTTCGGGGCTGTACAGATACAGCGTCCTTGCCGATAAGACCGATGATAATGCTTTTCCAAACTATTCCGATTACTGTGAGGAGCTTAATTCGGTCGGAATAAATTCGGCAAATGAGTATGAACTTTTTGTTGACGGATATTATGATGAAAACAACGGACTGAATACTGCTGCCCTTGAAAAGGTTGCGGATATCCAAAAACGGGAAAATCCGTATAATTTCTTTGATAATGCGGGTGCATTGTTTTCAGATGCATGGGGACATATTATAAATTTTGATTCATATCTTATTGCTTTTACGGTAATACTTGCCGTTATGGTTGTTTTTGTTACAGTTCAGAAAAAAAGATTTGCCTTCTTCCCTGCTTTGTATTTTGCGGTGGGATTTTCGGCTTGTATGTATGTTCGTTATGCAATGGATTCTTCGGCATACACAATGTACGGAATTTTGCTGATGATTCTTTCGTTTACAATGTATTCGTTTGATTTTGGTCATCTCAGAAAAGATGAATACAGCAATATTACAGATAAAAGCAAAAAAACTGTTCTTATTTCGGTTATTGTACTTGTGATATTAGGTGTGGCAAGCTGTGTATCATATTTCTTCCATATCACTCCTGTTTCATATGACAAAAAGCCGAGTGATCTTTATACTGAGGTTGACAGACATCCCGAAAATTATTATGTTCTCGATCCTGTAACAGCTAAAGAATACATTTCATATACCGATAACTATATTCATCCGCTGTGGGGATTTTCTTCCGATTTTCTCCATAATGTTGACGGCTTCGGCTATCTTCATCGGACAAATCAGCTTGTGAACCGCAACCTCTCAACAAATATTTATGAGGCGGTCGTTGACGGAAGAAATGTATATGTTATCGATAAGAACATTACTTTTATCAAAGAAAATTATCTTAACCAATATTACGGCAAAAAGGATTCCGTCATTGTTTACAAGGATGAAAAGGAATTCAACGGATTTACAATTTACAGCGTAGACAGAGTTAAATAACATTAAAAAAGTATATCACGATTTTTTTAGAGACGGTTTAAGTCGTTTTTCTTAGGTTTTTCGTTCATTCCTTTTCTGTCATTTTCCGGGCAAACTAAAACAAAAAGCAGAGCTTTTGGGCTCTGCTTAGTTTCTTGAAAATATACTTTTGCTATGGGAGTGATTCAGATTAGATTGCTCGGAATAAAACAATTATCCTTGTCAATCGGTATCGGCTCCTCACACATACATATGATGCCGCCGTTTCTGCGGTTCAAAGAAGCCTTGTCAATTACGCTGTACTTTTTGACCTCACGACGATCAGGAGAAGCACTCTTTTTGATTTCCAACGGATGAATGACATTGTTTTCCTCGATGAAAACATCAATCTCTTTTGCGTTAGAATCACGAAAATAGGTAATATTTACTTTAGATTTAGCGTAAGCGTAGTTTTTCACAAGCTCCATTACCACATAATTTTCGTAGTAATGACCGCTTGCAGCACCGTTACGGAGAGTGTCTGCCGTCAGCCACATCGAAAGGTAAGCACAAAGACCGGTGTCACAGAAATACAGTTTCGGTGTTTTGCTGAGCCGTTTCAGTTCATTGTTTGAATATGGGGCAAGCAGATAAACAATGTGAAGTCCCACAAGTACTTTCAGCCATTCCTTTGCGGTACTCGGTGCAATGTCAGCGGATTCCGCAAGAGTAGAATAATTGACCTGCTCTGAAACAAGAGCAGCACAACCGACAAGAAACTTACGAAAACGAACTGTGTCGGTGATGCCGCCGTGTTAGCTTAGCAATATTTTTTTGAAAGGTGATAAAATTATGAGTACCAATAAGATTACTTGTTCATTTACCGTTGACCGTGATATTTACAACGCTTATAAAAGTATTGTTGTAAAAGGTGGCGAAAATGTAAAGGGCAACCTTATCCGTTATATGCTCAATGTCATTAACTATGAAACGCCAAATGCAGATACAATTTCTGCCATTAAAGAAGTTGAAGAACTGAAAAAAATCCAAACAAAAAAACCTATGCATCATTTAGCGAGCTTTTAGAGAATATTACCAATGGGTAAATTAAGAATTGTGCCATCACAAAAATTCAACAGAGATGTTAAGCTGGCAATTAAGCGTGGATACAATATTCAATTGCTTGATGATGTTGTTGAAATGATAGCTGAACAACAACTACTACCACCAGAATATAAAGATCACAAACTAATCGGAAATTATTCCGGTTGTAGGGAATGTCACATTACCCCCGACTGGCTCTTGATTTACGAAATTAGTAATGAAGAACTTATTTTGTATCTGACAAGAACCGGAACGCACAGCGATTAATTTATTTTAAGCTCCTAAAGGCATTTTTACCTTAATAGAATATACTAACAAATAAAAGAAAGAACCTTCCCTAATGATAAATTCATCAGAGAAGGTTCTTGTTATTTCTTCACCATAACTACAACCTGTTTGCCGAGTTCGTTATATCTTGTATTTACAAGGCTTTTTGAGTATCTTGTACGAGTGTTTGTCCATGGGTCGTTGAAATAGTAATAATCTTTGTCATAGCCCGTAAGTAACAGACAATGTTCGCCGGCAGTCCAAGTATAGTAACTGCCGAGTTTATATTTTGCGTTTTCATCGGTGTAGTTTACTCTCCAAGTGGTTGTTTTGAATGACGGCAACATATTAATTGTTGCCCAAATCATAATCGGCTGACCTTGTGCAACATACTTACCCGAAAGATATTCAAGACTTTTCCCGCTGATTTCTACAGCCTTGTATGATTTGTCGGAAAGGTATTTGTTCATACATTTTGCCATAATCGGAGCGTATGCACCGTAGCTGTTGGAGCTGTAGGGTGTTCCGACAAAAGCACAATTCGGATCAGGTCCTGTGTATGAACCGTTTGAATAACCGAAAGGTTTTTTTACCAAATACTTATCTGCAAATGTCGTTTCAGAAATTTTATATCCGTAGAAATTCAACAGCATTGTTGCACTACAGGTTTCACAGCCTGTCGGGAGCTTACTTTGACCGATTAACGGAACATTTGAAATCTTCTTGCTCTGTGGCATTATGTATACATTGCAAATGGCTTTTTTTCCGTTATTCAAAATGCAAGTTACAGTTGCTTTTCCTGTCGCTACTCCTTTGACGACACCTCCGCCTCTTGTTACAGCAGCTATTTTTGAATTGCTTGATGAATAAAGTCTGTAATATGCCGCTGTACCTTTTGGAACACTGCTGTTAATGTCAAAACTCTGACCTATGTACAGTACAATTTCACTTGCGTTAAGTTTAAGAGATGTTGCAAGCGGCTTGACCGTTACATTACAGGTTGCTTGTGTACCGTTTGACATTTTGCATCTCACAGTTGTGGTTCCTGCCTTTTTTGCGGTCATCAAACCTCCGGCTTTTTGAACAAAAGCAATATTCGGATCATCTGAATAATAAGAACGATAATAAGCTGCTGTTCCGCTCGGCACATAGCTTGAAAAATCATACTGTTCACCGACTCCAATTATAATACTTGTCTTATCAAGCTTTATGCTATTAGCAAGCTTTTTAACAGTAACCTTACATTTGGCTGTAAGTCCGTTATAAGTTTTTGCTGTAATTGTAGAGACACCAATGCCCACAGCAGTCATTTTGCCTTTATCGTCTACAGTAATTACCCCACTATTATCTGTAGTAAACTCTACTTGCGAAATATCTCCATTTTCAATAGTAGTAATAAGAGTATATGACTCCCCTACCCCAAGTGTTATTCCATTCTTATTGAATTTCACACTTTTAGGCGGAACAGTTGGTTTTGGCTCTGTAGTAGGCTGTTCAGTAATCTGCTCAGTATACTCTTCTGTTGAAGGTTCAGTAACTTCTTCCGTAGTTGTTTCAGTCGATTCTGTCGATGGTTCATCAACAATTGTTGTTTCCTCAACACATTCTGTAGTAGCTTCAGTATATGCTGTAGTTTCAGAATATTCAGTTGTTACTTCAGTACAAGCAGATGAGAAATTCGATATCGTTGTTTCTGTGGATGCTTCAGTTCCGTAAACCGAAGTAGTTTCTGTCAAAGATGACGGTTCTGATGTATCGAATTGAGATCCAACAATAATTTTCTGAATATTAGTGGCATCAATAACGGTCAAAACATTGTCACCATTAGTATCGTAAAGAAATTTCTCATCATCAGTTAAGTCAATCATACCTACAACATACTTTTGGACCTTGGTTGCATCCATAACTGTAAATTCGTAATTACTGCCATTAACGATAGTTGCTGCATATGGTATTGTACATATCACAGATAACAGCGTTATGATCAATAATATTGATATTAGTGGTATTATTTTTTTCATGTTTTTTGCTCCCTTATCTGTGCCTGTTGTAATAGTCTTTGTCTGACCGTTTACAAATGTCTTTTCTACCGTATTACCGTCTGAATCGGTAACAATGTAGTAAGTAATACTGCCGTCAGATGATGTGCGATATTCGCTTTCAAGCGAACCGTCAAATGTATAATAGTAATATGAAGTTTCACCGCTTGAATAGTTTTAGGTATTAGTAGGCTCAAATGAGCCTACTTACCCACATTCGTTTTAAATTTTTTCAAATATAGTTAGAATTATTAATCAATCTAAAATTTATGCCTATTTTTTTTAACTCATTAAATGCACTAAAATTGGTCTCATTGACTAACACCATTTTTTCATGTGAAATACAGCGAAACCACGGTATGCAATTTTTATAAAAAGCCAAATCTTCAGGATAATCATAAGCATTCCAAGAGGAAAAATCTATAGGTTTCATCAATAAAGCCGTTGTTATTTTATTAATTCTGAAACAATGGATTTGTTGTCCTGCAGTATATCTGGGTGTTTTAATTTTACCTAATGGAATTTCATGATTTCTAAAACCATCCAAGAAATTAAAATATTCATTAGAATGATCCTTTTTATGGATCTGTCTCACAGTAAAAAAACTAAAATTCTCACTATAGCAAGTGGCAATTTTTAATATATCGTTATATTTACTATTAAAATCGTCATAATTCATAAAAGTATAAACCATAATACCACCTGTATTCCCTATACATAAAACGAATGGATACTCCACTTTATATTTTTATATTTAACATGATAATGCTTAAAAGAAGCAGACCCTCTATGTTTGGGATCACACTTACTTCTAGTGCTGCCTACTGAGTTTGCGATATTTAACGCATCACTCTTATAATAAGTTATTACATCTTTGCCTTGCCGCAATTTTGATTCAGCTTAACTTTTAGTAAGTTTACTTCCGCATTATCAACCGTCATTTCATTCTCATTATAACCGTAAACAAACGCAAATGCAATATAATTTACAATTTCATTTTTTTCAGGGGTAACAGAAAGTGATACCTGCTGGTAACCGTCCGTGTTTGCGCTAAAGTTCTGATATGTGCATTCTCTGTAATGCGTTCGGAACAAATCATTAAATGCTTTTTCCAAGTAATCAAATTTTTAGATAGCTGAGGCTCTAATACATTTCGAAGCAAAATAATTTCTTTTCGTATTGGTTTCAGCACATAATGCACCGCATTTGTACATTGGTGAACTGTATATTATGAATATAGAAAAGAAAGGACGGAGAACATTTTGATTGGTCATAAAAGAGCTAGCAATTGAACATTTCGAAAAGATCAAGCGTTTTGAGGCTTCTTTCCATGAACAACTCACCGAGATTTCTGATTCCAACACAAATGATATTATTCAGGCAATTGGGTTGATAACCGCAAACAAGAGCCTGACAGATCATGTTGCTACTGATAATTCAGCCGATAATAACGATTCGGATACTTCATCTGACGATAACTCTATACTTGCCCAAAGTATAATAATATAGTTTATTTTCCGACACAGCGGATGGGCTACAGTCAAGTGTTTATGCACATATATCATATGTTTTCATTAGTATTTCCTTAATTTGCTCATTGTACATTGCTCAAATCTCTTATGTTATACGGTTATCCTTGCAACCTTTCCCCAAGGCGGATTCACTTCTTCATTGTTTAATAACCAAAGCACTGGAATACCTCCGGCAAGCTTTTCCAGAGGAAAGGGGGCATATCCATCTGATAATATGATAATACTTGCCGGCAATTTGTCGGACATATGATGAAATACATACTCAAAAATGATTTGAAAGTCGGTTCCACCACCTCCGGCGGGTTTGATTATCTTGAACTCGTTCTCGTCGCTAAACGGCTGTGGCTTTATAATCGCCGCATCAAAGAAGCCAAGCCATCCCTTTAGTTTTCCGTTGAACTGATCAATTGCTCCTTTAACCTCTGAATATGCTGCTGCAATCATATCGTCCGACATACTCCCTGATGTATCAATCATAAACAGGATATCTTCTACCCTATCTTCCTTGCCGTTGAAATCAGGCAAGAAAAACGGACTGTCGTCAAATCTCCGATCCGGTGGAGCAAACGAATAATCAACAACTTCTTCCTGAATAAAATCATTCAAGATTGTCCGCCAATCGGTTTGCGGTTTTTTTAATTCTTTAAGAATACGTTGAGCAAAAGCAGGGAGAAGGCCTCTTGTATTTGAGGGGTCTCTAATTTCAATAGCCTCCGCTGCGTCTTCAAATCGTTTGACCCACACATCTCGGAGAGTATCATCTTCCTCATATTTACCCCACTGTGAATGATCATCCCAAACCCATACGGGTTGATGTTTATCTTTGGCAATCTCTTTTTTTGCCCTGCCGACAGCAGAACCTGGACTTTTATTATTGCCTTTTATATTCTCTTTTTTTGCCCCGCCGACAGCAGAGCCTGGACTTTTATTATTGCCTTTTTTATTCTCTTTTTTTGCCCCGCCGACAGCAGAGCCTGGACTTTTATTATTGCCTTTTTTATTAAGATTATTATTGCCTTTTTTATTAAGATTCTTCGGAAGCATAGCATAGACCTGTTCGGCAGTATATTCATGCCCTTCTTTTCCGTCCGGTGCAACATGCATTGCTATTCCGTATTTGCTTAGCGTTATACTGCTCGCTTTCATTCCGTTCTCAAGCATAATATTAGAGTTGACAACAATGTCAGCCGCAATATTGTATGCTTCAGGGTCTTCAACATCTCCGCGAAAGCAATGCTGTAACACAACATGCAAAATCTCATGCATCATGACAAAGTCAAGTTCACTATCACTGAGACTATCGAGAAAATCTATGCCAAAAGTAATCCTTACTCCATCCGTACAAGCCGTTTCAATTTCTTCACTGACAGCATAAATCATATGCATTAAAAGTAAACCGTAAAATCCATGGTTATACAAAATGCGCATGCGTGATAACAGAAGTCTTTTTATGCACCCTTTAATCTTGCTTTCAGACAGAGCCATTTATTAACCATCCTTTCGTTTGAAGCCACCTTGCAAATTCCGGAATGGTCATGAGCTTTTCTTTGTAATTTTTATCTATGCACATATAGTCTTTCAGCAATACTGCGCTGAAATCGGGAGGCATTTTGTCTGCATATCGGATTGAATTTGCGATTCTGCTCATTTCATCTTTGTGCATCCGTGCATAGGCGGTCATAGATGCCATTAAAGCGTACATGACATCAGTATCCTTTGGCATCTGTGGCATTTTGCCGTCAAAAATATCTTCAACGGCCGGCAGGTTTTTATATACCTTGGCCCATGTTCTGAATTCAACCGCTGCACCTGTCCCGACAAGTCCGGCAATCAAGTAATACATGCTGTCTATGTCATCATCAATCCAGTTCAGAACATTGCTTACCATTTCCCACGCACGGGGAGTCGGGAAAGCGAGATCATTACTGTCGGGATCAAATCCCATGAGATAACTTTGCCTGAAAGACAAAAAACCGACAACCTTATCATTGATACCGGAGGAAATTGCCCATTGCTTCCACGAACTGAAACTGCCTTCAATTTCGATGTGCATAAGTCGATTTGCCAGAGCTTTCGGCATTTTGAAAGCTACGGATTTATCTGTCACACGGTTTCCGGCAGCGATCACGATACAATTCTCAGGAAGTTTGTGCTCTCCGACAACTCGGTCAAGTGTGATCTGATAAGCTGCCGCCTGTACGGACTGAGGTGCTGCGGAAATTTCATCAAGGAACAGGATGTTGACAATATCGTCACTTGCATCCATTTGGAATATCTGCGGTTTCAGCCATACTGCAAGCGTTTTGTCAGCGTTGGCGGTAGGAATGCCTCTCAGATCAATGGGATTAAAAAGAAGCAATCGAACATCGGTTACCTTAACCGTTTTACCGGTTTTCTCGCCAATCTCTTTTGCAATCCGGCGAACTGCTTGTGATTTACCAACACCCGGAGGTCCCCACAGCATAACGGACGGCATCGTTTTGATAGGGTAGTTGTTTTGAATAATTGCGCAGTAGGCGCTTGACAGTTTTTCAACCATTTTACCGACATTCATAGAGGGTATGTTGGTCATTTTAATATCGCTCATGTCTTATCTACTCCTAATTTCTTATTAAGTATTTCGAGCTTTTTGCGGCATTCCTCAATTTCATCGCTGAAACTTTCGTGCTTTTTGAGTTCTTCCTTAAGTTGATATTCTCTTTCTTGCAGCTTAGCAAATCCATTTTTCAATTTATCAAAGTGCTTTTGTAAATCATCAAGAAAATTATCGATTCTTATTAAATTGCCCGTATTCGTATCTCCGAGTTCTACATAATAACGACCGTTTCGTTTCAGCCAAATATAAGGTTTTTCCCGTGTCATGTTAGCGGGGAGAATAATTTCAAAACCTCGATATGTTGTAAGGGCTTTCTCTTTCGGTTCAAGAACATATCCAATAAGAGAAGAATGAATGTATTCTCTTAAATGTTTACGCTTTTCCGTCGCTTCCTTCTTTACCTTGCTATCAACCGGTTCGGGATTTTCTTGTTTCCATCCGTTGTAAAATGCAATATCGGCTTCACATTGGGCAATATTGTTCTCTTGATTGGATATTTTTCCGGGCATCTCTAACAGTTCTTTTTCCATGCGAATTCTTGAATCAACAAGTTTGCGCTGTAATGTCAGATAGCGCGAAAGCTCGTTTGCGGTCTTCACACGCTCTTTTACAAGAGGATTTCCTACGGCCAGAGCTTTGACCTCGGCATAGTCGAGCACTGTGTCTTCAATATCCTTTCCACTCCGCTCGGTAAGCGATCCGGAAAGCAATCCGGTAATAAATCGTTGCTTGGTTTCGAGCAGCTGCCATGAATAGGCATCAAAGCTCCCTTCTGTGATATATCGGAAAATCTGCACTTTTGAATTGGTATTTCCTTGGCGCAGAATGCGCCCCTCACGTTGCGTCATATCTGCCGGTCTCCACGGAACATCGATATGATGCAGAGCGATCAGCTTATCCTGAATATTTACACCGAGTCCGAGTTTGAAGGTCGAACCGAGCAACACGCGAATGTCACCTTTCCTGACTTGAGCAAACATGGTATTTCTCTGTGCTTCGGTCCGGGCATCATGAATAAAAGCAATCTTGTCAGAAGGAACGCCTTTACTCTGAAGCATAGTCTTCACTTCATCATAAATGTTAAAACCCGTTTTAGGAGTCGATGTGTCGCAGAAAATGATTTGTGCAGATTTACGAACCGTTGTTTTGAAATATATATCAGCAACATTTTCGACACAGCGTGCCACTTTCGATTGATAAGTGAACATAGCACTTGGATCGACCAGCCTTAAATCAAGCGCTGCTTTCCTTCCGTCTGTCGTGATTTTCAGCATATTGTCATCCTTGCGACTAACATATCCTTTGCGAACATTCTCTGCTCTCTGTGAAATATCTTTCAGATAATCTGCAAAATCATTTGTTTTTGAGATCAGCGCATCGGTATATCCATCTATCTGCGGGATACCGGCTAATGTGTCCACTTGATGAAAATCGGCAATGGATGACAGTAGAGATGTGAGTTCGGGAAGGTTGTGAAACTTAGAAAAACGAGTGGCAAGCCGATAACTGCTTGTGTCAACATCAATTTCAAATTCCGTGCTCCTTTCTGCAAACATACCGATCCAACTGTCAAAGTTTTGAAGATCCAGCATGGCAAGTTCACCGCTTTGCAAATACATCTGCATAATAAACGCATCTGTGATAGAATTTGTAATCGGAGTTCCGGTAGCGAAGACAACTCCTGCGCCGTCATTCTTCTTCTGCACCATATGTACCTTATCAATCATATCCTTGCATTTCTTGGAACCTGAAGCACTGATTCCAAGAACTTTATCTGCTTTTGTTTCGATAGGAACATTCTTAAAATTGTGTGCCTCATCTACAAAGAGTCTTGTAATTCCGAGATCATCAAAATACACACCGTTATACAAATCATCCATTGCAACGGCAAGTTCAGATAAGGCTTTTGAAACCGCCTCTTGTTTCTTCTTCAAACGAGAAGTGGCCTTGTTCTTTTTGCCCGCTATTTCTGCGATAAGTTCCTGTTCATAAACAAGCCGGTTTCGATAGTATTCCTTTGACAACGGAATCCGCTCAAAACAACTGTAAGCAATAATGATCCCATCAAAATCCTCGTCACGTATTCTTTCAAGAAGACTTTCTCTTTTTGATGGAGTAAAACTCTTCGGCTCTACACAAAGAATATTGGCACTTGGATACATTGCGTAGAAAATGTTTTTCCATTGACCGACAATGTTATTTGGAACGACAAACATATTCTTTTCAGACAGCCCCATACGGCGCATTTCCATTGCGGCAGC
>OLNZ01002071.1_pt1 | contig 12664 bp, 7 predicted proteins | sample 1672981 | NCBI WGS metagenome assembly OLNZ01 (sample SAMEA3136743, study PRJEB25190) | human gut metagenome | biome: human gut; feature: human-associated habitat; material: faeces | place: Austria | collected 2013
ACAACTGTTGTGAACGCGCAGTCCGCCCATTCACAAATCTCCGAAAGAACTTCGGTGGATTTAGCAGTGAGCAGGGTGCCAGAGTCACAGCAACCTTCCTTACTTTCGTTGAAACCTGCAAGCTAATGGCAACGGCTCCACTGGATTTCTTCAGGGGATTCTTTGACATGATTGTAGCTGGAAGAAGGGATTATGCCTTGATGACAGAGGCACTTTTAGTTAAACCTGTTTAAAAATCAGAAAAGTCCAATTTCTTAAAATACTCTGTATCCCCAGTAAACACTGGGGATGGAGTTGTATTGCTATAGGGGTTGGATGCTTACGAAGAAATTCATCGCTTGGAGAGAACCTTGATAGAAGTAAGTTTGCATGTAAGGCCTATACATCCTAAGGCGCAAGCTTTTTTTGAAAGGGAGATGACCAGCATCCGCAAAGCCCAAGAAGAATAGTAATGAGGTTCATCCAAGTGAAAGAGCCTTGGGCGTAAAGCAAGACTATGATTAGTCTTGTTGCCCGAGGTTTTTGAGAAACTAAACTTTAAAACATACGACTATGCTACAACAGAAGAAAGTTAAGCTCAGCAATTATTATTATGATGCATTGAAGGCTTCTTATCATTTCAAGCAGAAGAATTGGGATGAAGCCAGACAGTTTTATCGTAAAAGCGGCGAGGCTTTTATGAAATATCGGCTTTACGATAGAATGGATGAAACGAAAGTCTGCAATTATTTGGCTGGTTCCCATGAGTTGGATGGAACCCCTCTAAAGAGAAAATGGCAACCAAACTATTCAGAATTGTTGAATACTCTGAACAGTTTTAATTATATATCACAAGACGAATTACAGGCTCTTAAGGCTATACAGGAAGATGGCAATCAAGGTATGCATGATTCCGATGAAAAAACAGATAGAATCGAAACTGAAGCGAGTATTAAGCTGGTGCATGCCTATTCCCGAAAGTTGACAGTCAGTTTTTATAAAAGTATTCATAAAGATGTACCGTCAAAGTTAACTGATGCCTATGAGGGAAAAGTAAATGCAGACGTTTTGGAGGAACATTTTGATTTTGGTGAAGTGCTTGAAGCTGCCGATAATTTCAATAATCGCAATCAATATATCCTTATCAGTCCACCGAATGATAAGAATACGTCTGTAGATCTCAAGTCTAGCCTTGCTAGAATCCCTTGGTCCTTTATCCTGGATTTTGATCCGAATACAAAAGGTCAGTATGGTCTTTTTACCTCTTTTGGGGCTGCTAAGGACAGTAGGGTGGTTCCTTTGGTGATAGACCAGTATGAAAGTCATGTATCATTGCCGATTAGTACTAGTGGGGGACGTCTCAATTGGTTGTTTGCTAACGGGCTGTCAGAAAGTGTAGGTACTTCATGCTCAGATTTCCGTTCCTGGAATAAGCGAAAATACGGCAAATTTATCAAAGAAGCACTTCGTCGTTTCATGACAGACTCTACAAACGAATATTATATCGTTTGTCTGAACGTAGAGGATCGTTATCTTAAGGATATCATACATTCTATAGATGATATAGAGGAGGTTGAGGCAGATTTGGTACATTTTATCTTCGTATCTACAGATGAAGACTATCTGGGAGGCGTTTCAGAAGAAGCTCAGGACTATAGTTTTAATTGTGCATCGTTTAAGATGAGTGCCAATGAGTTCATTTTGGGAGTTGAAGAAACCATGTCAAGTGCTGCATCTGTCCCTTTATCCAGTGTCATCGTGCCTTCCAAGGTTTCAGGCAAGTTAGGTTGTATCGATATCTCGTCTATTGTTTCCACTTTGAAAGATGGTGGATTGGATGTTGTTCATGCCAGTATCGGAGCAATTGCACCTAATGATTTATCTCCTTCCGACACATTCTTTAGAGGTGAAGACATTAGTTGGAATGATATATCAAAGGGAGTTGAAGCAACTCGTAAGATTCAGGATGCTCTTAAAAACAAGATCAAGGATCGTATACAGCTTCGCCAGTCTTCCAAATTCTTGCTTTATCATGATGCGGGTGCAGGTGGAACCACTTTGTCCAGGAGATTAGCTTATGATTTGAGAAAGGAGTATCCTGTAGTCCTTTTAAATAAGTATATAAAAGGTGTGACAGAAGAAAAACTTCATCTCTTTTATAATTGGGTAAAGACACCGGTTTTGGCAATAGTTGAAGCTTCTAAAGTAAATATCACAACGATAGATGCCTTGATACGAAATTGCAATTCAAACAAGGCTAGGTTCTTATTTGTAATAGTCGAAAGGCATAACAAAAAAGTTGGATTATCCGACCAGTAGAACAACATACATTTGTCTGATACAATGGCAGATTCTGATGAGAAGAACCGGTTTGTAAATAAAGTCACTCTCTATGCCAAGAACAAATCCGATATGGTGGAATGGGATAAGAAATCACCGAACCAGTGTGAGGTTATAGATTTTTCGTTGGCAATTTGTAATGATGATTTCAAACAGGAAAAAATAGAGCAATATGTAAGTTATTACAATAGTTTTTTATCACCATCTCTTAATGAATTTGTTCTTTATGTATCAATGATTTATCATTACTCTCAGAAAGAGGTGCCAGACCTTATTTTCCGAAATCTCTTTCAGAAGGATGGGGTGGTGATTGGCTTGCAGAAATACCTTCGCAGTCATCATAGTGAAGAGCAGGCACTTTATAAGATATTGAGCAACGTTACAGATGAAGCTGGGAAACAGACCCTCTGGCGTCCTCGCTATGCCCGATTTGCCGATGCAGTTCTGCAGTCTGTATGTAGTGTAGGTGGTTGGAAAGAGATGGTCTATGAGAGTTCTATCAATCTGATTAATAGCATAAAGAGCAATCAGCAGTATCTTGTTGATGATTCCCGTCAGATTCTGATTAGTGTATTTCTTGAGCGAGGTAAAGAAGAACTGTTGGGTGTAGAAGAAGCTTGGTCAAAAGACAACAATACTCATTTTTCACAGTTGTTGGAGGATCTTGGCTATAGTGAACTTAATCAGCGTAATGTGTTGTCAAGATTAGCCAATAGTTTTCCTAACGAAGCCCATTTCTGGGGCCATTTGGCACGCTTCTGTTATGAAAAGGCAAGCATACCTAAGCATTTTGATGAGGCTATGAGCTTTGTACAGAAAGCTTTTGATGCAAATGGTGAGAAAGATTTTAATCTTCAGCATATTGCAGGTATGTGTAAACGAAGACTCTTGGAATATTATAAGCGTGAAAATGTAGAACTTGATTTTGAAGATATAAAAGATTTGACAGAAGAAGCGCGTGGCTATTTTAAGGAGAGCCGCCGTTTAAACTCTAAGAATATCTACGCATATATCTCTGAAATTCAGTTGATTGTTATCTTGATAGAATATGGAAAAGGATTGTCTCCGTATGATACTTACAGACGGTTCCTGTTCTCTCGTGAAAACGAATGGTATCAGGAGCAATATGTTTCTATGCTCGAACTGATTGATGAGACCAAGATTCTTCTCTCACAGATGAAGACATTGGGTAATACGCAGAAGACACATAAGTCATTTGATTATCTGAACAGAAGTGAGTCTCAGAGCAAGAATTTCGTAGATGATCTGCCAGGTATGTTGAATCATTTAAGTGCTGCCATCGAGAAAGCATTGTATGAAGAGCGACCACGATTACGCCAGTTGTATGTTCGTTATCTCCTTCTGAGCAAGGTTAAGGGTGATCCGAAACGTCTTGGTGAATCTTGGGGACTTTTAACAGAGAAGGAACAGGATAAGGTAGAAAACTATTTAAATAGTAATATTCAGCAAGGTAATACCAATCTGTTCTCATTACGTTATTGGTTCCAGTTTGTTCGCAAATGCCGTAAGGATACGCCTGTTGATGAGATTATTTCCCGTCTCCAGACATTGGCACAAGCATCTGGTGAGCATCATCCTATAGTGCAGTTGGAAGCAAATTATAATATTCTTGTCCTAAAGGCATTTACAATTATTCATGATAAGGATTATTTTGATACAGACAAGATAAGGGAGATTAGGTATTTGGCATCTACTTGTCATCAGCAGTCCCTCAATGACAAATACATCTTTGATTTGTTAGTCAATGATCATGATATAAGCGGTATTGTGCCTTATAACGAGAATACCGATTTTTCTAACTGTATACGATTGCATGGAACCATATCCAGCATTCGCAGTACGACACAGGGAGAAATCAAGTTAGATTGCGGATTAACAGCATTTTTTGCTCCTTCTAAGGGTAATTTCGTGGAAGGCAGGGATGAGACCAAAGAAGTAACTTTTGTGATTGGTTTCCGTCATGATGGTCTTTTTGCATTGGAAGTTAAAGCTGTTGACGATTCTGATGATGTAAAAACTTCGGATGTATCCGAAGAATTGAAAGAGGAGAATGCGATAGAAAACATTGATAATCTTTCAGTTGAAACTTCATCTGCTTCAGGTCAAAGAGATGATGTTTACGAAATTCCTTCAGGAAATCAGCAGAAGTTCAAGATCTTAGGCAAGATAAAACTATAGAAAAATGTTAACTGTTTTTCTTGATTTTTGCTCTGAAATTCGCGGATTTTCGACCGGGAAATAATTCCTGGAGAATATCTGAAATATGGCAAAAATATGTAAGTGACAGAAAATCAGTATGTTATCTGTATTTGTGAATTTCGTCGAAAAAACAGAATTCTGCAGTTGTACAACTAAGACCCTTATAGTTGTACAACCATAACTCTAGAGTTGTACAACCATAGCCTATATAGTTGTACAACCGCAGCCTTATGGTCGTACAACTATAGGTCATTCGTTCTGCAAAGAGCATATAATACGATATAAAACCGATATTTTTGCCTCTTTGCAGCCATCTAGATTGAAAATCTCAAATTTGCGATAATTTAGAAATAATATTTGACGTAAGCAGTCACTTAGGGCCGTCTTGCGTACGTTAATAAAAATGAATATCTTTGCCCCGAATTTTAAATTTGGGACAAAATGAATATAAACGAAGAAGGCAAGTACTATACCTCAATGGTTCGTAAGTTTCGAACCTAGTACAAGAGCAAGTACCTTCATGGGTTCTGTAAAGAACAAATTGGTAGACTTACTCGCTCATAGATGGCAGCTGGCTACTGTTACTGCTTGGGCATAAATTCAAATGATTTTTTCTTTAAAGATATGAAAAAGCATTCATTTTAGGGCTTAACATATCTAAAGTGACCGCTTACATTGTGTTCCGATGGCATTAATGATTAATCCTGCCCCAAATAGTGATTATTTTATTAACAACAAAGCGTGGTTTGATTTGGAGAATTTAAACAATGAAAATGATGAATTATAGAAATGAAAGTGAGATAATGTATGCTATAAGAAAGTTTCTTGATGAGCATCAGGTTCCTTTTAATATAGCGGAAATATCTCAACATACAAATTATATATATGACTTTTATCTTCCTAAAGGCTTGGAAAATGCCAAGTTTCCATTAGGAAAAGGTTATGTAAAGTATGAGATAGAAGGACCTGTAGCTATAGAAGTTAAGGGACGTTTACTCTTTGATACGATTCAGCGATATGTCACTCTATTTACGGAGGAACTTGCTCCTCAAAAGGAAGTTTCTTCTTTTCTTCTGGTTTATGTAGAGGGAAAACTACCTTCTATTTTAAAATACCATCTTGAAAAATTAAAGGTAAAGGGGTTCTATGTCTTGTCCCTATCTCAATTCCTTGGTATGCAAATTGATACTGTAATCCCTAAAAAGAAATTTAATTTAGAAGAATATGACTGGGTTAAAGACCGAGATAAAATTTTAGAAATAGCAAAGGTGAGTCTTCAAGATAAAGATTTTTCTCTTTTCTTTGGAGCTGGAGTTAGTATGTCTGCAAAATTGCCATCATGGTGGAAACTGTTAGAGGGCTTGGTGAACAAAAGTAAGCAGAAGCAGTTGGATAAAAATGATATAGATAATCTCCAACAAGTCTGCTATGATTCGTCCATTGTCCTTGGTCGTTTTATAAGACAGATGATGGAGACTAAGTCAAATGGTGAGGACTACTATAATGCTGTACATGATGCCCTTTATGCAGGCAATGACTCTTGTACATCTCCACTGATACAGGAAATCTGTAATTTGATTTTGGCAAAAAGACAGTTTGCTAAAAGTATCATCACCTATAATTTTGATGATGTTATGGAGAGGGCTATGGATAATGTTGGTATAAAGAATTATTCTATTTTTGGTATGAATCAGCCTCAGCAAGCTTTCCCTATTTATCATGTTCATGGCTTTATCCCTTATGATAATTCTCAGATAATTAAGTCTGTGCCAATATTGAGTGAGGAAGAATATCACAGAGTTTATGCCAATTCTTACAATTGGTCTAATGTGGAGCAGATTCATGCTCTTAGCAGAAGAACATGCATTTTCATAGGTTTGTCAATGACAGATCCAAATTTACGCCGATTACTTGATATCGCTATTCGTGATAGTGAGAATGAGGCAAGGCATTTTGTCTTTTTGCCTCATATTACAAAATTCAAGAATGCAAATAAAAAGAACAACGAAGCTATGAGAATCCATAAAGAAATATTCTTGGAACTAGGCTTGAGAGTTATTTGGTACACTGATTATAATGAGTTGCCAACTTTGATTAGTCAGTTAAAATAATCTAGAGATCATGGCAATATTTATAAAGGTTAGCGATCCTTCTAGTTTTCTGAAGGACATAAAAGCTTCCATTGATGGTGGGAGTATAAAGGAATGGATATATGATGATGATGGGGACATTACTTCAACAGATGAAAAACTGAAGAATGAAGCTTGGTTTCATCCTTATATGCCAGTTGATAATATATTAGTGCTTGGAATTATTGGGCGCAAAAATGTAATGATGTCTATGTATACGTATACTATGTATCATAGTGAGTTTATTAAGACACTTCTTCTTAATTATGGTTCTCAATTAGATGATATATCTATAATGCCCCCATTTTCAAATCATTTTGACACTCAAAGTATTGAAGAAAAATAATAGTTTTATGAATAATAAATTGTGTAACTCTTTTGCAGAGGAAAAAGCAAAAGAGGCCTTGAGCTTGAAGTCTTTTTCTGCTCTCAACCTTGAAAGTATAAAACAAACTTTAAAGGAGGCTTTGGAGCAAAATAGAAGTAACGGCATTTTTCGGGAATACACTCAGCATGATATTTCTCACATAGATGGCATGTTGAGCCTTCTAGATGATATTATTCCTCAGCATACAAAGGATATAATGACACCTGCAGATTGGATGATGGTCGTTTTGTCTTTTTATTTTCATGATTTCGGAATGTTAGTGACAGAAGATGAAATTTCAAAAAGAGATTCTGACAATGATTTTCTGAACTATAAAAAGAGAATGAAGTCGTCTTCAATTTCAGATGATGAAATTTACCAAAACTACATCCGTGACAATCATGGTGAAAGAGTGTTTGACTGGCTTTTGAAGTTAGATGCATCTTCAACAGATTCTGAAACTCATCTTGATTTGCTGAGAGGAATGATTGGATCTTTGTCTCCAGAAATACATAGGGATTTAGCAAAGTTATGTAAATCACATGGAGAAAATTTAGCAGAAATACAGGATAGTTTAGATGTGAATCAGCAGTATGAACAAAGTCCATCTTCTAGAGTGAATTTGCTATATGTGGCATCTCTTCTGAGAACAGCAGATATATTGCATATCAATTCTGAGAGAACTCCTGATATAGTCAGAAAAATTATTTCACCCCAAAATCAATATAGTAAGACAGAGTGGGATTTTCAGAATTCAGTAACATGTATTAGACCTTTATCCGAAAGAGACCGAAATAATAATGTAGATCCAAACATTCAACCTCATGCGTTTGAGGTAAAAGCAACCTTCATCAATGAAGATGCTTATAGCCGTTTTAAGGATTATATTTTTAATGCAGAAAAACAATTAATTCAATCACATGATGTTTGCAGAGATTCTTGCTTGCAAAATCAGAATGGTTACGAATTTCCTTGGGATTCCATCAATTGTAACTCTATAAAAACAGAGGGATTTAATGCAGACCCATTGAAGTTTGAGTTAGATAAAGACAATATTCTTAAGCTTTTGATAGGTCATACATTATATAGTAATTCAAATGTAGTTTTAAGAGAACTTGCACAGAATGCCATTGATGCCTGCCGTTTAATGGATAGTAATTCAAAAGTTGGTTCTTCTGATTATCAGCCAAGGGTAGTGATAACATGGAAACCTACCAGTCGTGAACTTGTAATTCAGGACAATGGAACAGGTATGGATGAACATATTATCAAGAATTATCTCTTTAAGGTTGGAGCATCACGATATCAGTCTGATGAATTCAAAAAGCAAAATTCTGATTTTCATTCTATTAGTAGATTTGGAATAGGATTGCTGACTTGTTTCATGATTAGTGATGAGTTTGAGATAACAACATTATGGCATAAGGAAAAAAAAGCACATAAGCTCCGTATTAAAGGGATAGGTGGAGAGTGTATAATGCGTAATGATGCACAAACTGATAATATTTTGGATGGTAAGCATGGTACTACATTTGTTTTAAAAGTTAGAGAGGATGTTGAGTTTGATAATGTTGCAAATAATCTGAAAAGCTGGATAGTCGTTCCGCAGTGTAAAGTTGAATACAAAGAAGAAACTGATGATTCTATTAGGATTGGCTATGACAATGAGGAGGAAGCCTTAAAAAGTTTTCTGCTTTCTATAGGTATAAATATAGATGAAAAGCAATATAGAATAAAGAAATTCCACACAACAGGTATTGTTTTCTATTATTTGGAAAAGAAAAGTGAACTATATGGTGATTGGAATATTTTATCTCCTAATTATAAGTATCTGCGAGATATAACTGTTCCTGTAGGACTTTGTGTAGAAGGAATCAAAATTTCAGATAACACACCTGGTTTTCATGGGAAAAGTTTTGTAGCACTTGCCAATTGTACAGGAAAAACATCACCGACAACCAATGTGGCTCGTGATAATTTTGAGCAATCAAAGGAATATGATGAAATGATGAGGTTTATATATCACTCATATTTGAAATCAATTTCAGAAAAGATTGATCTTTTTGAAAAAAATCATTCTCTTTCATGGGCGGTAAATGAAGCGTGTTATTCTATTGATCGATTTGTTGATAAAAATAATAGAGGGCTAGAGGCCTTTTCTGATTATGCTTTGTTTAATGAATGTTTGGCAGACGAAAGTTTATTCCTGTTGGATGCAGAAAATCAGTATCGTCGAGTGAGTCTTAATGGCTTTGAAGATAATGTTTGGACAATAGAAAGCTATGCTTTTAATTCAGCTATGCGCTTGTCACAAGAAATTTCCAACTGCAAATCAACAGCTTTTGGAATATTGGGGCAATTAGGAGCAGAATTCAGTGATGATGTAAAAAATATATACTCAGATACTCTCAATAGACACTATACGAGTGAACTGTTTTTAGATAAGTATGAAATCAGTAAAATTCTTGTTGATGATAGCAACAGAAAGATAGAATTTAAATGGGAGCAAAAACAAAATCGTTGGCGTACATTAAATTTAAACCGTATCGCAAGACACTATGGTGGTATGTCTTCGTTTATATAATGCGCAAAGGAGCATCAGTTGAGAGTAATATATCTAATGATGTTCATTTTATAAAATCTAAGATTGGTTTATTGGTAATAGCAGGAAATCCTGTAACGGATTTTATGGAGTCGATTCTGGAGAATACCGAAGATGAGCGTTATATGATAGCAGTTGAAATTATCTGTTCTTTGATATTGAGAAAATTGTCTAATAAAAATTTGAATATCGATGATGTTTTAAATAGTTTTCATGAGCAAGATATAAATTCTTTGGGGAAGGAATTTGAAGACTATGTTGATGTCGACAAACTAAAGAATGTTTTGAAACAAGAGGTTTTCCACGTGGTGGATTTTGGGAAATATTACACTCGTGATAAAGATTATTAATTATGTCAACTCAATCATCAAATAACAACAAGCGAATAGCGAAGAATACGTTGCTTCTTTACTTCCGAATGCTCTTTATGATGGTGGTGTCGCTGTACACGAGCCGAGTCTTATAGAATGCTTTGGGGGTGGAAGACTTCGGAATATTATAACTAGGAAAAAAATAATTTCATGATGAATGATTTTAAAGATATAAAAGTAGCAGTAGCCGGTACCGGCTACGTCGGTCTGAGCATAGCAACGCTATTGTCTCAGCACCATCATGTAACAGCAGTAGATGTAATCCCAGAGAAGGTGGAGAAACTCAACAATAAGATTTCTCCAATCCAGGACGATTACATCGAAAAGTATTTGGCTGAAAAGCCATTGAACCTCGTGGCAACCCTTGACGGCAAATCAGCCTATAAGGATGCTGACTTCGTAGTGATTGCAGCACCAACCAACTACGACCCGGTGAAGAACTACTTCGATACAACCCATGTAGAAGAAGTCATCGATCTGGTTCTGGAGGTAAACCCAGATGCAGTGATGGTCATTAAGAGCACCATCCCTGTAGGTTACACCCGTAACCTCTATTTGAAGTATGCCAAGAAGGGCGTGAAGAAGTTCAACCTCCTCTTCTCTCCAGAGTTCCTTCGTGAGAGCAAAGCCCTCTACGATAACCTCTACCCCAGCCGTATCATTGTTGGTTACCCCAAGATCATCAACAAGCCAGAATTTGAGGCTGAGAACAAGGCAATAGAATCTGTAACTGATGTTAATATGTTGATTGAAGCAGCTAAGACTTTTGCTGCTCTTTTGCAAGAAGGTGCCATCAAGGAAAACATCGATACCCTCTTCATGGGTATGAAGGAAGCCGAGGCAGTAAAGCTCTTCGCCAATACCTATCTGGCACTCCGAGTAAGCTACTTCAATGAGTTGGATACATACGCAGAGGTAAAGGGACTCGATACAAAGGCAATCATCGATGGTGTAGGTCTTGACCCACGAATCGGCACCCATTACAACAATCCAAGTTTCGGCTATGGTGGTTATTGTCTGCCAAAGGATACCAAGCAGCTCCTGGCAAACTATGCCGATGTTCCAGAGAACCTGATAGAGGCAATCGTAGAGAGTAACCGCACCCGTAAGGACTATATTGCAGATGCCGTTCTCCAGAAAGCAGGTTATTATAACGAGAATAGTACTTTCGATGCAAACAAGGAACATAACTGTGTGATTGGTGTCTATCGCCTGACCATGAAGTCAAACAGCGATAATTTCCGCCAATCTGCTATCCAGGGTATCATGAAGCGTATCAAGGCAAAGGGTGCTGAGGTGATTATCTATGAGCCAACCTTGGAAGATGGCAGTACTTTCTTCGGAAGCAAGGTGGTGAATGACTTGGAGCAGTTCAAGAAGCAGAGTCAGGCGATTATTGCCAACAGATATGATGCCTGTCTGGATGATGCCAAGGAGAAGGTTTATACACGTGATATTTTTAGAAGAGACTAAGTTATAGTTTATAGTTAACTATTTTGAATTTAAATCTTGCATTTTTATGGTACAATATAATGTTGATTTAACGGGGAAGACAATCCTCGTGACAGGTGCTGCTGGCTTTATCGGTAGCAACCTGGCTTTTAGACTGTTGAAGGAAGTGAAGAACGTCAAGGTAGTGGGCATTGATAATATGAACGACTACTATGATGTGCATATCAAGGAGGAGAGACTTCGCAGACTGCAGGAGTTCGATGGCTTTACCATGGTATATGGCAGTATCGCTGACAAGGCGGTGATGGACAAGCTCTTTGAGGAGCATCAGCCAAAGGTGGTTGTAAATCTGGCTGCTCAGGCTGGTGTGAGATATTCTATCACGAATCCCGATGCTTATATCCAGAGCAACCTTATTGGCTTCTATAACATCTTGGAGGCTTGTCGTCATCACGAAGTAGAGCATTTGGTTTATGCTTCTTCTTCATCTGTTTATGGCAGCAATAAGAAGGTACCATATTCTACAGATGACAAGGTGGATAATCCAGTAAGTCTATATGCAGCTACCAAGAAGAGCAACGAGCTGATGGCTCATGCGTATTCTAAACTCTATAACATTCCAAGTACGGGCTTGAGATTCTTCACCGTGTATGGTCCTGCAGGTCGCCCTGATATGGCATACTTTGGATTTACTAACAAGCTGGTGAAGGGCGAAACCATCAAGATTTTCAACTATGGTAACTGTAAGCGTGATTTTACTTATGTGGATGACATTGTAGAGGGTATCATGAGAGTAATGCAGCATGCGCCTGAGAAGCAGAATGGCGAGGATGGTTTGCCTATCCCTCCATATAAGGTTTACAATATCGGCAACTCGCATCCTGAGAACCTGCTGGAGTTTGTAAGCATCCTGCAGGAGGAGTTGATTCGTGCTGGTGTGCTGCCTGAGGACTATGACTTTGAGGCACATAAGGAATTGGTGGCAATGCAGCCGGGCGATGTTCCAGTGACTTATGCTGATACGACTCCGCTGGAGGAGGACTTCGGATATAAGCCTGCTACTTCTTTACGTGAGGGTTTACGTGCTTTTGCTGAATGGTTTAAGAAATATTATTTGTAAAAAATGAATATAATCAAGACCGATATAGAAGGTGTTCTCATAATTGAGCCACGCCTCTTCCGTGATGCTCGTGGCTACTTCTTC
>OLNZ01002077.1_pt1 | contig 12624 bp, 14 predicted proteins | sample 1672981 | NCBI WGS metagenome assembly OLNZ01 (sample SAMEA3136743, study PRJEB25190) | human gut metagenome | biome: human gut; feature: human-associated habitat; material: faeces | place: Austria | collected 2013
GCTTTGCTGTTACTCATTAGCGCCGCAACAGTGATTATATTATCACAAGCATTTCTCCTTGTCAACAACTTTTTTTAAAACTTTTTCACTTTTTTTATTTACAGAAAAAGTACCTTCGTCAGATCCCCCACAATGCCTACTAAAACGTTGTTATCATATAGCATTTTCAATATTGCAGACTGGTTGATCTGTCCGATCAAAGTCTGACTCCAATCCATCGCACTTGTTACGGATAACACTAAAAAGAATATCCAGATCAGAATAAGTCCCTTGATTGCACCCAGCATTCCACCTCCGACCTTATCAATCGAACATAATATTGGAAGCTTCGATAAACCTTTCGCCGTTCTTCCCAAAAAAAAGAAAAATATACGGCATATTAATACAAGCACTAAAAAAACGGAAGCATTTAGTACAACCATTGCAATCGATCTGGCAATGTAGTCATACACCCCGACTGCATTTAATACACCATACATTTCTGAATTATTATTGTCCAATATATTCTGTTTCATCGTCTCCGGCAAAGGCAATTCCTCAATCAATGCAACCTGGATTCCTCTGGATGTCTCTTCCCCAGACTCTGAAAACTGCAGTTTATCCGTTATGTATTGTGCAAGCTTTTCATCCACCTGCATATTCTGCTCTATATACCCACTCACATGTGGTGCAATATACACAGCAACAACCATACTCGCTATAAGACCTGCCACAGAAATCAATACCCGGAACATTCCCTGCCACATTCCTGCGAGCACGCAAACTAAAAACACGACTCCAATTACTATATTCACTGTACTCATTTCTGTTCCTTTTCACTCTTGTGTTTTAATCTAACAACTTCCGAACCGCTGTCATATAATACAATGTAACGACTGCTATACCCGGTCGGTACCATATCTACTACATTTTTTGAAAATGTATAAGAGAACTTTAATTTCCCTTTTACTGTATAAATCTTACACTCTGTTCCTCCTGTAAAAATGATCTCATCCCCGATCATTCTTACATTTTCATACTTGAAATCAATTGGCTGCGACATCACTTTCCGTCCATTGGTATTGTATAATTCCAAAACGAACGGCGCCTTACTCTGATCTTTTTTGGCATCTTCATTATTCGGTATAACAATTCCGACATATTTATCGTTGAATACCACGCTCTGCACTTCCTCTTTGAGTGCAATCTTGGCTTTCTCGCTCGGTTTCTCTCTCATTGTATATAATATGATCTGATTGTCTCCAAATGCACAGATCGTATTATTATCCAAAAATTCTACTTTCGGTACAAGTGTAGATTCTAACTGATAGCCGCCCATTAGACGGTCTGCATTTTCATTCACACCTACCGGACCAAAATTATATGCTGCCAGTCCATTCTTCGCATTCACGCCATCCAAATACATATAAGTAGAGAATAGCTTGGTTCCATCAGATGACAAATCAATATCCATTGGATATCCACTCTTATCAATCGTTGTCTGGATCTCCGAAACCGGTTCTCCGTTCTTATCATAAATGTTGATGTAATTCTCTTTGCTCTCGCCTTCCAAGATAACAGCAAACTCTCCCTGAGATGCAACTTCAATGTCACAGATCTTATACGGCATTGATGTGTTACTTACTTTTCCTTCCTTGTTAAATACATACACGTCATTACCGTTCAGATCTGCAATGGCTATATAATCACCCGATACGTCCGCTGTGGGCATCTTCATTGCAAATGTTTCATTCCAGACAGCTTTCCCCTTCTCATCCACATAAGTTGCACCGTCTTTACTATATTTGAGAAGAGACTCCTGATACGGAATGTAATCTAACATAGATGCATTCTTAACGCCTGTCTCTTCCACAACTTCGTATCCATTGTATGTCCTGTTCACAAAATATATGCTACCCAGAATAATCAAAGCGACCACACATATAGCAATTACTCCTTTTGAGATGTGCTTCGAAAAACCTTTTGGGAACAACCGGGGCATCTCATTCTCGTCATCCTCTTCTATTGGATCCTCATCCTCTGTTCCCGCCGCTAACTCTACTACATTATCCTCTTGTTCCTGACGTTCCCGCTTATTAAACCTCTGCATTATTGACTTTAACTGATTGTTCTTTTGTGTTTTCTTCATATTTCAAACCTTTTCCTAAATATACAGAATCTATCTAATCTTATATAGTATACTATATTTTTTTAAAAGGTACTAGCTTTTTATTTCTTTACCGTTGGAATCATGATCTGATCCCCTTCATGAATATCATCTGCTTCCCCTAATCCGTTTGCCTCCATCAGTTCCGCTACATAACCTACAGAATTATACATCTTAAAGCTGATCGAGGATAATGTATCTCCACTTTGAACCGTATAATACCGCGGTAGATTGGCTGCTGCAGTCTTTACATCTGTTGTAGTTTTTTCTGTACTTGCTTTTTCCTTGCCAGTTGAAGTCTCACTCCTCTTCATGCCCGTTTCCGTCTGTTGCTCCTGTGCAAATACTTCGACTCCGTTTTCCGCTAACGCAAGTTCTACTTTTTCCAACATTTGATAATTGCTGAATACCGCAATGCCCAACGCCAACACTGCAATTGCTAAAAAAGCGCACACCGCCTGCAACCGCCGATTCATGCGTTCGATCCGGACACTTCTCGCCCGTTCTTCCATTATCTTCTTGTAATTGCGCAATACCGCCTCATCTTTCTGTTCCACTGCACTTTGTCGTTCCGGTTCTGTTTCTCCTTTTGATTCAATCATGAAATTCTGCATTGCTTCATTTCTTGCATAATATATATAATATCCGCTCTGACGGCGAAGACCCTCTTCATCCATCAGGTAAAATGCATCCTCCCCCTCTAAGGCATCCATAATGTACAGCACCTTGTCCGGTCCCGCAAAATTATCCATGTGTAATTTTACGATCATATCATTTACCGATGTTGAAAAGCCCATTCGCGACAGAAACCAGCCTACCACTTCCAGATCCGGGAAGTATGTCTTCACTTCCTGATAGATAAAACTCCACGTCTCCCCGTCAAAGGTACTTTCTTCCAGATCCAGTTCCAGATTCTGTGCCGCCAATGCTCCACTGACATAGATCACGTCAGCCTGTCCGTTTCTCTGTACTTCTCCGACCAAAATAGCCCCTCTGGCAAATGTCGAGTTAGGATTTGCCAATTGCTTCAAATACGTCATTACATAATCTTCAATGTATATCCGCCGATTTCCTGTCGGCATTCCAATCTGCCTTATATTCTTAGGCAATGTAATTCCCGCAAAAATGTTATCCTCTGTGTTCTCTTGTTTGTCATACACAATTTCTATCATGATTTCCGTCCTTTCCGTGACATTTTTGCTTTTCTAAACATAACACGTTCCATTTACTTATCATGTCTAAAATTGTCTTTCCTCTCGTAAAAATGTCCGCAAAACACGGAAATATATTCGTCATTTATACAGAATACGACACCCCGGCTTTGATTAAAACAGGCTCATTCTGTCTATGCTTTACATACAATATGGTAAGTGGCACTTTCCAAATCTGAATCAGGAGGTTATTATGAAACCTTATTATTATAATGCTTTTGAAAAGGGTGCTGATTTTGAAATGAACCGGGAACTATGCTGCATTTTACAGCAAAAGAAAGTTCCATCCGGTAATACGGTTATATTATGCATCGGAACCGATCGTGCGACCGGCGATTGTTTAGGTCCTCTCGTCGGAGATTATCTGAAAAAAGCAATTCCGGATCTCGCCGTCTATGGTACATTAGAACATCCTGTACACGCCCTGAATCTGGAACAGACCATTCAGGAGATATATACGATATATGAACAACCTTTTATTATTGCAATTGATGCATCTCTTGGAACCCGGGAACACATCGGATACGCAACCCTAAGCCATTCGCCTCTTCTTCCCGGCAAAGGAGTAAATAAAAAACTGCCTGCAATAGGGAACCTCTCTATCACAGGCATTGTAAATGTCGCCGGTTTTCCAAATTCAATTCTATTACAAAGCACGCGGCTCCACACAGTTATGACACTTGCAACCTGTATCAGCAATGCCATAAGCTGGTATTTTTTAGAAGATTATCTTCCTGCTCCTTTGTAAGCAGCAATTGCTTCCGATACGGTATCCGCCGTTCCGTCTTCCATCAGGGAAATCAAATCTGCCACCTTCGAAGGTGTGCAGAACTCTTTTCCTAAAATTGCTCCATAATTATTCGCAATGGCAAGTGACGAATTCTGGATATCCTCATCCAACACCGTCATACGTTCTTCCATCTCTTCAATGCTTGCCTTCATCTGCTCTAACTTGCCAAGTCTGCGGTCATTTACTTCATTGGTCAGAATCTGCTTCGTCTCGCTCTCAAATACCGTCATTGCATCCTGTTTCTCCTGACTAATCTGATTCAGCTCTTCGTCTAATTCTTCTAACTTCGTATCATATTTGTCCAGACCATATTGACTGTCGTCTTTGTCTTTGTTGATCTTGTTACGAATTGCTTTCATCTGTCTCTTATTGGCTGCAATCTGATCCTTGAGATTACGACCTTCCGTCAATGTCTCATAATGCTGCAATTTGACCTTATTCATCATAAGTACATAGATAAAACTGATGATAAACAATACAACCGATACCAGCATTGCACATAAGAATGTCTGATTGGCATTGTCTTTAAACAACACATGTGCTGACAAAACATATAACAATGTCGGAACACCAATATACACCACAATCAAAGTAACAACCAATGTCACAATCTCTAATATCCGTTTGGTCATAAACAATGAATAGAAGAATTCTCCCATGCAAAATGTCGGCACATGCTGCGCCTTAAATAACGTCTTCATCTCAACCTGCAACTGGCGGTTCTCCTCCGTCAATTCTGCAGTCTCATAAGAAACACGTTCATCTACTCTCTTCGACTTTGCTTTATCCCTCTTTGTCCGGACACTCCGGCTCTTGCTCTTATTCGCATCGATCTGGTCATCATATGTCTTCTCAATCTCACTCTTCCGTTTGCGGATCGTCTGTGCGATCTCATCCTGTATGGATTTCTCCTCTGACGTGATCGCCTTCTTCAAATTCTTCTCCTGATTCTTATATTCCGCTAATTCCTTCTTCAACTGTTCTACAGCCTCTAAGTCTGTCTGAACCTGATATAGATAATCTACATTTTCATTGAATACACTATCTTGCATATAACTGCCTCTCTTTCGCATCATTACACACTATATATGCTAATATTATCAAACCTACCATATAAATACAACCGTTTTCGACAATTCCTTTTTTATTCAGATAATCTTCATAATCTTTTCTGCGGCAAGCCATTGTGTTTCCTATTGTTTTATTATATACTATGTACAAGTGTTTTTATTGTGTAATGGGAGGTGAACATAATCAACATACTATTCTTTTTAACACCGAAAGCAGAAGTCGCCTATTTAGAAGAAGATTACTCTCTCCGTCAGGTTCTTGAGAAGATGGAATACCACCAATATTCTTCCATCCCTATTCTCAATGACTCCGGAGAATATATTGGTTCTCTGACAGAAGGTGACATTTTATGGTATTTGCGCCACAACGATATCGCAACCGCTTTGAAATGGCCGGAAAGCCTGCATTTAACCGATGTTCCAAGACGACACGACTACGAGCCTGTCAATGCAAGTTCTGATATGGAAGATCTGCTTTCCAAGATCATCCAGCAGAATTTCGTTCCTGTCGTGGACGATTGCGATAAATTCATCGGAATCATTACAAGACGTGATGTGATTCAGTATTACTATAACCGAACATAATAAAAAGGTGTCAGACTATGTATCATAGTCCGGCACCTTTTTATATACCTGTCATCTATAACAATGTTTACATATATTCCTCTAACCGCTGTGGATCGATCTTGATACGGTTATCCATTGTCTTCATGATATTCTTGATCTGTACCTGTTCAAACACACTATCCAGTCCCAGATTATATAACTGGTTCCGGTCAAATCCCAATACAACCGGCCGTAAGATATCCCGGTCATTCTCCCCAAGCACAAGACCTTTCTCATGATTGGTTAATTCAACGCATACACCCGGATATAAGATCTTAATACTATTCATTAAATGATTCACCATATCCGGATCATACAGATCCGGTCTGCTCTGCAGCATACGGACTGCATCCACCTCGGTATGAGGATCCATTCCGATCTGCATCGCCGTATATTCATCATATGCATTCGCAACAACTAAAATCTTCACAATATTGGAAACATCCTTCGGTGCATTCTCCGGCAGATACTGTACCTGACACAGATGCATCAACGTACCTTTTACCCCGGCCGGCAGATTAAAAGCATTGGAAATCTTATCTATACCAAGAATCACTGCTCTTGCAACCTGTCCGCGTTCTTCATCCGTAAGATTCTCTGTCTTTCCCCGCAACCCCGGCTGTAAATTTAATTTGCCCAGATCATGCAAAAATGCAGCCACTACCACTTCACTTTGCTCCATCAGACTAAATCCCGCACGGTGCGAGATCAAAGCGGACAAAATTGCAACATTCAACGCATGCTTGTACACATAGTCTTCCGGGCTGCGCAGATTCTGGTTAAAATTAATCTTATGATACAGATTACCAAACTGTTTCAGCAAATCATTGGTTGCCTGCATCAGATGTGCCGGTTCTTTGTTCATCATAATTGCATTCAACTCATCTCTCAACCGGAACACTTCCATTGTCTGGAAACGCTCAAACTGCATCTCCTCCACGCTCATTGGTGCCAACGGTTCCGCCGGTTCTAACACATACAATCCGATCAAACCAAAGTTCTTCACACTCTCAATACCCTGTCGCGTAATCTTATCATTCCTGCCATATAATAAAATTCCGCGTTTATTATATATCGGTCTTGCAAGCCGCATTCCAACCTTCAAATCTTCTGCCTTTACATAAATCAAATTGATGCCCTCCGTTCTACACATGTTCTACTGCATCCGCCTATTTGCGAATGCCATCTTGAACTCTTCGTCTTCTCAATCTCTGTTGCTTTTATTGTATCATTCCGCCTCACAAATAGCAACGATAGAAACACCTTTTTTCTGATATACTTCCGGTCTTTGAAATTCCAGATTCCGAATATAATCCCCCCGTACACTCCGACCATTGATCTGATATCGTAATCCCGCATATATCCGCCCTTTTCCGTCAATACATTGCGTTCTCTCCCGTTGTGTCGCATCCCCTACCAGATATGCCACATCATAACTGCAACAGGTTTGAACAGACGCATTCCTCTTGTCCACAAAAAGAAATGCCATCTGAAAATGCCTGCTTTTCACCTGTTCCGCACCTAATATCTCTATTGCCAGCCCCCACTCCTCATATATGTCAGCCAGAATATTCTCTACATTTCTTATCGCTCCAATTGTCCAGATAGCGATATCCCGGAAATGATCTTTTGCGGCAAGAATACACTGCACAAATTCCCGTCTTCCCCAGTGCGGATCCTCTATTACGATCAATAAACCGCTCCTCTCTTTTTGTGTCTGCCGAATCTGCTCTGATAATCTTTCCGTGATATAATCCTGATTCCTCAGGAACTCTGCCTGCTTCGCCGCAAACATCTGTCCTGTTATCTCCAACCGTTCTGCCGCCTGTGCATCTGCTCCGATCACAACATCCTTCATACAGAATCTTCGCAAAAGTTTCCGCATGGTTCTCTTTCTCTTACCGGATGTTAAATTACCAAATTCAATATGCAGTATACAAAGATCATGTTCCCTCACAACATTCCACTGCCATTTTTCTTTCTGCGCCGTACAATATATATAATCAATTGTCTCTTTCTTTCTCATGCCTCACCGTATCCCACATTTGTTTCATCTTATGCCGGATCTTCAGCTAAAATGACAATTTGGCATTTATCTGTTATAATTAACTGCAGAAAGCAAAGGAGATTCATACACATGCATGCATATAAATGTATTACAGCATACGAAGGCACCCGCTATAACGGCTGGCAGCGTCAGAAAAACACATCCAATACCATTCAGGAAAAAATAGAAGAAATTCTTTCCCGTCTGTTTGACACCCCGGTTGAGATTGCCGGTTCCGGCAGAACAGATGCCGGAGTGCATGCACTCGGACAGGTGTTTCATTTTCATATTGAGCGGGATCTGTTTGACACCCGATCCGATGCGCAGATCCTGAAAGATCTCAATCACTATCTTCCAAAAGATATTCGCATTCTCTCCATAGAGGAATGTCCTCTCCGTTTTCATTCCCGGTTGAATGCTGTCGCCAAGACTTACCAATACCGGATTGATACTTCCCTCTATGGGAACCTCTTTATACGCAATACTGCACATCATATTCCCACTCCACTTGAGATTGAGGAAATGAAAAAAGGGGCCGCATATCTGCTCGGCACCCATGATTTTAAAAGTTTCTGTAGTAATAAACGTATGAAAAAATCCAGCGTCCGCACCATCTGTTCCATCGATATCTTAAACGATACCGAACGAGAACTGCTCACAATTACCTATCGCGGAAACGGCTTTCTCTATAACATGGTACGCATTCTGACCGGTACATTAATCGAAATCGGTCTTGGTGTACGCAGTGCAGAAGACATTCCACCAATCTTAGAAGGCTGCGACCGTGGTCTTGCCGGGCACACTGCACCCGCAAACGGTCTTTTTCTCATAAAAGTAGACTATTGATTCCGCTGCCAGGAGCGAAGGAGCTGTTCTAATTCCTCCATACTCTCGACATGATTTACCTCATCTCTTAATTTGGAGGAATTCGGATATCCGCCGGTATACCACGCAACATGTTTGCGCATCTCGTGAATTCCGGTAAACTCCCCTTTGTACTGTACCATCATCCGTGCATGCCGTAACATCACTTCCACCATATCCTGTAGCGTTGGACGCTCCGGAATATAGCCTTTTTCGAAATATGTTTTCATCTGGGAAAAGATAAACGGATTGCCCTTTGCTCCTCTTCCGATCATAAAGGCATCACAACCTGTTTCTTCTCTCATCCGAATGACATCCTGCGGCGTCGTCAGATCTCCATTACCGATAACAGGTATGGACACCGCTTCTTTTACCTGCCTGATAATATCCCAATCAGCATGTCCTGCATAATATTCACTGCGGAGTCTTCCATGCACCGCAATTGCCGAAGCTCCATTTGCTTCTAATATCTTCGCCATTTCAACCGCATTGATATGTTCCGGATCAAATCCTTTTCGGATCTTAACCGTAACCGGCACCTTTACGGCAGCCACCATTTTGCGGATAATCTCTCCCGCGAGTTCCGGATTCATCATCAACGCAGAGCCTTCCTTATTGTTCACGATCTTAGGAACCGGACAGCCCATATTTACATCGATAAAATCATATCCCCGTTCCTGTACACGCCCTGCAATCTCTGCCATAATATCCGGATCAGAACCGAATAATTGCAATCCGATCGGATGCTCACAGTTCTCATACCGCATCAATGGTTCCGTATTACGATTCTTATACAAAATCGCTTTTGCACTGACCATTTCCGTATACAGTACATCACATCCCTGTTCTTTACACAACAAGCGAAACGGCAGGTCGGTCACGCCTGCCATTGGTGCCAGTATCAACTTATTCATCCAGTCTAATTCCACTTATTCCAATATCCTTTTCTATTCTTACTGCTTATGATATAAAATATTCAATCCCTTCAATGTAAGGTTGGGATCATAATATTCAATGCTGTCTGTCTCATCATATATGATCTTTCCAAGACCTCCGGTTGCCACAACCGTCATCTTCTCAAGACCAGCCTCCTGCTGAATCTTCCGGATAATGTATTCCGTCTGACCGATATGTCCATACACAAGACCGGACTGCATAGAAGATATCGTATCTCTGCCCAATATGGTATCTGGACGTTTGATCTCAATCTTCGGCAGCTTCGCAGCATCCTGCCAAAGTGCATGCGCCGCAATACGGATTCCCGGCGATGTCACACCGCCTACCAAAGAAGCATCTTCCAATACCAGATCATGTGTTGTTGCAGTTCCGTAATCAATTACAAGAACCGGTCCGCCATATATCTCATATGCCGCAACCGCATCCACAATACGATCCGCTCCTACCTCTTTCGGATTCGGTATTGCAATCTTAATTCCTGTCTTAATTCCAGGTCCCACCACGATCGGTGTTACATTAAAATACTTGATCAGACCATTAATGATATGATGGTTCACATCCGGAACAACCGATGCAATAATTGCAGCATCCACCTGTTCTCTGTGTAACCCCCTGCTATGTAATATATTATAAAAGAAAATACCATACTCATCGGATGTACGAGGCATCTTCGTTGTCATACGGAATGTTCCCTCAATCTCATCCCCATCAAACAAACCGATCGTAATATTTGTATTCCCAATATCAATCGCCAATAACATATCTCTTTCCTACCTCACTTATTCTACTTCGTCAATGGATTGTCCTAAGAAAATGATCTTATAATACATCTCAAGGCTTTCCAATAATTCCTGTCTTGTGTTCCGTAACTGTTTTATCTTCAGGACACTGCCAATCTCATCATACAGGATGTCATTCTCATCCGACATTGTTACAAATTGCAGATTCGCATCATCATCAAACTCCAATGTTAAAATACCACCAATATCTTCCGTAAACAATACGCACATCGCCTGAAGTTCGTCCTTGATTCCCTGCGGTAATCCCTCAAACTCCGGATTCAGATAATATTTCTCCTCATACTTTGAAGATGCACACAAAATGTTTCTTTCTTCATCCATCTGCTCTTATTCTCCTCACATACCAAACTTACACGTTCTTTTTGCTTATCTGTTCATTTTATCGTATTCACAAAAGGATTGCAACCTCTTTCAAGATTTGCTAAGATATAACGTAACAGATTAAGAAATCGCAACAATATAGAAAAGAGGTTACATCAATTATGTTAAATCAGAATTTTATCAATATGTGCAGTCAGAAATCTGTTATACGAGAATTATTCTCCTATGGCAGCGAACGCGCAAAAGAGATCGGATACGACAATGTATTTGATTACAGTCTGGGCAATCCTTCTGTTCCTGCACCGGAATCCTTCACAAAAGAAATGATCCGCTTATTGCAGGAGAGCGAACCGGTCAAATTACACGGCTACTCACCAAGTCTTGGTATTGACTCTGTCAGAGAAGCCGTTGCTACTTCATTGAATGATCGTTTCGATATGCATTATACAAAGGACGACGTATTCATGGTCAGCGGTGCTGCCGGAGCAATCGCACATGCTGCAAGGGCAGTTACTGTTCCCGGTGATGAGATCATTACATTTGCTCCGTTTTTCCCGGAATACAATCCATATATATCTGCAACCGGTGCAGTATTAAAAGTTGTTCCTGCTGACATCAGTACATTCCAGATTAATTTTGATGCATTTGTTGATATGTTAAATGATAAGGTAATGGCTGTATTGATCAATACACCGAACAATCCATCCGGAATCGTATATTCCACCGAAACCATCGTTAAACTTGCAATGATCTTAAAAGAAAAAGAAGAAGAATTCGGTCATCCAATCTATATTATTTCCGATGAACCATACCGTGAGATTGTATTTGAAGGTGTAGATTCCCCATTTATTGCAGCTCACTATGATAACACCATTACATGTTACTCATTTAGTAAGTCTCTTTCCTTACCGGGCGAGCGAATCGGATATATTGCAGTGAACCCTGCATGTGAAGATTCTGCATTGTTAGTCGATATGTTTGGTCAGATTTCCAGAGGTATCGGTCATAATTGTCCACCAAGCATTATTCAGCTTGCTGTTTCTAAATGCTTATACGAAACTTCTGATCTTTCTGTATATGAGACAAACAAGAATATCCTGTATACAGAATTAACAAAAATGGGATTTGAGATTGTTGAACCGGGTGGAACATTCTATATGTTCCCGAAATCTTTAGAACCTGATGCAGTTGCCTTCTCCAATAAGGCAAAAGAACTTGACTTGTTATTGGTACCAAGTAACTCTTTCGGTGTAGAAGGACACTTCCGAATCAGCTACTGTATCCCTACCGAAAAGGTGGAGCGTTCTATTCCGGTATTTCAGAAATTAGCCAACCTCTACCTATAAAACCATCACCCTTGCACAGCGTAAGTGACGGACGATGTGTGAGGGCACATGCAAAAAGATATAGAGAAAGCCATGTATGGTTGCCTTTATGGTACGCAGGCACGCTTGCGCTATGCTTCATACGCAGCGGTGCTAGGTTCGTAAGAACCTCACCAAGCACCGGCGTAATCAGAATGCCTTGCTTAACCATATAAGACAACCATACATGGCTTTATTTACGTTTTCGGACATGTGCCATTCACGTTATCGCCGCGAAAACTCACGCTGTGCTTATTGCCACACCCAACCGTATATGGCATTGTCACAGACGGAACATACATTATATAATTACAGTATTAGATGCAATCTACTGATAAGTTTTTTACTATATCTCAAAGGATTTTGGGGAAATCTCATTAAAAACAAGTCGCAGAATCTTAACGATATAGTAGATTATTTGAGCCAATGTCAGAGGGGCTCGGGTGTG
>OLNZ01002086.1_pt1 | contig 12570 bp, 10 predicted proteins | sample 1672981 | NCBI WGS metagenome assembly OLNZ01 (sample SAMEA3136743, study PRJEB25190) | human gut metagenome | biome: human gut; feature: human-associated habitat; material: faeces | place: Austria | collected 2013
TGCATTTAGCCTCGCCCCCTTTGCCCGTCCCCGTACATATCGTGCTGCACCAGGGAAGAATAGTAGCTGTTGATGGTGGTCGGGGCGTTATACAGCGCCGCCAGAAGGTATTTCTTGATATTGCGGACATAGGTGGTGTTGTCCTTCATGCAGTCCATGACATACTGAACATGGGAACTGTCCAGCTTCATAAACCGGGACTTTACCACCTCCGCCGGATAATCATCTCCGGCAATGCGGATGACTTTGCGGGCAGAACATACGGTATCCACGATCAGGTCAACGATTTCGTCAAGCTGCTCACGGTCGATATGGCTGTCCTGCACCAGATAGCTGTACTCGATGTTATCCAAAATCACTTCACGATAACATTCTCTGGCTCCCATCCGATCCATTCCCATCCTTGCCCCTGCGGGGGTAGGGGGATATGATTGGATAGGATTTGATATCTCCGTACTTGATAAATCAGTTCTTGATGGTTCGTTACTTGATCTATCTTTATTTAATTGGGCGGGTTCTTCCTGAACAGGCGTGACCAATGTTGGGTTTGCCTGTACGGGATTTTCCCGTATAGGTTTTTCCTGTGCAGGCGTTGGCTCTTTAGGCTGCTCCAAAATGGTGTACTCAATCGAGCCGAGCTGACCGTTTGCGCCTCTGACGCGCTCACGGATCAGATAGCCGTGTTCCTCCAGCTCCCGGATGCCGCCACTGATACTGTCGATACCATCCTTGCAGATACGGGAAAGCCCCTTCATGGTGTAGTCCCAGTTCTCCGGCAGGGACAACATGAGGGAAAGAAGCCCCTTTGCTTTCAGCGACAGGGACATATCCCGCAGATGATGGTTTGACATGACCGTGTAATCACGGGTCTTTTCAATACGGAAAACTGCCATCTTCGATACCTCCTTCCTGTGAAGATAAAAGTGTTGATTTCGATGAAAAAAGCCTCCGTTTTGCCTCTCGGATGTGTTCCATAGGAAAACATCCACGCCCGCCTGCTTGCAGCAGTCTGAGAGGGAAAAGCAGAGGCTTTCGCACCCTAAGTGATACAGTTTTGAGACAGGGACAGGTGCGGGTATGAAAAAACGCCATGGGACGGTTGCCTATGGCGTGAAAACAGGAAAAGGGCGCTGATATTTGCATATCAACGCCCTTTGAGCCTGTCAGTATTTGATTGTTTCGACTTCGCACCGTGTTTGCACCATGAAAAACATTGATTTTACTGACTTCTTCAATGTTTTCTTATCTGGTGCTACCATTCGGTTGCTTCTTTTTGGTTGGGCCGGCAGGATTCGGACCTGCGGGATGCGGGAGTCAAAGTCCCGTGCCTTACCGCTTGGCTACGGCCCAGAGTATAAGCCAGGGGATACCCGAAAAAGGTATCCCCTGTGCATGGGGTGGATAGTGGAATTCGAATCCACGACCTCCAGAGCCACAATCTGGCGCGCTAACCAGCTGCGCTATACCCACCATATTAACTTGAATTGGCGCGCCAGAAGGGACTCGAACCCCTGGCCTACTGCTTAGAAGGCAGTTGCTCTATCCTGCTGAGCTACTGGCGCAAGCAAAGCGTGGAGCGGGTGATGGGAATCGAACCCACGTAACCAGCTTGGAAGGCTGGAATTCTACCATTGAACTACACCCGCAGGTCCAAAGGCGGTCTTTGGCGACATCAGTTATCATACCAAAAGAGGGGGGCTTTGTCAACCGTTTTTCAGAATTTAGCGGGAGAATTTTGCAAAAAAGGTTGTCAGCGTCCGCGGGATGTGCTAAAATTCTTATGTAGTATGCACTATCACACGAAAGGACGATTTTTCCTATGTCTGGACATTCCAAATGGAATAATATCAAACGCAAAAAGGGTGCTTCCGATGCGGCCAAGGCCAAGGTATTCACCAAGGTGGCCCGTGAGATGTCGGTAGCGGTAAAAGAGGGCGGCGCCGATCCCGATACCAACGGTAAGCTGCGCGACTGCATCGCCAAGGCCAAGGCTGCCAATATGCCCAACGAGAATATCGAGCGCTGCATTAAGAAGGCTGCGGGCAGCGAGGATAAGAACAGCTACGAAGAGATGGTATATGAGGGCTACGGCCCCAACGGCGTTGCCGTTATCATTGAATCGCTGACCGATAACCGCAACCGTACCGCCGGTGACCTGCGCCATTACTTTGATAAGTGCGGCGGCAACCTGGGCCAGAACGGCTGCGTTTCCTACCTGTTTACCAAGAAGGGCCAGATCGTCATTGATAACAGCGAGGGCGAGCTGGACGAGGAGAAGGTGATGGAGGACTGCTTTGATGCCGGGGCCGAGGATGTGGATTTCGATGAGGATACCATTGAGGTGTATACCGGGGTGAATGAGCTGCGCGAGGTGCGCGAGGCGCTGGAGAAGAAGGGCTATACCTTCCTTTCCGCCGAGCCGGCCTATATCCCCAGCACCTACACCGCCCTGCCGGAGGACGCCGCCGATAAGATGACCCGTCTGATGGACCTGCTGGATGACTGCGATGATGTGCAGGGCTTCTGGCACAACTGGGAAATGTAATATCCCCGCAAATATTCCAAGAGCGGCGCCCCCAAAGCGCCGCTTTTTTGGCAAAAGGGAGGGCAGACTATGAAGAGACTGCGTTTGGCCGCAGCGCTGCTGTGTGCGCTGCTGGTGCTTGCGGTCCCGGCGATGGCCGATGGCTTTGGTATGGGCGATTTTGACTCGGATACTGTTAATAAAAACCCTCAAGTGGATAACCCCAATGAGGTAACGCCGACTCCATCCACGGAGCCACCGCAGGAACCCACCGGGGACGGTGCCGGAAATAATGCCGGAGATGCTGTGGGAACAGACGGCGCAGGGACAGAGAACGGGAATTCTTCCCAGCTGGATGACGGCCTGTGGGGCGATTGGAGTAACCCGAGCAATATCCCCGGTAAGGAGGAGCCCTCCGAAGCGCAGCAGGAGCTGGAGAAGGCCCGCCGGGAGCTGGAGGAAAAACAGCAGCAGCGCGATGAGGCGTTCCGGGAGGCGGAGCGGGAAAATGCCGCCCTGCCGGAGGAAGAAGAGAAGCAGAAGAAGCCCGCCGGCAGCAAGGCGGCCGATGCCGCCCCCACCGAGCTGGTGCTGCCCCAGCGGGAAGCGAGAACCGGCAGCCCGGTGCGGTACATCCTCATCGGGGCGCTGCTGGCCGGGGCCCTTTGCATTGCCATTTACCTGTTTACCCACCCGGCGCGGGAGGACGACCCCGCCGATGAAACCAAATCATGAGAAGCCACGATCCGAAAGGAGGAGCGCCCATGCCGGAGCCGAACCTGTGCCGCCACTGTTTTTCCGTACTGGAGGAGGGGGAGACGGTCTGTTCCGCCTGCGGGCAGAAGCCGGAGGCCCCCAACCCCGATGCCGCCCTGCCGCTGGGAACGGTGCTCTCCGGGCAGTACCGCGTGGGGATGGTGCTGCACCACAATGACCTGCTGACCACCTATCTGGCCTGGGATGCCGAAAAGGACCGCAAAGTGCGGGTGGAGGAATTTTTCCCCGGCATCCTGAAGCGGGCAGAGGACCATAAGGGCATCCTGCTCATCTCCGCCGAGAGCAAGACACTGTTCCGTACCATGGCCAGCGACCTGCACGACCGCTGGAAGCGCCTGATGGAAGTGAACCACAAGGCGATGCTGAAAACACTGGTGCTTTTTTCCGAAAATGACACCCTGTACCGGGTGACCGAATATCTGCGCATGGAGCCGCTGGAGGAGTATCTTTCCCGCCAAAAGGGAGAGATGAGCCTGACCGATGCCCGGCAGCTCATCAGTCCGCTCATTTCGCTGCTTAGTCAGCTGCACAATATGGGCCTGACTCACTGCGGCATCTCCCCGCAGAACATCTATGTGGACAGCCGCAAGCGGGTCATCCTGGATGGCTTTGCCCTGCCGGAGCTGCGCACCGTGGGCAACGGCCTGCACGCCGAGCTTTACGCCGGGTACAGCGCCCCGGAGCAGTATTCCAAGGCACTGTGGCAGGGAGAATGGACCGATATCTACTCGCTGGGAGCGGTGCTGTACCGCATGCTGGCGGGACAGGCCCCGGTAAGCGCCGAGCTGCGCGGGGAAAGGGATGATTACCTGGCGCCGCTGGGTAAGCTGCGCCCCGACCTGCCGGAGCATGTCTGCGAGGGCATCATGAAGGCACTTTCGGTGGATCACAAGCAGCGCTACCGCTCCATGGAGGCGTTTTCCGCCGCCCTGCTGGAGGAAGCCGGCGCCAATACCGCTGTGTTCCGGCCGGAGGCCCCGCCCCGCCCGACGGAAAAACCGGCGGCCGCGGGCCCAAAGCAGTTTTCTCCGCCCATGGTGCTGCTGGCGGTGTTGCTGGCGGTCAGCGTCATCGGGAATGTCCTTTTGGCGCTGTGGAACAGCGGCGCCTTTGATGGCAAGGAGCAGCCCGCCACCCCGGTGATGGAGCGCAGCCTGGAGGGGTACTATCTGCCGGCGATAGAGGACGAGCTGGAGCAGATGAGTGGGTATAATTTCATCTACCGCTATGAGTACAGCGATACCTACCCCAGCGGGGTGATCTATAAGCAATCGCTGGCGGTGGGGCAGGTGCTGCCGGAGGATGGCAGCGTGACGCTTTATATCAGCAAGGGACCGCAGTATACCGTCATGCCGGACCTGTACGGCGCCAATGAAGCCTACGCCATCCGCATCCTTACCGATTGCCAGATCAGCTATACCATCGTCTACGATACCAACCCGGAAACGGGTGGGGAGCCGGGCACGGTGGTGGGTACCAGCATCGCGCCGGGCAGCGCTGTCCGGCCCAGGACCGCCGCCGAGGTGGATACCGTCACGGTGACCATCAAGGGCGCTTCGGAGGAGCCATTCTACGGCTGAACAGAAGAATAAACCAAAGCCCGCGGGAGAGGCGCTCTCCTGCGGGCTGATTTTTATTTTGCGGCGGCGAATGGAAAAAAGGGTGGGAGGACAGGAGGACGGGCCGCAGATAGACTGATGCCTGACAAGGTCCGGCCGCGCAGTCATCGCCGCCTTTTGCCGGTGCCGCCGGTCACAGCGCCCGGGGAACGCTACAACAGCGTGCGGCAGCTGGGGGTGATGGATTCCTTGAGATGCTCCATCATGCGCAGGGCGGCATCCAGGGTGCTCAGCAGCTCGGCCCGGTCGTCCTCTAGGCAGTAGGCCGGCAGCTCCGAAAGGTGCTCCATGATATTATCCAGATGGTCGTGCCGCACATACAGCAAAAACCGGGACTCCATGCCGTTCCATTCCGCCATCAGCTCCTCGCATTGGCGCTGGGCGGTGGCGGCGCCTTCTTTTTCCACCTGCTGCCGTACCGCCGCCGTGTGCTCCGTAAGCCGATCGATGCTTTGCTGCATATCCACCAGCGTGTAAATGCTGATGCCGATGATAATAAGCAAAATGCCCACCGCCGCTAAAAATCGTTTCATCGGCCACGCTCCTTCGCCACAATATCACAGCTGCCATCGGGGCAGGCGACCATCAGGTACACCTCATCAATTTTGAGCTTTTGGGCGGCGGCTTTCTTTTCCACCCAGCGCAGGTCCTTGCCGCTGCGGCGCAGGGCCTCGTGCATCACGGTGCCCTCGCACACCACGGCCAGCGGCGGGGCGTTATCCTCCGGCTGATCCGGCATGGCCAGCACCTGCGGCGTCACCGGGCGGTTTTGGTACTTCTGGTAGACGGATAGCTTGCCGTTGGTCTCCACCACCGCAAACTCCACCTCCTCTGCCCGAAAGATGCCGTTCTGCCGCAGCTGGATCATCAGGTCATCGGCGGAAAAGCGCAGCTCCCGCATTTCCCGCTGGTCTATTTTCCCATCGTGGATGATGATAATGGGCCGCCCGGAGACAATGCGCCGCAGCCGGGCGCTTTTCAAGCAGAGGAAGGAGGTCAGCACCTCGAAGCACATGAGCGCCAAAATGGGCAGAAGCCCCGCGAACATGGGGCTGTCCGTTTCCTCAATGGTGAGGGTGGCGATATTGGAAATGAGGATGGTGATGACCAGCTCCGAGGGCTGAAGCTCCCCGATCTGGCGTTTGCCCATCAGCCGGATGCCGAACACCACCACAAGATACAGGATCATCGTCCGCAAAAATGTGACCAGCACAAAAAATCACCTCGCATGGAGGGTATTATTTACGGATTTGGGCGGCATATTCCCGCACATATTCCGGCGGCCGCGGCGAATAATGAAAAGGAATTTCCCCGGCAGGGAAAATGATATTTTCGGCGAAGAAAACCGCATTGCGCGTCAGCCTGCCCACGGCGCTTCCTGGCCCGCCTGCGGCTTTCTCCTGCCGGGAAAGACCCGATATCTGCCGGGGAGCGGCGCCGAGTGGAGGGAGAAATGATGCCGGAAAAACTGGACAGCAGCATTGTGCTGCTGCGGGAGCGCATTGAGCAGGGGATGCGCGGCTCCGCCGATCTCATTTTGGATGAATTTGAGCTGGCCGGGGTAAAGGGCCTGGCTTTTATGTTCGATGGTCTGGTGAGCAATACCCAGGTCAGCGATTTTTTGCTGCGCCCCATAAACCGTATGGACCCGCCGGAGGCCGACCCGGAAAAGCTGTGGGAGTACCTGCGCTCACAGTTTTTGTTCAGCAGCGAGCAGGGCATCGTGGAAACCTACGAGGATCTCTTTACCAAGGCGATGAGCGGCTTTGCCATGGTGATGCTGGATGGCGTGCCCCGGGCGCTCTCGCTGGGCTATCAGGGCTTTGAGACACGGGGCGTGGGGGAGCCAGCCATGGAGAAGAACCTCCGCGGCTCCCGGGAGGGCTTTACCGAAAGCAACAATACCAATACCGCCATGGTGCGCCGCCGGCTCAAATCTCCCAATCTGACGGTGGAAACGCTGTACCTGGGCCGGCAGAGCCGCACCAATGTGCGCCTTTGCTACCTCAGCGATGTGGCGGCGCCCGAAACGGTGGAGGCCGTGCGGCAAAAATTGCGGGAGGCTTCTCTGCCGCTGGTGCTGGACAGCGGCTTTTTGCAGGCGTTCATCGGCAAGGGGGCGGCGTCGCTTTTCAGCGGGACGGGCACCACCCAGCGCCCCGATACCCTGTGCGCCAAGCTGGCGGAGGGCAGAGTGGGCGTTATGGTGGACGGCAGCCCCAATGTGATGATCGCGCCCTACCTCTTCACCGAGCATTTCCATACGCTGGATGACTACACCCAGCGACCCTATTTTACGGCGTTTGTGCGGCTTTTGCGGCTGGCAGCGTTCTTCCTTACGGTGCTGCTGCCGGGCTATTATGTGGCGGTGGTCACCTTCCCCCCGGAGCGTATTCCCCGGATGCTGCTGCCCGCCTTCCTCGGCTCTGTTTCGGCCACGCCGCTTTCCGCTATGGGGGAAGCCTTGGCCCTTTTTTTGCTGTATGAACTGCTGCGGGAGGCAGGGCTGCGCCTGCCGGATGCCATTGGGCATACCCTCAGTGTGGTGGGCGGCATCGTCATCGGGGATGCCATTGTGACCGCCGGACTGGTGGGCCTGCCCATGATCATCATTATCGCGCTGACCGCCGTAAGCGCCTTCGCGGTGCCCAGCCTGTACGAGCCGGTGACGATCCTGCGGTTTTTATTCATCTTCATCGGCGGGGTATTGGGGCTTTACGGCATGGTGCTGGGCTTTTTGGTGCTGGTGGTCAACCTGTGCAGCCTGCATACTTTGGGCACACCGCTCACGGCGCCCATCGCGCCGTGGCAGCCCCGCACCCTGCGGGATCTATTCTGGCGCAGCGGCTGGCAGCGGCTGGGGCAGGAGGACTACAATGTGTCCTCCGCCCGCCAGCGGGAAAGGGGGCAGACCGATGACCAGGACGCATGAGATCAGCGGCAGCGGGCAAATATTCGCTTTGTTGGTATTATCCCAGTGCTTTTGGCTGCTGTGCTGCCGCCCGTCCCTTGTCAACGGCCTGTTGAGCATGGCGGCCTCGGCGGTGGCCTATGGGGTGGTGTTCCTGCTGGCGGTATTCTGCCGCCGCTGCGCCGCCCGGGGGGAGACCCCTCTGTCGCCGGTATTTGCCGCATGGGGTGCGTTCCTTGCGGTGGGATATTTCGCGGTCACGGCCGAACAGCTGCTTTCCGCCGCCCGTGTTCTGTTCGAGGGTGTGTTTTCCCCGCTTCTCCTGCTGCTGGTGCTGCTGGGCGCGGTGTGGGCGGCCGCTGCCGCCGGGCAGGAGGCCCTGGGCCGGGCCGCCTTTGTCAGTCTGTTTTTGTTTTTGATTGCGGTGCTGCTGCTTACCCTTGGGGTGCTGCCGCAGGCTACGGCGCTCAATCTCCGCCTGCCCGAAGAGGATCTTTCCCGCCTGGGGGAGGAGATATTATTCATCCTGCCTCGCCAGATAGAACCTCTGCTGCTGTTGCTGTTTGCCCAACGGTGCAGCCGGCCGCGGTCTGCCGCCCTGCTGCTGTGGGTGCCCGCTGGCTGGCTGCTGGGCGGCCTTTTGCTGCTGCTGGCGGCGCTGGTGCTGGGGCACTACGGCAGCCTGCAGCCCTACCCCATGATGCAGCTGGCCCGGTCGGCCGGGCTTTCCGGCATGGTGCCGGTGTACTGTTTTTTGCTTATCACGGCGGCGTTTTTCCGGCTTACCGGACTGGCGGTTGCCGCCGCGCGGTTGGGCGGTATGGCTGGCTGCCGCCAAAAATGCTCCCTTTGGGCAGGCGTGGCGCTTTCCCTTGGCGGGGTAGCGCTGCTGCACTATACCGGCTGGCCGGATGCTGCCGTTTATCCCATCTTGGCTGTGACGGGCCTGCTTTGGCTGATTTTTGCCCTGCTGCCGCCGCGGGGCACCGGGAATAAGCGGGACCGGCGGCGTTAGCGGCTCAACAGGCGCCAGCCCGATTTCATCGGGCGCCAGCCTGCCCTCGCCGCTGCCTGGCCGCTCGCCGCTTCTGCCCGCCGCCCCGCCCTTTGCTTATCTTCTCATTTAGGAGGTCCCCCATGCCGCTTCGCCGCTTTTTTGTCCTGCTTTTGGCGCTTTTGCTCTGCCTGCTGCCCGGCTGCAGAGAGCGCCCCATCTCCTCCCGTCTGGTCCTTTCCTCCATGGGGGTGGAGTGCTCCGCCCGCCCGCTTACCGCCGTGCTGGAGGTGATCCGCGAGGAGAAAAATGAGACCATCACCGTGCAGGGGGAAAGCTTCACCGCCCTCTTTTCCGCCGCCGAGCGCCAAACTGGGGAGCAGGTCTACCTTGGTGCGCTGCAAAGCATCGTCTTTTCCGGCGTGCCCGATGGCAGCACGCTGCGGGAGTATCTCCGTGCGCTGCTGGCCGATGGAAGGCTTTCCCCCAATACCCAGATCGCCCTGTGCGGGGACGCCCTTTCGCTGTATGATGGGGAAGCGCTCACTGGGGATAGCATCACCGCCCTGCTGACCCGCCAGTATACCGATAGCCGCCGCAATGGACTCAAGGAGCTGCTGAACCTGCTGGAGGGGACCGGCCGGGATGGTCTGATCCCCTGGCTGACGACGGCGGAGGGCGAGCTGCGGGAAACGGGTGCCATCGCCACCGGGCAAAGCGACTACACCGCCCCCGAGGAGCCGGAGGAGATCTGCCTTATGCTGCTGGGCGAGCGCCCGGAAATGCGCTATGCGCTTTCGGCTGGAGCGGGGGAGGCGAGCATCCTGCTGCGGCGGCTGACCCTTTCTGGGGTCAAATGGGAGGACGAAGCACCCACCCTCACCCTGACGGCGGAAGCCGCGGTGCAGTCCGCCGATGGAAACATGACCCGGAAAACGCTGGAAGCGGCCCTGCTGGATGAACTGCAGCGGCGCCTGGCCGCGCTGAATACCCAAATGTCCCGCTCCCGCAGCGATCTGCTGGGGCTTTCGGCCCGGGCGGCGCTTTGCGGTCACGATTTACAAAATATCCCCTTGGGGGAGCTCCGCTACACCGTTCACCTGGTTCTGCGGGATCCCCGCGGACTTTTGTCATAGGACGCATTTTTTGGCATCCCTGTCCTTTTGCTGCATCCGCCGCAAGTATTTACATCACATCATCCGCCGCTTCCGGCGCACAGTAGACTATGGGGCGGCGCATCAGTGCGGGCGCGGCCCCGCTTTTGGGGGAAAGGGGGTGAAATCCTTTGAGAAAAGCAATACGCACAGGCTTTTGGATCTTTGGCGCCGCGGTGCTTATGATACTTTCGGCCGCGGTATACTGGCAGGCCCGCCTGCCGGATGAATACGCCCTGACCCGCGGCGGCAGCCTTCGCCTGCCCGGCAATATTACTGCAGTCTATGGCGAGGAGACCGCCGTGGCCCGCAGCGGGGAAGCAACGGCCGAAGCCCAGCTGCGCCTGCCGCTGGGCGTTTCGGTCAAGACTGTTTCGGTGCGCTATGTGCAGCGGGATACCGTGCTGGTCTCCGGCCGTCCCTTCGGCATCAAGATGTTTACCGAGGGATTGATGGTGGTGGGCTTCACCGATTTTTCCGCCGATGGCAGGCGCATCAATCCGGCCCGCAGCGCGGGCCTTGCCACCGGGGATATCCTGCTGAGCCTGGACGGCATCACATTGACCTCCAATGAGCAGATGGGTGCTCTGGTGCAGGGCAGCGGCGGCCGCCCGGTGCAGCTTGTATATCAGCGGCAGGGGCGGCAGTACACCGCCCGCCTCACCCCGCAAAAAAGCCTTTCCGACAGCCGCTGGCACCTGGGACTTTGGGTGCGGGATAGCTCCGCCGGAATCGGTACCGTCACCTACTTTGATGAAAACGCGCGTACCTTCTCCGGCCTGGGGCATCCCATCTGCGATGTGGATACCGGCGAGATCATGACCCTTTCCACCGGGGAGGGAGTGGAAGCGGTCATTACCGGCTATACCACCGGCAAAAGCGGCTCTCCCGGCGAATTGAAGGGCCAGTTTGTGGCGGGGCGCACCTTTGCGGGCCTCACCGCCAATAGCGAATGCGGGGTCTGCGGGTCCCTCCGCCCGGATTATATCCCGCAGGGGGAGCGGCTGCCAGTGGCTTTTTCGCACGAAGTGCAGCCCGGCCCCGCTAAAATGCTGACAACTATTGCAGGCGGCGCTCCGCGGGAGTATGATGTAGTTATCGAGAAGGTGCTGCGGGGCAGCGGCCACGCGGGACAGAATATGGTCATCCGGGTGACCGATGAGGCACTGCTGCAAAAAACCGGCGGTATCCTACAGGGCATGAGTGGCTCGCCGCTCGTCCAGAATGGGATGCTGGTGGGCGCCGTGACCCATGTCTTTGTGGATGAACCGGACCGCGGCTACGCGATTTTTGCCGAAACAGTGCGAAACGCCGAGAAAAACCTCGACCAAACCACCCGCAATGCGGCATAGCATCTAATATTGGAAAATATTGGCGAAAACTTTATCAAAAAATATTGAAATATATGTTGAAATCTTTTACAATTTATGGTAACATCAACTCAACGGCCGGATTTCATAACATTTTAGGAGGAGTATTCACATGGAGAACCACAACTATATGCTGATCGCCGATGATGCGGGCGAATTCCGCGATACCTGCAAAGCTGCTTTGGAGGCAAAGGGCTTTGAAGTAGAGGTTTGCCGCAAGGATGGACGCGCTCTTTTGGATATGATCCGGGAGAAGAAGCCCACCGCTGTGCTGATGGAGGCCCTAATGAGCGGCCTGGATGGCCTGGGTGTGCTCATGGCCGTTTCCCGCGGGGAGTGCGGTGTCCAGCCCACCATCTTTACCATGACCGGTATGGATGCGCCCGGCATCACCAATCAGCTGATCCGGGCAGGCTCCGCCTATCACTTTGTCAAGCCGTTCGATCCCGATATCATTGCCGAGCGGGTAGAAATGATGTGCGCCCCGGCCGCCGGGGAAGAAGCGGTTGCCGCGGCCCGTCCCGCCGTGGAAGTGGTGGACCTGGAAACCATCGTCACCGAGATCATCATGGAGATCGGCATTCCGGCGCATATCAAGGGCTACCAGTATATCCGGGATGGCATCATTATGACCGTCCGGGAACCGGAGATCATCAACGGCGTTACCAAGGTGCTTTATCCGGCCATCGCCAAAAAGAACGGTACCACCGCCTCCCGTGTGGAGCGTGCCATCCGCCATGCCATCGAGGTGGCCTGGGACCGCGGGGATGTGGATATTCTCAATTCCTATTTCGGTTATACCATCCACAATCTGCGCGGCAAGCCTACCAACAGTGAGTTCATTGCCATGATCGCGGATAAGATCCGCCTGCGTTATAAAGGCTCCAATTTTACCCTTGCCTGATCCACAAAGACCAATGCCGGCCGCCCGTCCCCTGCTTACTGGGGAGCGGGCGGTTTTCCCATATATGCCCAGATTTATTACAAATACGAAAATTTGTTCGTTTTTTCATCCTAAAGTCTTGCCCACCCCACCAAACCTGTGCTACAATTAGCTTGGAATGTTGTTTCTATCCGCTACCTCGCGGCTGCCGCGGGCTGTCTTAGCTTTCCCACTTACCCCTTGCCCGATCTATCCCCGCCACCCTGTGCAGCCCGCCCATTGCGGCGGAGCGCCCCCTGCGGGGGCTGCCGCGCCACCCCTGCGGGGCGGCGCGTACC
>OLNZ01002093.1_pt1 | contig 12545 bp, 8 predicted proteins | sample 1672981 | NCBI WGS metagenome assembly OLNZ01 (sample SAMEA3136743, study PRJEB25190) | human gut metagenome | biome: human gut; feature: human-associated habitat; material: faeces | place: Austria | collected 2013
GGCTGCCTGATTCAGTCATAGAGCGCGCCAAGGAAATCGCAGAACAGCTTCTTGCAAATGATATCACAGATACCGTAAAAAACATATCTGTTGACAATGGCCACAAGCATAAAAAGGAGCACCTTGACGAGGTTGATATGACACAGATTTCACTTTTCGACACAGTGAAGGATGATGATATAATTGACGAGCTTCGAAGCATAGACATAGGCAACATGACACCACTTGATGCGTTAAACAAGCTGTATCAGCTCCAGAACAAGGTTAAAAACCGCTGGTAGAAAGGATTAAAATGCCAAATATTGCCATATTAAATCAGGAAACAATAGATAAAATAGCTGCAGGAGAGGTTGTTGAGCGTCCGTGCTCCGTGGTTAAAGAGCTGGTGGAAAATGCCATAGATGCAGGCTCCACAGCCATTACTGTGGAGATAAAAGAGGGCGGAATCTCATTTATCCGTATCACTGACAATGGCTGCGGAATTGAAAGAGACCAGGTTGCAGTTGCATTTTACCGTCACAGCACGAGCAAAATCCGCTCGGCAGAGGATTTACTTACTGTAAAGTCTCTCGGCTTCAGAGGCGAGGCGCTGTCAAGTATCTCGGCCGTTGCCCGCGTTGAGCTTATCACAAAAACCTACGATGAGCTCACAGGCACCAGATATGTGATTGAGGGCTCGAAGGAGCTTTCCAACGAGGAAATCGGTGCTCCGGACGGTACTACCTTCATAGTAAAGGATTTGTTTTATAATGTTCCTGCAAGACGTAAGTTTTTAAAGACAGCACAGACAGAGGGCAGCTACATAAGCGATATGGTTGAAAAGCTTGCGCTTTCACATCCTGATATATCGTTTAAGTTCATAAACAATAACCAGACAAAGCTTCACACCTCCGGAAACGGCAACAGAAAGGATATCATATACCATATATTCGGACGCGAGATATCGTCATCACTGCTTGAGGTGAAGCATGAATGCGAATACTTTAAGGTGGAGGGATTTATAGGAAAACCTGTTATCACAAGGGGCAACAGAAATTATGAAAATTATTTCATAAACGGCAGATATGTAAAGAGCAATATATTGTCACGTGCTATTGAGGAGGCCTACAAGAACTTTCTAATGCAGCATCAGTATCCGTTTACAGTGCTTTACTTTACATTTTTCAGTGAGCTGGATGTCAACGTGCATCCGACCAAGATGGAGCTTAGGTTCGACAACAACAACGAGATATATGTTGAATTGTGTGACACAATATATGCAATTCTATCCCACAAGGAGATGATTCCCGAGGTGCCTGTAGACAGTACGCCGGCGCCTAAAAAGATAGTGCATGAGTATAAGGAGCCAATACCGGAGCCGTTTGAGAAGAGGCGTATCAATGAGGTGAGGGCAGCGGAATCAAGGAGTGTGTACGGACAGAGCGTGACGTCAACAGTAAAAAATTACTCAGCAACAGAACCTGCTGCAAAAGCGCCAGAGACTTCCACCGCGTGTGAACCTGCACAGGTTGTCACCGGCACCCAGCAGACACTCGGCGATTACGACAAGGTTTTTCTTACAGAAAGCGCCAAGAAGCAGTTTTCCATCATAGGCCAGCTCTTTAAGACATACTGGCTCATAGAGTTTGAAGACAAGCTTTATATCATAGACCAGCATGCAGCCCATGAAAAGGTACTGTATGAAAAAACAATGGCAAGACTTGCCAATAAGGATTTCACATCACAGCGCATAAGCCCTCCGATTGTCATGACTCTTGATGCAAAGGAAAGCGAGATGCTTGAGAAATACAGACCTCAGATAGAACAGTTTGGCTATGAGGTGGAGCATTTTGGCGGCAAGGAATACATGATCAGTGCAATTCCGGATAATTTGTTTAACATAGATATGAAGGATCTGTTTATAGAGATGCTCGATGATTTTTCCAATGCGACAGGCAGACAGACTCCTGATATCATCACGGAAAAGGTCGCATCCATGTCGTGCAAGGCAGCAGTCAAGGGCAATGACAAGCTTACTCTTCCTGAGATAAATAAGCTGATAGATGATCTTTTGTCACTCGACAATCCTTACAACTGCCCACACGGCAGACCAACCATCATCTCTATGAGCAAATATGAGATAGAAAAGAAATTCAAACGTATCGTATGACAACATACACATTTGGACTGAGGTGCAATATGACACAAAAACCGATGATTGTCCTGACAGGACCGACAGCAGTAGGAAAGACAGCTCTATCGATTGAGCTTGCAAAAAAAATAAATGGTGCTATAATATCCGCGGATTCCATGCAGGTATACAAATACATGGATATAGGCTCTGCGAAGGTTACAGTCGATGAGATGGACGGCATAAAGCACTATCTGATAGATGAGCTTGAGCCATCTGACGAGTTCAATGTATTTATCTTCAAGGATATGGCAAAAAAAGCACTTAATGAGATATACGAAGCAGGAAAGATACCGATAGTGGTCGGCGGCACCGGCTTTTATATCCAGGCGCTTTTGTATGACATTGATTTCACAAAGCAGGATGTGGATGAGGCATATAGAAAGAGTCTTTACGACTTTGCTAACGAGCACGGAAACCATGCACTGCATGAAAAGCTTAAGGATATCGACCCTGCATCCTACGAGAGCATCCATGAGAATAACGTAAAGCGCGTCATCAGGGCAATTGAATACTATCACACCTGCCATGAACCGATTTCAAAGCACAATGAGACTGAAAGAGCCAAGCAGTCTCCATACAGCTTTGCCTATTTTGTACTGGATGATGTAAGACAAAGACTCTATGAGAGGATAGATAAGAGAGTTGATATCATGGTTTCAAACGGACTTGTCAATGAGGTGAAAAAGCTAAAGGCAATGGGCTGTACAAGCGATATGGTATCCATGAAGGGTATAGGATATAAGGAAATCCTTGCATATCTTGATGGAGAATATTCACTTGATGAGGCTGTGGACAAGGTAAAGCTTGAGTCAAGGCGTTTTGCAAAGAGACAGCTAACCTGGTTTAGGAGAGAAAAAGATACCATATGGATAGAAAAAAATGAATATTCATATGATGATAATAAAATATTAAATAAAATACAAGAAATTTTAGCAGAAAAGAGGATTATAATTTGTTAGATACCAATGAAGCCATTTACAGGCAGTATGAGACACTTGGAATATCAAAGGAGGTTTTGGATTTCGGAACCTCTGTAGAAAAGGAACTTAAGGAGCGTTTTGACAAAATAGACACAAATGCTGAGTATAATCAGCTTAAGGTCATAGCCGCCATGCAGAAAAACAAGGTGAGCGCAGAGTGCTTCCAGGCATCAAGCGGCTACGGCTACAATGACCTCGGAAGGGATACACTTGAGAGAGTGTACGCAGACTGTTTTGGCGCAGAAGATGCACTTGTAAGGCCTCAGATTACCTGTGGCACACATGCACTTGCACTTGCCCTCATGTCAAACCTGCGTCCGGGCGATGAGCTTTTAAGCCCTGTCGGAAAGCCTTACGATACACTTGAAGAGGTAATAGGCATACGCCCTTCAAAGGGCTCACTTGCTGAGTACGGCATCACATATGCGCAGGTTGACCTACTGCCTGACGGTGAGTTTGACTATGACGGAATAAAGAAAGCCATCAATGAAAAAACGAAGCTTGTCACAATCCAGCGCTCTAAGGGCTATGCTACAAGACCTACACTTTCGGTCAAAAGAATAGGCGAGCTCATTGCTTTTGTAAAGAGCATAAAGCCTGATGTGATCTGTATGGTCGATAACTGCTACGGTGAGTTTGTCGAGGATACAGAGCCTATCCAGGTTGGAGCGGACATGATGGTTGGCTCACTGATCAAAAATCCGGGAGGCGGACTTGCACCAATCGGAGGCTATATTGTCGGCAAAAAGGAATGTGTTGAAAATGCCGCATACCGTCTCACATCTCCGGGACTTGGCAAGGAGGTTGGAGCCTCACTCGGAGTCATCCAGTCATTTTATCAGGGCTTTTTCCTTGCACCGACTGTCGTAAGCGGAGCATTAAAGGGAGCAATCTTTGCCGCAAAAATCTATGAAAAGCTTGGTTTTAAGGTAGTCCCTGACGGTACTGAAAGCCGCCACGATATCATACAGGCTGTAGAGTTCAATAACCGAGATGCCATGATAGCCTTCTGCGAGGGCATTCAGGCAGCAGCACCTGTAGACAGCTATGTGACCCCTGAGCCATGGGCTATGCCGGGCTATGACAGCGATGTCATCATGGCAGCAGGCGCATTTGTGCAGGGCTCATCCATTGAGCTTTCTGCCGATGGCCCTGTGAAGCCGCCATATGCGGTTTATTTCCAGGGAGGACTCACATGGTACCATGCAAAGCTTGGAATTTTGATGTCTTTACAAAAACTTTATGAGAGAAATCTTGTTAAGCTGGATTAGGTGTGCTACAATTAACTGAAAACTTTGCTTAAATCCGTTGTCAATCGCCTGGGAGAAGCGAAAGGGATTAATGCATAATAACAAAACAATTAAAAATCTGCCGGCTTCAGAGCGACCATATGAGAAATTTTTATCGCTTGGAGCATCAGGCCTGTCAGACGCTGATTTACTTGCCATCATTATAAAGACCGGCACAAGAGACAAGACTGTGATTGATATTGCGCAGGACATACTTTCCGGCAGGCATGGTAATCTGCTCAATCTCTATGAGATGTCCTATGAGGAGCTTCTTAGTATCCCCGGGATAGGGCAGATAAAAGCTATACAGCTTAAGGCGATAGCAGAGCTGTCGCTTCGCATAGCAAAGACCAAAAAGGTTCAAAGCATCAGAATGAATAATCCTCAGACAATAGCTGACTACTATATGGAGCAGATGAGGCATCTCACAAATGAAGTCGTCATTTGTGCCTATTTTGATGTAAAAAGCAGATTCTTAGGAGACAAGTTCATATCCAAGGGTTCACTAAGCTCATCTGTAGTGGACATAGGCTCCATCATCAGGACCGCCCTGGATAAAAATGCATCAAAGCTTGTTTTATTGCACAATCATCCAAGCGGAGATTGTACTCCCAGCAGAAATGATATTGCTGTCACAGACAGATTAATTGAGGGCTCAGGGATTTTTTCCATAGAGCTTTGTGACCATATCATAATCGGAGATAACGAATATTATAGCTTCTATGAAAATAAACTTATATAAACAGAAGACGAGGTAGAATTATTATGAGCAACAACGTTTACGGAATTGATCTGGGAACAAACAATTTCAAGGTATACTCAAAGGCTACAGGCAAGACAATGCTTGAGAAAAACACAATAGCCGTAATAGACAAAAATCAGATATATGCATATGGAGACAGCGCATATGCCATGTATGAAAAGGCGCCTGAAACAATCAACGTCATATTTCCTGTTGTAGAGGGAGTTATTGCTGACTATAATCTGCTTCAGACTATGATTTTTGACTTTTTGGAGCACAAGACAAAGGCACGTATCAAAAATGCCGAGTTCATCATCGCTGTGCCGACAGATATCACAGATGTAGAGAAAAGAGCATTCTACGAGCTCTTCTATAAGAGCAAATCAAAGCCTAAAAAGGTCATGCTCTGTGAGAAGCCTATCGCTGATGCTGTAGGCCTTGGAATAGATGTAAACGAGCCAACCGGTGTCATGATAGTAGATATGGGCGCTGACACAACAGAGACATCCGTTATTTCACTCGGTGGCCTGGTGCTTAGTGACCTGCTTCATTTCGGTGGCAACAGACTTGACGAGTCAATCATCTCCTTTGTGCGAAAGGAGTTCAATCTTGTAATCGGACAAAAGACTGCAAAGCTGTTGAAGGAGACCATAGGTTCTGCACTTCCGGGAAGAGAGGACAGTATGGTCATAGTGGGACGTGATGTGGTAAGCGGCCTGCCTATTGAGATGGAAATTGGTTCAAAGGTCGTTTACGAGGCTATGAAGTCAAACCTTGAGTCTATATGCACATCAATAAAAATGATTCTTGAGAAGACTCCGCCTGAGCTTGCAAAGGATATCATCCATTCAGGCATTTATATCACAGGAGGCGGCTCACAGCTTGCAGGACTTGACCAGCTCTTTGAACAGATTACAGGTATAAAGGTCATCTGCTCAGAATGTCCTGAGGAGAGTGCAGTACGCGGACTCGTACAAATAGTTTCTGATTCAAAATATAAGAGACTTCCATTCAGCATCAAAAAATAATAACCGAGGTTAACATGAGTAAGAATTTTCGCAATCGAAAGAGAAAGCACAATAAAAAGCTGCCTGCAAGATACACACTGTTGATTATGACAGCAGTCTGCTTTGTGACCATGCTGTTAAGCCTTACCTTAAATATCTCCGGTGGTCCTTTAAAGACTGCTGCCGGATATGTATTTATCCCAATGCAGAAGGGTATAAACAGCTTTGGAATCCACATTTCAGATAAGGTTACAGAAATACGCACATTAAAAAATGTCAAGGCTGAGAATAAAAAGCTCAAGGCCGAGGTAGAAGAGCTTACAACACAGCTCACAACCAACAAACTTGAACAGTATGAGCTTGACAATTACAGACAGCTTCTTGATTTGGATGCCAAATATCCATCATATCCCAAGGTTGCTGCCAGTGTCATAGCAAAGGACAGCGGAAACTGGTTTTCTACCTTTACTATCGACAAAGGAAAAAAGGATGGAGTGGACGTAGGCATGAATGTGCTTGCGGGAAGCGGACTTGTAGGTATTGTTACCGATGCTGGTGATAATTTTGCCAAGGTACGTTGTATCATAGATGATGCCAGCAAGGTCAGTGGCATGGTTTCCACCACGGAGGACAACCTCACCGTCAGTGGTAATATAAAAACCATGAACGAGGACAAGGTAATTACCTTTACAGAGTTAAAGGATGACGACAACAAGGTAAAAGAGGGCGATCCTGTAGTTACCTCATACGTGTCAGACCGTTACCAGCAGGGCATACTGATTGGCTATGTAACAAAAATCGAAAATAATTCCAACAATCTGACAAAATCCGGCACTATCACACCGGTTGTAGATTTTGAGCATATCGAAAATGTCATGGTCATAACACAGCTTAAGCAGACCGGTGACACTAAGACAGCTGACGACACCGAAAGTACAGAAACAGCCGGTGACAGCCAGACTGAAAATTCAACTGAAAATAAGTAAGGAGCAGCATGAGACGTAGAATTGTTTTATTTATAATAATAACTTTATGCTTTTTATTGCAGACCACGCTGTTTAAGACTCTTTCCTTTGCCAATATCTCACCAAACCTGTTGATTATAGCCGTATCATCCTTTGGCTTTATGCGTGGCAAAAAGGAAGGACTGTGGGTAGGCTTCTTTTGCGGCCTGCTTATTGACATATTTTGCGGAAATTATATAGGACTGTATGCTTTAATATATATGTATATCGGTTTTATCAATGGATTATTCCAAAAAAGATTCTATCCTGACGATATAAAGCTTCCTATGCTTCTGATAGGAGGCAGCGATTTGTTTTACAATCTGGTAGTATACTTTTTCATGTTTTTACTGCGTGGCAGATTTAGCTTTTTGTATTATCTGAAGTCAATTATCATACCTGAATTTGTATACACAATGGTTATCAGTATACTTTTGTATCTGGTATTTCTTAAGTTAAACCAGAAGCTGGAAGCACACGAGAAAAGGAGAGCAAAGAAATTTGATTTATGATATAAAAGATTTTCTGAAGAAATTTTTCAGCTCAAGACTTTTTGTATTAGCAGCAGTAATTATTTTCATGTTTGCCCTGCTTGCCGAAAGAGTCTTTACCCTTCAGATTATTAAAGGTGCAGATTATCAGAAAAACTTCATAATGCTGATTAAAAAGCCGCTTTCCATAGAGGCATCAAGAGGCAATATATACGATGTAAATGGTGAGCTGCTTGCTTACAATCAGCTTGCATATTCTGTAGTCATCTCAGACAACGGCAGCTATTCATCTACGAAGGAGCACAATCGTCTTTTAAACAAAGAGCTTAATGAAATTATCAATGTGATAAAAAATAATGGTGGCTCCATATATAATGATTTTCCGGTTGTTTTAAACGATGATGGTACATACAGCTTTACATTCACATCTGAAACCTCAAAAAAGAGATTTCTGTCAGATGTGTTCGGAAAGAAATATGATAAGCTCGAATACAATAAAGCACTTGGATTTGACGAGGCAAATGCCAGCGCCCAGAATATTATTGATTTTCTAAGCTCTGACCAGAATGAATGCTTTGATATAAGCAGCAAGTATGATACACAGGCCACTTATGATATTGTAGTGATGAGATATGCCATAAAACAGAACCGATTCACTAAATACAAAACCACTACTATTGCAAAGGATGTAAATGATTCGATAGTAGCATATGTCAATGAGCATTCAGATACTCTTACCGGCATATCAGTTGAAGAGGATACCATCCGCAAGTACAACTATCCTGAATATATTTCATCGCTCATAGGATACACAGGCAAGATATCTACCGACGAGTATAATGAGCTGTCAAAGGATGATGACTCATATACACAAAATGATATGGTAGGTAAGTCAGGCTTAGAGCAGTACTATGAGAGCTATCTGCGAGGCAAAAACGGTGAAAAACAGGTCTATGTAAACAATGTCGGTAAGATAAACGAGGTAATAAGTCAGGAGAATCCTGTTTCCGGAAATGATGTCTACTTAAGTATTGACATCAAGTTGCAGGAAGCCACATACAAGCTGTTAGAGCAGGAGATAGCCGGAATTGTTTACTCCAAAATAAAATCCGGTGAAATACCTATAAGTGATGTTTACTTTGCACTGATCAACAACAATGTAGTTGACCTGACACATTTCAATGCATCAGATGCATCAGCAACTGAGCAGGCTATATACAATTCCTTCAGCGGTCAGCTGCAGAATGCATTATCCACTATTGACAGCGAGCTTGAAAGTGGTACTTCAGGCACTGCTTCCATGTCGGAGCAGACACTTGATTATTTTACATGTGTTATGTCAGTGCTAAACGATGATGGACTGCTGTTGAGCAAACAGATAGATACCTCTGATTCCACATATGCCTCATGGAAGGCTGGCACACTCTCACCGCGTGATTATCTCAAATACTGCATTTCAAAGCAGTGGATAGACATCACAAAGCTTGATGTGGACCAGAAGTATGCTGATTCAAGCGAGATTTACACAGCACTCTGCTCGTATATCAGGGATGCCATGACTGACAATAAAGACTTTGCCAAAATTATATACAAATATATGGTAAATTCTGGGGCGGTCACTGGACAGCAGCTGTGCCTTCTGCTTTTTGACCAGGGTGTACTCGATTATGACGATGCAACAGTAAGCAACATTGCCAATGGCTCCATCAGTCCATATGCATTTCTTATGGACAAAATAAACAACATAGAGATAACACCTGCACAGCTTGCCCTTGACCCATGTACAGGCTCCTGTGTAATAACTGATGTAAAGACAGGACAGCTAAAGGCTTTAGTCAGCTATCCGGGCTATGACAACAACAAGCTTGCAAACACTGTAGATGCTGATTACTACCAGTCTCTCAGAGAGGACAAGTCTAATCCACTATGGAATTATGCAACCCAGGAGCAGACTGCACCGGGATCTACCTTCAAGATGGTATCAAGCACCGCAGGTCTTGCCGAGGGAGTCATTGATACCTCGTCAAAGATTAATTGTACCGGAATATTTACAGAAATCAGCAATCAGCCAAAATGCTGGATTTATCCCGGAGCGCATGGTATGGACAATGTATCTGAAGCTTTAAGGGATTCATGTAACGTATTCTTCTACACAACAGGCTTCAGGCTTGCAAGCAAGGACACCGGTTCATATGACGATGAAAACGGTATGAAATACATACAAAAATATGCATCTATATACGGACTGGACCAGAAATCAGGTGTTGAGATAGTAGAAAAGACGCCGTCCATTGCCACACAGTATCCTGTTATGGCAGCCATCGGACAGAGTAATAACAACTTTACGACTATTTCTCTTTCAAGATATGTGACAGCAGTTGCTTCCGGAAAGCTTTATGACTATAAGCTGATGAACAAAATTGTGGATGCAGACGGCAAAACAGTCAAGCAGTATGATTCAAAATCAACCGATATATCAGGCACACTCACTCAAAGCCAGTGGGATGCCATCCATCAGGGAATGCGTATGGTGGTCGAAGACCTGCATGATGTATTTGGCGGCTTTACAGGCGTTGAGGTGTCCGGTAAGACAGGAACAGCACAGCAGGTTGAGACAAGACCAAACCATGCACTGTTTGTAGGATACGCTCCATCAAGCGATCCTGAAATTACAATAGCTACACGTATATCATATGGATACAGCTCACACAATGCTGCAGCTGCATCCAGAAATATAATTTCATATTATTATAATCTGGAGTCACTTGACGATTTACTCGCAGTCAAGGCTGAGGGTGTAAACTCATCAGGCTCAAGTGCCAGAACAGACTAGGAGGTTTATTTTTGTGAGTGAAGCAATAGTTTTCACTTCAGGAAAAGGCGGTGTTGGAAAAACTACGGTTATTTCCAATATCGGAGTTGAACTTTCACAGTTAGATAAAAAAGTCATCATGCTCGATACAGACATGGGACTTCGCAATCTGGACCTGGTAATGGGAATAGAGGACAAGGTCAATTACAATATCCTCGACATCTTAAACCGCTCCTGCCGTATCAGACAGGCAATCATACGCAATAAAAAGTATCCCAATCTATATGTAATTCCTGCAGCACCTTCCATGGATACGCTATGCAGCTATGAGGCACGCTTCAAGATACTTATAGAGGAGCTTAAAGCAAGCTTTGATTATTGTCTGATAGATTCTCCGGCGGGTATCGACAGCGGCTTTTGGTTTTCAGTCTCACCTGCAGACCGTGCGATAGTAGTTACCACACCGCATGTATCTGCAATACACGATGCAAGACGATGCATAAGCCTGCTCGACAGCGCACATCTTGACGATATATCAGTCATTGTTAATGCATATGACAAGCATATGGTAAGAAGGCATCAGATGATATCCGATAATGATATTACAGCACTTCTTTCAACCAGGATTATTGGCACTATTCCATATGACAAAAGTGTTATCATTTGCCAGAACAGAGGAATACCTGTCCGTGAGGCCAAAAGCAGGCTTGCTCCTGTATTTGCCCATATATCCGGTCAGATAATACATTCCTCTGACGATATGAGAGGTGCCGCTGTATGATGCATAAATTTTCCAAAACAGGAGAATACGCCAAGAAAAGGCTTAAAATAGCACTTGCAGAAGATAGAAGCACAATATCTGCTTCTGACAATATGACACAGATTAAAAAAGAAATAAAAAGCGTGATACAAAGACATATGAATATAAACGATGAAGCTTACGAAGTCCGGATTATCATGCGCGACAAAAAATCAATTAATAACCTTTAATAAAATACCTTTTGACCATCATATCATTAGTATTAGAATTAAGATTACAGAGATAACAGATAGGAAGTAACAAAATGCTCAAACAGTACAGACTAAAGAATTATCACTTTCAATTAGTAGTATACATAATAGCTTTGTCGATTATAGGCATCCTGCTGATAGGCAGTGCCAAGCACTCCGTACAGAGCAAGCAGATAATAGGCTTTGTAATGGGACTGACTATTATGATAGTGCTTTCCCTTATAGATTACACATTTCTGCTCAAATTCGTGTGGATATACTATGCCGGAATGATTGTGCTGCTGTTGCTTGTTCTATTTGCAGGTGATGATGCAAAGGGTGCACAGCGCTGGTTTGAGATCGCAGGTATCAGATTCCAGCCGTCAGAGATTGCGAAAATTATACTGATTTTGTTTTTTGCCTATTTCTTTTCCAGGTTTGAGGATAGTATAAATACAGTAAGAACTCTTGCATTATCTGTAATTTTTGCCGGTATACCTTTATTTCTTATCTTAAAACAGCCGGACAACTCAACAACAATTCTTACTGCATTAATTTTCGCTACCCTCTTGTTTATTAGCGGATTAAGTTATAAAATAATAATGCCGGTACTTGGAGTTTCAGTACCGATAGTTTTGATAGTGATAAGCTATATATATACACATGCCGATGCACTCATCAAAAAAGGCTTTTATCCTGCTGCGCGTATCATGTCGTGGCTCGACCCGACAAATTACGCTGATACAGCAGCACAGCAAAGGAACTCTATTTGGGCTATAGGCTCAGGACAGTTGTTTGGCAAGGGACTTAACAACTCTGTTGTAACCTCTATGAAGAACACCAACTATATCATAGAGCCTCAAACAGATTTTATATTTGCTGTTGCCGGAGAGGAGCTTGGCTTTATTGGTACAATCAGTATAATAATTCTTTTGCTTCTTATCGTAATTGAGTGTATACTTATAGCAAGGAAGGCAAAGGACACAAGCGGAAAGCTCATATGCTGTGGCATGGGAGCACTTATAGGCTTTCAGGCTTTTATCAATTTATGCGTAGC
>OLNZ01002100.1_pt1 | contig 12513 bp, 10 predicted proteins | sample 1672981 | NCBI WGS metagenome assembly OLNZ01 (sample SAMEA3136743, study PRJEB25190) | human gut metagenome | biome: human gut; feature: human-associated habitat; material: faeces | place: Austria | collected 2013
GCAGGCTTTCCGCCAGCCACGCCATGCGTTCATCGCCGCCCAGGATCGTCACAGTCCGTTTCATCAGTCGTCACCTGCTATCTATGTCAATAAAGTTGCTCGCTCGCTTGGCGGGGATTTTCCCGCTGCCCCATCCTATTCCGCACCCGCCCGCCCGGTGCAAAAAAAGGACGCCCCCGCTCCAAACCGGGCCGCCCCTACCTATATTATAGAGAAACACTTCCTGCATGGCCCAGGCTGCGGCCGCAGCCCACGATGCTCCGCATCGTGGACGCCCCTTCGGGGCGCCCTGCCCGGCCTGCGGCCGCGCCCTCTCGGCAGGCCATACCGTCACGGCAGCAGCTCCACCAGGATATCCTCCAGCTGAACGGGCGTTACCTCCCGCCGCGCCAGATATTCCACCAGCAGCTCGCCCACCCCGCGATTTTCCAGCAGGCCGGGCAGGCGGCAGCACCGGCCGGGCCGCCGGCTTCCCTCCACACAGCACAGGATGCCGTAGCATCGCTCCGGGCCGCAGCTGTCCTCCGTCAGGGAATAGCGCACCCGGCATTGCTCGCCCTCTTCACCGGTCATCTCCCGGTGCAAAGAAAAAACCTCCATCATATGTACCTCCTTCGTCACTCAGCACTATGCTTACATCTCCATTATAGGTCCCCGGGCCCCCCGCGCCCAGTTGCGGATTGCTGGAAATATTGCTGGAAATGGCACCCTGTCAATTCCGACAAATCAGAACAACTCTTTTTGTAAAATGGGTAGATTTTGTCAAAAGTATTTCCTTTTTTGCATAAAGAATGGTACAATAAAAACGCCCAGTCTTAAGAGAGAAGGGAATGGGAATGATAGGAAACCGCTTATACCTGCTAAGGAAAGCAGCGGGACTGTCACAAGCCGAGCTGGGGGATATGCTGTCCGTCTCGCACCACACCATATCCGCCTACGAAAAAGAGAAAAGTGACCCAAGCGACGCGACCAAGGTTTGGCTGGCCAGATTTTTCGGCGTTTCAGTGGATTATCTGATGGGGCTCAGTGATGAGCGCTACCCAGGCTATGCCGCCTCTTCCGATGTATTGCTCCTGCCCGAGGGGCTTACGGAGGAACAGCGCAGCGCGGTCCAGGATTATGCTCTTTTTCTTGCCGAGCGCAACGGATAAGCTCGCATCCGTCGGCACCTGGGGCACCGTTATCTCTTTCGGCGGGGATAGCGGTGCCTCCTTTTTTATTGCACCCGCCGCCTTACGGCGCTATAATGGAACCAGCACAGGGGGCAGGCCCACCGCCCCTCCCGTAAACCCTCCCTCAAAATCCACCCGAAAAGAGGTCCCTCCCTATGAAAGCCCTCCTCATCCTCCTGCTTGTCCTTGCTGTATTGTTCCTGCTGCTCCTGCTCCTCCTCCGCCCGGATCCCTCCGCCCGGAAGAAGATGGCCCCCTTTGTGGGGCGGCGCTACGCCCACCGCGGTCTGCACTGCGCCCAGGATGGCATCCCGGAAAATAGCCTTCCCGCCTTCCGCCGCGCTGTGGAAGCCGGCTACGGCATCGAACTCGACCTCCATCTCACCACCGATGGCCGGCTTGTCGTCTTCCACGATGACACCTTGGACCGCGTCTGCGGCGTCACTGGCCGGGTGGATGAAAAATCCTACGCCGAATTGCAGCAGCTCCGCCTGCTGGGCACCGAAGAACGCATCCCCCTCTTCTCGGAGGTCCTTGACATCGTCGCGGGGAAGATCCCCATGATCGTCGAGGTCAAGTATCAGAAAAATTACCCCGCCCTCTGCGAGAAAATGATGTCTCAGCTCCGGGATTACACCGGCCTGTATTGTGTCGAAAGCTTCCACCCCCAGGTCATCCTGTGGATGAAAAACCACGCCCCCGCCGTTGCCCGCGGCCTGCTCTCCGATCGCTATACCGAGGGCGAGGGCAATATGACCCGCCTCACCCCCGCCACTTGGGCCTCTCAGCAGCTTTTGTTCAATTGGCTCACCGCCCCGGATTTCATCGCCTACAATTACCTCACCGCCCCCCGCACCCGCACGCTGTCCCTCATCCGCAAGGTATGGCATGCCCCCTGCGTCGCATGGACGGTCCGCGATGAAAGTAAGGAGCCCCTGGCCCTTGCCCGCTTCGATGCCGTCATCTTCGAGCGCTACCGCCCCGCCACCCACATCACACCGCCCATCGTGTAAAACCGACCATTTTGCTGTCAGTTTATGTCGATGTTAAAAAATTCGCTGCAATTTCCCATTAGGCACTTGACATTCACCTGGAAAAGGAATAACCTTAACTTACCAAAATAAAATCGCCCCCGGGGGCGTCGCCGTGTTTGCGTGGCAAACACGAACTCCCTGCGGGTAAAGCAAAGGAGAGGTTACACAATGAAAAAGTTCCTAAGCATTGCCCTGGCGCTCCTTATGGTCTGCGTCATGCTCCCCATTGTCGCTCTGGCGGACGATGGCGAAGGTAATACCCTGCCTAGCCCTGTAGACGGAAAGATTACCCTGACGGGTAATATTACAACAAGCAGCATTATTGAAATTAGGAATGCTAGTGTTCTTGATCTGAATGGTTTTACCATTTCTGGCAAAGGCACTGTGCTTGATGTTTATGGGACGCTAGAGATTACCGATAGTTCTAACAACCATAGCGGTAAGATCACTTCCACTGAAATTACTAACAATACGAATCCCAATAGCAATGCTGTATGGGTGAATCCGGGTGCAAATGTAACGATTACAGGTGGTACATTTACTGCTAAAACTTGGAGCGTTGTTGTTGCTGGTTCCGGCGATGCTGCATCTTTGATTGTCAATGGCGAAAATGTTGTTATTGAAAATGGTATCAGTGGTAATGGCTCTGCTGGTGGCTGCACGACTACTATCGACATTAAGGCTGGCAAGATTTCGAGCAATGATGTTGCTATTTATCACCCCCAGGTAGGAACCTTGAATGTCAGTGGAGGCACTATTACTGGTGCTACGGGTATTGAAATGCGCTCTGGAACACTGAATGTTACCGGCGGAACCATTACTGCGACTGCTAGCGAAGTAAGCGTAACTCCTAATGGGAATGGATCCACTACCCAAGGTGCAGCTGTAGCCATTGCTCAGCATACTACCAAAAACCCGATTACTGTAAATATTTCCGGTGGTGCCCTGTCCGGTAAAGCAGCTATCAATGAAGCTGATCCTCAGAATAACGGCGATACCACCAAAACCATAGCTGTAAGTGTTACTGGTGGTAATCTTGTCGGCAAGGTTGAAAAAGCATCTCAGGCAACCATTTCCATCACCGGCGGTACTTTCACCGATAAAGAAAATGCCAAGAAGTACATCCCCGAAGGCAAGACCATCAACTCCAACGGCACAGTAGTCGATAAGACCATCACCATCATCGTTCCCGGCGACCCCCCCCCCGCCGAAACCCCCAAGACCGAGGACCAGAAGAACCCCTCCACCGGCGCCAATGACTTTGTCGGCCTGGCCGCCGCAGCCGCTGTTGTGGCCCTGCTCGGTTCCGCTGTCGTCCTCCGCAAAAAATAATCCCTAAAACCGCATAAAAAAAGCTCCCCATCGGGGAGCTTTTTTTATGCCATTTTGTAGGAAATATAATCCAACATTTAGTCAAATTCAATCCATATTTTCCCTCATTCGTAAACTTTTCGTGAAAAAAAGTGAATTATTAACCTTTGGGCTGCAAAAAAAGGTCGTTTTTGCACTATTAGTGGGAGGGGTTTTTCCGCAGGTACTCGTCAATTTCCTGCGCCGCCTTTCGGCCGGCCCCCATTGCCAAAATGACGGTGGCCGCTCCGGTCACCGCATCCCCTCCGGCAAAAACGCCCGGCAGGGAGGTGCGGCAGCTGCCCTCCTCGGTGGTCAGCCGCCCGCGCCGGTCAGCCGCCAAACCGGCCGTCGTCCGGTGCAGCAGGGGGTTCGGCGTCGTCCCGATGGCCATGATGACCGCGTCGCAGTCCAGGGTAAATTGTGCCCCCGGCACCACCTCGGGGCGGCGGCGGCCGCTTTCATCCGGCTCGCCCAGGGCCATGGTGTCGCACCGTATCCCGGTCACAAAGCCGTTTTCATCCCCCAGGATCTCCACTGGGTTGGTCAGCAGCCGGAAGGTGATGCCCTCCTCCTCGGCGTGCTCCACTTCCTCGGCCCGGGCAGGCAGCTCCTCCCGGCCCCGCCGGTACACGATGGTCACCTCGGCGCCGCAGCGCAGGGCGCATCGGGCGGCATCCATGGCCACATTGCCGCCGCCCACGACCACCACATGCTTGGCGGGCATGAGGGGGGTGGCAGCCCCCGGTTCAGCGGCGTGCATCAGGTTGATGCGGGTCAGCCATTCATTGGCGGAAAAAACACCGCACAGCGTTTCTCCCGGGATGCCCATGAAGTTGGGCAGGCCGGCCCCGCTGCCCAGGAATACGGCCGAAAACCCGTCCTTCAGCAGCTCCTCCACCGGTATCGTCCGGCCTATGACGGTGTCGGTCTGGATGGTGACGCCCAGCTTTTCCAGCCCGGCGATCTCCTCATGCAGGATGTCCTTTGGCAGGCGGAAGGCCGGGATGCCGTAGGCCAGCACCCCGCCGGGGGTGTGCAGCGCCTCAAAAACGGTGACGGAATAGCCCATTCGGGCCAGTTCCCCCGCACAGGCCAGGCCGGCCGGCCCGGAGCCGACCACGGCGACCTTTTTGCCCTTTTCTTCGGCGCAGGATGGAGCCTTCGGTTCCTGCTGGGCCCGATGCCAATCGGCCACAAAGCGTTCCAGCCGGCCGATGGCGACGCTTTCGCCCTTCTTGCCCCGGACACAGACGGCTTGGCACTGGTTTTCCTGGGGGCAGACCCGGCCGCAGACGGCGGGCAGGGTATTATCCGCCGAGAGGATTTCCCAGGCGGCGGCAAAATCACCTTCGGCGACCTTGGCGATAAACTGCGGGATATGGACGCCCACCGGGCAGCCGCCGCGGCAGGGTGCGCCGGGGCAGCCGAGGCAGCGGCGGGCTTCTTCCATGGCGGTTATTTCATCATAGCCTAGAGCTACCTCCTCAAAATTGCGGCGGCGGACAGCCGGGGACTGTACCGGCATGGGGGCGGCGGTGGGGGAAAGATTGAGATTTTGGTTCACGGGGATTCCTCTTTTCGGGTAGGGATTTTATGGGAAAATGGGATGGAAAGCGGCAGGCCGCCCCTTGGGGCGGCTTCGGCGGTCGCAGACCGCCGGGTTCGGCCGGAGGCCGAACCGCCCTGCGGGCCGGTTCCAGCCTTCTGCGCAAATTTTGGTCAAGGGAGTCGGCCGGGTTCCCTGCCCGGCAAGGGGCTGGGGAAGGTCGATGCAGGGGGCAGGCAAAACGGGGCCGGGCCGCTGCACCGGGAAAAAGCAACGTGAAATGGCGAGCTTGCAGTTTGCTGGGGATAGGGCTCCTGCAGGGGGTGGGGCGCCCGAAGGGCGCTTCGGCTCCGCCGAAGCCGGCGGCTTTGCCGCCGAGGCCGTCCTGCGGACGGCCTGCCCTTCGGGCGCCCCGGCCGCGCGGAAATTCAGCGAAAATACATGGTTACTTCGGCTCCAGGCCCAGCAGACGGCAGGTGGCTTCACGGCTTTGCTGCTCCTGTGCGCGGTAAATGCGGCTGCGGCGGATGGCCTCAGCAAAATCCACCTGGTGTCCGTCAAATTCAGGCCCATCCACGCAGGCAAAGCGCACCTGCCCGCCCACGGTGAGACGGCAGCAGCCGCACATCCCGGTGCCATCGATCATGATGGGATTCATGCTGACGGTGCAGGGGGTATCCCAGCGGGCGGTCAGGTCACTAACGGCCTTCATCATGGACAGGGGGCCGATGGCGAAAACCATGTCGAAGCGCTCGCCCTGCTGCAAAAGGCGTTCCAGCGCCCCGGTGACAAAGCCCTGCTCCCCGGCGGTGCCGTCATCGCTGCAGAGGAGAAAACGGTCGCAGGAAGCGGCCATTTCCTGCGCCAGGATGACCTGCTGGGCGCTGCGGAACCCGGCGATGGCGGTGACCCGGCAGCCCCCGCGGTGCAGGGCAGCGGCAGTGGGCAGGGCGATGGCGCAGCCCAATCCGCCGCCGATGACAGCGGCATTCTGGAAGCCTGCGATGTGGCTGGGGCGGCCCAAAGGGCCGGTGAAGGTGGGCAGGGAATCACCGGGCCGGAGGGAATCCAGCAGCAGGGTGGTGCCGCCCACCACCTGGTAGACGATGGTGACGGTTCCGGCCTTGGGGTCAAAATCCGAGATGGTGAGGGGGATGCGCTCGCCGTTTTCGGTGGGGCGGAGGATGATGAACTGGCCGGCGGCGGCATGGGCGGCCACTTCCGGGGCCGAGAGGACCATGCGGCTGATGCCGGGGGCCAGGGTTTCCTTGCGGAGGATGGGTGCTTTCATGGAGAGATTGCTTCCTTTCGGGGGTGAGATTGGTAGGGCGCCAAAAAGCAGGCGCGAAAAGACAGAACGCAGGAAAGTGCGTAAGGACCTTTTGAGCGGATGCCGCCCAAAGCGGGGGGCCTGGCTAGGGGCCGGTCATGCTTAGCTGCGCGGCAGGGGACCGTAGGAGCGGCTGCTTGGCAGGAGTGCGGATGGGGCGCTTGCGGGGCAAGGCCGCAAGCCATTGAAAAAGCGAGGGGCGGTTTTAGGCGACGGTATCTACAAACAAAAGCGCGCGCAAAACAAAGTGGGGCGGGCCCTCTTTGCGGTGGGGGCGTGTCATATGTGAGTCCGGATTATGGGACAGCACGCCTGCTATACTGGAGGCAGTAAAGCGAAAGGGGTGCCGGATATGCGCTATGAAATGAGATTTGTGCGGGGCCATGTGGAGGTCTACGATAAGGACGGGCGGTTTGTGTTTTCCGCCGATAATGAGCGGGAGGCTGAGGAGGACCTGGCGATGCTGATTGCCTGAGTAGGAGCAGGGGGCAGAGGTTTGGGGGCGGCAGCCCCGGCGGCGGAGCCGCCGTGAGGCCCCCGCAGGGGGCCGTAGCCGGCCCGGAGGGCCGGCTGGGATGCCGCCCGATGCCAGGTCCCGGCAAAAATTCCGAAATTATACGATGAGAGTCACGGCGTTTTTGTTATTGAGAATGTGGGTATGGCTGAAGGTGCCGCCGTACTCGCCATCGATGGTCCAGCTGATCTCGTGGCTGGATTCGAAGGTGATATCCGAGGCGTGGAACATTTTGACTAGCGGGCCATCAAAATTTTGGGTCATTAGGGCGGTGAGCATGGCCTGCGCTTCGAGGGCATTGGTGGGATTCTTGACCAAAAGCAGCTCGTACATGCCGTCATCCAGCAGAACCTTTTCGGGATCGAGCTTTAAGACGCCGCCCAGGGAGATGGTATTGGTGACGGCGCCAAAGAGGTAATCCTCCTCGAACTGCTCGTCATCGGCGGTGATTTTGACATGGATGGGCAGGATCTTGCCCAGGCTCTTGACGCCCTCCAGAATATAGGCCAGGTGGCCGAGGGCATTTTTGATCTCCTGGGGGGTGGCGTAGCTGGTTTCGGTAAAGGCGCCGAAGGCGGCGATGTAATTGAAATAGCGGTCATTGAGGGTGCCGACATCCATATGGAACTCATTGCCGGTGACGGCCCGCAGGGCGGCTTCCTCCACCCTGGTGGGCAGCCGCAGGCTGACGGCCAGGTCATTGGTGGAGCCGAGCGGAATATAGCCCATGGGGCGGCGGTCCTGCCGCTGCATCATGCCGCTGACCATTTCATTCAGGGTGCCATCGCCGCCGCAGCAGACGACCAGATCGAACCGGCCGGCGTCCTCCAGCACCTTCCGGGTGCAATCCAGTCGGGCGCGGGTGGGGTAGACGGTGACCTCGTAATCGTGGTCGGCGAAGATCTTGACCATTTTGTAGAGGTCGGTTTGGGCCTGCTGGCGGCCGGCCATGGGATTGATGATAAACAGAAGCTTTTTCATGGGGTGTTTTCTCCTTAGCATCAAATGGGATGTGGTGAGCGGGGGTGGAGGGCCGCAGGCCCGGCGGCGGAGCCGCCGACACGAGCGGAGCTCGTGTGTTTCGGCGGAGCCGAAACGGGCTGCGGCCGGATCCTGCGGCTTGCGGGGATTTGCCGAGGACAGAGCCCGGATTTTTAGCGAGTGAGGATAAAGCCGGTGAGGGGGTCAGCCGTACAGCGCGAGGACCGACCGCAGGTGGGCCTGGAACTGCCGGGCGACCGGCTGAGGGGAGAGGACCTGCACCGAGGTGCCGAGGCCGGTGAGCCAGGCGAAGAACTGCGGGCTGGGCACCACCTCCACGGTGATGGTGAAGCCTGCCGGGGTGGGGGTGAGGATCCTATCCCGGCCAAAGCGGTCAAAGACAATATTGGCCATATTCGCGGCAAATTGCAGGGTGATCTGCTGAGGCTCGCCGCCGTACATGCCAAAGACCTTGCGGGAGTATTCCGCGGGGTCAAAGTGGGAGAAGAGCTCTTTTCCCAGGCGTTCCTCGCCGGTTTGGGTGATGGTTTCCATTTTATCCACCCGGTAGTGGCGGCGTTCCCCGTGCTCGGCATCGTAGCCGACGAGGTAGTAATTTTCGTCATCCCACAGGAGTGCCCAGGGACTGATCTGGTAGCGCTTACCTTCGTACCGGTATTTCTTTTTACCGGTGATGTCCCAATCGAAATAGCGGAAGGTGATGCGGCTGCCGGCGGCGATGGCGCTGTGCAGGGCATCCACATTGTAGTAGATGCTCTCGTTCATATTCTTGACCCGGTGGGTGACATAGACCTGGCGGCGCAGGGCCTGGGCCTCGTAGCGGCTGGCCAGCTTTTCCAGCTTGGTGATGAGCGCATTGCTTTTGCGCAGGGAGAGGAATTTGCTGCTCTGCACGGCATCCACCAGCAGCTTTAATTCCGGCAGCTGGAACTCCCGGCTGGCCACATAGTAGCCGCCGCCCTGGGCCTTACGGTACTCCACATCCAGGCCGCACTGACGCAGGGCTTCGATGTCATCGTAGAGACTTTTGCGCTCGGCGGGGATATCGTGCCGGGCCAGGTATTCGATCATTTGGGGGATGGTGGCGGGGTGCTCCTCATCGGTATTTTGCAGTAGGAACTGCCACAGGTACAGGCACTTGAGCTTTTGATTGGCGGCGCGGGCCATGGGGTCCCTCCTCCCGGTGAATTTTACGCCATCATTTTACCATAGCGCGCCGGGAAATACAATGGACAAAGGGCGAGGTTGGGGGGGCTGCTTTTCCGTGGTGAAAAGGAGGCAAAAGAATTTTGGGGCTGAATTTGTGGGTGCCTAGCGGCGAAAGCCTCCCTTGTGCAAAGGGAGGTGGCACGGCGCAGCCGTGACGGAGGGATTGATGGCACAAATTATGCCAAAGTTTCATCTCGCCTTCGGCGGGGCGAGGATTTTGCAAAGGCATAGTTAGCACCGCTGCCGCGGGGGCTGGGTTTGAGGGCGCCTGGCGGCGGGGCGTTGATTTTGCAGGCTGTCACCCTTCGGTGACTCTGCGCCGCCGAAGGCGAGATGAAATTATTACCTTTTGCCGGCAACCCCTCAGTCAACCATGCGGCTGCCAGCTCCCCTTACACAGGGGAGCCTGTGGGGCGGGGCAAAAAAGACACCCCGGCGGGGGTGTCTTTTGGAGTATGGGGGGTTATTTGCCGCAGCACTTTTTGTACTTCAGGCCGCTGCCGCAGGGGCAGGGGTCATTGCGGCCGGGTTTCTTTTTATCGGCCTTCATGGGGATTTTCTTGACGGTGCCGTCTTCGCCGGTGGCCAGGGGCTTGAGGGTCTGCTCCCGCTTGATCTCCACCTGGGGACGGGGACGAATGGTGAGCAGCATCTTGACGGTATTTTCTTTGATGCCCTCGATCATCTGATCGAACATCTCAAAGCCCTCCAGGCGGTAGGCCACGACGGGATCCTGCTGGGCGTAGCCGCGCAGGCCGATGCCGCGCTTGAGCTCCTCCATGGCATCGATGTGATCCATCCACAGGGTATCGACATTCCGCAGCAGCACCACCCGCTCGATCTCCTCGAAGGATTCGCCGAAGAGTTGGCGCTGGGCCTCATAGCGGGCTTCCGCTTTCTCCAGCAGGGTCTGGGCGATATCGTCACGGCTCATGCCGCGGAGCTCCTCCAGCGAGTAGCGCAGGTCGTTCTCATCGGTGATCCAGCCCATGAAGCGATCCCGCAGGCCATCGAGATTCCATTCCTCGTGGTTCTTTTCATCCACCAGGTACTGCTGCACGCTGGCGGTGATGTATTCCTGCATCATCTTGCGGATGCTGTCGGAGACCGATTCGCCATCCAGCACGCGGCGGCGCTGGGAGTAGATGATCTCCCGCTGGCGGTTCATGACATCATCGTACTTGAGGACATTCTTACGCATCTCGAAGTGCATCCCCTCGATGCGGGCCTGCGCCGACTGAATGGAATTGGAGAGGAGCTTGGCCTCGATGGGCATATTTTCATCGACGCCCATGCTGTTCATCAGTGCCTGCAGGCGCTCGCCGCCGAACAGACGCATGAGGTCATCCTCCAGCGAGATGACGAACTTGGTGGTACCGGGGTCGCCCTGACGGCCGGCACGGCCGCGCAGCTGGTTATCGATGCGGCGGCTTTCGTGCCGCTCAGTACCCAGGATATACAGGCCGCCGACGGAACGGACCTTTTCGGCTTCGGGGGCGATTTCGGCCTTGTACTTTTGCAGAAGCTCCTGGAAGTGGCGGCGGGCGGCGAGAATGGTCTCATCCTGCGTTTCGCCGTAGGCAGTGGCTTCGTAGATGAGGTCCTCCTCCATGCCCTCCCGGCGGAGGGCATCCTTGGCGAGATATTCGGCGTTGCCGCCCAGCATGATATCGGTACCGCGGCCGGCCATATTGGTGGAGATGGTGACGGCGCCGGGCTTACCGGCCTGGGCGACGATCTCGGCTTCCTTCTCGTGGAACTTGGCGTTGAGCACCTCGTGCGGGACGCCGCGGGCCTTGAGCAGCTTGCTGATCATCTCGGATTTTTCGATGGAGGTGGTGCCGACCAGGATGGGCTGGCGGCGGCTGTAACACTCGGCGATGATATCCAGAATGGCGGCGTACTTGCCCTTTTGGGTCTTGTAGACGGCATCGGGGAGATCGACACGGGCGAGAGGCTTATTGGTGGGCAGCTCCACGACATCCAGCCGGTAGATATCCCGGAACTCCTGCTCCTCGGTCATGGCGGTACCGGTCATGCCGGCCAGCTTATCATACATGCGGAAGTAGTTCTGGAAGGTGATGGTGGCCAGAGTGCGGTTCTCCCGCGCGACGGTGACGCCCTCTTTGGCCTCGATGGCCTGGTGCAGGCCATTGGAATAGCGGCGGCCGATCATGAGGCGGCCGGTGAACTCATCGACGATGATGACCTCGCCGTCCTTCACGACATAGTCGATATCCCGCTGCATGACGCCGCGGGCGGCGATGGCCTGATTGATGTGGTGGGCCAGGGTGAGGTTTTCGGGGTCATTGAGGCTCTCGATGCCGAAATACTGCTCCGCCTTGCGGGCACCCTGGGGGGTGATGGTGGCGGTGCGGGCCTTTTCATCCACGATGTAATCGGCCTGGATATCCTCTTGGTCGTCCTTGGCGTCCATCTCCTTGACCCGCAGGGGGGTGAGAGTGGCGGCGAAGCGGTCGGCCTTCTCATAGAGGTCGGTGGATTTTTCGCCGGCGCCGCTGATGATGAGGGGGGTACGGGCTTCATCGATCAGAATGGAGTCCACCTCATCGACGATGGCGTAATTCCAGCCGCGCTGGACGCAGTTGCGCTTATACACCACCATGTTATCGCGCAGGTAATCGAAGCCGAATTCATTATTGGTGCCGTAGGTGATATCGGCGGCGTAGGCGGCGCGCTTTTCATCGGGGCTCATGCCGCTGATGGCGAGGCCCACGGTGAGGCCCATCCAGCGGTAGAGATTGCCCATCCATTCGCTGTCACGGCGGGCGAGGTATTCATTGACGGTGACGACATGCACGCCCTTGCCGGAGAGGGCATTGAGGTAGGCGGGCAGGGTGGCAACGAGGGTTTTGCCCTCACCGGTTTTCATTTCCGCGATGCGGCCCTGGTGCAGGATGATGCCGCCCATGACCTGGACGGGGAAGTGACGCATGCCCAGCACGCGGTCGGCGGCCTCCCGGCAGGCGGCAAAGGCCTCCGGCAGGATGTCATCCAGGTTTTTGCCGTTCGCCAAGAGCTCCTTGAAGCGGGCGGTTTCTCCCTGCAGGGTTTTATTATCCATCTGACGGTAGTGGTCCTCCAGGGCCAGGACGGCATCCACCTGGGGGCGGATGCGCTTGAGCTCCTTGGCGCTGTAGGAGCCGAACAGTTTATCGACGAGTCCCATAGTTTGGTGTTCTCCTTTGGTGAGTAGTGATCTGCCCGAAGGAAACGGGCAGGGGCGAGCGGGGGCGGCGGAAAAGCGGATGAGGGCGGGGACGGCCCGCGGGCAGGCTGATGTCCGTTGAAAACGGACTGTTGCCTGTCAAGGGATGGCACTGCCGGCGCCG
>OLNZ01002107.1_pt1 | contig 12480 bp, 11 predicted proteins | sample 1672981 | NCBI WGS metagenome assembly OLNZ01 (sample SAMEA3136743, study PRJEB25190) | human gut metagenome | biome: human gut; feature: human-associated habitat; material: faeces | place: Austria | collected 2013
CTAGGCACAGTTCTTCTGCAGGAGTTCCTAAAACTCTTATAGTTCCAGGGAGATTGAATTTTTCCATAGCATTCTTTATCGCAATTGCAGCCTTTACGCCACCTGTCCCTAGTAGATTATGTCCACAACCGTGACCGGGGGCACCCTGAGTTATTGGTACTTTTTCAACAGCATTTCTATCCTGAGAAAGGCCAGGTAAGGCATCATATTCAGCATTGATGCCTATAACGGGTTTGCCACTACCATATGATGCTATAAAGGCGGTAGGCATTCCTGCAACTCCGGATTCAACTGAAAAGCCGTTTTTTTTGAGCAAGTCAATAAGAAGTTTGGAGGACTTGTATTCTTGCATGGAGAGTTCAGGATTTTCCCATATTTCTTTTGCAGCATTATAGAAATCGTTAGTGTTTTGATTATTCCATTCTACAATGAAATCTTTAATTTTGTTTAATTCGACAGTCATTTGATTAAACACTCCTTTCATTTGAAATCAGCGTGTAACTCAATACACACGTTTAATAATTAAAGCAAGTAATATGCCAAAATAGTAAATGATTCAAATAACATGCTGAAAATACAGAAAAATCAGAAATAAATAAGCGAGAGTATTTATTTTAGGAAGAATAAATTACTTAAAAGTAAGTCATTAAAGCAAAAACAGACTTACAGCAAGTCGTTTTGACTTGCTGTAAGTCTGTTCATGAATTGCATTTGATGACTTACTCCGTGTACTTTTTGATTTTTCTATATGCGGTGCTTTGACTTATTCCAAGAGCCTTTGCAACTTTATAGCTACTGCCATATTTTTTGTAAGCAGATAATATCATTTCTTTTTCTAATGCATTAAGTGCAGCAGTATCTGTAACTTCAGAATTGTTTTCTGTAGAATATTCTGTTGCAAATAAACTGTTGTTGTCAATATCTACAAGACCTTCTGTTACAACTAGTCTTTCGATATAGTTTTCAAGTTCCCGGAGGTTACCTTTCCATTGGCTATTAGTAAAATAATCTATACATTTTTGATTGACAGGCAGGTTTTTTCCATATAATTTTGTGTATTTATCAATAAAATAATCAACAGCAGGCATTATATCATCTTTGCGCTCACGCAATGGTGGAATTATCATAGGCACAATATTAAGCCTATAATAAAGATCCTGTCTAAACTCCCCTTTTTCGACAAGGGCTTCAAGGTTCTTGTTTGTAGCGGCAATGACACGTACATTTACGAGAATATCTTCAGTTCCGCCTACTCGTGTTATTTTTTTGTTTTGAAGGAAGTGCAGGAGCTTTACTTGCAAGGAGAGAGGCAACTCGCTGATTTCATCCAAAAGAATACTACCACCTTCGCATAATTCTATAAGACCGGGTTTACCGTTTTTGTTTGCGCCTGTGAAAGCTCCTCCGGCATAACCAAATAGTTCAGATTCCAAAAGTGCAGGGGGGATCGCACCGCAATTTATTTCTATCATTTTTTTGTCTTTGCGATTGCCTGTATTGTGAATATATCTTGCAAGCATGCTCTTGCCAACCCCTGTTTCGCCACCAATTAAAATTGTTGCTTCAGTATTTTTAACAAGGTCAGCGATATATATAATATCCTGCATTTGCTTGCTTGCAGCTATAAATTTCTCATTTCCTAAAGTTTTTTGCTTATGTTCATCGAGATTGCGAAGATAATCCCTCATCTTGGAAGTGTCTTCGTTTATAAGGGCATTTGTAATTACTCTGAAAATTTCTCCGTTTTCATTTAGTACAGGAGTTCCAGCGGTTATGAAACTTTTGTTGTTCACAGTTTGCTGAACGAGAACGCAACGCTTTTCTTTTAGTGCAAGAGCACAAACCGATGGAGAAAAAGTATTATCTTGCTCGAGCGATGAGGTCGTTCTGCCTATGAGTGCTTCTCGATTTATGCCGGTAAGCTGTTCAAAGCTCTTGTTCATTCGAAGTGTAGTAAGATTAATATCTGCTATATAAATACTTGAGGGACATTGTTCAATTATTTGATTCAAAGATTTGCTTGTATCTATAATACTGGTTATTGCCTCAAAAAGCTCATCTGGAGTACAAGGGTTAGGAGTAAGGCTTTCGTATTCGGTTTTGGCAAAGCCAATTTCTTTGATAGCCTCAAGATACTCAGAATACTTTTTTAAAAGTTTATTATAAAATTGCTCTAGTTTGATGGAGTTGTTGATCATTTCAATATACCTTTTTTCAGAAAAATGCATCTTGTTGTGTATATTGTATACGGATAATCTTTTGGATGCAAGTATTTATATAAAATTAGAGGCTTAATTGTGAAAACACGTAAAAGAATTATGATATTTTAAAATCAGCGGTAGCTTTCCTGTATATGGAAATTAGCCTTATCGGCAACTTGCACAGAAAAGTCTTTCGCCAACTTGCTGATTAATTTTTCGCCAACTCGCCGAAAAATATTTAGCCTTTTAACCGAAAACTGTTGTAAAGTTTTCGTTCATCTGATACCCGCTATTATATTGATCCGTCTATTGCAGCCGCAGCTTTGGGGATTGGTCCCAATGGCCTTGTAAATGACCTCAATACCTTTGGATTTCTATTTGAGACGCTTTGTATCTGGGACTTGAGAGTGTTTGCAGATGCTATGAAAGGCTAGGTCTACCACTACAGAGACAAGGACGGACAGGAATGCGATGCAGTAATTCATCTGCGAAACGGTAAATACGGACTTATTGAGAATAAGCTAGGCGGGGACAGATTGATTGAAGAAGGTGTGAAGAAACTGAAATCAATGGAAGCAAAGCTTGATACCGACAAGAAGAACTTGCCCATCCATTCTGATAGTTTTGACCGGAACCGGAGAATACGCATAGCGCTGCCATGATGGTGTTTGTGTCGTTCCTATCGGCAGTCTGAAAAACTGATTTAAATTAATACTAAATCAAATTTTAAACGATATTTAAAAAAGTGCTTGCTTTAGATGTACTTTTGTGATAGAATTTTTTTGTTTATTACGGGCGGTCCTCTGGTTTGGATCAGATTTTCACCAAGAACGTCTTGGAGGGAAGGAGGAAATATACTCATGGATGTATTACAGGCAATAACTCAGGAATACAAAAAGAATGATATCCCTGCATTTGGTGTTGGCGACACAGTTAAAGTCCACATCAAAATCAAAGAAGGATCAAGAGAAAGAATCCAGATTTTCGAAGGTTTTGTTTTAAAGAAACAGAACATTGGCGAAACTTTTACAGTTAGAAGAATTGCTTCAGGTGTAGGAGTTGAAAAGACATTCCCGCTTCATTCACCGAAGATCGAAAAGATCGAAGTAGTAAGAGAAGGCGCAGTAAGAAGAGCTAAACTTAACTACATGCGTGAAAGAACAGGTAAGTCAGCTAAAATCAAAGCTAAGAAATAATTTTGAAGGGAACCTTTTGGTTCCCTTTTTTACACGAGGTAATTATGATAGAATCAATAAACTGGTATCCGGGTCATATGAAAAAAACCCGCGAGCTTATCAGCGAAAACCTGAAGCTTGTGGATATGGTTATAGAGGTTATAGATGCGAGAATACCCGTTTCAAGCCGTAACCCTATAATTGATGAGATAGTGGGCAAAAAGCCGAGAATTGTGCTGCTCAACAAAAGTGACCTGTCAGATGCTGCCCAGAACAGAGCATGGAGTGAGCATTTTGAGGCGCAGGGGTATTACGGTATGGCAATGAACTGTATGAGCGGCGGCGGAGTCAAGGAGCTTTTCAGACTGCTGGAGAAGCTCAAGGCCGACAAAAACAAGGAGCAGGTCAGAAACAAGCCTTTCAGACTTATGATAGTCGGAGTGCCTAATGTGGGTAAATCCTCCCTCATAAATCGCATGACCGGCAAAAAAAGCACCAAAACCGGCGACAGACCGGGAGTTACAAAGGGCAAGCAGTGGCTGACCCTTTCAAACGGCATGCAGCTTCTGGATACACCGGGAATACTGTGGCCTAAATTTGAAGACCCCAAGGCAGGACTTGACCTTGCATTCTGCGGCTCAATTAAAGATGAGATACTCGATACCGCAACGCTTGCCCTTGAGCTTATCAAGGTTCTTCAGGCGGAATACCCCGAGCAGCTTATGGCAAGATACAAGATAGACGAAATATGTGAAGAGGCCCTTGATACTATGGAGGCCATAGCGGTTAAAAGAGGCTGGATACTGTCAGGCAAACGAATAGATTACGAGAGGTGCGGCAGGACTATTTTAGATGAGTTCAGAGCGGGCCTTATAGGCAGAATAACATTAGAGAAGATTTAATATGAAAAAAGAAGAAAGAGAAAAGCTTTTAAAACAAAAGCTTATAGATATGTCGGTATATGAAAAAGAGCTTTACGCCAAAGGCATAAGCACCGTTGCGGGAGTTGACGAGGTCGGAAGAGGACCGCTTGCAGGTCCTGTGCTTGCGGCATGCGTAGTGCTTCCTGCGGACTGGGATATACCGGGGCTTGATGACTCCAAAAAACTGTCCGAAAAAAAACGAAACGAAATGTTTCAGATTATTTCAGACAGAGCCCTTGCCATCGGCACAGGTATGGCAGACAACAATACAATAGATGAAATCAATATACTGAATGCGACCAAACAGGCTATGAGGCAGGCTGTAGCAGAAGCTGAGAAGCAGCTGGGAGATGCTATAGGTCATGTACTTGTCGATGCTGTGACAATAGAGGGCATAGGCAATGAGCAGACAGCCATTATCAAAGGCGATGCCAAAAGCATATCCATAGCGGCAGCTTCGATAATAGCCAAGGTCACAAGAGACAATATGATGAAGGAATACGCCTTAGAGTATCCGTATTATGCATTTGAGAGCAACAAGGGATACGGCACAAAGGCGCATTATCAGGGAATTAATGAGCACGGCATCACGCCGATACACAGAAAGACGTTTCTCAAGGGAATTTTGTAATTTCTATTGAAAAAATATACCATAGATGATAAGATAACCTTGTTATATGACTGACGGAAGTGGAATTAACCACATGGAATATGACATAAGATGAGCCGACCGTCTGGGCTGGAGCCGGGACACTTTGGCTCTTTTTTAAAGTTAGTTTCGTTAAGGAGAAAAACAATGGAGATAAAGACTGACATTCAGATCGCACAGGAAGCGCAGATGACAAATATCAGGGCTATAGCGGCTGCTGCCGGAATTGATGAGAGATACCTTGAAATGTACGGCAACTACAAGGCGAAGGTTGATTACAATATGCTTTCAGAGTATGCAGACACACCTGACGGCAAGCTGGTACTGGTTACAGCCATATCACCGACACCTGCGGGCGAGGGCAAGACCACTACTACAGTAGGCCTTACAGACGCGCTTAAGGCAAAGGATATAAATGTAATGGCTGCGCTGAGAGAGCCTTCCCTTGGACCTGTTTTCGGAGTTAAAGGCGGAGCGGCAGGCGGCGGATACGCGCAGGTTGTTCCCATGGAGGACATAAACCTCCACTTTACGGGAGATATGCACGCTATAGGTATTGCAAACAACCTCATAGCAGCATGCCTTGACAATCATATTCAGCAGGGTAACGCTCTTGGCATAGATGTTAAGAAAATTACATGGAAAAGAGTTGTTGACATGAACGACAGACAGCTGAGAAACGTTATCGACGGCATAGGCGGCAGAATGCAGGGCGTACCGAGAGAGGACGGCTTTGAGATAACTGTTGCATCTGAAATAATGGCGATACTCTGCCTTTCAAAGAATATAGACGACCTTAAAGAGAGAGTTGCAAGGGTTACAGTGGGCTATACATATGATGACAGACCTGTAACTGTAAGAGATCTTAAAATACAGGGAGCTGTTGCGGCTGTGCTTAAGGACGCCCTCAAGCCTAATCTGGTGCAGACTCTTGAACATACGCCTGTATTTATTCACGGCGGACCTTTTGCAAATATCGCTCACGGCTGCAATTCGATAATGGCGACAAAAATGGCCCTCAAGCTGGCAGACGTAGTAGTTACAGAAGCGGGATTTGCCGCTGACCTTGGAGCGGAGAAATTCCTTGATATCAAGTGCCGCAAAGCAGGACTTACACCTGCGGCGGTAGTTATTGTCGCAACAGTAAGAGCCCTCAAATACCACGGCGGAGTTGCAAAGAACGACCTTGGAGCAGAAAACCTTGAAGCCCTCGAAAAGGGACTTCCTAACCTGCTTCAGCACGTGGAGAATATAACTAAACAGTTCGGACTTCCTGCGGTTGTCGCAATCAACAGATTTCCTACAGACACAGAGGCAGAGCTTGCGCTGGTTGAGGAAAAATGCAGAGAGCTTGGCGTTAATGTTGCGCTGTCAGAGGTATGGGGCAAGGGCAGCGAGGGCGGCGAGGCGCTTGCAGAAGAGGTTTTAAGACTTATAGAGCAGCCTAATGATTTTGCATATATATATGAAGATGATATGTCAATCGAAGAAAAAATATCAGCAATAGCTACTAAGATATACAGAGCGGACAGAGTTATATATACTCCTGCCGCAAAGAAGCAGCTTGCAACTATTAAGGGACTCGGAGTTGAAAACCTGCCTGTATGTATGGCAAAGACCCAGTTCAGCTTTTCGGACGACCCGTCAAAGCTGGGAGCGCCGAGAGGCTTTGACATTACAATCAAGGATATCAAGGCGTGCACAGGCGCAGGCTTTATAGTTGCCAAGACAGGCGATATTATGACTATGCCAGGACTTCCTAAGGTGCCTGCGGCAGAAAAAATAGACGTGGACAGCACAGGTAAAATATCAGGACTGTTCTAGAATATATAATATAGGGATATTACTCGTTAAGCATAAACTCCTCTGCACTTAAATATATTAGTGCCGGGGAGTTTTATTATGCATGGAAAAAATGACAGAAAACTGGGCTTTGCAGGGCTTGTGGGAGTATCTGCGGGCAGTGCGGTTGCAAGCGGCATATTTGCATTTCCGGGAGATTTTGCGGCGGCAGGAGCAGGAACCGCAGCGGTACTTACGGGCTGGCTTACAGCGGGCGCGGGAATGCTGGCGGTGGTTATGTGCTTCTTTGGACTTGGAGAAACAGCTCCAAAGCTTAATGGCGGTATATATTTCTATGCAAAAGAGGGATTTGGTAAATGCGCAGGCTTTTATACAGTCTGGAGCTACTGGCTTTCGGCTCTCTTTGGCAATCTTTCATTTCTCAGCCTGCTTGCTGTTTCAGTTTCATATTTTCTGCCGCAGGGAAGCAAGGCTGCCGTCCTTATAGGACAGAGCCTGTTCATATGGTGCGTGGCGGCTGTTTTACTTAAAGGGACAGAATACGCCGCAAAGGTAAACCTTATGGTTGCAGCAGCAAAGCTTATTCCAATCGCGGCCTTTGCAGCAGCCGTTGTATTTTTCAGAGCCTTTGATCTCAATATATTTATGGATAATTTCTTCGGACAGGATACAGGCTACAGCATGCTGCACCAGATAAAAGCAACCACAGGCATATCCCTCTGGGCGTTTGTGGGGATAGAGGGCGCGGCAGCTGTATCGGCAAGAGCCAGATACCCCAAAGATGTGGGCAGAGCCATAGCCGTATCCTTTGTGTGTGTCCTCCTTATATACCTTTTGGTTTCGGTACTTTCCATGGGCGTTATGACAAGGCAGGAGCTTGCATCTCTCGGCAATCCACCCCTCGCATATGTATTTGAAAAGGCGGCGGGCAAAGCAGGAGCTGTAATCATCAACGCCGGAGTCATACTGGCGCTGGGCGGAGCCTATCTGGGATACAACCTGCTGGCATCTGAATGTATGGCGGCATCAGCCCGGCAGGGAGCCTTTTCGTTTTTTTTCGCGAGAGCCAGCAGAAACGGCAGTCCTGCAGCCGCAGTGCTTGTCACCTGCGGCGCAATTCAGCTTCTTACGATTGCTTTTACAATGACTGGCGCATCATATCAGAATATATATGAGATGGCGGCAAGGCTGTGCGCGCCTGTATACCTTATGTCTGCTGCATACTATCTGAAACTGTGTGTTATGAGGGAAAAACGAAGCGCAATGCAGTGTATAATTGCGGCGGCGGGAACCCTTTATGGCCTGTATATGATGTACGCTCTGGGCTTTGGGGAAGTGTTCACGCTGGGAATATTTCTTGCTCCAGGAACCGTTCTGCACATATCTGCGCAAAAAGAAAAAAATCAGCGTATACTCGAAAGTACCGCTGATAAACTGCTGATTGGAGCAGTTATATTAATCTTTGCCGTTTCGGTGTGTCTTACTGCGGCAGGTGTTACTGCGCCGCTTTTTCGATGGCCTCTTTGAGTCCTGCCACAAGCTGATCCGCACATGAGGTCTTTTTCATACCGCAGTGAATACCCTCAAGCTTGCTTACAACATCTTCAACTTTCATACCCTCAACCAGTCTGCCTAAAGCCTGGAGGTTGCCGTTGCAGCCGCCTGTGTATCTGACATTGCGAACAGTGTTATCCTCTATTTCAAATTCAATGGCTCTGGGACATACGCCCTTTGGAATATATGTGTATTTCATTAATTTCTCCTTTCGCAAAATGTGTATTTGTCGTATAATTAGTATACAACAGAAGCAAGGAAGATTAAACAGCAATGTACGAAAATGTTAAAGAAGATAAAATACTTTTTGCACATATAGAAGATTTATATGACAAATGCATCAACGGATATACTAGGGGAAACAGCGGATTTCTTGACTTAAGGCAGCAGTCCCTTGTAAAGGAGCGATACAGATACGACAGCGCCGTTGGGTTTTACGGAGGATACGAGGATGCCGAGAGGAGAATATGCGTATTTAAACCAGAATGGATTTCGCAGAGCGCGGCGGAGTATTTTGCAGACAATGAAGAGGACAACCCTATTGTGTGGATAAGAGCCTACAGACAGGCAGGCTCAAGAGCGCTCAGCCACAGGGATTATCTCGGCTCGCTGGTGGGTATGGGTCTCAAAAGAGAAAAAATAGGGGACATACTCGTAAGAGAGGACGGCGCGGATATTGCAGTTCTTCGGGACATTTCGGAGTTTCTGCTGTATAATTATGAAAAGGCAGGCAGGACAAGTCTTAAGCTTGAGATAGTAAGCAGTAGCGACATCAAGCTGCCGCCCCTGAGATTTAAGGAAATATCCGATACGGTGGCATCGCTTCGGCTTGACAGCGTGCTATCATCGGCCTTTGGCATTTCGAGAGCAAAGGCGGCAGAGGCGGTACGAAAGGGTATTACCTTTGTAAACAGCAGCCAGATAGTAAAGCCCGACTTTAATGTAAACGAGGGGGACAGACTGGTTATCCGGGGGCTTGGCAAGGCCAGACTTGCAGAGATAGGCGGAAACAGCAAAAAAGGCCGGACATATATTAAAATAGAGAAATATCTGTAACAGGAGATATGCTTATGGCAAGGCGAAAGAAAAAAGGAAAAATTGCAGTAATAATTATACTTTCGGTATTAATACTTGCAGCAGCGGGAATTTGTATTTTTGTATTTAACACTCCGGCGTATGTGGACTCTGCCAAAGAAAAAACAGGAATTACAAATCCGCTTACGGGAGAGCAGGTTGAAACACTTCCCGCAAGACCGCTGATAGTATCGACGGACAATGTGGGAGAGGCAAAGCCGCAGCTTGGAATATCAAAGGCGGATATAGTCTATGAAGTGCCTGTTGAGGGGTCGCAGTCAAGGCTTGAGGCTATATATTACAGTGAAATACCTGAAACCGTAGGGCCCTGCAGAAGCGTCAGATCATATATAGTAGACCTTGCAAGAGAATACAATGCAATACTTGTGCATAACGGTTACAGTCCGCAGGCAAGAGAATATCTTGAGCAGGGCAGTGTGGCATATATACCTGCCCAGAAATACAGCTTCTTTTACAGAACCGATGCAAAGCCTGCGCCGCACGACTGCCTTGTGGACACAAAAGACGTGCTAAAAGCGGCAGCGGATAACGGCTGGGATACATCAGTAGATGTGAGGGCTTTCAGCTTTATGGACGAGCAGGAGGAGGCTGTATTGACAGGCACACAGGATAAATACCTTGCAAAGTGTGAGGAAGAAATCAAAGAAAACCTCAAATGGTCATGGCAGAAATATGAGCTTCCTGATTTAAGCGGTATAGAATTTGCGGCAAATGAAGAGGTTTCGGAGATAAAGGTTGCCTATTCTGGTTCAGACAATGTATATAAGTATTTGAGTGATGAGGGTGTGTATCAGAAATTTGTAAACGGCGGCGAATATGCCGATTTTACAGACGGAGAGCTTATCAAAACCTCAAACCTTATAGTCTACAGAGTATCAAGCAGCGTATTTGACCACAAGGGCAGACTGGATATAGATATGTGCGCAGGCGGAGAAGCTTGGGTGTTTACAAAAGGCAGAATGTTTGAATGTACATGGAGCAAGAAAAATCTGGACAGCCCTGCAGTATTCAAGGACAAAGACGGCAATGAGATAAAGCTTGCTGTCGGAAATACGTGGATAAATATAATTGACGGCAATTCTAAATTCAGTTACAAATAGGAGGTGGATTTAATGTTTACTATTTATGTTACATACAAAGGCAGTGACAGAGATGCCGTAGAGGGATTTTACAAAGAAATCAGGGAAATCGGCATCGACGTTCTGTCAAGAAAAGAGGACGGCAATGTACGCTACGAATATTACTGGCCTGCAGAGCATGAAAACCAGCTGTTTCTTCTGGAAATATGGGAAACAAAAGAAGCTCAGCAGATACATTCACAGCAGGCTCACTTTAAAAAGCTGGGAGAGCTCAAAGAAAAATACGGCGTTAAAACCAGCATTGAAACTGCATAAACATTTATTTAATAACGTTATCGGAAATCTGAATGACGTAAGCAAAATATGCTATTGAAACCGCAGCGGATTTTGAGTAGAATATATATGTTGTGAAATAAAAATGACAGACAGGAGGCAGTAGGGATTATGTACTGTGTAAGAAAAATAACAGATAAGATAAGCTATATAGGAGCAAGCGACAGAAGAATTGCTCGGTTTGAAAACGTATATCCTGTTCCGGAGGGAACATCATATAACTCATACTTTGTAGACGACAGCAAGACGGCGGTAATTGATACTGTTGACAGAGCTGTTTCAAAGCAGTTTTTTGAAAACATCAGACATATGCTTGCAGGCAGAAGCCTTGACTATTTGATAGTAAACCATATGGAGCCGGATCACGCGGCATCACTTGAAGAACTGGTTCTGAGATACCCTGAGGTTACGGTTGTCTGCAATGACAAGACTAAAAAAATGATAAACCAGTTCTTTGAATTTGATATAGATGCGAGAGTTCAGATTGTTGCAGAGGGAGACACTGTATGCACAGGTGCTCATACCTTTAAATTCTTTATGGCTCCTATGGTGCACTGGCCTGAGGTAATGGTTACCTATGAGGAGTCACAAAAAATTCTGTTTTCGGCAGATGCTTTCGGCAACTTCGGCGCATTAAGCGGCGGTATATTTGATGATGAAACCGAGGTGGACTACAGTGAAGCCAGAAGATATTACACTAATATAGTCGGAAAATACGGACCGCAGGTGCAGGCTGTCCTCAAAAAAGCTGCTGCGCTTGACATTAAGATGCTGGCGCCTCTCCACGGCGTTATATTCAGAACCAATTTGGCAGACATTATCGGTATGTATGACAAATGGAGCAGATATGAGCCTGAGGAAAAGGCAGTCCTTATACCGTACGCATCGGTTTACGGCAACACCGAAAGTGTGGCGGCATTAATTGCCGCAAAGCTGGCGGACAAAGGCATCAGAACTAAAATGTATGATGTTTCAGCGGTTCACGCTTCATATATACTGTCGGAAGCTTTCAGATACAGCCATATCGTATTCCTTTCAACAACCTACAATGCAGGAGTATTTGTAAATATGGAAAATCTGCTTCATGATATTGCAAACCATAATCTGCAGCACAGAACTGTTGCTTTTGTTGAAAACGGCTCATGGGGTCCTATGGCAACAAAGGGTATGAAAGCAATACTTGAGCCTTGCAAAAACATAACATATATCGAGAAGAACGTAACTGTCAAATCCGCCCTCAAGGAAGAACAGATTGCGGATATAGATGCGCTGGTTGAAGCGGTTGCAGCTTCAATGGCAGGAGAGGAAGCTCCTGCAGAGGAAGCGGCGCCTGAAAAGACATATGTGTGCAAGATATGCGGATATGTTTATAAGGGTGAGATGCCTGCTGACTATGAGTGCCCGCTTTGCGGAGTCGGTCCTGATATGTTTGAAGAACAGTAATAACTATATAGATAAAGCCCCCGGCAATGAGAACCGGGGGCTTATAAAGTTTTTGAGGTTCTGTTGTATACTCCCGAGTTTGACAGCTAAAACTTAACTGATTTTTGCATATCTTTTTTGGCGTCGCTTTTGCATCATTCTGTTTTTTTGAGATAATCCTATGGCTTTTTTCATATTCACCTTTGTAATAATCTGATAATCAGTATATTACCCCTGTTTTTCTTT
>OLNZ01002112.1_pt1 | contig 12464 bp, 13 predicted proteins | sample 1672981 | NCBI WGS metagenome assembly OLNZ01 (sample SAMEA3136743, study PRJEB25190) | human gut metagenome | biome: human gut; feature: human-associated habitat; material: faeces | place: Austria | collected 2013
TTTTTGATGGAGGGGGAATTTATATAAAAAGCTCAAATAGATATGATTATTGTTAGGGTGCGTTAACCCAAATTATTATATGAGGGAGAAAATGAAATGAATAATTTAAGTGTTTTTGAAGCGATAAAGAAAAGTGTGGAAAATGACAAGATTTTTTTCGATAAAAAGCAAAGAAAAGATATAGTCCAACTTGCAAATTCACCGAGAAAAAAGAAAGCAGCAATGAATAAAATTATTGAAATAGCGAATGATATTGTGTATGGGCCAGATTGTGATATTGATAACAGTATAATTAATTGTGCTTGGTGTGGTCCTGTTTCTGAAAACACACGTTTTGAACTTTCAGATTCAGGAGTAGGATGCTATATAAATGATGAATATTGTGATTTTGATGAATGTAGTTATGCTTTATATACTTGGATTGCTTACAGATGTAATCAAAAGCTGAAAGAAATGGATTCGGTAATTTCCAAAAATATAGTTGGATTTAAAGTTGTTACTAGAGGAGAAAACGGAGTAAAAAATTATCAATTTGCGTTGAAAGCGATTTTGCAAGGGGGTAAAGAGGAAATTCTTTCAGGAGATTGGCTGATAAATTGGGATACGATTCGGGAAAAATTGAAAAATGAGAAAAAATCTGTAGAAGAATTAGTCTGTGAAGTACATACTATTAAATGGCATACAATGTGGCCTTGCTACCAAGTGGGAGGAAATCAAACAATTAATCAAATACGAAAAAATGTCAATATATCTGATACGTTAATAATATTGGAAAGTTGCTATAAAAATGGCTTTGACGTGGAAGAAGCTATTAAGGATGATGTTATTACTATTACAAAAAAAGGTGAAGGTACAATGAGTAAGGCTGTTCAATTGCTTATAGAAGGAATTTGCAGATATAAAGAGTGGTTTACTTTGTTTGGAGAGAAGGAAGAAGGTTATAAAAACTATATTAAATTTTGGGAATTAGAATCGTTTGAATGATTATCGTCTTGCTTTGGGAGTAAGGTATAATGATTCTTTAATGTTTATGGAAATTCCCGGAATCAAGATAACAGCTAAAAAGGAAAGATGTGTATATAATAAAATTTGTTTGATAACGGCATTAGGATATTGTGGTATGGAATGTATAATATATTATGTGATGCAGTTAAATGATTTAAGATAGCAATAGATACAGTACCAAAAGAAAGGAAATTTAGATTATGGAAAAAATTGATGTAAATATGTATTGTGATAATAGGTATTGTCCCGAGAGATCTGTTCATTTCGGAAAAAGAAAAAGGTTTGATAAAGCTAAAAGTGAGTTTGACAGACAAACGGTAAAAAAGGAAAAAATAGTTGAATGGACGAATGAGTTTCTTAAAGCATGTGGGTTGGAAATATGTCCTGATGAAAATATAGTTTATACAGAAAATATCCAGTTAGATAATTTTAATAAGAATATACAAAAAAAATATCCTAAGATAACTAGTGAAAAAGATATAATATGGATGAAATTTACAAATGAAAAATATTTGGGGGTTGTGGCGTGTAGCAATGATATAAATTTTGACATACCATCAAATGAAAGTGAGTATGATAAGCCTGAAAAAATAGTAGATGGAAAAATAAAGTCCTGGACGTTTAATACATCAGGTATTATTATTCATTCCCTTCATCAAGAATGGGATACCAGTTATTTTTTGCTTTTTCCATTAATTGGGTTAAGCGATGATGAGGAAGGCAAAAAAATGCGGCATAGGATTGAGACGGGAGTGGGAAACTATTTAATTTCAAAAGGTGTGCCAATATTGGATTTCTATTCGCATCGTTTATAAACAGTTTCATCTAATAGATGGATACATAACACAACAAAATAATACCCCCGGTCAAAAGGTCAGATGGAAGAAAAACCACCTGGCCTTTCTTTTTTTCCACGAATAATGAGGAAAAGCTAATGCTTGCATGCAGCCTTTCCGAATATCGTGATAACGAGTGAAACTCGCAAAGCGTGTTTCATCTCGTTTGCAAAAAAGATTGCAAAGATACTGAGGAGACTATTAAGTGCAAGTTCTTGTTGCACATAGGCTGCTATAATCAGCCTATAGCAAATGAACATGAATTTGAAGGAGGAGACACGTATGAACACAGGTAAAGCATTAGAAACAAAACGTTTAGTGCTTGTTCCGGGAAATAATGCTAGGGATGATGAGCCGTTTATAAACATGCTGCGAAATGATGGTAATTTTCGAGATTTTTGCGGCATTGAGTTCAGCGAAAAATATTTAGCAGAATTCAGGAATTATTTTGAACGGACAGGCCACGATGAATGTATTTATTCAATATTTCTTAAAGGTTCGGACAGATTCATTGGTTATGTGGGCTTTCACCGGGAAAGAAACTTGGACTATGAAATAGAATTTTATATCTCCAAAAGTGAGAGAAGAAAAGGTTATTGTGAGGAAGCTTGTAAAGCAGTGATGGATCTGTTTTTCTCAGAGGGTGTGTCCGTTGATCATACCAGAATAAGCGGAAGAAAACTGTATGCAACTACACTTTCTGACAATAGACCTGTGATGCAGCTACTGTCAAAGCTTGGCTTTACCGAGAACATTCCGGAAGATGGAAAAGCGCTTATTATGGAAGGATTTGTAGATGAGGAAACTGATGAATTCTTTGGTTACTGTGTGGCTAAATATGTTCTCGTGAGGGAAGAAGGGGATAGTGGGGATTCAACTATAAGTTGATTTTATTGAGAGTCCCAGTGTATTATAATGAAGAAAAGGAAGTGGGAATGTATGCGTGAAACGATTATCCGCAAATTGCATGAAATTGAAAAGACAGAAAATGTGCGTATCCTTCTGGCAGTCGAGTCTGGCAGCCGCGCCTGGGGCTTTGCATCCCCGGACAGTGATTATGATGTGCGATTTATCTATGTTCGTCCGAAGGAGGACTATCTCCGTCTGGAGAAGATCAGGGATGTGATCGAGCTGCCTTTGGATGATGTGCTGGATATCAACGGTTGGGATCTGCAGAAGGCATTGAGACTTTTGTATAAATCAAATCCGACCTTATTTGAATGGGCAGCATCCCCGATTGTTTATATGGAAACTGAATTTGCCGGTCAGTTCCGAAACGTGATGAATACCTATTTTTCGACAAAAAAGAGTCTGTATCATTACATCAGTATGGCAGAAGGCAATTATCGGGAATTCCTGCGAGGTGCCAATGTCAAGGCAAAGAAATACTTCTATGTCATGCGTCCTGTTCTGGCTTGCCGTTGGATATTAGAGAAAGGAACACCGCCGCCAATGCGTTTTACAGAACTTATGGCAGCAGAATTGCCGGGAACCCTGCATTCGGAGATGGAGCATCTTCTTGAATTGAAGATGAACGCACCTGAGATCAAAGAAATACCAAGAATAGATGTGTTAAACGAATATCTGGATACTTCGATTACGGAAATTAAAAATTTGCTGTTGGATATGGATGACACGAAGAAGATGGAGTGGGAGATCCTGAATCAGATGTTTCTAAAGTTCATCTCGGTGAACTAAGGTCATGGGAGACTTAGAGTGCCAGCTCTGGGGCTTTTGCTTTTATGAAAACAATAAGAAATAATACCCCCGGTCAAAAGGTCAGATGGAATAAAAACTATCTGATCTTTATTTTTTGCCTAAAAAAGTAAAAAAAATTGGGAAGGCAAAATTTAGAGCAAGTTCTTACACTATTTGTATTGCTATAATCATGCCATAGCAAATGAAGTTGCCTAAGAAAGAATTTGATTAGCGGGGATTCAACTGCTGGTTGATTTCATAGGAACACAAAACAAATTATAATGAAAAGAAGGAGCGTCAGTGTATGAGCAACAGAACGAATGAAATTTTGTCAAAGATTATGGAAACGGCGGGTGTCGATCAGGAAAACTTTTCGGGATCTGATGCGGGAATTTTGAGGCTGCTGCGTTATTATCGCCAGGATATCCCCGCTGCACCTCGCTATCTATACGATGGCGATGCGGTCAGCTTCTACTATGATGATGCGGCTGTCAATGCAGTTCAGGATGAAAAGAGTAAGCAATGGCTGGCTGAACGCGGGGATGTGATGACTTCTCTGTGGGTGCCATTGACAACGTTTTTGGGAATGAATGATGGCAAAGTTGCCGGTAAGAATGATGACAATATTGATTACATTTTGTCGCGCTATCAGGAAGGGGACCCGAAGGTGCTGGAAGCCTTTGAAATGATGCGATATTTAGCTGAACATTATTTTTCAAGAGGAAATCTGTTCTTACTTCCGGATATGTGTAATGAATTCGGTGTGTATAAAATGAATCCGGATAAGTTTAGGATTTCAGAAGACAAAGTGGATCAGTTCCTGTGGAGAGGCTGGAATGGGAAAATGATGGCTTATTTTGATTATAACTATGATTATATGACCGAGTGGATTTTATCTGAACATTTGGAGTGCATGTACTATGAGGGATTTTTTGAACATAGCCTCGAAGAAATAGAAAGCAGCGATTTTGTGATTAATACGCATGAAATTAAATTTTCGCCATTTTGTCTGCAGTCTATGATCGGGGATTGGACAAGAATCCCGGCATATGATTATAGGGAATTAACGGACAGCGAATGGCATTTGTATTTCGATAATCTGGCGAAGGTAATTGCTTATAGAAATAAACAGCACTTTCAGTCACATTTGCCATATAAATTCAATGCGTAAGGATACAAACGAGGAGGAGCAACATGTTAAAACATATCAATTTTCAGGCAACAGAGTATGTTATAGTAACCGGAGGCAACGGCAGGGTTAAGAAGCAGGGATATGGACTCGGCTTTTTCTACAACAATGCATCCACGAGCATTAAGGTGATTCCATCGATAGCTTTTGATACTTCTTATATGTTCAATGATATTATAACCCATGATTTTCAGAATATTTCTGTTCAGGGAGACATTTCTTATGTGATTGACGATTTTGAAGCAGCTTCTGAAAAGACAGATTTTTCATTTATCAATCCGGAGGATTATGCGGAGAAGTTATCGGAGGCACAAAGCAAGATGTCCAAAAGGATTATCGGAATCGTGAAGACGGAAATTGCTCAGTTTATGGCTGCTAAAGATATCAGAGCGGCTATTCAATCTCAGAATGAATTGGCTGCAAAGCTGAATGAATCCATGAAGCATCATACATATGTCAGGGAATTTGGTTTAAGTGTAATTAATGTATCTGTTCTTGGTATTATGCCGCAGCCAAAGACAAGGGAGGCGCTTGAATCATCAGCGAGAGAAGAAATTCTCAGACAGCAGGATGACGCCATTTACAAGAGACGTAATTTTGCAATTGAGCAGGAACGCAGCATTAAAGAGAACGAATTGAATACAGAGATTACAATTGCTGAAAAAGAGCGGGAGAAACAGGAGAAAGCGATAGATGCTAAGATGGCTTTGCAGCAGAAGAACGCGGAAGCAAAAATGCAGCAGTTAAATGATGAGCATGAATTTCTCATGAGAGATGTGGAAGCACATGCTGTCAGTGATAAGGCTCTTCATGAAAAGAATATGGAGTCATGCAGTTTTGAACAGAAAGAGCAGGCAATTAAAAATGAAACACAGCGTTCCATTGCGGATACGAAAGCTTATGAAAGTGATGTGCTTTTAAAAGTCTTTGCGCATATTGATAAGGATGTCCTTACAGCGCTGCTTTTATCAGGCATGGACAGCGGCAAAATGATTGCTAAAGCCTTTGGAGATCTTGCGGCCAATTCAGAGAAAATCGGTAATCTCAATATTACGCCGGATTTGTTGGATACATTGGTTAAGAGGGATGGAGAACTGTGATGGAAAGAGAAATGAGGGGAATGAACAAAATTGTAATCGTGTCTCAGAAGACACGATTGCAGGAACTCATTGAGCGATTTAATACAAAGGAACAGGCTCAGTTTTATATTGAACATATGGGGGATTCCTTTGATGATTATCTGGATGAGGACCGTTGTTACGCAGAATCCCTGACTTATGTCAGGAAAAAGGCAGAGCAATATGCGAGGGTTTCTGTCATTGATAAAAGCTTTTTATGCAATTATATTTTTGGCAGAGATGATCTTGTTGTATGTGTGGGCAGGGACGGTCTGGTATGCAATACAATGAAATATCTTGAAGAGAGTAATCTGGTGATTGGCATCAATCCGGATCCTTCCAGATGGGAAGGCGTTATTTCACCATTTTCGGCGGAGGATTCGAGGTGGCTTTTTGCAATCATATTCGACGGTTTGAGAGAGGTGACAACGAAAAAAATAACATTTGCTCATGCAGTTACTCAGAATGGGCAGGAGCTATATGCAGCCAATGATATTTTTGTGGGACCGGCAAATCATATATCGGCGGGATATGACATTTTGTACAGGGGGAAGTATGAAAGGCAGTCTTCCAGCGGTGTCATTATTTCAACGGGGCTGGGACAATCCGGATGGTACAAATCCGTTATAGCACAGCTTAATGTGGGTGCAGAGTTCCTTCATATGAATAAGCCGTCTTACACGGCAATCGGATGGAGTGATCAGGAATTATCTTTTGCAGTCAGGGAACCTTATCCGTCAATCAACTCCGGTGCAGATATTGTAATGGGAAAAATCAAGCTCGGTGAGTCCCTGAAACTGAGATCCTATATGCCGGAGAATGGTGTTATTTTTTCAGATGGAATGCAGGAGGACGCCATTTCATTTAACTCAGGAACCCTGGTGACCATTACAGTGGCAAAAAAACAGGGAAATTTATTGGTATGTTCGTGATAAGTGCAAGTTCTTGCCCTATATGAACTGGTATACTAACATCATCAAAGGAACCTTGACAACTAAATATTGAAAAAATTAAAGACAGCCGATTGTATTATTATCAAAAACAGATTATAATATACACTGTAACTATAAAAAATATATTTACAAAACAATAAAGGGGAAATGTATGATGAGAAAAAACAAATTGTCAGCAATCATGATGGTATTGGTACTTGTGATGGCAGCGGCGCTGACCGGGTGCTCAGACAAGAAAGCTAAGGAACAGGAAATACAGAATAAGGTAGCGGCCATTGATACTGCTTATGAGGCTTTTACAGCGGAAGCAGATCATGCGAAGAAACTGGAAGCTTATAAGACAATGGTTAGTGAGGATGAGGCCTATACAGAGAAAGATGCTGTGAAAGAGAAATACACAGCGGTTCTGGCTGACATGAAGAAGGCCTTTACAGACGAGTACGACAGTACAATTGCAGAGAATACGGTCGATGTCAGCAAGGAAGAGGATGAGAATAAAGTCAGCACTTATAAGGACAATCTGACCAAGGCTTTGGGAACAATCAAGGCGGATGCGGTTTGTACAGATGAAGAAATAACAGCTTATGAAGCCAGTGTAAATGCTGCTGTAAAGACTTATGATGACCGTGTGACAGCAATCAAGAAGGCTGCGGCTGAGAAGAAGGCTGAGGAAGAAGTCAAGGCGAAGAAAGAAAGTGAAGAGGCTGAAGCTGCAAAAGAGAAGACTGCAAAGTCATCGGGCAGCAGTTCATCTGGCAAGAGTACTTCCGCATCAGGCAGCAGCTCATCGGGCAGCAGCTCATCCGGCAGCAGTGCATCAAGCTCATCGGGAAGCAGTTCCAGCGGCAGTAATTCAGGATCATCAGGAAGTTATTCAGATAACAGTGCATCCGACAATTCCGGAAGCAGTACATCCAGCAGTTCCGGAAGCAGCGATGCATCAAGTGCATCGAGCAGCAGTTCCGGTTCTGAATCATCAGGCGGTTCATCCGGATCAGAAAGTGGGAACCACACTTGGGCAACCGGAAGCATGACTGGTGATGACGGTCAGGAGCATGAATTCACAATTAAAGATAATATTCTTTATAATGATGAGGGCGAATCAGAAGATATCAGTGCCTGGGTCGCTCATTAGGTATTAAGCAAAATTCTAAAGCAGCGATAACAATGGGAGGTCATGGAAATTGACCTCCTTCTTATTCAGAAGGGTGTGATTTGATATGAGATATCTTATTTCAGACATTCATGGTTGTTATGATCAATACAGACAGCTTTTGCAGAAAATCAATTTTTCGTCACAGGATGAATTGTATGTTCTTGGCGATGCGGTGGATCGGGGATCAGATCCGATAAAAGTATTGCAGGATTTAATGCGCCGACCGAATATTATTTATATTCTCGGCAATCACGACCTTGAGATGTACTTGCTTCTGAATAAACTGACAGCGGAGATCACAGAGAAAAACTGTGAAACGCAGATTACTTCTGAACTTTTGGAAGCTTACAGTCTTTGGTTGTCAGATGGCGGAGCTGTGACAGTGAAGCAGTTCCAGAAGCTGTCACGGGATGATCAGCAGGAAATCCTTGATTTTATTGCAGATGCATCGGCGTATGAGGAGATTGACTATAAAGGCAGTCATTACATTTTGACCCATGCCGGTCTAACAAACTTTTCATCACAGAAAGAATTGGAGGATTATGATCTTTATGATTTTGTAGAAGGCCGGGCTGATTACGGCAGGCGGTATTTTTCTGATGAAAATGTGTATCTGGTGACCGGACATACACCAACACCGTTGATTGATGGCTGGAACCGGGCGGAAGTTTATAAGGAAAATGGGCATATTGCTATTGATTGCGGGTGCTGTATGGGCGGACGTCTGGCGGCTTATTGTATTGAAACAGGAGAAACAACTTATGTGCGCGGCATCAGGAACGAAGAAACCGTTTAAATGCGGCATCAGGATTTATAAGTTTTGAACTTGATCGTAAGAAGGGAGCGATGGCAATGGCAGTAAGAATGACAGTGAATGATATGATGGATCGGTATTGTCCCGGATTAAATGAACTCTATGATGGTGAAAAACGGTATCGTTTTTATCAGCGCACCTATTATGAGGATTTCCTTGAATTTTACGAGCAGTCTGAAAGTATAACCTATGATCGTATGGACAACATTCTTTTTAATGATTATTACGGACGGAATCACAGCAGGAAGATCAAGCGTCTGAATGCAATGCTGCTTTTTGGAAACGACATCAAGACGAAGCATTCCCAGGGAGAATTGATAGACATGCTGTTTAATCTGCAGGAGGATCGTATGTTTAATCCTTATCATCATTATTATATTCATGAAATTGATGATGAGGACAGGCCATCCGGCTCCATGAATGAACGGGATCGGAAATGGCTGAAGATTGCCGGCTGCGATAAGAAAACAAAGAACATGATCATTGCAGGCAAGATTTATGATTTGTTGGACATTATGACATTGTCTGAGTTTTATAATACAGACCCTTCTAACCCGTCAAATAATGAACGGAATCCTTTCACAGACCGGATCAGGGATGTGTATGTGACCATTGATCGATTCTATCTGAATCAGCCGGCGTACCATACCAAGTGGAAAGAAATCATGGATCCCATCAAAAATCTGATCAATTGCTATTCCTTTCCCGGGGAATACAATGAGATATGGGTGAGAGCAAACGAAGCGATTCTCTATTTTGATGCGGCCTTTGTGGTTTTGGAAGAATGTCCGGAAATGTTCTGGAAAATCAACGAGGGAAAATGTGCCGTCCACTTTGCTTTCCACGTAGATCAGGGAATGATCGCCCGGAGAAGGCAGTATTTCCGGGAAAAGGAAAAAGAGGACAGCATAGGAAATGTGCACCGTTCAGAAGAAATGCTTTTGGAGGAAGGGTTGAAGAAGGCATTGATGACCATTGTGAATACAGAATTTGAAGAATCAGAGGCTTTATAGGAAACTATAGAGCTTTTTTGAGCCATTTTTCAAGTGAAAGAGCCGAAAGTCAATGTTGATCACGTATAGAAAAGGAAGATGAAGCATGAAAAATTACAGAAGTGTCTCACTTAACAGAATTAAGGATTTTGAAACTTATGCAGAGAAAAAATTAAAAGCCGGACATATTATTATTGAAATCCGGCTCAATGAGGAAAGAAATGAAATCAGAAAAATAGTGAGCTATGCGCAGGATAAAAATGGACAGACATGGATCTGGGAAAAAACAGATTCGGAGGAAATGAAGAGAAAAGCTGATCCGTGCTTACGTCTGGAGAATCCGGACAATGAAAAAATGTATTGCCAATATTATGTTTCTGTAAAGCAGGGAGATTTTAAGAATTGGGGAGGACCATCGGAAAGCGTATTCATCAGAGAATGGATGTCCGCATACGGTTTGGAAAAATCGACATCATGGAATCGGGATTTCGTGCAGGAGGCTCATTTAAAAGCCAGCGAGACATTTTCAGGTGAGGATATAACTTCTGTGGAAACAAGTCTTTTACATAATGACTCGGATTCAAAAGTTCTGGCACAGGAAACATTTTTGCTTAAAAATAAAATGTTCAGAGTACATAATTTTTATCATTATGAGTCACTTGTTTGGGCACAGGATGCCAGCCTGATTTACAGAAAGATGCTGTATAAGGGAAAGTATTATCTGATTGGTCAATACCGATTGATGGGAGCCTGCATGGATGAGTGTCTGGAAAAAGATTATTGGAGGCCTTGCACAAACTTGGGCAGCAGAATTCTGAAAATGGAGCAGCCCTCCGAGGCTGATGATAAGACGAGAAGCAAAAAACGCAGTCGTGAAGCATTTGCCGGGGATACAGTTGAAACATGCAGCTGGATTGCACTGAGAGTCTCTGATGAAGAAGCAGAAATACCTTTTGACATGGAGTATCTGCTATCGGATCCAGTGTGTGACAAACTGCTGCATGATATTGTAGGCGAGGTTGGTTAGGCAACCATTGTCGGTGCAGCGAAAAAAGTGTTAGAAATGGAGGAGTATCAATGAAATATGAAGATAGAATACAGTTAAAAGTCGATGAATTGACCACGGCATTTTTTGACCACGTTATCGCTTATTATTTGTCAAAACCGTCGGGCCTTGGGGGACCCGGCTGTGTCATTATGGTATCAGACGAAGGAAAGTCTTATCAGTTTCATGGATCTGAACTGGATCAATTGAACTATTATTCTGAATGGCAGCTTTTATTTCCAATTTTGCGGAAATATTTAAAAGACGGAAGAAGACTGGATGATACACAACAGGTTAAAGGATGGAAAAGTTTCAAAGTCGGTTATATCGGTGAAATGCTGATTCTGAGAGAAGACTTGTATCCAAGCTATTTAGAAAACAGAGGTAATCTCAGTAAATATGGGTTGGATACGCAGTGGGAGGAAGCTTGTATTAAAATTGCTTTGTTAGCTAATGCAAAGTCAGAGGCTGAAATCGGCAGAATTAATAGGGAGCATGAACTTCGAAAGCCGGTATGTGAAAGGGGTGATCTTGTTTCTTTTACTATTAGAAGCGACAGGGAAGAATGGCCTTGTCGGGGAAGGGTTGTGGGCTGTGATTTTTATCGAAATAATTTCAGGATTGAAACAATTGAATATGATATCTGGGGACCTGACTTTATGAAACCAAATGAAAAGATTCTATATAAACATATAGATGAGAGTCTGGTTAAGAAAGCATCTGGGCACATGCTTATTATTTCGGGAATAGAACGTGCAGAGAAAGACAAGGTCATCAAGAGATTGCTGGAAAGATACCCGGATGAATATGCATGGTATGGTGATCATAATTTCAGAAAAGTAAATGCCGGGATCTACAAGAAGTGTTATGAGGGAAAAACCGTTATTGTAGATCTCGAGGTGGATGAAGAAGCAGACTTTAAAAAGATTCATCCGAACGTCAATATTCTGGAAATTATCACAAAGTCATCAAATCAGCTGAGTAGGCGGGAAAAAACAGTCATACATGACTGTCATGATGGAAAGAATTTGATATACAGAAGTGAAGAAACTGATATAGAATCGCTTTGTGAAATGATTGAGATATTAAAACCTTAAAGATGAGTACAAAAAAGGAGAATGGATAAAATGTTTGAATTAGTACCATCAGCGTGTATGCGTGCGTATTTTGAGGAACTTCATTTTGAATTTACGGATTTTCAGAAAGCAACATTAATTTGGAATGCGCCAAATAAGTCATGGAAAGAAAGATTGGAAGCACTCTGTGAGTTAGCAGAAACAACAGAAGATGCCAATATTCGTCAGCAAATTCATGAGCGAATGTCTTTTGAACAGAAGAAACGGAAAACCTTTCTAAATAATGATTCGGGACGATATATGTCGGCAGATTCCTTCCGACCGGATCGATTTGAGTTTGCTTTTATGAAGATTCCGTTTGACATGCAGGTGGGAGCATCGGTGAAGGATCTTGCAACAGGGCGCTATTATGTGTTAGCGCAAGGGAAAAAGGACTGGGATGTGTATCTTCAACGCATAGAAGCGAATGGATGGTATGTAGATTATTCAGATATTCAGGTGATCGTCTATGAATTGACAGAAACAGGGCATTGGTCGCATATGCACATTAATCCATTGTATCTGGATTATGAATTTCCGCCG
>OLNZ01002114.1_pt1 | contig 12449 bp, 12 predicted proteins | sample 1672981 | NCBI WGS metagenome assembly OLNZ01 (sample SAMEA3136743, study PRJEB25190) | human gut metagenome | biome: human gut; feature: human-associated habitat; material: faeces | place: Austria | collected 2013
ACTCGCTACCTCCACCTTGGCAAGGTGGCGCTCTACCGGATGAGCTACATCCGCACAGTTGGTGCCTCCGGCCGGAATCGAACCAGCGACACGCGGATTTTCAGTCCGCTGCTCTACCAACTGAGCTACAGAGGCAAATATATGAAAACCGGCATAGCCGGATTTCGGCGAAATAATGGCGACCCGGAACGGTCTCGAACCGTCGACCTCTAGCGTGACAGGCTAGCGCTCTAACCAACTGAGCTACCGGGCCATTTTGGTGGGAACAACAGGGCTCGAACCTGTGACCCCTTGCTTGTAAGGCAAGTGCTCTCCCAGCTGAGCTATGCTCCCTGATCGATCGGTTTTTCGTCCGACGACGCAGACTAATATACTATAAATTCGCCGTTCTGTCAAGCCTTATTTGCAATTTTTTTCAGTTTTTCTTAAAAAAGTCTCCGCCGCGCCCGGCAACGGAGACTCTATTCAGATTTTGCACTTATTTTGCATATATCGCGCCGATTATCTTGTTCATGGTCTTCCACGACATGAGGCGGGTGAGGAAGGTCAGGAACGAATAGCTCGCGCCGATGGTGTATATCGGGCTCACCTTTTTCTTCATGGCGACATTGGCAATAAATTTTCCTGCGACCGCGGGATCCATGCCCGTCTGCTCGTCATGCTCCATGCGGGAGACAGAGCGTCCGATGCGTCCGCCGTAGACATCGTCGCCGTCGACCGTCTTTTCGCGCGCCTTTGTAAAGCCCGTTTTTATATCGCCCGGCTGAACCGCGCAGACCGTGATACCGTAGGGACGAAGCTCGTTTGCAAGCGCCATGGTATATGAATTTGTCGCCGCTTTCGCTGCGGAATAATAGGTCTGGAACGGAATCGGAATCTGCCCGGCGACGGAGCTGATATTGACTATTCTCCCCTGCCCCGCTTCGCGCATAACCGGAACGACGGCGCGGTTCATATTCACCATGCCGAAAAAGTTCGTGTCAAAAAGGCGCTTGGCGTCCTCGGTCTTTGTGAACTCAACTGCGCCCGAGATGCCGAAGCCCGCGTTGTTGACGAGCACATCTATCTTGCCCTCGCGAGCGACTATCTCATCGACTGCCTTTTTCACTGCCGCTTCGTCCGTCACATCGGCGACGAGGTGGTTGAGTCCCTCGACACCCTGCGCACGGCGGCTGAGTTCATAAACGGTATAGCCCGCACTTTTGAGCGCGAGCGCGGTCTGCATGCCTATGCCTGACGTTCCCCCGGTCAGGACTGCTATCTTTTTATCCATAAAATGCACCTCCGAACTGAATAACAGGTAGATTATACCACAACTGTATTGCACATTCAATGCGGGCGGAGAATGCAAAAATTTCTTTTTTCTGTTGACAAAGGCGAAAATACATGATAGCATATATGCATAGATACTCAATGCATTGAGTAAAATTGTATACGAGGTGATAGTATGAAAATAAGCAAGGAACTCGCAAAGGGCAGCACGGGGCTGTTGGTGCTCAGCGTCATATCAAAGACCGATATGTACGGCTACCAGATAATCAAGACGCTCGAAGTGATGAGCGAAAACGTGTTCAGCCTCAACGAGGGCACGCTATACCCCATTCTGCACTCGCTCGAAAAAGAGGGTTCGCTCGAATCTTATTGGTGCGAAGCGGAGGGCAGAAAACGCAAATATTATAAGATAACCGAATCGGGGCTCGCCGAGCTCGCGGACAAAAAACGCGAGTGGCAGAGCTTCTCAGGCGCCGTTTCAAAGGTACTGGGAGGTGCGAAGCTTGCAGCAGAGGTTTGACGGATTTCTCGACTATGTCTGCGGCAATATAATCTCGAAGCGCGAGCGCGAAAATGCCAGGAACGAGCTTTATGACCATTTAATGTGCATCTACGAATGCAACCTCGCGCAGGGCATGGACGAAGAGCACGCGGCGATTGAGGCGGAGAACTCCATGGGCGACAGAAATGCTGTTCGTGCGCAGCTCGAACAGGTTCACGCGAGCTTCCCGGAGCTCGACTTCAAAAAAGCCCTGACGCTCGTTACGGTCGGCTTCGTTTTCATGAGCTTTATGCTCGAAGTCTCCTACCCGCTTTTGAAAGAAGTCATTCAGATTTTCGGCATGGCGCTGGTCTTCGCCGGGACATTCTGCCTGCGCAAAGCGAGCAAGAGGCTCGGTCAATCTTTTGCCGTGTTCTCGGCGCAGTTTGCACTTTTTGCCGCAAATATCATTTTATACCCGCTCAGCGAGAAATACAGTTGGCTCCCAACCGTTCTGCTCGTGGGCTCATATATATGCGCCGCCGTGTTCTGGGCACTGTTTGCACTGGGGCTGAAAAATCTCGCAAACGGGCGCGAAGCGGCAAAGCATCCGCCGTATTCGGCATGCATATATCTCAACGCGGCGTTAAATATTGCCAACACTATACTCGTACTGCTCGCATTCTCAAGCGGCACTTACAGCGCGGACAAAAATATCAAAACAGAAGGCTTCCCCGCGCTGATATTTATTATAGTCGCAGTCGCCGCGATCGTTGTCACGCTTATCACGCTCGTCCGCGCGAACAAACTGCTTTTTGAAAGCGGGCACGAATACACCGTTGAATCATCAAGCGGCAAGAAAGCGGCGCTTGTGATATGCTCGTTTGCGCTCGTATTCATTCTCAGCGGTGCTGTCGATTTTGCTCTCGCCGAGCGCAAGGCGGAAACGCATCCGTATAACACACACGACATATCTATGAGCGACAGCGAGCGTGACAGAATATGTGCAATACTTTCGAGCTACGGGATATCGGACGACAACATTGCCCTGCTCCCGGACAGCGAACTGCAAAAATACAGCAATGCGGTCAGCGCAGACGAGCTCGACGACACGATGAAAAATCTTATTGCAAACTGGAACGCCCGCCCGGAGTTCAGCTTCAAAAGCAGAGATATCGAATATAATTTCGAGAGGCACGAATACTGCATAATTATCGATTCCGGCGAGCCGCACAACTATATCCGCACACTGTGTTTCCTTGAATTGCAGGATTCCGAGCAGACGAGAAACGACCGAAAATATGTTGACGGCATGATTTTCAACTACACCGACGCAACCGCCTCGAATTATCTTATGCCGCTCAACATGGGCGGAGAATACAACGGCGATCTTTTCATGATACTAACAGAAGAGAACGGCGGTCTTGTAAAAAACAAGCCGCTTAACATACAACCGGACAGCGACGCGTCGATAAACAGAATAAACCGCGTTGAATTCCAACTCAAAGATGGCATGAAGATAATCTACGCCGCCTATCTCGGCGAGCCGAGCGACGATTCGAGCAAAATACTCACGGCGAATTACACGGTACAGTATGTCCACCGCAAACTGCCGATACAGTCGCCTGCGAGCCGCACGCTCGCACAACAGACAGAAATATCCACGCCGGCATATTGCCGCCGCAACGATATATATCCGTGCGATGTGTCATATGAGTCGATATTCAAAGAGCCGTTCGTCGACAGCGAAGACGAAGCTTCTGATTTCACGGAGGATATAATACAATGAAAACTGCCCGAAAGCGGACAGACAGGGTAAAACAACAGACAACGGAGGTGCAATATAATGGGCAGGTTTGACAAATTTCTCGACTATGTCTGTGGCGATATAATCTCAGACCGTGAGCGCGAAAACACCAGGAATGAGCTTTATGACCACTTGATGTGCACCTACGAATGCAACCTCGCGCAGGGCATGGACGAAGAAAAAGCGACAATTGAGGCGGAAAACACCATGGGCGACAGGAACGATGTCAAGACAAAGCTCGGTCAGGTTCACGCGAGCTTTCCGGAGCTCAGATTCAAGAGCGCGCTTGCGCTCGTTATCGCCGGATTCTTTTTCGCATCGTTCCAAATAAGTCTGCTCAGCGGCATGGACATACTCATAAAGCTGTTCGGTCAATCGCTGATGATAGCGGGCATATTCTGCCTGCGCAAGGCACACAAGAAGCTCGGATTATCATTCGCCGCGATAATGGGACAATATGTTCTTTCGGGCGCGTCAACGGTGCTGACTCCGATAGCGGAGGATCATCCGCTCCCAATCTTCATTCTTTCGCTGCTCGGCGCGATATGCGGAGCGGCGTTCTGGATTCTTTTTGTCGGCGGGCTGATTGATCTCACAAGAGGCCGCGAGGACGCAGAGGCTCTGCATCTCCCGCTGTGCGCTGTGTCGAACGTGCTTCTCAGTGCGCTCAGCGGCGGGACATACATATATATGTACATCACAAAAGCGGCATCCCTAAACTCGGAAAACGCGCCGATTTTCTTCCTTATCGCGATATCGCTGGTTATACTCAACATGATAATCACGATAGCCGTTCTGCGGCGGGCAAATAAGTTCCTCTACGAGAGCGGTCACGAATATGAGGCGGAGAGTTCCGGGCTGAAGAAAGCCGCCGTAACGCTCTGCGCGTTCGCGCTGGTGCTCGCGGCATGCGCGGGATTCGACGCATATCGTCTGACGAGAAAAGCCGAAATTGAGCCGTACAGCACGGCGGACATCGCAATGGACGCAGACGAGCGCGCGAGAATAGAAAACACCCTTGCGGACTACGGAGTTGACAGAGAGGTTCTGAAGCTTCTGCCGAACAGCGAGATTATGCGATTCCGCAACACGGCGAGTATCGACAAGCTGACAGACATGTCTCTTCAGGACATCAAATACACAAAGGAATATCAGAGCCGCAGGAACAGCGACGGCAAGCTTCAATCCGGAGTCTACACGATGGGCACTACTGACAATCCGTCATATTATTTTGAAAATTTAACATACTGCGTCACGGATAACGACGGCAAGAAACAGCTGCTCTGTTCTTTTGAGCTGAAAGACATAGAATCAGCCAAGAAGGGCGATATAAAAAAACTATGTCGACTGCCTTGAATTCGAGAAAAGCGACGCAAACAAAAGTCTGATGACATATCAGGTATACAGAAACAACGACTCGTTTTTCATCCTGACTAAAGAAGACGGTCAGGAACTGAAAAACAAGCCGCTGAATATCAAGAGAAAAACCGACGCGCTCGGGAACACGGCAATCTCCGAGGTCGAATTCCAATGCAAGCCGGGAATGAGGATTTTCTACACCGCAGACCTCACCATAGCCGACACACCATATCCGATATATGACATAAAGCTCGGAGCCTCGTACATTCATCGCAAAAGACCGATATTATGGATATCCGAACGCACACCGAAAACTCAGATAGATTCAGAGCAAGGGCAGCGATTTTGCTGGGTGAGGCCGGCCATAAGGACATTATATGTCCCATATCTCAAGAGCGAAGCCCCATACGAAGCGACGACAGAGCCCGAAGAAGAGACGACGGAGCGAGTCATCCACGGAAATTCAATTGAAGAGATGGCCGCGAGCTAAGATAAAAAATGAGCCTCCGAAATACGGAGACTCATTTTATTTTTATTACATCTCGCCGAGGGCGAAGGTATCCGAGAGCCAATCGGTGCAGAGCTTCACCCACTGGGAAGCACGGGCATTTTCTATAACTGACTCTGGTTTATCGCAGACGCTAGGGGTGCACAGCGAGAAGCCGTGCCAGCCCTTGGCGAAAATATGCATCTCGAACGGCACCTCATTTTTCGTGAGCGCCTCGGCATATTTTATGGAGTTTATTATCGGGACGGTTTTGTCCGACGCGCTGCCGAAGATGAATGTGGGTGGAGTATTTCTATCCACATGTTCTTCGAGCGACGGCACGGGGAACGCCAGAATACGGCTTATCTCGGAGAGGATGCACGGATAGCCGAGCATGCACGCGTTGGGTCTTGTGCTGCCGAGAGTCGAGAGGGCTGCCGCAAGATGCGCGCCGGCGGAAAAGCCGATGGCGGCTATCTTGTCTTTTATAACATGCCACTCCTCTGCCCTTTCGCGTATAAGCGTCAGCGCTTCTTCGGCATCGGCAAGGGGCATCTTGAAATCCTTGCCCTCGCCCACGGTATAGCGCAGGACGAAAGTGTTATATCCGTGCACGGCGAACGCCATGGCTATCGGCTCTGCCTCGCGGTCGGAGCATATATAGTATCCGCCGCCGGGAATAACCAAAACCGCCGGGCGGTCGGTCATATTCGGCATTTCTTTTGATGTATCGAGCAGATACGCGGTGAGCGTCGCCCCGGGATTGCTTTTGAGTTCCAGCTTTTCAACCGTCATGATGTGCCTCCTCAGTAAGTGACCTTGAGGGTCTTTATCTCGAAGGGTCTGAACTGAAGCTTCGCGGGCGCAATGCTCTCTACTTCGCCCTGCTCCTCTTCGAGCATATTGGTTATCTTCACGCTCTTTGCGCCGTCGAAGAAGCTGACCTTTGCGTTGGTGAAGGTGCCCTCTGCTTCGTACATACGAACTATGAACGCACGCTGAGCATCCTCGCAGGGCTTGACAGCCTCGACAAATATATTGTCGGCGTCGATGCTCATGAGCTTCTGAGCCGAATATTCGCCGGCAGTCACTGCGGTGGGAACATTAAGCTCATATGCCGGGCGGATAACGCTCTCGGCATCGAAGCCGCTGTCATGCGGCAGGAACGAATAGACGCAGTGGTGAACGCCTCTGTCGCCCTTGAAATCGGGGCGCAGACCGCCCTTGTGCAGGGACAGGCGCAGCTTGCCGCCGTTGACGCTGATGCCGTACTTGCTGTCGTTGAGAACGGCAACGCCGAAGCGGGTCTCGGAGAGGTCGGTATATTTATGGTTGAGCACCTCGAACTTTGCCTTTTCAACGCTGTTGTTGCGGGTGGTCGGGCGCTTGACATTGCCGAACTGGACATCGAAGCGGGCGAACTCCTGCCTGACAGAAGTATCGAACGCAGTCTTGAGGAAGCGGTGGTTATCCTGCCAATCCATGACGGTGTCGAAGCGCACCTCGGCGCTGTCCGCAAAGAATATCATATCCTGCGTAACGGTCGACTTGCCGCTTATCGCATACTTGCTGCGGATAACGAGCGCGACGGAGCCGTCGGAAATTATTTCGCGGCTGACAAGTTTCGAGACATCCTCGAACTTCATCTCGATATCGGCGTCAACATCCCAGTTATCCCACTCGGACGGGAAATCCTCCGCCATGATGAAGGTGTTGAGGTTATATCCATCGCCGCAGATCTCGCGGTCGGCGCGCTTATCGACAAAAGAAGAAATCGTGCCGTTATCCGCAAACTTGACGGACGCGAACGGAGTCTCAAGGCTGTTATCATCGAGGCTGAACACGCTGTTTTCTTCGGGCTTACCGTCGACGAGCTTGAGAGTAACGCTCGAAAACGCCGGGACGGTCACGCCGCCGACCATGAGCTTTTTGTTGCCTCTGACATCGGTGTAGACCTGCTGTCTGTAGCCGCCGTCAACTATCTTGCCGCTGTAGTCGAGAACAATGACATCGGAGCGATCAAAAGAAAGGGTGTTCGTGACGGTCACGCAGTCCTCCTTGTCGCTCTGAGCGAGTTCCTTGACAAGATCGCGGGCGCGGGTTATGAGCGCGGTGGTCATGGCGCGGGACTCCTCGTGGGCGCGCGGGATGCAGGTGCCGGGGAGGATATCGTGGAACTGGTTGACGAGCAGCTTCTCATAGAGCGGAGCGATATCCGCGCTGTCCGCCGTCTTATTGTTCTTCACCGCGTCGGTTACCGTGAATATTTCAAGATCTCTGAGCGCGAACTCAGCCTTGCGGTTGTTGCGCTTTATGACATGCTGGTTTGTGAGCGTGCCGCGGTGCAGCTCAAGATAGAGCTCGCCTGCGTATGTATCGGGCTCGACCGCGTCTCTCTCAATCTCTTTCATCGCCTCGCCGACGAGCTTGTGCTCGGACTTCGGGCAGCCGTTTAAGTCGGCGCAGCGTTTTGCCGCCTCGATCATCTCGAACTGCGGTCCGCCGCCGCCGTCTCCGTAGCCGTAGGAGATAACGCGGGTGTCGGTGACGCGCTTATCTTTGATGCACGAATGGTCGTTCGAGGGAGTACCCGCGACATAGGTCATGAGATCCTCGGCATCGGGCCAGATGTGGGTGCGGTTGAAATGGGTGAACACCTTTGTGCCGTCGATACCCTCCCAATAGAAAGTATCAAGCGGGAATGTGTTGGTGTCGTTCCAGTCAATTTTGGTTGTCAGGAAATAATCGACGCAGCAGCCTTTCATTATCTGCGGGATAGCCGCGCTGTAGCCGAAGGTATCGGGCAGCCAGAAGCAGTTCGAGGTGAAATCGAAATATTTTCTCGTGAATCTCTGACCCCAAAGGAACTGTCTGACCATCGACTCGCCGGAGGTTATGTTGCAGTCGCACTCGACCCACACACCGCCGTTGGGCTCGTATCTGCCCTCTTTGACCTTCTGCTGAATGCGCGCGAAGAGGTCGGGATATTTGCGGCGCAGGAAGTCGCTGTGGCACGAGGAGCTCTGGATAAATTTATATTCCGGATACTCGTCCATGAGCGCGAGCTGGTTTGCATAGGTGCGCGCGCACTTCTTGACTGTCTCACCGACATGCCAGAGCCACGCGGTGTCCATATGCGAATGTCCGATGAGCGCAGCCTTCGGTGCATCGTCGCCGTTTTTGACGGAGAGTGCTTTTTTAAGATAGGGCTTCGCTCTCTCGAGAGCCGCCATGAACTCGTCACGGTCAACATCGTCGGGTGACTGATATATCTCTTTGAACACTTTTTCAAGCTCGTTTATAACGGAAGCGCGTCTGAAAGAGCTCTCCGGCAGGTTCTTGACGAGCTGAACGAGGGTGCGCAGATCGAAATAGAACTCCTGGATAGCATAGTTCTTCACGCAGATATCAATGCCCTCGTATGAGAAGTCATAAGTGAGCAGAGGGTTGTTCTCGGTCGGGTGGCAGCCCTTATAAGAATGGCCCGCGTAATATTCGAGGTCGATGGCTATCTTCTCGCCTGCCTTTGCGTCCTTTTTGAGCAGGTCGCAGTAATGGTTGCCGTGGCCGGTGAAAACTATCTTCGTGCTGAAGTTACCGTAGGGCACTCCGTCAACCCAGAGGGTTCCCTCGTAGCCCGAGATGTGCGGGCGGATGAAAATATCTTTTCCGCCGAGTCCGTCGGGGACGACAAAATCGGTCTTGAACCAGCAATAGCCGAACTCCTCGCCCCATTTGTAGCCCTTTTCGATGGGGTCAAAAAGGCTGTCCTCCGGGATGCAGTGGAAACGCTCGATGGTTGCGAACGCGCTCACGGGGCCCGGCTCGCCGACTTTTTCAAAAATCATCGGCTCGATGATATCGACAAAGCGCTCGAGCTTTCTGAGCATTCTGTCGGTCTGTTTTAAATCCAGCATATTCTTCTCTCCAAAATATATTTTCCGCTGTGCGGACATTTGACTTATATAATATGTAACAGTATACCGCAAGAGTGTTGCATCTGCAAGCATTTTTGAAGAGAAAAGAAGCAAAAAAGCCGCCGCAGAGATGTTTTCCCCGCGGCGGCTCGTGTTATTTCAGCGAATGGATAATATACGGCATATCACAGCTAAAACCGCCGCGAGATAAAGCCCGAAGATATTCATTATATTATAGAGAAGTGCCGTTATCATCTTCGCCCTCCGCTATGCGCTGTTCGTGCATGAATTTGTCCGCTTCGATGGCGGCAGAAGTGAAGCTATTGTTCTTCCAATAGCTCACAGCGCCGACAATGAATGTGAATATCAGGCTTATTATTGTATATAGCTCGCTGTATTCGACGCTGACCGGTGTTTTTCCGAATGCGGTCAGCGCCATATTGACTATTGACACAAGAGACAAAATACCTCTGACCCACGTGCCGACCGATATTTTTGTTATATTTTCAAAAAGCTTCTTCATGAAAATCCCCCTTATTTTCTGCGCGTGATATCATCTATGCGCCTGTGCGCGGATTTTATCGAATCCTCTGCCGCCGCCATGCGCTCGACGAGATTATTGTGCTTGTCGACCCGCTTTTCGAGCTGCGCGATGCGATAATTAGTCAGCCTGTTTGACGCGAGGATGCCGCCGAGCGAGCCGATGAGCGTGCCGGCCGCAGAGAGCAGTGCCACAGTTATTTCTGCGTTCATCTCACACCTCCTCGAGACTGCCGACCGCGACCCAGCTCGAAATATCGCCGAGCAGGGCTTCGAGCTTGCCGCGGTTCTGCTGAACTTTCGTGACGGTATGTTTTTTCGGCGAGAGCTGAGAATCGGGCACGCGCTTTCCGCGCGCCGAGGTGCAGCCGCCGTAGACTGCACCGGGCTTTATAAAAACAACGCTCCCGACCGAAACTGACGGTCTCGCCGCGAGTTTCAAGTCAGAGAGCCTGACCCAAGAGTTTATCTCCTTGAGCAGCGCGCGGCTCGGCTCGACTTTTGCGACGGTATGCGTTCTGAGCTTCACCCACGACGGGATTCGCTGACCCGTAGCATAATTTTTGCCTATAATTTTCACGCGGTCGCCCGCTCTGATATCGGCATACTGCGCGACTTTTTGCGGCTCATTTTTCACGCAAAGCCCGTAAAATTCGGCTATCGACGCGGCAATCGATTCGCCGCACTTTTTCTGTCCCGCTTCCGTTTCGACATTTTTTCTGTCCGAAGAGCTGTCTATGAACACGGTCTCGATGAGCAGACTGCGGCATCTGACCGAGCGGACGAAGCCGAAATAATCGCCGCCCGCTGAATTGAGCTTTATTTTAGCTCCCCTGTCGCGCAGCGAAAATGTCTTCGCAATGCCCTCGCTTATCTTCGCGGCGAGCTTTTTGCCGCCCTCGTCGGCGTGTTTATAATAGACCTCGCTCCCCGTTCCGCCGCCTGCGTTCAGATGAATCTCGGCTGCCAGATCGAAGTTTTGACGGTTGACATAAGCTATCCTGTCCGTCAGATACATATCGGCATCGTAGTTTATGAGTACCGTATCGCAGCCGTAATTTTTGAGCGCTTTGGCGATATAAAAGCCGATCTTTCGCGCTATGCGAAACTCGTGGAAACCTCCGCCGACCGCGCCGCTGTCATAGCCGCCGCCCGCCGATCTTCCGTGACCCACGGATATACAAATTCTCACTCTCGCACCTCCTCGAAATAAATGCCCACAAGCTGCGACGGCAGATAGTGCATAACCGTGCCCTCGCCGCCGCTGTCGTCTCTTGTGCATCTGTAAATTTTGCCGCCGTCGAGATAGTACTTGTCTTTAAAATACCTCATGCCCTCGGCGGCGGTTATCGGGTTATCTATCGTGCCGTCTTCGCCTACCGTCACACGTTCCCAGTGCGCTGGGGTTACGCTCGGACGCCATGTGGGATTGGCGGATATAGCGTTGTAACAGCGATATAAATTTCCGCCGTCGCGCACCCTGTCGCCGATAGAATAATCTTTTTCGCCGCTCCACGGTTCAAATAGGCTGATACTTGTAAGAGCTTCGGCGTTCGTCAGCTTCGCGGCGGCTTTTGTTATCATCTCGCGAAAGCGTTTTGCCTGCGTCCTCGTCATATATCCGCACCCCCTGTGATGATATCCAGCGCCTCGTCCGCCGATATGTCCTCGGGCGGCTCAGCGGCTGTCCAGATTTGCTTTATCTCGGATTCCGTCTCCGTCCATGACTCGGTGTAATACCCGCCGTCGGACGGATAAACAGCCGTAATTATCGGCTTGTAGCCGTACTGTAAAAGCAATGCCGGGTCATTGGTAAAAACATCGCCATTTTCTGTTCTTATCGGTCTCGGCGCGCCGCGAAGCTCGCCGTTTACCAGTTTTCCGTACATTTAATCACCCCCATATAAAAGAGCCTGTACCCTGATTGTAAAATGCTGTTTTGCTAATAAGGTCATAAAGGCACGGCACACCATCAGCATCAAGACACGGTTTGAAATCGCGGATTTTTCTGCCGCCGTCGTACATCGCGCATGAGTACAGTTTCATATAGGCATATCCATCGACATATGGCGAATTACGCACAAAAAGCCACAGATTTCGCGCATCCGCCGGAAATGTTGTTTGCGACGGGTCGGCTTTTTCATACTGTATGCCGTCCATCTCGACCGTGTATTGCCCATCCGCATTGAAATGATATACATGTCTGTCTGTATCAGCCTTTTTAAAATATTGGACTGCGTTATAGCCGCAAACAAACCATGCCGCGCCATCAGGCGAACCCCAGCTGGATATCATCAAAACCATCAGTAGATAATGTTCCGAGTCACTGTACGTCTGTGCCAAGTTCTGATTGCTCCGTGCATCTACAAAGCAGAAATCCGCTGACAGTCCTACACTCGCCGAAGATTTTACTCCGGTGTCAATGCGCTGACTGCCTGACGTTTGTATATAATCAACTGCGGTATAGCCTTCGGGCAGTCCGCCGCTTGATTTTTTAAGCATCATTAACCGACGTCTGATCATGCTCTACGCCTCCTGTTACTCAATTTTTTCATCAAGCGTTACAACGAGATTTTCGCCCTTGCC
>OLNZ01002122.1_pt1 | contig 12411 bp, 7 predicted proteins | sample 1672981 | NCBI WGS metagenome assembly OLNZ01 (sample SAMEA3136743, study PRJEB25190) | human gut metagenome | biome: human gut; feature: human-associated habitat; material: faeces | place: Austria | collected 2013
CTGACGCTGCCGAGCATTTAATTTCAGAGGAACGGTCAAAGGCTGTATTCAAAGCCCTGTCAAGACTTGAACTGCGCAGGCGTGAGATACTGCAATTGCAGTATTTCAGCGGTTTCACACTCAAATCGGCAGCAAAATTTCTGGGACTGTCCTATGACAATGCCAGAGTACTGAGCCACAGAGCAAAACAGGAACTGAAAAAATATCTCAAGGAGGACGGTTATGAAATATAACGAGCTTATAGAGTTATATAAAAAAAACGAGCTGCCGGAGCAGCAGCAGAAGCAGATAGAATACGATATCGAAAGGCAGGAAGCTATAGCGGAATACCTGTTTGAAAAAGACGAAACAGCAGCTTTTGAGCTGGCTGACGATACAAATTTCGGAGAAGCGGACTTCACTGAAAAAACAAACAAAAGTATAAACAGAAAATTTGTAAAGGCGGGAGTCATCTCCGCTGCCGCAGCGGTGGTCGTTATCCTCTTCATAGTCTTTGCACTGCCGAACATCGTTTCCTGCTTTTATTACAATCCTGCAAAGGAAGTAATCTCACATGAGGCTCTTGTTTATTCCGACAGTTTTAATCAGATAAGCACAGATTTCAGCGTTTTTTCAGAGCTTGCACTTCCGGGATATTTCAGAGATGATGTAGCGGTTGAAAAAAACGGCTACGGCAGCTACGACATACAGATAAAGCAGACAATTTCATGGACCGGAAATCTCACTAATGTTTCCGGCAAAATCACAAGAAATAAATTGGTGCTTTACGACACGAATACACTGACCCCGCCACAATCCTGCGACTTCGGGTGGTGGCAGACTGATGGAAAAAAGGTTACTTCACTCAAAGAGCTTTACGACAGTCTCACGGAGGATGAACGTAGTTCCTCACAATATATTTCAATGGATAAGGAGTCAGCAGACCTTATGCTCAGTTCGCTCAGAGACAACGATACTTATCTGGCATATGTGACCCTTGACAGGATTATGGACTATAAAGACTTTATCCGCTTTATAAATGACAAAAACCTTGGCAATGTATGGTGCGGTGTATTTATTCCGAAAAGTGATTATTATGAGGATGAAATGAGTCTGGGCCTGCCTTACCTTGGATTTGTATGCAACCCGTGGTTTGGTCGTGAGGATGCCGGTTTGGACGAATATCCGAACCTGTTTACAGGACTTGACAATAAAGATGAGCTTGCGGATGAGGACTTTGCAAAACAGCATTTTCTAAGTATGCTTAGATATATGAGAGATAACAAACGTTCAGCGTCCGTAATGTCATCAATAGAAGATCTGACAAATGCGCTTGACCCGGCTATAGACTATGTCGAAAAAAACGGGCTAAAAATCCACGGCTTTGCAATTACGGCAACCAAAGATAAGCTGCTGAAAATAAATGATATGAAAGAAGTCTATGCTATAAGCACAAAAGAATTCAAGTAATGTATTATGCAAAACGGAGCAGACCTATTCCACTCCGTTTTGCTGTATTTATTCAAGAATTCTTCAATCGCTTTCCGACACTGCCACCCCCCAATAGTCTTGCTTTTTGCAAAATTTCAACAACAGCCCGAACTCTTGAAAATGCCGCCTGCATGATAATATAATTGAATTTACATATTATATTTTCTGGAGGAAATCACCAAATGGAAAGAGAAACCCTTAAATCCAGACTTGGGTTTATTCTTTTATCCGCAGGCTGCGCCATAGGTATAGGCAACGTATAGAAGTTCCCGTATATGGCAGGTCAGGGCGGCGGCGGAGCATTTGTACTTTTTTATTTCATATTTCTTATCATTTTAGGACTTCCTATTATGTGCATGGAATTTGCAGTAGGCAGAGCAAGCCAGAAAAGCCCTGTCAAAGCCTATCAGGCGCTTGAAAAGCCGGGAAGCAAATGGCATATCCACGGATATTTCACACTCATAGGCTGTTACCTGCTTATGATATTTTATACTACGGTTGCAGGCTGGATGCTGCACTACTTTTATCTGACAGCTTCGGGCAAATTCGAGGGAGCAGACGCAGACTCTGTTTCCGGCGCTTTTTCGGAAATGCTTTCAAGTCCCGGGATTATGAAATTCTGGATGGTACTTGTCGTTCTCATAGGTATTTTTGTCTGCATCAAAGGACTTCAGAGCGGTCTTGAGCATATCACAAAGGTAATGATGATAGCTCTGCTCGCTATAATGGTTGTACTTGCCGTAAACAGCTTTTTTATGCCGGGAGCCAAAGAAAGTTTAAGCTTCTACCTGCTTCCTGATTTTAACCGTATGCAGGAACTCGGCGTTATGAACACACTTGTAGGCGCAATGAACCAAGCATTTTTCACACTGAGCCTCGGTGTCGGCGCAATGGCTATTTTCGGAAGCTACATCGGCAAAGACCATTCACTTCTGGGAGAATCGGCAAGAGTTGTACTGCTTGACACATTTGTTGCGATAACAGCAGGCCTTATAATATTCCCTGCCTGCTTTACATACAATGTAGACCAGACATCAGGCCCAAGCCTTATATTCATCACTCTGCCTAACATATTTGCAAATATACACCTGGGCAGATTATGGGGAAGCCTTTTCTTCATATTTATGTCGTTTGCAGCACTTTCAACAGTTCTGGCTGTTTTTGAAAACATCATATGCTGCGGTATGGAGCTTACAGGATGCAGCAGAAAAAAAACAGGGCTCGTAAACCTTGTACTCATCACCGCGCTTTCACTGCCTTGCGTACTGGGATACAATATCTGGAGTTGGAACGGCTTTGAAATCTTCGGAGGCGCAGTTCTTGACGTTGAGGATTTCCTTGTAAGCAATATATTCCTGCCTCTTGGCTCGCTTGTATACCTGCTTTTCTGTGTTACAAGATACGGCTGGGGCTGGAGCAATTTCAAGACAGAGGCAAACACCGGCAAGGGACTCAAGATGCACGACTGGATGAAACCTTATCTCACATATATACTGCCGGCAATAGTTCTCTTTATATTCGTATTCGGCATTTATGACAAGTTCTTTGCATAACATATAACTGTATATAGCAAAGTGCAGAGGCGCTGCAATTACAGCATCTCTGCACTTTCTGTTTATTCTTCATCGACCCAGAATTCAGGCAGAACTTCCATGTATATAAACCATTGTACAAATTAATTCCCTATTTCAGGCTTTCCCCAAACGCATTAACGACCTCTTCACTGTCTCGACCGGAAATAGTTTTTCCTGTTGCTTTCTCAATAGCATTAAGCAGCAATTTAGCTCTATTGATAATATGGCTCTGGAAATTGTCATTTCTGCAATTATCAACATCAAGCCAATGTGTTTCTAAATATGAATCCAATGCATCTGCTGTAACCTGTTTCTTTGATTCTATCTTTGAAAGATAGACACTCGGAGCTACACCTCCGATTTCTCTGTTTGTTGAATATGTAATAGGTGTCTTATTAATAACTGAATTCCACTTAATCTTGTCATAACCTTGTTTCTCACAATAATCCTTTGGAAAAACGTGATGAATATCAATATTTTCAGACTTATAAACTGTAAAATCCATTTCACATCCGGATATAAAATCCTGACAATGATTCTTGAGAACAAGAGCCATAATTCCTTTATATGCCGCTGATAGCCTGGTCTGTAAAGAAAGAAGCCTTGTTGGATTAAAGTACGAATCCTGCACTGTCTTCGGAATCTTAGTATCATCCGCAATCCAGTCCATAACTCCAACAACATCAAGAACATATCTTGATTCATTAGCTCCGCCGTACATTTCACCAAATACACCGCACCAGTACCATTGCTTAACCTTATTCTTGATATTAGTTGCTTTTATCAGATTGTTTTCTGCAAGAACAGTACAAAGTACAGCAAACGGTATAAGTTGCGTTGTATACGGAAGGTCTCTGCTCGAAAAAACCCTCTCTTCTTCTAAAATCTTTTCAGCTTCAACAAATCCTGCGCACAAACCATTTGCATACTTGTTGTACTCATCCAATGTAAGATTTAATACATCCTTCTTTTTACAACTTACTGTGCCGCCCTTTTTATATGATGATAAAAGTGTGCAGGCTGTCAGGAAATCCGTTGCCGAGATTACATTTAACAAATCACCGCTAAAGTATTTCTCTTTTCTAATCTCCCAGTCTTTTCTGAGTTCAAAATCATCCATGGCAAAAATAGCTGTTATAAGTTCAAAGACCGTAAGAGATACGCCTCCGGTATTTACGTTTTCAAACACCTGGCATACTGCTTCTTTGGGAGTATTCTTATCAAGAAGAATAACGGGCATCTTATATTGCATTGTCGGCATAACAATAGAACTGTTAAACTTAGTAAATTCCTGAATAATTTCAGCGTCATAATTATGATATGCATAGTAATTATTCTGCCAGCTTTGCATTTTCACATAATCAAGAATAATATTAAGCGGAAACATTTTATGTTTATATTCTTTGTCCGGCGCAGATAAGTCAAGCTCTACATCTCTGCCAAAGTTTGAGGTAACAATTCTTGTTTCCGGAATAGATATTATTGCATCAGCTCTGTCGATATCTGTACTTAATGATTTTTCTATATCAATATAATAGAATCTATTAATGTCTTTACCTTTATCAGTTTTTGTATGAACAGCCTCAGGACTAAATAGCGCTGAATAAATAGATGTAATTCTCTGCTGCCCATCGAGAATTAACTCCGATGGCACAGCACCGATTGACGGAGAACCTTCAACAACTCTATACTTAAATCTTATATCAACATTGCCATATTCAAGAAACATCGCCGCACCGACCGGATAATTATTAGTAATACTGGAAATCAGGGCCTTTATCCTGTTGTCATCCCAAACCCAGCCACGTTGGAAATCCGGAAGCTGTGCGCTCCCATTATCAACGGATTTCATTAACTCTGTTATTTGTCTGTCATTAGTCTGCATAGTTTTTCCTTTCTTAGTTATTAACGTACTATACGGAGTATACTTCCGCAAATAAGCACTTCCTCATCAGCCCCGAAGCAGTCTGTACATACCGTCTTTAAGCCCGTCTATAGACAGTCTGAACATGGGAAATACCTTTTCGATTTCAGCAAAAGACTCCGGCATCCACGCTATATTTTCCTCTCTCTCCTGAGGGTGAAGCCATATGGAGTGCCTGTATCTTTCCCGAAACTTTTTAAACCACGTTATCCCGTCATTGCTCTCCGACACAGACCAGCTGCTTTGTGATCCGTCCATAAGCTCGTGCATTGCCATATCTGCATCACCTACAAAAATAACCTTGTATTCCTTTGAAATATTCCTTATAACCCAGTCGGTTTTTATGGTATCCGCAGGATTTATAGACGGATCCCTGTAAAGCTTATCCTCCAGACAGTTATGAAAATAGTATATTTTCAGATCCGAAAAGGTATTAGCCTTATTAAGCGATTGAAACAGCAGGCTGCACAGCTCCTCGTAAAGCTTCATTGAACCTCCGGAGTCAATAAGCACCATTAGCTTGAGCCTGTTTTTTCTCGGCGGCTGCATCTTAATATCCAAGATACCCGCCTGTCTGCATGTGCCGTCAACAGTTCCCCGTATATCCAGTTCCTCATCGCTGCTGTCAAGCTTTCGTGACAATTCCCTGAGCAGCCTGAATGCTATCTGAAACTGTCTTGACTCGATTGTGCAGTCTGTACGCCAGTCCCGAAATCTCCTGTCGCCCCGCGCATGCACTATACTTTTGCCGCCTGCGCCCTGCATCATCGGACCGCTTCCGCTTCCCGGGCCTGCACCCTGTCCTGCCGAATTGGCTTTACTCATAATCTCTCCTGCACCAAAAGCTTGAATTTCACTGTTTTCCTCATCATATAATGCAAGCAGTTCATCAATCCGGTCTGAAACAAAAGCCGCATCCGGCTTGTTTTTCTGTATATAGCCTGCCAGTGCATTCTTTACAAGCTCCGGCTGCTCATTAATTACGGATATTTCCTCTTTAAACGCATCTGAATCTACATTTCTGAAATACCGGCAAAACAGCTCTTCATATTTATCCAGATCACTTTCTGTCTTAACAAGAAGCGCTCTGCTCAATACATAGAAGCCTCTGAATGACTGTCCGTGCAGACCCATACTTAGGCCCTCCATAAGGGAAAGCCAGTCGTGCAGCGATACTTTAATTCCGCCTCTGCGAAGAAAAACGAGAAATCCCAGAAACATTACCTGAGGCCTCCTGTGCTTTTCTTTACGGTATCCATATCCTCATCCTTTTTAATCAGGAAACTGAGCAGCGGCAGATCCTGTCTTAGTCTTTCTGTATCCATACCGCTCAATTTAAGTGCGCTTATCCAGTCTAAAAGCTCACTTGTTCCCGGTTTTTTCTTGAGCTCAAAATACTCACGCACATAGAAAAACGCATCCAGTACCTGCTCTATAAGGTGGGTTTCGATGTCGGGATAATGCGCAAGTATTATATCCCTCATAAGTTTTTCATCGGGAAATTCAATAAAGTGAAATGCGCATCTGCGCAGAAATGCATCGGGCAGCTCTTTTTCGGCATTTGATGTTATGATAACAATAGGAGGATTTTTAGCTTTAATTGTTTCGTCTGTTTCAGGTATATAGAATTCCATACGGTCAAGCTCCCACAGCAGGTCATTTGGAAACTCCAGATCCGCCTTGTCGATTTCGTCTATAAGCAGCACGCACTGCTCCTCAGATGTAAAGGCCTCGCCTATTTTACCGAGCTTAATGTAGCGTTTGATATCCTCTACTCCCTCATTTCCAAGCTCGCTGTCATAGAGTCTGCGCACCACGTCATACTGATAAAGTCCGTCAGAGGCTTTGGTGGTAGATTTGATGCTCCATACAATAAGCTCCTTGCCCAGCGCTTTGGCGATTGACTCTGCCAAAGCTGTCTTGCCTGTCCCCGGCTCTCCCTTTACAAGTAGCGGCTTGTTCATTTTTATGGCGATATTGGCCGTAAGCATTAAATCGTCATCTACTATATAGTCATCGGTTCCTTTAAACTGATATATTGTTTCGTTCATACTACAACTCCTTGATTTTTCTTAACTGTATTTTACCTGTATCTTTCAGCGTTTTCAATGTTTTTATGCAGATGGAAAAATACCGCGGCAAAATAATACTCCCTGCAAATATCGCATCGCAGGGAGCTTTTAATATTATCTTTATTTCAAACTATTTAATTACGTCTGTTCCCATATATTTTACCAGCGCTTCAGGAACCTTAACGCTTCCGTCTGCCTGCTGATAATTTTCAAGGATAGCTGCGACAGTTCTTCCTACTGCAAGGCCTGAGCCGTTGAGAGTATGAACAAATTCAGCCTTGCCCTTAGGCTCTCTTCTAAATCTGATGTTCGCTCTTCTTGCCTGATAGTCTTCAAAGTTTGAGCATGATGATATTTCAACGTATCTGCCGTAGCTTGGCATCCATACTTCGATATCATATGTCATAGCTGAACTGAAGCCTAAATCTCCTGCCGAAAGCTTAACAACTCTGTACGGAATATTGAGTATCTGAAGCACTTCTTCTGCCGCGTGAGTCAGGCTTTCGAGTTCATCATAGGAATTGTCAGGGTTTGCGAATTTAACAAGCTCAACCTTGTTGAACTGGTGCTGTCTTATCAGACCTCTTGTATCTCTTCCTGCTGAGCCTGCTTCTTTTCTGAAGCAAGGAGTATATGCGGTATAGTATATAGGAAGGTCTGCGCCGTCTAGGATTTCTCCTGCTCTTAAGTTGGTTACAGGAACCTCTGCTGTAGGGATAAGGAAGTGATCCTTCGCAGGTACGTAGAACATATCGTCTTCAAATTTAGGAAGCTGTCCTGTGCCTGTCATAGCAGCTCTGCCAACCATAAACGGCGGAAGAATTTCTGTAAATCCGTGTTCCTCTGTATGCAGGTTAAGCATAAAGTTTATAACTGATCTTTCAAGTCTTGCGCCAAGACCCTTATATACTGTAAATCTTGTTCCCGAAAGCTTTGCAGCTCTTTCAAAATCGAGAATATCAAGGTCCTCGCCTATATCCCAGTGCGCCTTAGGCTCAAAATCAAAGGATGTAGGCTCTCCCCATTTTCTCAGTTCAACATTGTCCTGATCGTCCTTGCCGTCAGGTACTGTAGGGTGAGGTGTGTTAGGTACATTAAGGAGAGCATCTTTGAGATTTGCTTCAGCTTCTGATACCTGTTCATCAAGGACCTTTATTTTATCCGAAAGCTCTTTCATTTCTTCCATAAGAGCTGTTGTATCCTCGCCGTTTTTCTTCATCTGAGGTATTTTTTTTGATTCGATTTTCTGCAGGTTTTTCATCTGCTCAACTTCTGCAAGTATGCTTCTTCTTTTTTCATCGAAAACCATAACATTGTCAATGCCGAAGTCGCCCTTGCATCTTCTCTCCACTGCGGCTTTTACATTGTCAAAATCTTCTCTTAGTCTTTTAATGTCTAACATTTTCTCATCTCCTGTTATAATAGATTTCTTTTATATGAACTATACATATCAATCAGTTTACGAATCTCCCGCTGTGCTTCAAGCTGCAGCCGTGATGCCAGATTGTAATCTGCCTTATCCAGCGCATCGCTTATCTTCTTGAGTATGCAGAATTTATTCATGGTATTCTTGGCAATCTTATCTCTCTGTGCGGAAATCTTTGCCCACATACCTATATCATAGTCTGTAGCGCTTTCGTTGTGAAGCTTTCTGCAGCTTCTGACCGTATCCATTGCATTAGGAATTATTCTGTTGTAAAGCTCTGTAGCCCACTGGTTTACTATGGCTTCCCTGTAGGACTCAAGAACTATGTCGGTCATTACGCCGCCGCTCTTGAATATTTCGAGCTTGTCGGGGTATTTATCAAACGCACTTATATTCTCCCATACTGTTTCAGGCGGTCTGCCGAATATATCATCTCTTTCCTCCGGAGTATAGTGTGCAAATACGTCTTTTTCACTTCTGTACTCTCTGCCGGTTTCAAGATAGAAATCCTCTTCACCTTTCTTCTTGGAAATTGACTTCTCAAGCTCAGCAGGTGTCTTGCCCGCAGTTACCGCAGCTCTGATACCGTCAAGCATTGCCATATATGAAGCCGCAATTACAAGGTATGTATTGCTGTTAGGGTTCGGGGAACGAAGCTCAAATCTTGTGGCAAGCGGATTGCCTGCTTCTCTGATAAGTCCCGCAAGTACCGTTCTGTTTCTTGACGGTGCCTCAACGCTGTGTCCCATAGAAGTTACTGTGCATACAGGAGCCTCAAATCCCGGTTTAAGTCTGTTGAAAGCATCGTTGGTTGCACTTATAAATGGATTTATAACCTCATAGTTGTTGAGAATACCCATAAGCGCGCCATAGCCGATTACATTGAGGAAGTCCTTGCCGTCCTTTGATGAGAACATGCTTACGACTCTGCCGTCCTTAAGCTTTGCCGCAAGACCAAGGTGGGTATGCTCACCGCTTCCTGCAACTCCCTCCATAGGTTTTGCCATGAATGTAACATCAAGGCCGTGCAGTCTGAATATATCTCTTACTATGTATTTTACCTGTTTTTCATTGTCTGCAGCCTGCAGGGCGTCTGAATATTTCCAGTCGATTTCAAGCTGCTCCATTATGTGATCGTAATGTCCGGAGTGTCCCATCTTGGCCTTGACGCCGCCGACCTCTTTGTGACCCATTTCCATTTCAAGACCGTAGCAGTCAAGAATGTTAAGCGTTCTTTCTAGGGCTGTACGAACAGGACCCACTGTCCTCTTCCAGTACTGCTCCTTGAGCTCCTGCGCTGTGGTAAGCTGCTCTCTGTCAGACTGCTCATCCGGCGTCTTAACCCAGAATTCCAGCTCTGTCGCAGAGGTTACTATTAGCTCCTCAATCTCATCGGCGCTGTCTAAATCCATATATTCAAAAACATACGGATTAGCCTTAAGAAGCTCCATCAGTTCTTTTTTGAAGTCTGCCACAGCATCGCGAAGCACTACTCTTGAGCCTACTTCAAATGTATCGTTGTGGCGCAGATATGACGGTATTCTGAGGCTTCCCACAGGAAGTCCGATGCTCTGCGGCACATGGTCAAAATTATAGTCAACATACCAGTTCACATCAAGATCCGGTATTATATCAACCTTAGCGTTGTTAAGGTCTGCAATTTTAGGAAGCACTACTGATGAGCCGTCAGTCTGCACGCCCTCTGTAAGAAACTTGTCAATGTCTTTTATGAAGGCTTTGACAGGTATTTTTTCGTCTGTTCCGTGTCCGCCTATATCAATACCCACTAAAGATACAAACTGAACTTCCGGATGTTCGTTTAATATTGTTTTAATTCTATCTGCCGAATGGTCTTCCGGCCCGATAGTAAAAAGCATTTTGTCAAAATTAAAATCCAGCATGTATTCCTCCAATCAAATTAAATTGCAATGGACATTCCGGTGTTTTCCGGAATGTCCCGCTTTATTATTTCTGTAATTCATTCAAGTATTTTTCCAGCTGATCAAGATATTTGCCGTAGCCCTCCCAGTCGCCGTTTTTCATAGCTGACTGCGCGCTGTCATACGCCTCTGCGGCTGCCTTGATAAGCTCTGCCTGAGACATCTGACCGTCTTCGGCGGTCTGTGATGAAGAATTGTCACTGCCGCTGCTTATGTCGGTTTCTCCAAACAGAGATTCCAGCGCCTCGGCAAGTGTCGGCTTGTATGCAATCTGGTCATTGAAAGCAACGATTACTCTCTTGACCTCCGGTATACTTTCTTTGTTTGCTTCAAGATAAACCGGTTCAACATACAGCAGCGAGTCCTCTATAGGGATTACAAACAGGTTGCCTCTGCTGTATGATGTTCCCGCCGAACTCCACAGTGCAAACTCCTTGGAAATCTCAGGGTTCTGGTCTATCAGAGCCTCTATCTGCATAGGGCCGTAAACAGCCTTGCTCTTAGGGAATGTGTAGAGAACTATCTGACCGTAGTTGTCGCCGTCGTTTCTTGCGATTAGAAGCGAGGTCATATTTCTCTTGCCCTTAGGAGTATATGGTATAGAATTTACAAACTCAGCGTCTTTTTCGCCCGGAAGCTTGAGTATATAGTAGTTAGGAGTCATTTCTTTTTCGTCCTTGCCGTATATCTCATTTGCTATTGACCATATATCCTCGTTCTGATAGAAAGCATTGACATCATTCATATGATATCTTTCGTAGATTGTAGCCTGTATATCAAACATTGTGTTCGGATATCTGACATGAGCCTTAACCGCTTCGTCCATTTCATCAAAGTTCTTGAACAGCTTAGGATATATCTTCTGCAGTGTCTTTGCTATAGGGTCGCTGTCATCAACCACATAGTAGCTGGTGTCGCCGTTATATGCGTCTATAACTACCTTTACAGAGTTTCTGATATAGTTTGTGCTGCTCTGCTGGCTGTACGGCTCTGAGTACGGATAGCTTGATGTTGTTGTATATGCGTCATATATCCAGTACAGTCCGCCGTTTGCAGTAACCATATACGGATTTTTGTCATATGTCAGATAAGGCATTATCTTCTTGACTCTTGATGTGATGTTTCTGTTGATAACAATCTTTGAGTCGCTGGTTATATTTGATGAAACCAGCAGCTTGAGTGATCTTTCTCTGATTGAGAACAGGCATCTGTTTGCAAAGTTCATCTTGATACCCGCTGTACCGGAGTACTTGGTGTACTGGTTTGTCTCATCTCCCGGATAGTCAAACTCTTCCTCGTCAGTGCCTACAAGGATATAGTCGTTTGTAAGCTGACCGAAGTATATTGCAGGGTTGTCAATCTGGATTTCGTCAACCGATGACTGAGGCGGAATGTCTCCGACAAGCACATCCGGCTGTCCGCTTGATGTAACCTTGTCAACTCTGGATAAAGTCACGCCGTAGCCGTGAGTGTATTTGATGTGTCTGTTAAGCCACGTATCGCTTATCTTGCTTCCGTCGATGTCAACCTCTCTTGCCGCAAGGAATGTCTGTGTATATTCACCGTTCACATAGTATCTGTCTACAAATACGTCATTGAAGTTATAGTATGTTCTGATAGCCTGCGTCTGATTGTAGAATTTGTTTGCAGGTGAATAGTCGTTTATTCTGATGTTTGTTATGGTTTCAGGGTTGTTGTTGATATCAGTGCTGTCAAGGTTCTTGCTTGCAGCAAATGATTTGGTTGTAACATTGTCAACACCGTATGCGTACTGTGTATACTCTATATTTCTCTCAAGGTATTTGCTTTCCTTGTTTAATTCGTCAGGTGATACAACGTAGTTCTGAACCAGTACTGCTCCGCCTGCTCCCACAAGTCCCACAAGTATCATAATTATAGGGACGATTGCTATTGTCTTGACCTTCTTTTTGCTTATTCCGATTATGAAGCCTGCCGCTCCCAAAAGCGAAAGGCCTGCAAGGACTCTGGACATCCACAGAGTAAC
>OLNZ01002127.1_pt1 | contig 12390 bp, 9 predicted proteins | sample 1672981 | NCBI WGS metagenome assembly OLNZ01 (sample SAMEA3136743, study PRJEB25190) | human gut metagenome | biome: human gut; feature: human-associated habitat; material: faeces | place: Austria | collected 2013
GTCCACAAACTCTGCGCCCGTCTTCTTTACCATTTCAGAAATCTCCACAGAAACAGATGGATCTATCGTGCTCATATCAATACAGAGCTTTGTATCATCAAGTGCCGGTAAAACCTCCTTATAAACAGCCATCGAATGCTCTGACTTTGGAACCATTGATATAATTACGTCTGATTTTTCTGCCAGCTTAAGCGAACTGCTGCAGCCGATTGCACCCTTGCTCTCCAATAGCTCTACCTTCTCCTTTACGAAATCAAATACATATACCTCATCATCATGCTTCTTCACTATATTCTCACTCATGGACTCCCCCATGATTCCGAGTCCTACAAATCCAATTTTCATTGCCTACAAACACCTCCCTGTTTCATCTATTCTGTAACTGTATTATCCCATGCATTCTGGAATGTCTCAAGTCCCTGTCTGGTATATGCATGTTTGATACTGTCCTTGTATACTGCAAGGCCTGTTGTAACGATATCTGCTCCTGCAACCGCACAGTCTACAATCTGCTTAGGTGTACGGATAGCCGCACAGATAATCTGTGTCTTTCCCTTATATCCATAATTGTCATAGATATCTGAAATACCCTGAATTTTCGCTTTACAATCCTCTCCATTTGCCTCTTTCCAGCCGATGAAAGGTGAAACAAAAAGCGAATTATTCTTTGCCGGCAGAATAGCCTGTGCTGGTGAGAATACGAGTGTCACATTTGTTCTGATTCCCTCTGCCTCGAGTCTTCTTGCTGCCTGAATACCGGCCTCTGTGCACGGAATCTTGATAACAAAGTTGCTGCAGATAGCTGAAATCTTTCTTGCCTCTGCTACCATCTCATCTGCATCATCAAGGTGTGGGTTGATTTCAACGGAAATAGGGAATTTCTCGTATCCCTCGATTCCTTCCGCCTTAACCCAGTCTGCCATCTCACTGATTACAGTAAGGAAAGGCTTTCCGCTTACCATTATGTGGCGTGGATTTGTTGTCACTCCATCAATACCAAATGTATGGTAGGCCTCCTTGATTTCTTCGATTTTTGCACTGTCCAGAAAATACTTCATGATTGCTTCCTCCTTGATAGTTAGTTAAATTTGTTAATTAATTGTTGTAAAAAATATAAGCCGTTATGTTTTTCTCTTGGCTTCTGTTTGTATTATATTACTATAGCATTGACTTTTCAATAGTATATAACGTTGCAAAAGCATTTTCAGCTATTTGTTTAAATTTATTAATCATTTTTTGTGCAATATGCAATAGCCATAAAAAATAAGCAGATAAAACTACTTTTTATTATAAAAAACCACCCGGAACTTTTTTTGCGTTCCGAGCGGTTTTTTAGTTAATCCTGTGATTGTACAGCTCTATCCTTATATGTCAGCTATTATTATCTACTTGCTACAGCTCTTCCTCTACCATGCTCTTCTCTCTGTTGAACGCATCATAGATACATGGAATTACTATAAGCGTAAGGATGGTTCCGTATACGAGACCTCCTATTATTGCGATTGCCATCGGCTTTATCATATCTGAGCCATCTCCGATACCTATCGCCGATGTAAACATTGCGAGTATGGTGGTCATCGCTGTCATCAGTATTGGACGAAGCCTTGTACGGCCTGCGTCTATGATTGCCTCATGCTTGCTCATGCCCTCTCTCCTGGCCTGATTGATGTAATCAATGAGCACGATTCCATTATTTACAATGAGACCTGCCAGCATGATAAAGCCAAGCATTGATATGATTCCGAGCTCATTTCCCGTGATGAAAAGAGCTATAAAGCCTCCTGTAAACGCAAGAGGTATACAGAACATGATAATAAACGGTGAAAGCAATGACTGGAACTGCGCCACCATGATAAGATAGATAAATATCACTGCAAGCACAAGCATAAGTCCAAGCTGACTCATTGACTCATTTATTGTCTCATCCTCGCCCTCCATGTCTATTGAATAGCCATCAGGAATGCTAAGTTTATCAATTTTTGATTTAATTTTATCGCTTAGTAATGTTACATTATGGTTTTCATCAACCGCACCTGATACGGTAATATATCGGGTCTGAGCATCTCGATGAATGGTACTTAGTGTCTGTTCCTGCGAAATAGTGCAGATATCACTGAGCGGAATCTCCTTTTCACTGCCATCATTATCCTTATAGGTAAATGTAAGGTTTTTAATGTCGTCCACAGTCACATCAGACTGCTCTGCAGATTGTAGGTATACCTCATAGTCCTTTATGTCGGTCGTAATGGTTGTTGCGCTCTTTTGAGATGATATCTCACCGGATACGAGCTGGTATACCTGAGCCACCGTATAGCCATACTTTGCTGCTTTTTCCTTATCCACAGTTATCTTAAGCTCATTGATTGTATCTCCAAGACCGTCATCTATATCTGTCACGCCCTTTGTGTCCTTAAGGATATCTGCCACATCACCTGCAAGCTTCTGCAGCTTGTCTATATCATTACCCTTAATCCTGACAGAGAGACCACTTCCGAAAAACTCTGATGAGTCCATAGCCTGTGAAGATGCTGTTACCTTGCAGTCCAGATTCTTTGTGCGTTTTTCAATTTCATCTATTACCTTATCCGATGAAACATCCGACTTCTCATCAAGCAATATATACATGCTCACGCTGTCGCTTCCTGAGCTCATCAGGTTCATGGTCGAGCTGCCGCCTGCTGTAGCTCCTATTGTGTCTATGCCCTTTATATCAGATATTTTGTCCATGACCTTATCAGACAGCTCTGTAAGCTGCTTGAAGTCGAGCTTTTCGTCATCCTTTGCCTCTATGGTAAGTGAAATCTGATTTGACTCCATGTCCATATCCATAAATGTCATTCCCCTTGACATGCAAAGTGCGCCACTGCCGACTAAAAGCACTACTGCCGCAATAAATACCACCGGCTTAAATCTAAGACATGTGCCGAGCACATTTCCATACCAGTCCTTAAAACGGTCAAACCATGGATGCTTTATATCCTTCGTCTTTTTGAGCATGCCTGAAGCAATTGCCGGTACAAATGTGAGTGCCACTACAAGAGATGCCATAAGAGTAAACGCTACCGTAAGTGCCAGGTCTACAAAGAGCTGTCTCGTGATTCCATCAGTAAAAATGATTGGCGCGTACACACTTACCGTGGTAAGTGTAGAGGCAAAAATGGCTCCTGCCACCTGATTTGCACCCTCAACAGCCGCCTTCTTTACCGAATATCCTTCTCCCCTTAATCTGTAGATATTCTCGATTACTACGATTGAATTATCCACCAGCATTCCTATTCCAAGCACAAGTCCCGACATTGAAATGATATTTAAAGTGATATCCGTAAAATACATAAGCACCACAGCCACAATAACCGATAGCGGTATAGATGCTGCGATAACAAGCGTTGGCTTTATGTCCTTTAAGAACAAGAGCAATACGAAAATAGCAAGTATTGCTCCCACTATCATATTTTCCATAACACTCTTTACTACCATGTCAATGTATACGCCCTGGTTCATAAGCACTGTGGCGTGTAATCCGTCATTTTCCTTTTCCAGCGAATCAAGCTTGTCCAAAAGACGGTCTGTGACGTCTCCTGTAGAGTAGCCGGTCTGCTTCTCCATGGAGAGCATTATTCCGGGATTACCGTTGACTATCGCATATGTCTCATCCGAGTTGTCAGTCATCTCAACATCTGCCACATCACCGACATGAATAGGAGCTATTCCATCAAGCTTCATATCCATAAGCACTAGATTTGTTAAATCATCAATTGATTTTATCTCATCTCCCACCTGTACTATGTACTGCGTGCCATTTGAATCATTTACATAGCCTGCAGGCATATCAAAATTTTGAGCGACGAGCAGCTGCGAGAGCGAGTCAATTGTTAAAACTGCATTTAAGTTTGACTTGTCAAGTGCATCATCCTTACTCTTTTCAAGCTCCTTCTTTGAGCTGTCAAGAGATGCCGCTGCTGTTGCAAGCTGTGCCGACTGCTGTCCTATGCTTATAGAGCTGATGGCTGCCTGACTGTTTAGATTATCATAGGCATCTAAAAGTGCTGTCTCTCCTTGTGCTATCTGGTCAAGCCCGCTTTGGCACTGCTCTATACCTGTATTCACCTGAATGAGAGTCTGTGCTATCGCTGACGCTGCCGCAGGCAGATCATCTGCTGTGTTTACGGTGATTCCAAGCGCCGAGAGACCTGAAAACTGTGTTGCAATCTGCTTATCAACCTGCTCAAGCTGCGCTTTGAGTGCTGTGCCCGCTTCACCCGGTGCATTTGCGCCCTCTTTGAGTGACGGAATTGTCTTTGTATATGTATCACTATTCATGAAATCTGAAAGAGCTGACTGAATTGTTTCAAGCTGGCTCTTCTGCTCATTTAAGCTTGAAAGTGTGCTCTCTAGCTGAGTCTTCTGCTCTGCAAGCTTTGCCTTTTGCTCCTTTAGCGTATCCACTCCCGCGCTCATCTGATCCGATGCAGATGTGATTGCGTTTTGTCCGCTCTCTATCTTTGCGCTTGCATCATCCATCTGACTTTTTGCATCGTTAAATTTCTTTGAAACGGCATTATTTATTTTCTCATTGAGCGCATCTATCTTGGCCTGATTCATCGTGACCTGTATCTGCTCGGTGAGCTCACCTGTCGCAGTCACTGATGCAACTCCCTCTGTACTCTCAATTGCAGGCTTAAGTGTGTTTTCCACAAAGTCTGTGATTTCTGCCTTGCTTTTCCCATCCATATCCACAGCAGTCATCATGATTGGAAGCATGTCCGGATTTATCTTCATAATGGTCGGAGTACCCACTCCATCCTTCCAGCCAGCCTTGACCTGATCTATTTTCTGCTGCATCTCTATCACTACAGAATCCATGTTGGCATTCTGCTCATACTCGCATGTCACCAGCGAATAGCTGTTATATGACATTGAGCTTACGTTTTTGATATTTGACGTAGTTGCCATAGCTGCTTCAAGCGGCGCGGTGACATCGCTCTCCACCTCCTGTGGACTTGCTCCCATATCTGTTGTCACGATAAGTGCATACTGAAAGCTCATATCCGGCAGCAGATCTGTCGTCATCCTGCCAAGCGATACAACACCAAGTACTATTACCAGCAATACTCCTACAAGTACAGTAAAAGGCTTTTTTACACTATATCTGGATATCATCTAACCCCTCCTTTTTCTTTTCTTGATAATGTCCTACATTAGTTTAATAGACAATGATTACTGCGATTTTCACAATATATTTAATTCGCTGTTATACTTTTATTATACAATGTGTCGGATTGCAACTCAATTGGTTTATACTTTTTTAAGAGATTTTGACAATAAAAAGACACCCAATTATACGATTAATATAATTCGATGTCCTTAAATGTCTTTAAATATCTTTTAATATCTTTTATTTATTTTAGCTTCAAATGCCCTCTTCCTCAATCTCATCCTCATCATCATTGATACCTGCAACAGCACTTGTAACGGCCCCGATTACAGCGACAAGCGCAAAGATGATAACTAAAAAAATAACTATAAAGAATGCTACTAAAAAACCTGTATCTGTCATATAATTTACCCCCATAGCTGTCTCACAGCTTCTTTAAAATATAGCTTTAGTTTAACACACTTGTCTGTAAATAACAATATCGTAAAGGGCTAAATTATTGACTAAATATTGACTAAAATATTGATTTATGAAATTGCTCAGTCCTTGATCTGCATACCGTTTGCATCCATATGATAGCCTTCAGTCATGATCAGCTTTGATACCGGAACTATCTCATAGCCCATGTCCTGAAGCTTCGTGAGCATCTCATCGAGTGCCTGTGAGGTGTATTTTGCGCCTAGATGGCAGAGTATTATCGAGCCACAATCCAGGCTTTTGTGATTGCACACTGTATCTATGATGTTTTGCACACCATAGTTTTTCCAGTCGAGCGAATCCACATCCCACTGGATTGGATAATAGTCACAGCCATAAACTGTGTCAATCAGTTCATTGTTGTACGAGCCGTATGGCGGTCTGAATACCTTCATATCCTTTCCGGTCAGCTCCTTGACCTTTTTGTGCACATCCATTATCTCCGTCTTCATCTCGCCTGCCGTGATTGTTGCCATATCATAGTGGTGCTCACTGTGATTTCCGGGCTCATGCCCTTTTTCAACCAGCGTCTTTACACATTCAGGATTATCACTCACAAACCCTCCTGTCATAAAAAATGTAGCCTTTACGTTGTGCTTGTCAAGTGTCTCCATCATACTGTCAAAATCCTCTGCTCCCCAGGCACAGTCAAATGAAAGGGCTATCTTTTTTTCCGTTGTCTGAACCGAATATACAGGCAGCTTTCTGTCCCCGAACTGACTCACAGCACTGCTAAGTGTCTCCATCACCTCTATATTTTTCAGCTGTGATATGTCATACTCTCTGCCATATAAAGCGCCTGTAATAAGAAGCGCCGACAGCAGCACTCCAAAAAGGAATCTGTGTCGGCGTTTCTTTCGTTTTGTCCCATTATGTAGTTTTGTATTTTGCATGTATGCTCTGTATTCACTCATGCTATATACTATTCTTTATTATCACAAATTATGAATAATGAAATAACTCTATTTCAGTTCTTCTGCCCTTCCGATAAACTCAAGCACTACCTCAATCGACTGATGCGCAGCCTTCTCCGCAAAGGTCTGGTAGTCTGTCTCGCCGCCATCGCCGTCTGATATTGAGCGAAGAATGGCAAATGGCACCTTGTTCACATAGCACACATGACCGATGCTGCCGCCCTCCATCTCTGCTGCGATTGCATCAAAGGTATTCGAAATATAATCCTTCTGCTCCTTTGTGGCAATAAACTGATCTCCTGTTGCGATATTGCCCTTTTTGTAGTGGATATTCCTGTCAGCTAAGCATGAGCACATGAGCTCCACCATTTTTGTATCAGCCGGAAGCAAAATCATATTGATGCCTGAGAGGAGCCCCTTCGGATCTCCGATTGGCGATGTATCCATATCGTGCTGCAGCACGTTTGTTGCTACTGCCACGTCAAGCACATTTAAGTCCTTTGTCAAAGTACCAGCCACTCCGATATTGACAATCATGTCGACATCATATTTCAAAATCATGGCCTCTGCACATATTGCCGCAAATACCTTTCCTATTCCGCATTTTGCCGCAACAACATACTGATCACCGATTTTGCCCTCAACAAACTCCACTCCGCTGTAAACCTCTGTCTGTGTGTCTGTCATCTGAGCCTTTAAGTCATCGACCTCCATCTGCATTGCACCAATTACACCTATTGTCATTTTATTTCTCCATTCCTGCTATCTTGCTATTATATTTTTAGTCCTCGTTTACTGTGGATAAGTAAACTCCATATTTGTCTGGCTCTCAAGCACATTAAGATATGCACGGCACTCCTTCTTTGCCTCGTCAAGTGACAGATTCTCGTAATGTCCGCACTCTATGGCTGATGCACCAAACACCGGTCCATCATACTCTAGTATCTGCTTTAAGACCTCTTTGGTGATTTCAAAAACCTTCCCCGGCTCGACATCCCTCACAACGAGATAGAAGCCTGTCTGACAGCCCATCGGTCCAAAATATACCACATCATCTGCAATCTCAGAGTTTCTCACACATGTTGCAAACATATGCTCCACTGAGTGCATAGCTGAATTGGACATATAATCTCCTGCATTAGGTTTTCTTGTACGAAGGTCATATGTAACGATTTCTCCATCTTTTCTTGAAATATAAAATCCAGGTTTAAGAATATTATGATTAATTGTAAAGCTTTTAATTCTTTCCATAAAAATGTTTCTCCTTACTTAGTTGCTGTCTCAAACTGCTTCAGATAATCCTCAAATACATTGAGTGCATCATCCACAGGCTTTGGTGTGCTCATATCAACACCGGCACTCTTTAGCAGCTCGATTGGATTCTTCGAGCATCCACCGCACAGGAAATTTCCTATATACTTATCCACAGCAGGCTTTCCCTCCTCAAGTATCTTTTTTGAAAAAGCAACTGCTGCCGAATAGCCTGTCGAGTACTGATATACATAGTACGGTGTGTAAAAATGCGGTATGCGCATCCACTCATATGATATCTCATCATCCACGCGCATATCCGGTCCGTAGTACTGCACATTCAGCTCATGCCATAGCTCATTTAGCACATCCTTGGTAACCGGCTCGCCCTTTTGCATTTTCCGGTGAGCTATATGCTCAAACTCTGCAAACTGCGCCTGCCTGAAAAGTGTCGTCCTGAAGCCGTCCAGAAAATGTGTCATGAGATATTTTCTCTCATTCTCATCCTCACAATGCTCAAGCATATAGTGCATTAGAAGCGACTCATTGCAGGTGGATGCAACCTCTGCCACAAAAATCAGGTATCCCGCGTAGGTGATGCTCTGATGCTCATTTGAATAGTATGTATGCATCGCATGTCCCATCTCATGAGCCAGCGTAAACACACTGTCCAGATTGTCGGCATAGTTCAAAAGCACATACGGATGAGTGCCGTAAGCGCCCCATGAATACGCACCGCTTCTCTTGTTCTCATTCTCATATACATCTATCCAGCCACTCTCCATGCCAGCCTTAAGTGTGCTGACATACTCATCGCCCATAGGCTCAAGCGCCTTTGCCACAAGCTTTTTCGCCTCATCATAGGTGTAGGTGGTCTGTACATTGTCCACAATCGGTGCAAACAAATCATACATATGTAGATGCTCCACACCTAAAAGCTTCTTCCTAAGCGCCATGTACCTGTGCAGAGCCGGCAGATGTGCGTGAACCGTCTCAATCAGATTGTCATATACGCTCTCAGGAATATCGCCATCGGATAAATACATGGCCCTTGCACTGTCATATTTTCTGACCCTTGCATAAAAAGTGTCATTTTTCAGCTTGCTGATGTACATCATGGAAACAGTATTGCTCCACTTCTTGTACGAATCATACACTCCGCGGAACACCTGCTTGCGCAGGCTTCTGTCCTTGCTGCTTAAAAAATCTATGAAATTGCCGTGCGTGATACGGATTTTATTTCCCTCGACATCAGTGATATATGGGAATTTGATATCCGCGTTGTTGAACATGCTGAATATATTCTCCGGTGCTGCAGCCATCTCACCGCACTGCGCCAGGATATTCTCCTCGGCAGCCGATAAAGTATGCGCTTTCTGACGCATTATCTCATCAATCGCACGCTTATAGTGCATAAGCTCATTGCTCTCACTGTAAAAGCTCTCAAGCCTTTTATCATCTATCTGCAAAATCTCCGGACTCGCAAATGCCAGCGCACCTGATGCCTGAACCGTCAGTGTCTCAGCCTTTGACACATATGCCTGATATTTCGACACAGCAGTATCCTGATGCGAGCGTTCATTCGCATAGACCACTATACGCTCCAAATAATAAGACAACTCATCCTGCTTCTTAAAAAAATCAAGCAGCGTTGCTGCACTGTCGGCCAGATGTCCCTTAAATCCGGATAGCTTTTCTGCAAGCTGTGACGCTTTTTCACACTCAGCCTCCCACAGCTCATCTGTCTCATACATATCCTCAAGCTTCCATTTGTACTCGTCTGAGATTTCATCTCTCTTTTGAAGCCTTTTCTCACTCATTTTGTGTTACCTTCTATCTTACTTTTCTTGTTCTCGTAGGTTCTGAATAGTTACCTTGTTTTCAACTCTTCAGAACCACACCACGCACATTCGCAAAACCGCACGATGTTTTTATAAAACTACCCACACATCTGCTCTGCAAAATGCATATAGACGTGTGGGATATATGTGAATTATAACAATTAAGCTCTACTTTGTAATTAAAGTGCCCATACCACCTGAAACTGTCTTGCCCTCTTTGTTGAGCTTTGTGATAAGCACTGAACGGATGGCAGAGTCACCGATAAAGTCGATAGCTGCCTCAATCTTTGGAGCCATGGTACCCTCATCAAACTCGCCTGCTGCAAGGTACTTCTTTGCCTCATCGACAGTCATGGTATCAAGTGGCTTCTCATCCTCCTTGCCATAGTTCAGGCAGACCTTATCAACGCTTGTAAGTATAACAAGTCTGTCAGCATCAAGAGTATCTGCAAGCTTTCCTGCTGCAAGATCCTTCTCGATAACAGCACTGGCGCCCTGAAGCTTATTATCCTGTGCTAAAACAGGAATTCCGCCGCCACCGCATGCGATAACAACCTGATCCGCATCAACAAGAGCCCTTATAGCATCCTTTTCCACTATATCAACAGGCTTTGGAGCTGCCACAACCCTTCTGTAGCCTCCCTCAACCTGTGTCACATGGTTGCCCTTTTTCTCCTCTTCCTCAGCCTCAGCCTCTGTCATAACACGGCCGATGATCTTTGTCGGATGATAAAAAGCCTCATCATATGGGTCAACAACCACCTGTGTAAGTATTGTTGAAACGGTCTTGTAAATTCCTCTGCCAAGAAGCTCTGTACGGATAGCATTCTGTAAATCATATCCTATATATCCCTGGCTCATTGCAGAGCAGACTGCTGTAGGTGTAGCTGTATACTCAGGATAAATCCTGCAAAACTCAGACATAGCGGTGTGAATCATGCCCACCTGCGGTCCGTTGCTGTGTGTGATAACAACCTCATAATCGTCCCTGATAAAATCTGCAACTGCCTTTGCTGTATGCTTTGTAGCCTCGTGCTGCTCCGGAAGAGTTGTTCCAAGAGCATCATGTCCGAGTGCAATAACTATTTTTTTCTTCTTCATGCCGACCTCCTATGCAAAATGAAAACTGATTTGCTTCTATTATCTAATATTTTGTGGAATTTGTCTAGTACTTTGAACTGATTTGAACAACATTTCCGCCACAGCGTAAGGGACGTAAGCCCCGGGTACCGGTGGTGCACACGTACTCTTGCAGGAGCGAATAGCGAAGTGGCTTAGATACTGTAGAAATTATGCCCATGAAATGCAGAAACACCCCTGCATGGACGCAGGGGTGAGGAGAAAACGCGCCACGGACGGCGCGTTTCGACGGTTTCGTCAAGCATAGAAACCCTTCAAGCATAATTTCGTACAGTATCTTAGCCACGCAGCGTAGCGACGGCAGGAGTACGTGTGCGCCCGTGGTACCCGGGGCTTGCGTTCCGTACTATTTATTATCCTAAATAAGGTTCTTGATTCCCTCTGTTAAACGCTTTGCAACTCTCACATTGTTCATAGTATAAAGGTGAATTCCCTCCACATCATTAGCTAAAAGCTCAATTATCTGACTCTCGCAGTAAGACATTCCGGCATCAAAAAGTGCCGCCTTGTTGTCTCCGTATCTGTGCACAATCTTCTGGAACTTCTCCGGGAACTTTGCTCCGCACATTGTGACCATTCTCTGAATCTGAGCCGCATTTATACAAGGCATGATGCCCGGGATAACAGGCACATTGATACCTGCAAGCCTGCAGTCCTCCGCAAAATTGAAGAAGGTATTATTGTCAAAGAAGAGCTGCGATAAAAGAAGCTCTGCACCGGCATCAACCTTTTTCTTAAGATTCTTAATATCATCTACCTTATCAGCTGCCTCCGGATGGATGTCCGGATAGCACGCACCTGCGATACAGAACTGATCACCTGTGGTGTCCTTTATATACTTAATAAGGTCGCTTGCATGGAGAAAATCCTCCTTTGCAGGCACGTTCGGATTTCTATCTCCTCTTAAAGCGAGGATATTCTCAATGCCCTCATATGAAAGCTGTCTCGTGAACTCATCTATCTCAGCCTTGTTATAGCACAGACATGTAAGGTGTACGACCGGCTCCACATTGTACTGGTTCTTGATTTTCTTCGCAATCTCGATAGGCTTGTTATTGTTTGAGCTGCCGCCTGCGCCAAATGTCACGCTGATGTACTCAGGATGACAATCACAGAGTATCTCAAGCATCTCATCTATATTTTTGAAGTCTTCCTCCTTCTTTGGTGGAAATATCTCAAAGGAGAGCGACTGTGGTTTGTTTGTATGTATCTGTGTAATCTTCATGTTATCCTCCGGTATATATGGTTATTCAATAATTTGTAATTTTTATATTCCATATATTACTGTAGTTTTTTGTCATTGTAAAATATATTTTTCTTTTAGTTTGTCATAAATAAAATCTATATCAAAACCTGCTGAGCATTTGATTTTTTTAGATGAGGTGATATAATGGGCGAAGCAAATCAAAAAGAGGTTTCAAAATGAAAAAAATAGATTTTGATAATGATTCGATAAAGAAAAATATATTGCAGGCTGCTCTGCCCATGCTTGTAGCACAGATTCTAAGCCTGTTGTACAACATAGTGGACCGCATATACATCGCCCGCATACCTGATGTCGGAACTACTGCACTCGGTGCTGTGGGGCTCTGCTTTCCTATTATAATGCTGA
>OLNZ01002139.1_pt1 | contig 12330 bp, 10 predicted proteins | sample 1672981 | NCBI WGS metagenome assembly OLNZ01 (sample SAMEA3136743, study PRJEB25190) | human gut metagenome | biome: human gut; feature: human-associated habitat; material: faeces | place: Austria | collected 2013
CAATTCATCCCACCACTTATAAAAGTGGGGGATTTCTTGCTCACGGCGTGTTAAACTGTTTGCAATCAAGGCAATACAAATAACGGGAGCTCAGGGCTATTGTTTTTATTGCAATATCCTTTTTCTGAGAGTATGATTGATTTAATCGTACTTTATCTTTTATGAGCTTTGGCTCATTCAGACTTTTTCAGTAAAATTCCCGGATTTAATCAGAATTAATATATAGAGAGAAAGGGCACATTTTTTGTGTAGACAATTATGACCGTAAACGAATTAAAATCAAAAAAAGTGGCGGAGCTTAAAACTCTTGCCAGAAACGCAGGCATTGACGGCTATGACGCCATGAAAAAAGCAGAGCTTGTGGAGGCTCTTGCAGCGGCAGAGGAGCCCGCAGCGGAAGCGCCTGCAGCAGAAAAAGAAACCACCGACGAAAAGGGCCGCAGGACTGTCGTGCCTGACAAGGACGACGGCAGAATGGAGGTTGAGGGCATACTTGATATGTCGGATCAGGGCTTTGGATTCCTCAGATTTTCCAACTTCCTTACAAGCGACAAGGATGTTTATGTTGCGCCGACGCAGGTAAGAAGATTTAACCTCAAGACGGGAGACAAGATAAGAGGCATAGCAAGACCTCCGAGAGAGGGTGAAAAATTCGGTGGACTGCTTTATGTGGTGACCGTAAACGATGACGAGCCGGGAGTTGCAATGAGGCGGCCCGACTTTGACGACCTGACGCCGATATTCCCATACGAAAGAATATCCCTTGAAAGCAGCAGCAGAGACCTGTCCCTGAGACTTATAGATCTGGTTGCACCTATAGGCAAGGGACAGAGAGGCCTTATAGTTGCGCCGCCAAAGGCAGGCAAGACTGTGCTTCTCAAAAAAGTGGCGGCGGCAATTCAGAAGAGCTATCCCGACATAGAGATGATAGTGCTGCTGGTTGATGAAAGACCTGAAGAGGTTACGGATATGAAGCACTCGCTGGGCGATTCCGGTGAGGTTATATACTCAACCTTTGACGAGATGCCGCAGCATCATGTGAAGGTTTCTGAAATGGTGCTTGCAAGAGCCCAGAGGCTTGTAGAGCACGGCAGGGATGTCGTAATCCTTCTTGACAGCATTACAAGACTTGCAAGAGCATACAACCTGGTAGTTCCGGCATCAGGCAGGACTCTTTCGGGGGGACTTGACCCCGGAGCGCTTCACAAGCCTAAAAAATTCTTTGGCGCTGCGCGTAAAATGGAAGAGGGCGGAAGCATCACCATACTTGCAACAGCTCTTATTGAAACCGGCAGCCGTATGGACGACGTTATATTTGAGGAATTCAAGGGGACCGGCAATATGGAGCTTCATCTTGACAGGAAGCTTTCCGAAAAGAGAATATTCCCTGCAATCGACCTTAACAAATCAGGCACAAGAAGAGAAGACCTGCTGATGAGTCAGGAGGAGCTCGAAGCCGTATGGAAGATGAGAAGAGCCTTATCCAATGCGGGAGTGCAGGAGGTCACAGAGACCATAATAGACTATATGGCGCATACAAAATCCAATAAGGATTTTATACAGCTTATCAAAAAAATCAATCTTGAACAGGGTAGAGGGTAAACATATGGATTTAAGCAAGATATTTGTAAAAGACGCAAATCCCACAAAGATGGGCGGGCAGGCTGTAATGGAAGGCATTATGATGAAAGGCGACAAAAAAACAGCCGTTGCGGTAAGACTTCCAAGCGGAGACATACACATCAAAACAGAAGAAAACCCGAAAAAAAGAACATGGGCCAAAATTCCCATAGTCAGAGGGGTAATTGTATTTGTAAACTCTCTTATACAGGGGACCAAGACACTTATGTACTCGGCAGACGTACTCGAAAAATATGAGGAAAAGCTGGGAGAGGGAGCCCTCGCAGAAAAAGGAAAGTTTGAAACATGGCTTGAAAAGCATTTTGGCGAAAGAGCCGTATGGAACATACTTATAGCCGTATCGGTAATTATATCGCTGGTGTTTTCAATAGGAATATTTGTTATAGGACCGACTGCCGTTATCAACTGGATGACAGCCTTCACTGAAAACGAAATAGTGCTTAATCTTACAGAGGGACTGCTTCGTATAGCCATATTTGTAATCTATGTTCTGCTTATATCAAAGATGAAAGATATACACAGGGTATTTCAGTACCACGGAGCGGAGCACAAATGTATTCACTGCTTTGAAAGCGGCAGAGAGCTGACTCCCGAAAACTGTCAGGAGTTCTATACGCTCCACCCAAGATGCGGAACCAGCTTTCTGGTATTTGTACTTGTAATATCGCTGATAGTGTTTTCATTTCTGGGCTGGCCGAACCTTGCCCTGAGAATAGTATCAAGGCTTTTACTTATTCCGTTTATAGCCGGAATTTCATATGAAGTGCTCAAATGGGCAGGCAAAAGCGACAACTGGTTTATCAAAATAATATCGATACCGGGGCTTTACCTGCAAAAGCTGACAACGGCTCCGCCCGACAACGAGCAGCTTGAGGTTGCCATAGCGGCGGTCAAGGCTGTAATGGATGAGGACGCACCTTTATATGAGGGCATAGCAGGCAAGGACGGAAAATTTATAAAAACAGCAGAAGAATTTTATGAGGAAGCAGGAGTTTAATTATGTTACGACTGAAAGATTTGCTGGCTATGGGAGAAAACCAGCTTGAGCAGGCAAAGGTTCCCGACTATGCGCATGATGCCAGAGCGCTTATGGAATTTGCCTTTAATCTTGACCGTTCACAGATGTTTATGAAATGGGCAGATGATATAGATGACGTGTGGTGCGACAACTATCTTGACATAGTACACAGGAGAGCTTTAGGCGAACCGCTTCAGTACATAACAGGTGTTCAGAACTTTATGGGCATTGATTTCAAGGTAAATGAAAACGTGCTGATACCAAGGCAGGACACAGAGAGAGTTGTCGAAAACGCCCGCCTTATAGTCGAAAGCAAAACAACTAAAAAAACAGCGGACCCCGAAAGTCCTTACATATATGAGACAGTGGCCGCAAGAAAGAACTGGAAGATATTAGACCTGTGCTGCGGAAGCGGCGCCATAGGCATCTCAATGGCAAAGCTCTGCCCTAATGTAAAGAAAGTGCTTTGCACAGATATAAGCGGGGAGGCGCTTGCCGTTGCAAAGGAAAACGCCAAAGCGGCAGGAGTTGAGAAAAAGGTGGATTTTGCTTCGGGCGATATGTTTGAGGCTCTGGGCAAAAGAGCGAAATTTGATATGATAATTTCAAATCCGCCGTATATTGAAAGCAGCATTATACCTACTTTGCAGAGAGAGGTCAGAGAGTATGAACCTATGCTTGCCCTTGACGGCGGAGAGGACGGCCTTGATTTTTACAGGACAATCATAGAGCAAGCGCCTAAATTTCTTGACAAAAAAGGCATACTGGTGCTTGAAATCGGATACAATCAGGCAGAAGAGATAAGCGCAATGCTTGAGGAAACAGATGCCTTTGCCAAGACGGAGATTGTAAGGGACTACGGCGGCAACAACAGAGTCGTGTGCGCACTGCTCAAATAGCGGGGCAATGCGCAAGCACTTTTTTGGATACATTAAATTTATGTGTTTAAATGTGAAATGAATAGTGATATAATAGCCTTGATTGGGTAACCGGTCAGGCTATTATTTTATTAGTTTCAATTTATTCTTGAAGCATAATAACTTCATTTGTTATAAGGAGGCAGACTGATGTCAACAAAGTCACATTATAAGAGAAGTGAAATAGGCCCTGGAAAGCCTGGATTTTCAAAGACACGTTCCATAATCGAAGCACCGTTTTATGGAAACAACGTTACTAAGGTAACAACTTTAAAAGAAGCATACAAGCTTGCAAAGAACTCGCCCGGCACTATAGTTACTGATATGCCTGTATACAGAGGTGAAGAATTCGGTCTTGACCCTGATGCAAAGGTTCTTTTATTCAACGACGGTTCAATTACAGGAAGATATGCTCCTGCAAGAAGAATTACAGGTAAGGAAGGCACCGACACCGAAAAACTGGACAAGATTATTATGGACGCCGTATATGATACAAGATGGAAGAAGCTGTATCATGCAGAGGTTGTTATAGGTCTTGACCCTGAGTTTATGGTTAAAGCACATCTGCTTATTCCTGAGGGCGAAGAGAACCTGCTTTACTCATGGATGCTGAACTTCCAGTATATGTCCGAGTACTATACCAAGATGTTCAAGGATTCAGTTCCTGTAGGCGGCGGCAATGAAGCCGATGTGTATATTTTCTCAGATCCTCAGTGGAAGGGCTGCCCGGATCAGCCGGACGTATGCGACCCTAAGTGCCTGTGCTATTTCAACACAGAAACAAACTGCGCTGCAATACTCGGTATGAGATACTTTGGCGAACACAAAAAAGGAACTCTTACTCTTGCGTGGGCAATAGCCAACAGAAACGGTTATGCTTCATGCCACGGCGGACAGAAAGAATACACATTAGACGACGGTTCCAAGTATGTAGCGGCAGTATTCGGACTTTCAGGATCAGGCAAATCAACACTTACTCACGCTAAACACGACGGCAGATACCCTGCAATCAAAGTTCTTCACGATGACGCATTTGTTATCAATACAGATACCTGCGCATCAGTTGCACTTGAGCCGACTTATTTTGACAAGACTGCAGACTACCCTTGCGACAGCGAAGACAACAAATATCTGCTTACAGTACAGAACTGCTCGGCAACAGTTGACGAGGACGGCAAGGTTGTAATAGTAACAGAAGACATCAGAAACGGCAACGGTCGTGCCATCAAGTCAAAATTATGGTCACCTAACAGAGTTGACAAGATTGACAGCCCTGTAAACGCTATATTCTGGATAATGAAAGACCCTACAATCCCACCGGTAGTAAGATTAAAGGGAGCTTCACTGGCATCAGTAATGGGAGCTACACTTGCAACCAAGAGATCTTCAGCAGAGAGATTAAAAGAGGGCGTTGACCCTAACGCACTTGTAGTAGAGCCTTATGCAAATCCGTTCAGAACTTATCCGCTTGTAAACGACTATGAAAAGTTCAAGAAGCTGGTTGCAGACAAGAACGTTGACTGCTTCATCATCAACACAGGCGAATTTATGGGCAAGAAAGTTCAGAAAGAAGATACTTTAGGAGTTCTTGAGGCTGTAGTTGAAGGCAAGGCAGACTTCAAGAAATGGGGACCTTTCGAGGATATCGAAATCTTTGAATGGGATGGCTTTGTTCCTGACCTTAATGATAAGGACTATGTATCACAGCTTCAGGCTCGTATGCAGGACAGACTTAACTATGTTAAGAACCTGGATACAGCAGAGGGCGGATACAACAGGCTTCCTCAGGACGCACTCGATGCAATCCAGAGAGTTGTTGACCAGGCAGGACAGCTTAAATAACAGACAGTAAATACAGCATATATTTAAACCCGGAGAGCTTTAACTTTCCGGGTTTTTTAACAAAAGCAAGACTTTTATAATTCCATATTTGCACGAAAAAGCAGGTTGGCTGATGCCTGATTTGCACGAAAAAGCAAGTTGGACGATGCCGGATTTGCACGAAAAAGCAGGTTGCAGCAGATGAGCCATATATAAGGGGAGATATATGATGCCGGCTTCTTCATCACGAAAACGAGAATTTTACAAACTGTATTATGCGCGAAAACGAGAATTTTAATGAGAGGAATTTGCACGTTTTCAAGAATTTTGAGCTTCCTGCTAAAACAGCGGGTCTATAGCACGGTTTTGCAGAAATATGACATAGATTTTACATTAATATGATATCGGCCGCTGCTCTTTTGGGTTACTATACAGGTAGTAAAACACAGGAGGGCAGATACTATGAACAAGATAAAGAATTATATAAATGCAGCAATTGATAAACTGAAAGCTGACCTTCCTGTAAATATCGGAATATGCATAGGAATTGCAGCAGGTACAGCTGTGAAGGATATCGGGCTTGGGCTTTGCCTCGGAGTGTGCGCAGGTCTTGCTGCTGGCATCTTTGTAGGTGATAATAAGGGAAAAGAGAATTAAGCCGCATATATATTAAACCCCGGAGAGAACTGTCTTTCCGGGGTTTAACCCTATTGCCTCAAGACTGAGTCGAGGCGTTTTCTTTCATTTGTGATATACAGCACTGCGCCTGCTGTGGCAACCATACATTCGGTCAGAGGGTAGGAGCACCACACCCCTGTCATATTCCATATTGCTGCAAGAGCAAAGGCTGCGGGGATAAGGATAAAAAAGCCTCGCAGCAGTGAAAATATCTGGGCAGGTACGGGTCTTTCCGTTGAAATCAGATAGGTTGAAAGCACCACGTTAAACCCTATAAACGGGCATGCTGTAAAATAGAGCCTAAGACCTGCTTCTGCAAGTCGGCGGAGCTTTTCGTTTCCGTCACTGTTAAATACATCGACAATCGGTGCCGTATCAAAGTACAGGACAGAGTAAATAGCCGCTGATAAAATCAGCATTGCAGCCATTGCATATTTCAGTACGGCTCTTACCTCTGATATGTTCTGCGCGCCGTAGCTCCTGCTTATTACAGGCTGAATACCCTGTGACAGTCCCGTATATATTGCAACTACCACAAGGGAAATTACCGTAATTATGCTGAACGCCGCAACCCCTGTATTTCCGGCAAGGCGAAGTATTATATAGTTGAATAAAAACATCACAACGCCTGAGGTGGTTTCCGTAAGAAACGGCGGTACGCCGCTTGAGAGAGTCTTTTTCATACTTTTGAAGTCGGGCACGGATATTGCGAAATGAAAATTATTCTTCCTCAGCATAAAATACGGAGATAAAACTATCAGGCTGATTAAAGGCGCAAGCCCTGTAGCAAGAGCCGCTCCTGCAATTCCCATATCAAGAGGGAAGATAAACAGATAGTCAAGGATAATATTTGATATGCTGCCGGTAATCATAGCCGCCGCCGCAAGGGTGGGATTGCCGTCATTTCTGACAAAGCACTGCAGCAGATTGTTTGTAATAAATGCGGGAGCGCACAGCAGTATAATCTGAAGATATGCTTTAGTCATGGGAAAAACCGTGCTGTCTGCGCCGAGAAATTTTGCTATAGAACCTGCCGCAAGAAGCCCTGCAAGAACAAATATGATGACTGCTGCCGCGGCGAGAAATACGGCGTTTGTAAAGATTTTGTCTGCAGTTTTGTCCTCACCTCGCGTTTTGGCTATGGCATAACCTGTGCCGCCGCCTATACCTATCATAAGCCCTACCCCGCTTATAATGCAGAACGGCGGAAATGCCAGATTGAGAGCTGCAAGGCCGCTTGTACCAAGTCTTGCAGATACAAAGAAAGTATCGGCAAGAGTATAGCAGGAATAGGCCAACTGCCCCAGTATATTTAATGATATGTATTTGAGAAAAACTTTAAAAATGCTGGTGTTGTTCATATGTACTCCGTGACAGGCAAATAAAAACCGTACACAGATAGCCTTTGTGTACGGAAGCGTTTCAAACCGTACATATATGATACCACAGAGAAACAGATAAATCAATTGTGCGAAAAACAGAAAAGGTTTTCAATATTAAGTCCGGTTATGTTAAAATGCTTAGTGATAATATAATGAAATTGAGGAAGCAGTAATGTTTGAGCATATAGTTGTGATTTTTTATAATTTTGCTGTGTTCTGCGGAGTTTGCAATTTGAGTCTTGCAGGTCTGCTGATTTATAAGAAGGAAATTGAAAATATTAAAAAACTGTTTTTGTTTCTATTGTTTTTCTTTATATATGGCTTTTTAAATATGCTGGCCTACTACAGGGTGCATATTGTTCTTGCCGAAAGCATTGTACAGTACTATGCGCTGCTTGTGACTGTGGTTTATGTGATGATGAGTTGCATGTGGCTGGATTATATAATGGATCTGAAGGCTTTTTCGAAGGAAAAAGCAAGGAAATGGATATATTTCGGCAGCGGTATTTGCATAGTGCTGTGGTCTGTGGACAACCTGATTTTTATGGGCGATCAGCTGAACGTGATAAATATAGCAGGAAACAGAGCTGCAACAATAGTTGAATGCGCTGCAATTATTGTAATGGGTATAGCTTCTTTAAAGAGCGTATATAAGGGAGCTGCATTGTTTTATCAGAAAATAGAAACAGCCTTTGTGCTGCTGTTCTTCTTATACATTACGATTAAAGACATCCGTATTTCATTTTTTGATTATACAATTGAAACCTATTCTGTATCTCCGTGGTCCTTTTGTGCAGTGTTCTGCTTTTTTACAAATATAGCAACGATTGTTTATCTTGTACAGCTGTTTATAAATTTCATTGAATCTGCGCATCGTGACAAACAGGAAATACACCTGCTGGAAATGACAGCAGAAGAGATAAAAGAGAAATATTCTGTTTCAGATAGAGAAAAGGAAGTCCTTATATTAATATATAAGGGTAAAAACAATACAGAAATAGCAGAGGGCCTTTTTATTTCGACAAATACAGTAAAAAAACATATAAACAGCCTGTTTAAGAAGCTTGGAGTTTCGTCAAGAACCGAAATAATCAGTAAAATCAGACTGAAAGACTTCTAATGGTACCTGGGGGTAATTGCTTTTTTCGGACAAAATCATAAAATCTTCTCAACGGTTATTTTGTATTTTAATAAAAGTAAGGAGTGTTTTATGAAAAGAAAAAGTATTAAAGCTATTGCTGCATTATTATGTTTGGCAACAGTATTCTCGCTGTCAGCCTGCGGCAGTGACAACTCGGCAGACCTTGTTATAAGAAACGGTATGGTGTACACCGCTGATGGTAAGGGAACGGTTGCAGAAGCGATTGCCGTGAACGGAGATGAGATTGTATATGTAGGAGATGAACAAGGTGTTGAGAAATTTATAAAATCATCCACAAAAGACATTGATATGAATGGCGGAATGGTACTGCCGGGATTTACTGACAGCCATCAGCATCCTTCCGCTATGGCAAATGAACTGTTTATGGTTTCTTTGCTGGATTGCAAGTCAGATGAAGAATATATTGAAACAATTAAAGAATATTATCAGAACAATCCGGATGTTGAGTCTATTGTAGGTGCTGGCTGGGATCGCCCGCTGTTTGACTCTGTAAAGCAGACAAAAGAAACCCTCGATGAAATAAGTGCGGAAATTCCGATTGTAATGTCAGACTCTGGATATCATATGAAATGGATGAACTCAAAAGCACTTGAAATGATGGGGATAAATAAGGACTCCGAAGTGCCTGAAGGCGCTATGGTTGAAAAGAATGAAAACGGAGAACCTACCGGCGTGGTTTCCGATTATCCCGGAATAAGCGATAAATTTAATCAGTTTACAAAAGACCAATATAAAGAGGCCATACTTGCTTATCAGGAAGAAGCTCTTGCCTGCGGGCTGACAGGTTCTTTTGAAGATACTCCAAGCAACTTTGACAGAGTTGTAGAGGCATATAATGAGCTTGAGTCAGAGGGAAAGCTTAAGTACCGGGTTAATGCATATATGCGAATATCAAAAGATGATGACATAGAAAAATCAGTTGCGGAATTAAAGAGCTACAGCGAAAATAATAATGACGGTCTTTTCCGTGTTGATGGTGCCAAAATATTTATTGACGGAGTTCTTGAAGGAGAAACCGCATATATGGAAGAGGCATATGCTAATAACCCTGAAAATTATGGCCAGTATAGATGGAAGGGAGCAACAGACAGGCTTAATGAATTATGCAGACTGCTTGAAAAGGAAGGTCTCAATTACCATTTTCACGCTATCGGGGATAAAGCTGTTGCGATAGCTTTAGATGCCATTGAATATGCTAAAGCCAATGCTAAGGACAGCGTGACAAGACCGGGGATTACACATCTGCAGTTTGTAAATGAAAAAGACATAAAACGGTTTAAAGAGCTTGGTGTTTCAGCTGTAATTCAGGCGTTTTGGGCAGGATATGATGAGTACTATGAACAGTCTGTAGAACTGCTGGGAAAGAGCAGGGCCGACAGACAGTACCCTATTGAGAGCCTTTTTAAAGAAGGCGTTCTGGTGGCATCAGGCAGCGATTTCCCGGTTCAGACAGACAGACCTTTGATTGCAATCGAAATGGGAGTTACCCGAGCTTTTCCGGGTGAAACAAAGAGCCTGCCTGAAGATAAAGAAAAAGCTAAGCTGGAGGATATGATACTCAGTTATACTTTGAATGGCGCTATTGCAAATGGACGTGAAAATGAAACAGGCTCTATAGAGATTGGAAAAAAAGCGGACCTGGTAGTGCTGGATAAAAATCTGTTTGAAATACCTGCTGCTAAGATAGCGGAGACAAAAGAAACAGTAACAATCTTTAATGGTGAAGTAGTATATGAGAAAAATGCCAAAAATTGATATTAACCGGTGGCTGAAGCAGTGATACAGTTGGATGAAAGAAAAAAAGTTCTGTAAAAAAGGAACTTCAATCAAAAAAATGAACTTCAATCAAAAATGGCTTGCATTGACGGTTTGTCTGTGATAAAATAGTCAATGCGTGTAAAGCAGAGAACTCGCAAGAGTATTATAAACATTATGCAAGGGTGATAGACCTGAGCAGGAAAGAGGTGAAAGCATGAAGGAAGGAATCCATCCAGATTACAAGGAATGTAAAGTAACTTGCGCATGCGGCAACACATTTGTTACTAAGTCAACTAAAGAAGAACTTAGATTAGACGTTTGCTCAGCATGTCATCCATTCTTCACAGGCCAGCAGAAATTCGTTAACAGAGGCGGCCGTGTTGAGAAATTCAAGCAGAAATACAATATGGATTAATAAAAATTACCGGAATTTTAAGTTCCGGTTTTTTTTAGATAAATTCGGCTTAAATATACAGACAAAGTATGATATACTATATAGTTGAGAAAAAACAAAACAGAGGTGCATAATGTTCGATAAATTAGACTTTATACTTGAGAAATACGAGGAGCTTGCTTTAAAGGTATCAGACCCCGATATCATAAACAATCAGCCTGTATGGCAGAAGCACGTTAAGGAAATGGGCGAGATGGAGCCCCTCGTTAACAAATACAAAGAATACAAGATGACCAAGGATAATATAGCGGCCGCAAAGGAGATGCTTGACGATCCCGATGAGGAAATGCGCGAGATGGCCAAGCTTGAGCTTTCAGAGGGTCAGGATAAGCTGGAGCAGATAGAAGAGGAACTCAAAATCCTCATGCTGCCTAAGGACCCTAACGATGACAAAAACGTAATCCTTGAAGTCCGCGCAGGCACAGGCGGAGACGAGGCAGCCCTGTTTGGCGCAGACCTGCTCAGAATGTATATGAGATATGCAGAGCGCAAGGGCTGGAAAACAGAGCTTATGGAAATCAACGAGACAGGCATAGGCGGAGTCAAGGAAGCCGTAATGCTCATCAAGGGCAAGGGAGCATATTCAAGACTCAAATTCGAGAGCGGAGCGCACAGAGTTCAGCGTGTGCCCGAAACAGAATCCAGCGGCAGAGTTCATACCTCTGCGGCTACAGTTGCCGTGCTTCCTGAGGTTGATGACGTTGAAGTTGATTTAAACCCTAACGATGTAAGAGTCGATGTATATCGTGCATCCGGTAACGGCGGACAGTGCGTAAACACTACAGACTCTGCCGTAAGACTTACTCACGAGCCTACAGGACTTGTAGTAACCTGCCAGGATGAGAAATCACAGCTCAAAAACAAAGAAAAAGCTTTCAAGGTTTTAAGATCAAGACTTTATGATATGAAGGTGCAGGAACAGCACAAGGAAATCTCAGACGCCAGAAAGAGTCAGGTCGGCTCAGGCGACAGAAGTGAGAGAATCAGAACCTATAACTTCCCGCAGGGAAGAATATCAGACCACAGGATAGGTCTTACACTTTACAAGCTTGACTCCTTTATAGACGGAGATCTTGATGAAGTAATAGATGCGCTGATTACAGAGGATCAGGCAGAGAAGATGAAGGAATTCTAATTATGAAAACTAAAATTCTCGAACCTACAAAAGAAAACATCACCTACGCAGGCAGACTGCTGGCGGAGGGAGGCATAGTGGCGTTCCCTACCGAAACCGTATACGGACTCGGAGCCGATGCGTTCAATGAAGAGGCTGTCAAAGCTGTATACGCAGCAAAGGGCAGACCCAGCGACAACCCTATGATTGTTCATATTGCAAGGGCAAGCGACATAGGACAGCTTACTCCGAGATTAAGCGGGGATATAGTGGCGCTTATAGAGAACTTCTGGCCGGGACCGCTTACTATGGTAGTAAAGAAAAAACCAGGGATACCGGATGCCACAACAGGCGGACTTGATACAGTAGGTATCAGAATTCCCGA
>OLNZ01002142.1_pt1 | contig 12327 bp, 8 predicted proteins | sample 1672981 | NCBI WGS metagenome assembly OLNZ01 (sample SAMEA3136743, study PRJEB25190) | human gut metagenome | biome: human gut; feature: human-associated habitat; material: faeces | place: Austria | collected 2013
GATCTGTACAATTGAGAATGGTTCTGTCCATCCAAGTACCGGTGCCAGAATGTTCATCAGAAGCGTACTGATATTAACAGTCAGCTGGAAGATCAGAAACTTGCCAACAGACTTCGCCATAGTACGGCTGTTCAGTACACAGTCCTTAATAGATGTCAGACTGTTATTCAGAATAACGACATCCCCTGCTTCCTGTGCAACTGCAGTACCATCTCCCATTGCAAAACCAATATCTGCCTGTTTCAGGGCAGGTGCATCGTTAACTCCATCACCTGTCATACCACAGACATCTTCCAGCTGCTGTGCCATAGTTACCAGACGTCTCTTGTCCAGAGGTTTGGCACGACTGACCACTTTCAGTAATGGAAGTTTTTTCTTCAGTTCTTCATCAGAGAGCTGCTCCAGTTCATCATGAGTAAGAACGATTTCTTTTGTTTCATCTTTCAGGATACCGGCTTCTTTGGCAATAGCTACTGCAGTCTCTTCTGCATCACCGGTTACCATAACTACCTGAATACCGGCTTTGTTCAGAACTTCTACAGTCTCTACCGCATCCTGACGTACGTTATCTCTCAGACAGAGAACTGCAAGAAGGATTTTCTTATTGCCCTGGAACTTCACTACAGAAAGAAGCTTCATGGTTCTTTTGGCTTCCTCGATCATCTGTGCCTCTACTTTTGCTTTGTCAGCAGAAGTAAATTCATGAATGTCACCATTGGCTGCCATATAATCAGTAACTTGATCAATAATGTTTTCTGTTGCGCCTTTCCAGTAAACAGTTCCGTCATTGAGCTCTACAGTGGCACATTTTTTTTCGGAATCAAATCCGGAAATTTCTTTTACTTTGTTTTCGTCAACTTTATCTACGCTGTTCTTTGCGATCACATATGAAAGAAGTGCCCGGTCCATGTTGTTACTTCCGATAGCCTTGCCTTCGGAAATCTTCGCAAGGTTATTCAGAGTAATAGCTTCCAGGAAATCCAGATGGAGAAGTTCATCTGCTATGCTTCCGTCTCCCATGATAAATTCTACCAGAGAAAGATTACCTTCTGTGATAGTACCGGTTTTGTCGCTGAACAGAAGGTTCATATACGCAGAATCGGAAAAAGCAGCCTTGTGGCTTACAAGAATATTTTTCTTGTACATAGATTCTGTATTCATGGACTGAACAAGACTGTTCATCATCGGAAGACCTTCCGGTACTGCCATGATAACGATAGATGCCATCAGCATAACTGCCTCTGCCACCAGAAGAATTACAAACACCGGTGTGATGGATTCATTCGTACGGATCAGAGTAAGAACAACCTGCAGAATACCTGCAATAGCAGCTGCGGAAACGCCAAGTTTACCGATACCTCCTGCTACTACTTCCAGTTTCAGGCTGGAAGTATCTTTACGTTCGTCTTCCTCATTTTCGTCTGTCAGTGCTTTGTTGATCTTACCAAGTTCGGAGGCATCACCGATAACGGTAGCTACCATATAAGCCTCACCACTTGTAACAACAGAACCCATAAATACCTTGTCCGGACATGAATAATCGGTGGATTCTGCATTTTCCATTGTATCTGCTGCTTTTTTGCTCTCGTCTCTGGATTCTCCATTCAGAGCAGCCTGAGAAACTTTGACACTGCCTTTAAATAACACACCGTCAACAGGTACTTTATCTCCTGCCTGAATGATGATAGTGTCACCCTTTACAATCTCACTGGTAAGTACTTTCACCAGTTTTCCATTACGCATAACCTTGGCATCTGTCTTATTGTATTCTTCCTGAAGTGCCTCACTACGAGAACTGTTTCTGTACTCAGACAGAGTACTGAATCCTGTAGCCAGAGCAATGGCAAGAATAATACTGAAAATCTCGATCACATCATTCTCACCACCCAGTGCCGGAACAATCACACCCAGAACGGCAAGTACTACTTTCAGTACAAGTGCCAGACACAGAACCTTGATCCAGATGTCGTTAAAAGCTCCGATAAACATAGACCAGAGTGATTCTTTGTCTTTCTTTGCAAGTTCGTTGGCACCATACTGATTCTTACTTTCCTGAACCTGCTGATCCGATAATCCCTGTTCGAGAATATCTTTTTCCATTTTTAAATTATCTTTCTGCATTTTTACGCTCATTAAATGAGTCCTTTCTGTAATTTGTGTTACTTATAGCGCTGGCAGAGTTCTGAGATACAGGTATCCTTGGTTCCCTGTCCAATAGCTCCGAATTTCCATTCACCATTGTGTCTGTAGATTTCACCAAAGATCATTGCAAGCATTCCCGGATATTCCTCTGTCAGGTCATATTTACACAGTTCTTTGTTCGTCTTGCCATCTACAATACGGATAAAGGCATTGTGAATCATTCCGAAGTGCTGTTTACGCTGAACTGCAGAATAAATATTTACCACGATCATGATCTTGTCGTATTCCTTCGGAACTTTTGCAAGATCAATAATGATCTGCTCGTCATCCCCTTCACCTTCACCGGTAAGGTTGTCTCCCAGATGAGTTACTGCACCTGATTTGTGACTGAGGTTTCCAAAATATACCACATCACTGTTATCTCTGAATCTGCCGTCCTTAAGAAGGATCGCTGTTGCATCACAGTCAATATCTGCTGATTTTTTCAGTCCAAAGAATCCTCTTTTCTGCTCTGCCGCATCCCATCCCAGACCTACAAGTAACTGTGACAGCCCTGCGTTTTCTTTGGTCAGGCTGACTTTCTGACCTTTCTGTAAACTGATCGACATACTGATAACTCCTTTCGGTTATAATGATGCTGGGGGCAAAAGCCCCCAACTATGATACCTTCGAGTTGTTTCGTGCAGTGCACTCCCACGATTAAGCCACTTCAATTCCATAATGTCCACACAGTGCTGCAAGTCCACCCTGGAATCCACTTCCAATGGCATTGAACTTCCATTCACCGTTATGTTTGTAAAGTTCACCTACAACAACAGCTGTCTCAATAGAGAAATCTTCTCCCAGATCATAGCGGATCAGCTCCTGGTTGGTATCCTGATCTACAATTCTGATGTAAGCATTGGATACCTGACCAAAATTCTGTCTTCTAGCTTCTGCCTCGTAGATTGTTACTGTGAATGCGATTCTTTCTATGCTACCAGGAATATCCGGAAGTGTGATCTGCATTTCCTCATCATCACCTTCTCCCTCTCCTGTACGGTTATCTCCCATATGTTTCACAGAGCCTGTGGGATGCTCCAGGTTACCATAGAAAACAAATTCCTGATCTGTAGGGCATTTGCCATTGGAGCCCAGCATAAAAGCCGCTGCATCAAGGTCAAAATCTGCACCTGTATCAAATGCATTTACATCCCATCCCAGACCTACCATAATATTCTTTAATCCAGGATTACTTTTGGTTAAGCTTACTTTCTGTCCTTTTGATAAGTTGATTGGCATAATCTTACTCCTCCTTTATTTTGTTCTGGTGCCTCCATAAGTCTCCAGAAATTCTTTTTTGATGTTTTCCAGACGGGCTGCATCGTCTACCCTCTGTTTTCTTGCTGTTTCCTGAATGTTTTTGGTTTCATCAATACCGTTCATGATCGTTCTCCAGGTAGTTTCCAGAGTCTCTATCTTAACAGAACTTCCAGATGCCAGTTTTGCAGTCATCTTGGACTGTTCTACGGTATTTCTTGCATTTTTAATCAACATTTCATTTGTTTTCTTATCCAGTTCAGACAAAGCATCTGCCTGGATCTTCTGACGTTTCAGCATAACAGCCTGTGCAAGAGACTGTTTAAATACAGGAAGCGTTACAATAAATGCGGAATTGATCTTACGGACAAGATTCATATTACTGAATGCCATAGTCTTGATCATAGGAATAGACTGCATGGCAATGTTTTCGGCAATCCTCAAATCCTGTGTACGCTGTTCCAACATCATCAGAGAATTGTTTAGGCTTCCCAATTCCAGTTGGATAGAATTATCACCGGTTGCCTCAAAGTCAGCCTGTCTCTGTGCGATATATGTTTCCAGTTCCCGGCAGCCCTGCTCCCCTGCAAGAATATATTTTACGAGCTGATGATAATACTCTACATTGGCATCAAACATCTGCTCCAGCTTACGGTTGGACTGTTTGATCTCACTTTCATACTGTTTCAGCTGAACATAAATCTTGTCAACCTCTCCACCCATGGTATTATACTTGTCCAGGATCTTATCCAGCTGTTTTTTCATATTGCCGAACAGTTTGTTAAAGAGTCCACCGTTGTCTTTAAACTCTTCCACATCGAACTTTGACATGACCTTTGATAAGGCATTGAGCATTTCGCTGGATTCATCCAGCTGACTCATATTCACACTGTTCAGTATCACGTCAGATGCTTTAGAAATATTTTCTGCTGCCTCTGCTCCAAAAGATACGATCGTTTCCAGATTGTCAATTGTACTGACAAGAGCATCCACTTCCTCTGAACCTGTCAGGTCCGTATTCATCTGCTGCCTGTCCGCCACAATATCGTAGGGCTGTACTGTTTCAATCTCATTTTTTGCCGGGGCCGGTGCCGCCGGAGCTGCTTTGCTGAAATCAAGTCCCATATTATCCCCTCCTGAATAGTTTATCACGCCATGACGTGTGTATTGTTAATGGTACTGTACCCCAGTCCGGAATCTGCAGGTCATACAGGAATTCTCCGGTCTGATGTTCCTCCATTAATTTCTGATTTAGATGCCCCTCCATATTGTATCCTGTCGGGATGAAATAAAGCACATCAAACCCCAGCAGATTCAGAAAAACTGTATAAACAGTGTCTTCCAGTGTGATCAGTTCTTCTGATGGATTAATATAGATAAGTTTTGGATTTTTTTTGGTAAAGTCAAAATTCTGCAGCAGCCGGAGTGCTTCTTTTGGAAGATTCAGCACTACAGAAATAACTGTATATTCTGTTCCGTTTTCAAAGGTTCCCCGAATCAGTTTCTGATCTATCATCCTTTCCAGTTTGTCCAGAATATATTCCTGCATTTCTTCTCTCAGAAAGCCATACTGATAGGCCGGATGATTCCGTATCTTATGTTTCTGCAATTTCCCATTCCGAAAAAATTCTGCAGCATACATTTTTATGGGATTGGGTGAAGTAGATGTCATAACCGGTGGCCGATCCACAACAATGGTATTTTCTGTCATCAGCTGTTTAATCATTATCCAGTAATTCTGGGTATTTCCATCCTTCACTCCTGATATCTTGGAAAAAATAACCGGCAGGTTTACTACCCCGTCCACAGTACTGAAACCAGGTCGGAACTTCAGATCCTCATTCCAGAGAAGCCGGATCTCTCTGTCCATAGTCTGAAGAGATACCGTATTGGCTCTGGTAAACTGCTGATCCCGGAAAATCACAGAATCATTATAAAGCACTGTATCCAGTTCTTTCTCTGCATGATAGGCTGCTGTTCCAATATGAAGCTGTGCATTTTGCTCCGGAAACCTTGGAACCATCATAGAAGTCTCATAATGAATCTCATAAAGAAGGTCATCCTCCAGGCAACATGGTTCGTTAAGATTCGGTCGCAGGATCAATACGTCCACCGGAGTCCTTGCAAGAAACTTCAGAAACAGCGCATTGTTCTCATCTTTACAGCCACCCATGTGGACAAAACATCCTGCTTCCGGATAATTCCAGGTGCCAAAAAGCTTCCCCTGATACCGATTAAGCCAGCACAAAAGGTAAACTCCTTTGTTTTTCAGCTTGTTAAGATTCATTCCAGGAAGCTTCTCTTCCTTTGTCATCACTTCTGCAAAAGCTCTCTTCAGCAATGCCTGAAGAATCTTTGAGGGAGGATACTGTATGTTGCTTTGCAAATTTCCAATCAGCTGGTCTGTATTTATATAATTGCCTCGTCGTATCTTCTGAATCTCTTCCATGGAAGGATTGGGAATACTTCCGTTGACTATCACAATACGTCTGCTTTCATTCCGCATGGAAAGATAAAACTGATAAAGTTCATTGGCATAGATAAGCTTATCCTCCACACCACTGATCTTTATAAAACAGTTGTAAAAAAGATCCTTCCGATCTCCTCTTACAGCCGGTGGCTTCTGAATATCCTCCAGACCCTTGCCTTCGATCCAGGCATTGGTACAATTCATAAGGTTTCCATGATCTCCAAATATCTTGCGAGTCTTCTCTGTTTTTTCTACTGCTTCCCGTAATTTCTGAAAGCTGAACTCTGCCGGAAAAGGTTCTCCAGCTTCTGTCCTGTATTCAAAGGACTTCTCTGATCCTGGATCCAGTTTCCTGTAAGCTTCATCTCCCTGTGGCTGCACCAGCACCACATCACAGCCTGCATTGGATAATATGGAGATCAGCATCAGTTCATAATTACTGACAGAACCTGCGTACAAAATCTTTGGAAGATGATTCTGGCCTAGCTGATTGACAATTCTCTCAAATTTATAGTAAAGCCAGCACATAAACTTTATATATGCATTTTTCAGCATATTCTCAGTTTTGCCATTTCGCCTGAGTGCATCCAGAGAATCATAAATTGCCCCTGCTACTGTCTCACTCTGGGAACAGTTCATTCTGGGCAGCCACTTCTGAAGGCTGGAAATGATAAATCCCATACTCAGCTGAAAATCCATTCCCATCATCTCATCGTAATAAGAAAGATTTGCCTGAGTCGGATTCGGGATCTTGCCTTCTATGACTACACCATCCTTACGAGCTGCATCATAGTACTTATATAGAAACTCCCGGATCTCATCTGAGAGACAGTTGATCCGGTAAAAATAAACACCCTTTTCTCTCCGTTTCCCCAACTCTGTAAAAAAGTCACTGAGGCTTTGAATTTCTTTGTGTTCCAGTGTCAAATATTCTCACCTCAAAATCTGTTTTGTGCAGCAAAAAACTCGTTTTACCGCTGTCTTTCATTTTACCATAGTCCCCTGATGTTTTCCAGCACAACGACTTCTTTTAAAGATATTTAAGAATTTTTTTACAATTTGTATTAGTCCTTACAGAACCTTCTCTTGACAACTTTATTTTTGATGATATTCTTTATTAATAAGATTTTTCTATAAACCTACTGGTTTAATATATTTATATTAAAAAACTAACGGAATCATAATGAAAAATTTCAAAGAAAGGATTGGATCACTATGACCTACGAGGAAAAGAAGAAAGCTCTGCTTTCTTACATAGACGAACTTGCAACCCAAAATATTGCTCTGGCTTTTTCCGGTGGCGTAGACAGCAGTCTTCTGTTAAAAATCTGCTGCAATGCCGCTGAAAAAACAGGTACAAAAGTTTATGCTGTTACAATCCATACCAAACTTCATCCTATGAAGGATCTGACTATCTCCAAACAGATTGCCAGAGAAGCCGGTGCAGAGCATATCGTCCTTCAAATCGATGAACTGGAAGAAGCAGGAATCAAAGATAACCCGGAAGACCGCTGCTATCGCTGCAAAAAATGCCTTTTCCAAAAGCTGAAAGCCAAGGCACAGGAAGTGAATGCAGGTGCTGTTATGGAAGGCACCAACGAAGATGATCTTCACGTATACCGTCCAGGCATCCGGGCATTACGGGAACTGGAAATCTTAAGCCCTCTTGCCAGATTCGACATTACCAAAGCTGAAGTCAGAAAGATGGCTGCTGAATACGGTATGGAAGTCGCTACCCGTCCTTCTACTCCATGTATGGCAACCAGATTTCCTTACGGTGATGCTCTTTCTTACGATATCATGCGTAACATCGAAGAGGGTGAAGAATGGCTTCGGACAAAAGGCTTTTATAATGTAAGACTTCGTGCTCACCAGAATATTCTCCGTATTGAAATCGACACCGGAGATTTCCCTGAAATTATAAAGATCCGAGAAGACCTTTTAACTAAAATGAACGACTACGGATTTGATTACATTACTCTGGATCTGGAAGGTTTCCGTTCCGGAAGCATGGATATCCATGTAGAAAATAAATAATTCGTATCAGCAACAAATCAGTATATTCAAAAGAAACGCATCTTAGCTTTGCTTCCGTCAGGGAACTGTGTATCTGCGGAATAGGTGGTGGCACTCATGGCAATAATATGTAATGTTTTTCTATATCTTTTTCTTTGGGTATGTTACAATAAACGTATTATCTTTCAAAAACAACTGGTCATAAGGAAAAAAGAATAAATCTTTCAGGGAGATTATGTATGAAAAACTTTTTTACATCAGATAAGAATCTGACCAGCAGCCTGAAACTTCTTATGCAACATGCTCATATGTATATGTTTACATATTCACAGGAAACAGACGAAATGAATGTATATGATTCCAACCTTACCAGGATTGATAGAATCTGTGGTATTCTCCGGGATCCATACAGAAGTTCCATGGTTCACCCTGACGACATGTGGAAACTACAGGAGTTTCTTGAAGAAAGGCTTCAGGGTCCCATAGAAATTCGCGTCAAAAAAAAATCTGATAGCGATTATGATAATCTTTCCATGGATTCTATTATCGAAAACAATGAGCCTGTTTTTATAGGTTCCATGAGAAATGTTACAAAAGTCCGCAAAAAAGAACAGAACCTTCAGGAACAGGCACAGAAAGATTCTCTTACTGGTCTTTATAATCATCTGACAGGAAAAATACTGATCAGTGAATATCTTTCTCAGAAGACTCCTTTTTCATCCTGTGGAATGATGCTTCTTGATATTGACTATTTCAAAAATATCAACGACAATTACGGACATCTTTTTGGAGATGAAGTCCTTACAAAGTTCGCAGAATTTCTTCAAAGTTTTTTCCGTTCCAAAGATGTTCTGGTACGTGCAGGCGGGGATGAATTTGTAATTTTTCTGAAAGACATCAGTCATCAGAACCTGATCAAAAAATCCATGAACTTTGTCCATATGGTACGAAAAATCCAGTTTTCTCAAAAAGGCGTTTCCATCACCTGCAGCGTAGGTGTCTGTTATCTGCCGGAAAATGTTGCAGTTTTTACTTACAATCAGCTTTTTGAAAATGCAGACTGGGCCCTTTATCAGGCAAAGACCACTGGTCGTAATCGATATGTTTTCTGTGATAATCTGAAACGCTTCGAAGTAACACCACAAACAACTGAAAATGAAGAATTTATTGACAGCCGCTACCTCCGCAACGACATTGTTGCCACTGCTTTTGAACTTTTTGAAAAACATAACAGTTTTGATGCAGCACTTACTCTTCTTTTGAAAGTTATCGGTATCCGTTATCAGCTGGACAGGGTTACTGTTATCCGCACAAACATCAAGAATCAGGATGCCAGCAGACAATATCAGTGGCTCCGTCCGGGCATCCCTCAGGTACTGGACACACCGGGCAGTTTTACAAAAGAAGATTTTCAGACTTTATTCCGCAGTTATGATAAATATGGAACTACCGTACTGCAGCATCACGACATGGAAATGTACTCACCTGATGGGCGTAAACTACTTATGCAGGGCAATGCCAAGACAGTTTTGTATGCCGCCATGTACTGCGAGGGCAAATACACCGGAGCCATCTCCTATGTAGTCTGCTCAAACGAAAGATACTGGTCCAAAATGGATCGTAAGCAGATTGGAGAACTTTCCAAGATCATCTCTGCGCACATGGCCAAAAGACAAGCGGTCAGTTCGGATCGCGTCTCTGCACCTGGATACGATTCACTTACAGGGCTTCTGTCTTTCGCCAGATTTAAGGAAGAAGCTGAACGGATCATTGTAAGTGGCTATGCTACTTCATACATTATGATGTACAGTGATTTCTGTGGTTTTAAATACTTTAATCAAAAATATGGATATGCTGCCGGAGATCAGATACTGAAAGAATTTTCCAGTTATCTCCTGGAAAGAATGCCTCCTGAAATAGACAGTTTTTTTACCAGGGTAATTGCCGATCAATTTATCCTTTTTACACCGCATACCCAGCTTGAAAAAAGTGCTTCCGTTACTGAAGAAATTAACAACTGCTTTTCCAACCTGGTAGAATCCATGTTTCCCGGGGCCAACCTGAAGATACGAACAGGTATTTATCGAATTGATCCCTCCTGTGTAAGTGCATCTGTTGCCATTGATGCAGCCAACTATGCCCGCAAACAGATCCAGGAAAACAGCACCAGCCATGTCTGTTTCTTCGATGAGCAGCTCCGAAAGCAACAACAACTGGAAAATGAGATCATAGGAAACATGGCTCCTGCCATAGATAATGGAGAATTTCAGATCTTTTATCAGCCCAAAATTTCTCTGGACGGTACAAAGGTTACCGGTGCAGAAGCACTGATTCGCTGGATTCGTCCCTGTGGTACTGTCCTTACCCCCAATATGTTTGTTCCTCTTTATGAAAAAACAGGACAGATTATACAGTTGGATTACTATGTTATGGAAAAAGCAGCTGCTTCTCTCAGTCGGAATATACAGCAGGGACTTCTAGCTATCCCACTCTCTGTCAATCTCTCTGCTCTTCATGCAAGAGACGACAGCACTGTAGAACAATATCTTTCAATTCTGAAAAAATACGGACTTTCTCCTTCTCTGATCCAGATAGAGATCACAGAATCAGATACTGTCTTTAACTACGATAATGTCCGCCAGATGTTCAGCAGTTTCCAACAGGCAGGCTTTGCCACTGCACTTGACCACTTTGGTGCCGGATTCTCTGTAATGAATCTGATTGCAGACCTTCCTCTTAATGTAGTGAAACTGGATCGGATCTTTATTAATAAATGTCAGAACAGTCACAGGGGAAGCCACCTTATCAAAGAAACCATACACCTGCTGAAGGGGCTGGGCTTTACAGTCCTTTGTCAGGGAATTGAGACCCAAGGTCAACTTGACTTCCTTCGCCAGACAGAATGCGATGAAATCCAGGGCAATCTCTTTTATAAACCCTTACCTGAGAATAAATTCCGGGAATTAAGCTAATCAGAAATATTTAACATTTGCACTAAAAATCCCCCACCGGAGTCCTGGCTCCAATGAGGGGATTTTATTGTTTCTTATAAATTTATCAGGTTATTTCTTTACTGTCACTCCTTTCGGTGTTTCCTTCAGTTCCCGCCCTTTGGGAATATGATGCCACTTTTCCAGGCAGCCTCTGCAGCATGTTCCAGTTGCAACAGGGCAATTTTTTTATCAATTCCTCCTGCATATCCTGTCAGGCTGCCATTTGTACCCACCACTCGATGACATGGAATAATAATGGAAATCGCGTTATGCCCAACTGCACCGCCAACAGCCTGCGCAGATATATGAGAACAATTTCTTATCTCAGTTAGTTGTCTGGCAATTTCTCCATATGTAATTGTTTCTCCATAAGGAATCTGTAATAAAATCTGCCACACAGCCTGTCTGAATGCTGATCCTACAGGGTGAAGTGGCGGTATAAACTTTGGTTCTTTACCCGAAAAATATACATCCAGCCATTTTTTTGCCTCAGTAAGAATCTTCGTTTCCTGTGAAACTCTCTCAACTGGAAGTGTATTGGCAAAATATTTCTGACCTTCAAACCACACACCTGTAAGTCCTGTTTCATCAGCAGACAATAACATATCGCCCAATAAAGATTTGTATGTACAGGTATATACCATAACTTTCTCCAATCTGATTCTTTTATCCTGATATTTTTTGATATTTGTTATAAATCTCCAGATATTCTGCTTCCACCTCTGAAAATGTTCGAACTGCATAATTCAGATCTACATGTATCTCCGGTGCCTCGCCATATTGCTTCTCTTCCAGAAGCTCCTCCAGATCATACCAAAGCATGGCATTGTCAATTTCTTTTAACTGAATCTGCTCTTTCTCTGTCAGATCAGAACCAAGAAATTTTTCATAAATCAGGCTCAGAAGATGATCCTCCCATTTTTGATACTCCGGTAATTCTTTTTTGAACGGTCGGGGGACATCTGACATATAACACTCACTGGCATCATGAAGAAGGCATGCCAGAATCATTCTTTCAGACATGCCTCGTTCTGCTGCTTCCCTCGCACAGCAGATACAATGCTCTCCTACAGACCAGAAGGTTTTTACATGTCCATTTCCTCTGCAGATCATAGAAAGTGCATGTGCAATATCTTCAATCTTTATTAACTGCGGATCAGGTTCCAGTGGTCTGAAATGTTTTCCTGTATAAGTAGTAATATATTCACTCATTGTCATCACATTCCTTTTCTATAAGATAACTATAAATATTTTTCTTCAGAATTGTAATACATCGTGTTTTTGAGGTAAGATATCGCACTTTTTGCATAATATCATATACTTCACCCGATGGACCACCACAAATCAAACAAAAATACTGAATGAGAATTATTATCTGAACTCATTATGTACACTCACTTATTTCGA
>OLNZ01002144.1_pt1 | contig 12311 bp, 12 predicted proteins | sample 1672981 | NCBI WGS metagenome assembly OLNZ01 (sample SAMEA3136743, study PRJEB25190) | human gut metagenome | biome: human gut; feature: human-associated habitat; material: faeces | place: Austria | collected 2013
GCTTCTCGACGAGAGATTTTTAAATACACCTAACGTTGCGCTGCAGCAGTGCAAAAAAGTTATAACTTCAATGGGCGAAACCGCAAGAGAAAATTTCTCCCTTGCCTATGAGCTTCTTGAGAAATTCGATGACAACAAGCTTGAACAGCTCAAGGAGAATGAGAAATTCCTGGACAAGACCGAAACGGTGCTGGGTGAATATATACTCAAAATAACGGAAAAAAGTCTTTCGGAGGAGAGCAACAAGCTTGCAAATGAAATGATGAGAACAGTAACCGACTGGGAGAGAATAGGCGACCACTGCGTCAATCTTGCGGAGCTTGCCGAAATCAAAACAGACTCCAAGCTCAAATTCTCCATTGAGGGCTTCAGTGAGCTTAAACATATCAATGCGGCAATAGACAATATACTTGAGCTGACTATTGAGTCCTACGGCAATGATGATGAGGATATGGCATTTAAGGTTGCTCCGATGGAGGATGTCATAGACGATCTGGTGGACCTTCTCAAGGACAATCATATCGAGAGACTGAGAAAGGGCGAGTGTACCGTGGAGAGAGGCGTTTCGTTTGTCGAGATGCTTACCAACATTGAGAGAATATCAGACCACTGTGACAACATATCACTGCATATGAGACAGAGAATGTCAGGAGCGGAACTTGATACACATGTTAAACTCAAAAAGGAATATGAGTTCAAAAGACTTTATCACCAGTACAGTAAACTTTACTATGAGCCGGTGCTGAAGCATAATATAAATGAGTACAAGCATAAGGAACCGATTAATACTGAGCAAAGGAAATAAAAATGAGCGATCTTACCAAAAGAGCCTTAGCCGAAGCGCTAAAAAACAGACTGTCTAAGACCACTTTAAAAAACATAACGATTAAAGACCTTACAGATGACTGCGGTCTTAACCGTCAGACTTTCTACTACCATTTCAGCGATATATATGAGCTTATGGAATGGATATTTGTAGATGAAGCCAACAGAATTTTAAATCTTGATTATATAGATTATGATATCAAGACAATACTCGAAAAGACATTTAATTGTGTTCAGGATAACGAAAAACTTATACTGAATGCGTACAAATCCACAGACAAATCACTGCTGGATAATTTCCTCAAGAGCTGGATAAGACCTATTATAACCCATATTATAACCAAGAGGGCAGAGGGCAGGAACATTTCAGATGAGGACAGAGACTTTGTTATAGACGTATGCGTGACGGTTGTGCTGGGGATTACTTTCCAGTGGCTCGAAAACGGTATGGAGGATAACCTGTCGGGCAAGGCTGACAAGCTTATAACACTGCTTGACGGCAACATTGAAATGGTGCTTGACAGATTTACAAAATAGGCTGCAATAGGACAGAGCTAATCAGACGTATAGAGACAGAACTCTTTAGGGGTTCTGTTTTTTGTGCGCTGTTTTCAAAAAACTGTTGGCGAAACAAAGAATTTATGCTATTATGGGAGCATACTCACAGTAAAGCGGTGCACAGCAGTTCCGCTTATACTCCAAAACAGCTTATAAACCATATCTCCTATTGGTTTAAAAGTATATATTTTCTACAGATTAAGGCTGATGTCAAAATTTATGACATCGGTCTTTTTCTATATATACACTACAAGCCCCGACAGAAATATAATTTAGATGTTAGAGGAGGCTTGAAATGGCAGATACGACAAAGAATGAGCTGAGCAGAGCGCTGAAGCACCAGCTGCTGACAAAAACGCTTGACAATATCACGGTCAGAGATATTACAGATGAATGTCATCTTAACAGACAGACTTTCTATTATCATTTTCACGATATATATGAGCTGCTGGAGTGGACTATCGAAAAAGAGGCGGCAAGGCTTGTTTCGGGCAGCAGATGCAGGGACATCAGGGCTGTGCTGATAAGACTGTTTGATTTTGCCGTTACAAATGAAAATTTCATAATCCACGCATATAAATCGGCGGACAGATATTTTGTGAAGAAGTTCCTTGAGGACGGACTGCGCCCTGTAATTGCGGAGATTGTTGACGAGAAGGCGGCAGGCAGGGAAATATCAGAGAGTGACAGGAAATTTATAAGCGATGTGTTTGTGTTCATACTGCTCAGCGTGACTATGGAATGGCTTGACAACGATATGAACGATAACCTTGTCAGAAAACTTGACAAGATAGTTATACTTCTGGACGGAAACATAGATGAGGCAATCGACAGATTTTCGAAGAAAAACTGAATAACAGATACAGCAAACCGGCGCTAAGATTATCTGCTGCCGGTTTTTTAGCGCGAATGTGTCATAAATGATAAGTCTAATCCCCCAGCTATGCTGGGGAGAATGGAATAAGCAGGAGCGTGTGGGATATCAATAAAACTCCTCCTATGCTAAAATGAGAATGGTGTCGCAAGCCAAACTCAAAAATAAGCATAGGAGGAGGTCCCAAATGGACAATAAAAGTTTATCACATGTAAGATGGAAATGCCAATACCATATAGTTTTCATTCCGAAATATAGAAAGAAGGTTTTGTACGGAAAGTTAAAAGAAGATGTACGGGATATAATTGCAAAATTATGCAGATATAAATATGAAGCAAACTAAAAGATTTTTGCAGTGACCTGAACAAGTCTGTAAACTGTTCTTTTTTCGTACAATATTATAAACAGTAACCTTGTCAGCCTGTTTGTCACTTTTAACATGCAAAACATAAATATTGTATGCGCTTAGTTGTTGCGCGTGCTGGTATTGTGTGCTACAATAATTTCATACAATGTTTGATTTGTGTATGAAGAAAGTTGGTGAGTATGTGGATAAAAATGAAATTTTGCAAATAATAATTGAAAATAATGGCGGTATTGCAAAAACTTCGGATTTTGCTGCTAAGGGAATAAACAAATATGAAGTGGCAGCTTTCTGTAAAAAAGGAGACATCGAAAGGATACGCAGAGGACTTTATCAGTTGCCGAACAGTAATGCTTTTTCGGAGGAGACTTTGATACGTGAGATACTTCCGCAGGGAATTGTTTGTGTGGAGTCTGCTTTGTTTTATTACGGATACAGCGATTTTGCCCCTCGCAAATGGTCGATTGCGGTGCCAAGGACAGCAGGCCGCACTGTAAATAATATTGAAGAGTTTCCGATGAAAGCTTACTATATCCAAAGAGAATTTTTTGATATAGGCAAATCTGAGGGCGAGTTTAACGGTGTAACGCTGCCTGTGTATGATCGTGAGAGAACAATATGCGATTGCTTTAAGTATCGCACAAAACTTGACAGTGAAATTTTTAATAAGGCTGTCATGGCTTATGTCTCTGATGAAAAAAAGAACCTGGCATGTTTAGCTATGTATGCAAAAGAAATGAAACTTTACAAAAAGGTTATGAATATAATGGAGGTATTGCTTAATGGCTGATATGGCAGCATCTGTACTTGCAAGGCTTAGAAATAAGGCAAAAGAAAGCGGAAGAAGCTATCAGCTTTGCCTGCAGCTTTTTTGCCAGGAGGAGTTTTTGCGTCGTCTGGCAAAGTCTGAATATGCTGAGAAGCTTGTACTGAAAGGCGGTTTGTTCCTCTATTCTATTACTGACTTTGACAGCAGAGTAACCACTGATGTGGACTTTTTGCTTCGGCAGGCCCCGAATACACCGGAGCAATTAAAGAATATACTTGAAGAAATCATATCTGTACAGACGGGTAATGACTTCGTGATGTTCGAAATAGGAGCTGTTGCGCCTATTACTGCTGCGAAGAAATATACCGGCATAAGCGCATCAATAGTTGCCCGCATTAAAAATACCCGTACACCGTTTAGTATTGACTTCGGTGTTGGCGATATTATTGTACCGAAGTCTGAAAAAAGAGAAATTCCCACGCAGCTTGATGATTTTGTTGCACCGATGGTTAATACTTATTCTATCGAAACGACTGTTGCTGAAAAAACTGATGCAATATTGAGCCTAATGGAATTCTCCAGCCGCATGAAAGATTATTACGATATCTATTATCTTGCCAATAAGTTTGATTTTGAAGGTGAAGTATTGGCTGAAGCACTCAAAAAAACTTTTGCTAATCGTGAGCGCTGTTTCACAAACGAGCAATTTGAAAGAGTTATGGGATTTGCTGATGATATGGATATGCAAAAGAAATGGAAAGCTTTTATACGCAAAGCTGATGCCAAAACAGATGATTACAGTGAAGTGCTTAAAACGATAGAAACTTTTCTGATAAAACCGCTTACCGCAGCGATAGAGGACAAAAGCTTTAAAGCGCAATGGGCTGCAAGTAAAAATCAATGGAATGATGAAATGTGAAACAGAGACCCGAACAAGTCTTTAAACTGTTCTTTTTTCATACAATTTTCAGCTAAGCTTCAAAATAGTGCGACACTTTATACAGAATAAGACGCGTGTCAAAAAATATTACACGTATGTTTGTTTATCTATTTTATCTCTAATATAACAGGAATATAATTTCCATTGTGAAAAGGAGGAATGGTATTATATGAAAGTATTTGCAGAGAAAGTGGTAAAACATAAAAAACTTATAGCAATATTAAGTTTAGTGCTTCTTATTCCTTGTATATTCGGCTATCTGAACACTCGTATAAATTACGATATGCTCACATACCTGCCTGATGACATACAGACAGTACAGGGACAGAAAATACTTTTAGACGACTTTAACAAGGGATCATTTGCTTTGCTGATATTCGAAGATATGGACGACAAAGACGTATCAGCGGCAAGAGAAAAAATCGAAGATCTGGAATACGTGGACTCAGCGCTGTGGTATGACAGCATTGCAGACATAACAGTTCCAAAGGAAATACTTCCCGATGATATCTACGATGAATTCAACAACGGTGACTGCACACTCATGGCGGTGTTCCTGAGCACAACAATTTCATCAGACGAAGCTATGGACACCATCAAGGATATACGCCAGATAGCAGGAAAACAGTGTTTTGTAAGCAGTATGTCGGCATACATAACAGACCTTAAAGATCTGGCAGAGGCAGAAGAACCGATATATGTGGCGCTGGCAGTTCTGCTGGCATGCATAGTATTTGCGGTATTTATGGATTCATTCCTGCTCCCGGTTATATTCCTTGCAAGCATAGGAATAGCCATTGTGGTAAACCTGGGAACCAACATATTTATGGGTGAAATATCCTATGTAACCAAAGCAATCAGCGCGGTACTGCAGCTGGGCGTTACCATGGACTACTCGATATTCCTGTGGCACAGCTACTGTGAGCACAAGGATAAAACCCCGGATCACAATGCGGCAATGGCAGAGGCAATCAGGGCAACCATCGCATCGGTATCAGCAAGCTCGGTAACAACTATAGCAGGCTTCATAGCTCTGTGCTTTATGAGCTTCACACTGGGAGCCGACCTTGGAATAGTAATGGCAAAGGGCGTAGTGCTTGGTGTAATCGCCTCGGTAACAGTTCTTCCGTCATTCATACTAATATGCGACAAGGCTATCGACAAGACAACCCACAAGCCGGTTAACCTGAGAACAGACAGAATAGCAGGCTTCGTGCTCAAGCACAGAAGAGCCATGGCTATAATGTTCATAATAGTTATGATACCTGCCCTTTACGGATATTTAAACACAGATCAGTATTATGACCTCGACCAGTCAATACCGCAGGATATGGACTGCGTTGTTGCAAACACCAAATTAAACGACACATTCGGCATGGACTCAACTCATATGCTGCTGTGCGATGCCGATATGGCTATCAAAGACTCAAAGGAAATGCTTGACCGTATAGAAGATGTAGACGGAGTCAAGCTGGTACTTGGCAGAGATACACTTCTCGGCAGACTGATACCAAAGGATATAATTCCTGACGATGTATCATCGCTGCTTTCAGAGGGGGGTAGACAGCTTGTAATAATCACCTCTGAATACAGAGTTGCGACAGACGAGGTAAACGCTCAGATAAACGAGATAAACAAAATAGTTGATGATTACGACAAGGACGCAATGCTTATAGGCGAGGCGCCTTGCACCAAGGATATGATTAAGATTACATCGCACGACTTCAAGGTTGTAAGCTTCATATCAATTCTGGCGGTACTGGTTATAATCGCTATTGCGCTGGGATCGGCGGTACTTCCGTTCATACTGGTTGCGGTAATAGAATTTGCAGTATTCATCAATCTGGGAATACCGTTTTATACAGGTAATCTGCTGGCATTCATCGCCCCTATATGCGTAAGTACAATTCAGCTTGGCGCAACGGTAGACTATGCGATACTTATGACCAACAGATACAAAGTAGAGAGAATAGGCGGCTGCGGCAGAGAAAGAGCAGTCGAAATCGCACTCAAAACAAGTATGCCGTCAATTATGATAAGCGCCCTCGGCTTCTTTGCGGCAACCATAGGTGTGGGAATTTACTCGGATGTTGACATCATAGGCTCAATGTGCGGACTTATGGCAAGAGGCGCAATCATAAGTATGGCAGCAGTAATACTTATACTTCCTTCATTCCTGATGATATTCGATAAGGTAATATGCAGGACCACAAAGGGAATGAGAGGATTGGTTAAAAAAGGAGGAAATATCAATGCTTAAATCAAGAGGAATGAGAATTCTGTCGGCAGGAGTTGCAGCAGTGCTGGTAATGGGAACAGCCTGCCCGGTATTTGCGGCATCGGGAATTGAAAAAGAAGAAACCGTATACGCAGTTGCCGACAGTCAGCTTAACATAGATGAAGTCATCGTAAGCGAATGGCTCAAAAACAACGATGAACAGAAAACAATAACAGATAAATCAGACCTTACAGACATCGAAAACGTCAAGGGTGATGAAACATTCAAACAGGACGGCAAAACCGTCAAATGGAATGCAGACGGAAACGATATATATTATCAGGGCAAATCCGACAAGGAGCTTCCTGTAAAAATGAGCGCCAGCTACATGCTTGACGGCAAATATGTGACACCTGAAGAAATCAAGGGTCAGAAAGGCAGCGTTGAAATCCATATCACATATCAGGCGCAGCAGAGCTCACCGTTTGCGGCAGTAACAGGCATGGTGCTTGACGGCGACAAATTCAGCAATGTCAAAATAAACAGCGGCCAGATTATAAACAGCGGAGACGACTACTACGTTGCAGGCATAGCGCTTCTGGGCATGGCGGATATAACAGGGAGTCTCGGACTTGATATTTCAGACGAAATCGTAATCAAAGCGGACACCACAGACTTCACATATGAAACTATGGTAACCGTACTTTCAAACGAAATGCTCAAGGATCTTGACGGAGATTTAGGCTCACTGGGTGACCTGCAAAGCTCTGTTGATGAACTGGTAAGCTCCTCACAGATGCTTACCGACGGAGCCAAGACACTGTCAGACGGCATCAGCACAGCAGCCGAAAAATTCGGGCTGGTTGACGGATATATGACAAAGCTTCAGGATGGGGTAACAGAAATAGACAAGAATATGAAAACACTCAAGGCAGGACTTGCCAAGCTTTCAAAGGGAAGCACAGACCTCTATGCGGGAGTTTCCGATTTACAGACAAACCTTGAGGCAACCTACAAGGGGGCAAACGACCTTGTTGCAGGCATGAATATGCTTTCACCTGACGACATCGAAAAAGCAACCAGCGGAGTGGGACAGATTTACACAGGCCTTAAAAACGTAGACGCAGGCCTTGACAAACTCTATACGACAATGTCAGGAATAAACTCCAAGGAAAGCGAAGTAATCGGTCAGCTCAAGCAGATAAGAGAAGCCTACAAAGCGGCAGGCGTTGACACAGCAGCCCTTGACAAAGCTATAGCAGGACTTGAGCAGACAAACGCAGGACAGGGTCAGGCTATCGAAAACCTCAGCAGCAGCGGTGAAATCAGAACAGGCGTAGACCAGCTTGCTCAGGGAGCCAAAGGAGCTTCCGGTCAGCTTGCAGAGGGCGTTAAGAGCCTCAAAGAGGGAAGCGTTAAACTCCAGCAGGCACTTGAAGCAGAAGCGGCAGGAGCCAAGACCCTTGCAGGATATACCAAGGACTTAAACGACGGTATTGCAAGCGCGTACAACGGGGCCGACAAGCTTGCGGCAGGTACATCAACTCTTAACACAAGCACAGGCAAAATTGCAGCAGGAACTGCCAAGCTGGGTGACGGAGTAACTGAGCTCAAGGACGGTGCACTTGAACTTTCAACAGGTATGAAGAAATTCAACGATGAGGGCATCGGCTCGATTGCAGCTATGTATGACAAAATAGCAAACAGCTCTGTTGACAGCATGAACAGCAAAATAGATGCGGCAAAAGCATACAGAAACTATGCAGGCGCAGCAAAAGATGCGGACACTACTGTTAAGTTCATAATCAGATCAGAGGGAATATAGGAGCATTGCAGTAATAGATATTAAGGGGTAAGATTTAATAGATTTATTTTCAAATAACTTTAACGGGAACGGAACTCATAAACGTATGGGTTCTGTTCTTTTTGCGGGTAAATACATTTTGCCCTGCTGTAAATACGACAGGGAATTACAGAAAAAAATCACCTGGCTCATACTTTGGTAGGATTACAGGAGCAGATTATGTATGCTGCATGACTTCCGTCGTTTTGCCAAAAACATAGTACTCTGAGACTACATTGGCAGGGCAAAGTTGAACAGGTTTTCAATTTCACGTTCAGACAGATACAAGGCATCGAGATTAACAAGTCCCGTTGCCTTGTACTATCGACGGAAGACGGGTAATATATGTTATTCTGAAGATAAGGAAATACTGAAAAGAAGCAGGACTCTTAGGGAATACAGTATGTTCATATATTTTGTGAATGAATATCTTGACAGGGAAATGAGCCTTGAGGAAGCAGTGGCAGCCTCGGTAAAGAGAGCAAAGAAAGAAGGTATTCTTGTGGATTTTCTTAATAAGTATGCGACGGAGGTAGAGGGTATGCTTACAGGAATAACAGTAGAGAAATACGGAGAAGTTATGAAGAAAGAGGGCTTTGAAGACGGCAAAGCGGCAGGTATTGCACAGGGCGAGGCTTCCGGCAGAGCAGAGCGTGAGCGCGAGATGGCTAAAGCTTTAAAGGTGAAAGGTGTCAGTATTGACATCATTGCTGAAACATCAGGTTTGCCTGTAGAGGAAATAGAGAAGCTGTGATAAATGACCTAGTTAATCTTAAGGCTAAGATGTTTGTATATGTTGGCAAGAGACTCTGATAGCACAGACTGAATTAAAACGGTGCAGATACGGAGTCAGAAGCTGGAGTAAATAAATCAACCTTAATAACGAGGGCGGTCAGAAATGGCCGCCTGTTATAATGTTTTTTTAAGGAGGCAGATATTTCTAATATGTGGTTAAAATATACGTTTGGTTTACAAATAGGCTGTAAAACAGTACATATATGCTGCTGGATTTGCTTTTGAGGCTAAATTGTGGTGTTTTTTTGGCTGTTAAATGAAAAATAGGCAGATTCACTTGACGACTGTGGCAAAAGTGTGGTAAACTTAGTGCATATTAAGGCAGAAGCGTGCCAAAAGGAGATTAATTTATGAAATCAAAGTTATTAGCGATAACTCTTTCACTTGCAATAATATTCACAATGGGAATTTACACACCTGCATTCGGTGCAGAGGATATATCAAACGAAGAAGCACAGACTCAGATAGACGTTGACGGCGAGGTTGACACAGACCCTGCCGACGAAGATGAAATAGACGAGGGATTTGAAGACGGCGATGAGGATGCGGACGCTCCTGTAGAGGAGGAGGATGATCCTATCGAGCTTGATGCACCGTCAAAGGTTAAGGCAAAGGCTCTTGGCAAAAGCTCAATCAAAATCACATGGTCGGCTGTAGACGGAGCAGAGGGCTACAAGGTTTACTGCTACAACAAGTCAAGCCGTACATACAAGAGAATTGCAACAGTAAAGGATAGAGATTATACTCACAAGGGTCTTGCTGCAGACACAAGAAAGGTTTACAAGGTGGCAGCATACGCTCACGATGATAGTGGCAAAGAGGTAGTAGGTGACAGATCCAAAAAGGCAAGCGCAACTACTGATGATAACGATGATGTTACAAAGCTTATGAAAACAGCAAAGAACAAACTGGGCTGCTCATATCGTGCAGGAGCTCAGGGACCAAGCAGCTTTGACTGTTCAGGATTTGTATACTACACTTTCAAAAAAGCAGATGTAGGCAAAAAGACAGTTGTAAGATCATCAGCTCAGGGACAGTATGCATCACTTAAGAAATACAGCGTTGGCAAGAGTATGTCAAACGCTAAGGTGGGAGATATCATATTCTTCTCAGCAAGCGGTACAACATCAGGCATCAACCACGTTGGTATATATGCCGGCGGCGGCAAGGTTGTACACGCAGGTTCATACAGAACAGGCGTATGCTACGGCAAAATCAGCCAGCTTTCAAATTGCGGACGTAAGGTTTGCGCAATAGTAAGAAACGTATAAATTTAAAATCACTAGCCTGTGTGGACTTCACGCAGGCTGTTTTTAAAGTGTGGAGGAAATATGGGCGCTGGGACTCGGAGGTCTCAGATTTCCCGAGCAGGAGGGGAGACCGGGAATTATAGACAGAAAAAAGGCTCAGCCTGTTGTTGATGCGGCAATTTCCTGCGGCATTAACTGTTTTGATACGGCCTATTCCTATCAGGACGGAGATTCCGAAAGATTCCTGGGAGAAGCACTTGCAGGATATCCGAGAAATGAGTATCTGCTTTCTACCAAATTTTATGTGGCATACAGCGAGGATATATAGGCTGTATTTGAGGAGCAGCTTGAAAGATGCCGCACAGATTACTTTGATTTCTATATGCTTCACTGTCTTGACGAGGAAACAATAGAGCCGTATATGGATGAGGACAGAGACTACCTCGGTTATCTCATCAGACAAAAAGAGGCGGGGCGCATAAGAAACATTGGCTTTTCATCACACGCAAAGACTGAAATTCTTAAACGGTTTCTATTGGTACGACAGATTTGATATGGCGCTTATACAGCTTAACTATCTTGACTGGAAGCTGCTTGACGGTTGCAGCCAGTATGAAATACTCAAAGAACATAACATACCGGTATGGGTAATGGAGCCTATGAAAGGCGGAATTCTTTCTGCTCTGAATGAAGAAGCAGCAGGCATTTTAAAAGCGGAGGCGCCATCGGCGAGCATTTCCTCGTGGGGCTTCAGATTTCTGTACAGCCTCGATAATGTACAGACAGTATTAAGCGGTATGTCGTCGGTAGAGCAGGTAAAAGAGAATGCAGAGCTGTTTGACAGACTGATGTCTCTTGACGAAAACGAAATGAAAACCCTTATGAAAGCCTCTGATGTGTTTATAAAGGGTATGGGAGTTCCATGTTCAGGCTGCGGATATTGCAGAGGCCTGTGTTCGGTGGGAATTGATATTCCCATCATGATAAAGGCTTTTAATGAACACAGCGTAGGCGGAGAAACGTGGAAAATAGAAGGACTTTCATGTGCAGTACCGGCTTCCGAATGTGTATCCTGCGGAGCCTGCGTGAAGCGCTGTCCTCAGAATATACAGATACCGGAATTTCTGGAGAGGTTTAATCTGCAGGAAACCATAGTGACGGTAGATGCAATAGGCGGATGCAGAAGAGTGATAGAGGCAATAGAAACAAGGGGAGAAGCTATGTGATACCGGTAAAGGAGAATCAGCCGGGGTTTCTGAGGGCGATAAAGGAGAAGGTAAAAGAACTTGAGGAGAGCGGGGAAATAAAAGAACTGGACTTTGCGGAGAATGTAAACAAGGGGCATGGGAGAATAGAGAAATACAGACTTGCAAGGAGAGCAGGACATATGTGGTAACCAATCTTGAGGGTATAGATGCGGAAACGTTGCTGAAGATAAAAAGAAGTCACCGGAATATAGAGGCGCAGCACTGGGTGCTGGATGTGCAGCTTAAAGAGGATGGAAAAACAGCAAGGAAAGGGAATGCGGTGCCGACTGCAGCAACCCTTAGAAGATTCTGTCTTGCAGTAAGAAAACATGACAGTGAATATGCAGAGAAGCCTGTCAAGAGATTTTTTATGGCAAACAATCATGACATTGCAAGAATCGGAAAATTACTGTTTGAGAAAGAATACTGTGATATGTAAGAATGATGTACATCATAGGGGAAACAGGTACAGTTATATGGCGTGACTTTGCGATTGCCGTAATATCTTTTAAATCTCTCCTGTTAAGCCTTGTGTGAAACCACCGATTATATACACGATAATTTAAAGTCCACCCACATCCACACGATAATTTAGAGTGCCATAAAATATGTAATATAGGGAATGCAG
>OLNZ01002145.1_pt1 | contig 12306 bp, 6 predicted proteins | sample 1672981 | NCBI WGS metagenome assembly OLNZ01 (sample SAMEA3136743, study PRJEB25190) | human gut metagenome | biome: human gut; feature: human-associated habitat; material: faeces | place: Austria | collected 2013
CCTGCTTATCCGCTTCGACCGCACCGGCATCGGCCCGAATGTGGCACGTACGAATATCGTCTCATCCAGCGTATGGGGGGTGCTGTCGTTCTCGCTGAACGGCACCGTGTTCATTCTGCTCGGCATGCTGCTGCCAAGCGCGATGACCACCAGCTGGGACGATCCGCACGTCAGCAATTGGCTGCTGCTCACTGCGATTCTCGTGGTTTCCGCAGTGGTGATCGTCATGCGCTTCCTGTGGATTTCGCTGATGCTGCGATTGGCGCGCGACACCACCACCGGCAAGCGGCGCAAGATGACGGCGAAACGCTGGCGGTCCGCCGCGGTGATGACGTTCGGTGGACCGAAGGGCACCATCACGCTGTCTCTGATGTTCACCATTCCGTACACGCTTGCGGCAGGCGCGAATTTCCCGATGCGTAACGAGCTGATCTTCATCGCCGGCGGTGTGATAGTAGTGACGTTGCTGCTGGCGAATTTCCTGCTGCCGTTGCTCGCGCCGAATCGCAATAAAGACAATTCGACGGAAATGACGGAAATCACCATCGAAGTGCTGCGGCGGACCGTCGAGGAGCTGACGGGACGCGTCACGCCCGACAACCGACGTGCGGTGCTCATGGTCATCGACTCGTATACGAAACGCATCACGCGACTGAAGCAACGCACCGGCGAAATCGATCCGCAGGGGTATATGAGGCTGCAGATCGACGCGCTGAATTGGGAGAAGGAATACGTCAAGAATCGACTGGCGGGCGTGCGCGCTGCGATCAAGGCGAATCCGACCGGGAACCGCGCCGCGAACGATCTGGAAGCCGAAGCTTGCGAGCGCCTGCTCGACCAGATCATGAGCTCGTTGCGTCACATCGAAACGGAGCATAATTCCGGTCGTACGATCTGGCGATTGAAGGGCCGTCTGCGCGCATTGCAGCGTCGTACAGGTACGCTGGTGAGACGCGTGAACAGCCGCATCCGGCGCACGACCCCGCTGTTCAGCGACGATGAGCTGTTCGCGCATACGCGTGTGGTGCAGGTGGATGCGATCGAACATGTGATCGACCGACTGTATGAGGAGATGGGCGGCGACACGTACAACACCGAGCACTGCTCCGGCCTGCTGTTGGACTACCGACGCAGCGAATCCGCGTTGAGGGCGCGTCCGAATATGGGCATCAGCGCCGAAGCGCAGGAACAGGCCGAGGAGGTCAAGCGTGAAAGCTACGGCATCGAGCTGGGCGTGATCCAGGACATGTATGAGGCCGGCGACATCACGCGTGCGCAAAGCAAGCAGCTGCGACGCAACGTGTATGTGATGAGCGTGGATGCGGACGCGCAGATCTGACGTTTTTTCGATTTCCGGCGTTCGGATCGCGTGGCGACGGACGATTGCGCAATGGCGGACGATCGGCTGGAATCGCATCCAGCCGAAATCGTGTTCGTCGGGAACTGTGCCAAATTGCGCCTGAACGAAATCGCCATCGGATTTTCAGGAAGTTTTCAGAAAACACCAGACATGTGCTCAGCATCGAATGGTTATATATGAACTGTCAGCACAACGAGCCGACCAGGAACACAAGAGTTCCCGACAATTGAACCCTTTCTTCTTCTCTCTCCTTTCTCTCCCCGGTGGCCGATCCCACCGGGGTCTTCTTTTTTCACGACCACCTTCTCACGCTATCGACGCACGCTATATTGGGAAGGTATGAGCGACGCAATCGAACATGAAATTCCGCAAACCGCAGACAACAGCAACAAAACGGAGCTGATCGGACGCGAATCGGATGTGGTGCCGGGCCGTTTCGGCGAACCGCTGCAGGTGACGCACGTCCAGTATTCGCGCGGCGGCGGCAACGCGACACCGAAACGGCCGCTGTTCCTGTGCCTGCATGGCTGGGGATCGAATGAGGCTGACCTTGCCGATATGATGCGATACATCGCACCATACAACGATTACGCTTCACTGCGCGCGCCGCTGACGCTGCAGGCGGTCGGCACGTTCACTCCAGGCGCGTACTCCTGGTTCCATGATTGCGTGCCGTCCGGCGAAGACCTCGACCGCGACGCGTTCGCCGCATCCATGGCTATCGACGATTGGGTGTCGCAGAACGTTCCCGAAGACCGTGCCGTCGTGCCGATCGGCTTTTCCCAAGGTGGCTTGCTGGCGATCCATCTGCTGCGCATGCATCCGGAACGCTACCGTGCGTCGATTTCATTGTCCGGATTCCTTGCGCCTGGGCTCGTCCGCGGCACCGCGCCTGCCGACGACCGTATCGCGCCGCTCAATATTCCCACGTTCTTCGGTTACGGCAACAGCGATACGGTGATCGCCAAGCCGGAGCTTTTCGCCATGAGCGCCTGGCTGGACGAGCACACGTTCCTCACCGCGAAAAGCTACCGTGGGCTCGACCACTCCGTCAGCCTCGACGAGTTCAGCGACCTACGCGGATGGCTCGCCGTGCATGACATCGCGCCGGGGATTCTGTGATGCATCAGTCAGTGATATCGGCCTTGTAGAAGTTCACGTAGGAGCGGCTCGGGGTCGGGCCACGCTGGCCCTGGTAGTGCGAGCCGGTGCCGGCGGAGCCGTACGGATGCTCGGCGGGCGAGCTCAGCTGGAAGAAGCACATCTGTCCGATTTTCATGCCCGGCCACAGCTTCACCGGCAGCGTCGACACATTGGACAGCTCCAGCGTGATATGCCCTTCGAAACCCGGGTCGATGAATCCCGCGGTGGAGTGAGTGAGGATGCCGAGTCGTCCAAGCGAACTCTTGCCTTCGAGTCGTGCCGCAACCGTCGAATCAAGCTTCACATACTCCCACGTGGAGCCGAGCGCGAACTCGCCCGGATGCAAGATCCACGGCTCATCAGACCGGACTTCGAACTGCTCGGTCAGCTCGCCCTGGTTCTCCGCCGGATCCACATACGTATACGCATGGTTGTTGAACAGACGGAAGAAGCGGTCCAGACGGACGTCGATCGACGCCGGCTGCACCATTTCCGGGGTCCACGGATCGAGCGAAATATGGCCGTCAGCCTGTGCGGCGAGAATGTCGCGATCGGACAGCAGCATCGAAATTCCTCCAAACATCACCGGAACAATCGTCATATGAGCGGGCGCGCAGCCAACGCGCGCCCACCAACTGTCGTCCAGTCTAGCCCGTCGACGCTATAAGCCAGCATCACCGCCGATGCATCGCACGCAGCACGCACTTGCGCAGCTCGGAGGCGACGAGCACAATCATCGCCAGGCCGAGGCATTCGACCCACGCACCCGCGGACAGCGGCACGGTACCGAACGCGGTGTTGAGGAACGGCACGTAGACCACCGCAAGCTGCAGCAGCGTGGACAGTGCGATCGCACCCCACAGCCACTTGTTGGCGAACAGCCCCACGAACACCGACTGGTCATGCGAGCGCGAGCACAACGCGTTAAGCATCTGCGCGAAGACCAGGATGGTGAAGCCCATCGTGCGCGCCTCCGTCATCTGCGCGTCATGTCCGACAGCATCCACGGAACGGTCGGTGAACAAGCCTCCGGCGAGGTGCATGTCCATGCCGATCAGCGTGACGGCGGCCATGATGATGCCGATGAAGATGATGTCTCCCCACATCTGCCCGTCGATCACGCGGTCGGTGAGTTTGCGCGGCTTGCGTGCCATCACGTCGTCGGTGGAGGGATCGACGCCCATCGCCAAGGCCGGTGCCGCGTCGGTAAGCAGGTTGATCCACAGCAGCTGCGTGGCGAGCAGCGGCACGGTCACGCCTTGGCTGCCCGGCTGCGTGATGCCGAGGAAGCCGGCCAGCATCACACCGCCGAAGACCGTGAAGACCTCACCGACGTTGGAGCTCAGCAGATAGCGCAGGAACTTACGGATGTTGTCGAAAATGCCACGGCCTTCGCGTACCGCCTCGACGATGGTGCTGAAGTTGTCGTCGGCGAGGATCATCTTGGCACTCTGCTTGGTAACTTCGGTACCGGTGATGCCCATCGCGACGCCGATGTCCGCGGTTTTGACGGCGGGAGCATCGTTTACGCCGTCGCCGGTCATAGCCACGATATTGCCTTGCCGTTGCAGCGATTCGACGATTTTCAGCTTGTGTTCCGGCGCAACGCGCGCGTACACGGAGATTTCGCGGGTGGCCTTGTCGAACGCTTGCTCGTCCGGCAGCTCGTCGAGTTGAACGCCGGTGAGCACTTTGCTACTAAGGTCGGCGCTGCCGACCGAGCTGCCGTCTCCGTCCGTTTCAATAATGCCCAGATCGCTGGCGATGCGTGCCGCGGTAAGCGGATGGTCACCGGTAATCATGACGGTGCGGATGCCGGCGCGATGCGCTTCGGCGACGGAATCGCGCACTTCGGTACGCGGCGGATCGATGATGCCGACCATGCCGACCCAGATCAAGTCGCTTTCCAGCACATCGCTTTGGTCGGCGATGTCGGCGACGTGACCGGCGGCGTTGATGCGCACGCCCGGCACTGCGGCGAGCGACGCGGTGCCGAGTGGCCGGTACGCCTGGCCCAGCGTACGATACGCTTCGGCGGACAGGCGTTCCACGGCGGCGAGGATCTGCTGGCGATCGCCTTGCGTCATCGGTCGTACGGCACCGTTGACCGCGATGCGGCTGCAGTAGCCGAGCAGCACGTCGGGGGCGCCTTTAGCAAAGACGGTGAGACGCCCGGCATCAGTGTTATCCTGCGCGACGACGGTCATGCGTTTGCGATCGGAAGTGAAGGGAATCTCGCCCACGCGCGTGTAGTTCGCGTACTTGCGATCGGCCTTCACCTTACGTGCGGCGACGATAAGCGACACTTCGGTCGGATCACCGACAGCCTCCCATGTCGATGAGGACGCAACTAAATCGCCAGCAGCTTCGGCAGTGCCGAAAGTCACGGTTTCGCGCAATTCGCCGTCGTTGGCCAGCGAGCCCACGGCGAGCGTGGCGACGGTTTCGACCTGTGCGGCGGAAGCGGCGGAACCAGACAGAGCAGCGTCGGGAATCGCAATCATCCTGCCTTCTGGCGCATAGCCGGTGCCGGTCAGCTGCACCTCACCGCTCGGCGTGACCACGCGTTCCACCGTCATCTCGTTGCGGGTGAGCGTGCCGGTTTTGTCGGAGCAGATCACCGACGCGGAACCGAGCGTTTCCACGGAATGCAGTTTCTTGACGATCGCATGATGTTCGGCCATGCGGCGCACGCCGAGCGCGAGCACGACTGTCAGAATCGCGGCGAGCCCTTCCGGCACGGCCGCGACGGCCAGCGAAACGGATAGCAGCAGCGAATCGATTACGTCGTGGATGTCGTTGAAGCCTTCGGTCAGCGCAAGCGCCACCAGCACGACCGCCGCGATAATGCACACCGCGATGCCGAGAATCTTGGAAACGTAGTTCATTTCCTTCTGCAGCGGACTGTCATCATCATCCGTGGCCTGCAGAAGGTCCGCGATTTTACCGACCTGCGTGCGCATGCCGGTGCTCGTCACGATTGCGCGGCCGGTGCCTTGCGTCACGGACGTGCCGTTGAACACCATATTGGCGCGATCACCCAAGGCCTTGGCTTCGGCAAGTGTGTCGACGTTTTTGCCGACCGGTACGCTTTCACCGGTCAGGCTCGCTTCCGCCACGCGCAGGCTGGCGGCGGCGAGCAGACGTCCGTCGGCGGGAATGGAGTCGCCTTCACCGAGCACGACCATGTCTCCCGGCACCACGTCGACGGTGTTGATGCGTGCGATTTTGCCGTCGCGCAGCACGTTGGTTTGCGGCGCGGTCATTTGGGAGAGCGCTTCGACGGCTTCTTCCGCTTTCGATTCCTGAATGTAGCCGAGTACCGCGTTGACGATAAGGATAAGCACAATGACGATGGCGTCGAACGGCAGTATTTCGCCGCCTTCCGCGCCTGGCGCAGCGTTGGCTTTTTCGATGAACCATGCGATGAGCGAGATGCCGGTGGCAGCGAGCAGCAGGTAGACGAGGGGGTCTTTGAACTGCGCCAGGAACTTCTTCCATTTTGGCACGGGTGGTGCGGATGCGAGCTCGTTCGGCCCGTATTGCGCGAGTCGGCGTTCAGCTTCGGCTTGGCTCAGACCGGTGTTCGGATCGACGCCGAGCGATGCGGCCACGGCTTGCGCGTCGGCAAGCGACGGGTCGATTTGTGGCGGCTGCTGGTTTTGCTGATCCTGCCGAATCTGCGTGCGATCGCCCGTAGCGGAATCGCCGTCAAAATTGGCATGGGACTGGATGGACTGATCTTTCTTGCGATCATCCATGGTGATCTCCTTGGGAGCGCCGCGGAGTAGTCAGCTCTCCCCCGTCTTACGTATGCCTCGAATCGCGGAAATCGAAAATCCGCGGAATCGCAAGCATTTTGCAAAGGCGAGGCAACGCTGCGCGGTTGTGGGCACCGGGCGGACGCCATCGGCGCATCCTGTTATTATCGCACATCTTCGGCGTGTGAAAAATGGACATGTGGCGGAACGATGCATGGCACGCGACGGGTGCACGATACCATGAAGTGTGATATATTATCGGTAGTTAGTAAAATTCATTACTAAACGGTCGTGCAACATCGCACGGCGCAACCGCAACGATGCAGTGACACCGAGTAATACAGGGGGATGCAAGATGGCAGATACAGCCGAACTCGCAATCGTACATGCAACCACGGCAAGTGCAAGCTGGCTCACCGATCCGACGGTGTTCGCAGCGAACCGCAAGCCGGCACATTCCAGCCACCGATATGTCATCGGCGAGACGAGCGAGCCGAAGCAGAGCCTCGACGGCGAATGGAAGGTTCGTATCGAACAAGCGCGCAACGTGGACGTGGAAAGCGCTCCGTTCGCGGCCGTCGATTTCGAAGATGGCGATTTCGGCGCGATCGAGGTGCCGGGCCACTTGCAGATGGCCGGCTATCTCAAGAACAAGTACGTCAACATCCAATATCCGTGGGACGGTCACGAGGATCCGCAGGCGCCAAATATTCCGGAAAACAACCATGTGGCGATCTACCGCCGTCGATTCGCGCTCGACGCGCAGCTTGCGCGCACGCTGGAAAACGACGGCACGGTCAGCCTCACCTTCCACGGTGCCGCCACCGCGATCTACGTATGGCTTGACGGCACGTTCGTGGGTTACGGCGAGGACGGATTCACGCCGAGCGAATTCGATGTGACGGAAGCGCTGCGAAACGGCAATGGCAACGCCGCCGATTCCCCCGAAGCCGAGCATACGCTCACCGTCGCCTGCTACGAATATTCGAGCGCCTCTTGGCTGGAAGACCAGGATTTCTGGCGACTGCACGGCCTGTTCCGCACCGTCGAGCTCGCCGCCCAGCCGCATACGCACGTCGAAACCGTGCAGCTTGAAGCCGACTACACCGCAGCCGACACCGCCGGTACGGCCGACACCGCCGAACTCAACGCGGCACTCACCTTGCGCAACCCCGCCGACGCGATGACTATCGAAAGCACGCTGCGCGACGGCGACGGAAATGTCGTATGGGAATCAACGCAGGCCTGCAACGGCGAAATCGCCCTTAATTCCGGCAAAATGACGAACATCGCGCCGTGGAGCGCGGAATCGCCGACGCTGTACACGCTGACCGTACGCGTCGTCGGACATGACGGCGCCATCATCGAAACCGTGACGCAGAAGATCGGCTTCCGCACATTCCGCATCGAAAACGGCATTATGACGCTCAATGGCAAGCGCATCGTGTTCAAGGGCGCGGACCGCCACGAATTCGACGCGAAGCGCGGGCGTGCGATCACCCGCGAGGACATGCTTTCCGACGTGGTCTTCTGCAAGCGGCACAACATCAACGCCATCCGCACCTCCCACTACCCCAACCAGGAGTATTGGTACGACCTGTGCGACGAGTACGGTCTGTATCTGATCGACGAGACGAATATGGAGACGCACGGCACGTGGGTGGCAAACAATGTCGAGCGTCCTGAAGACGGCATCCCCGGCAGCCGCCCCGAATGGGAGGGCGCGTGCGTGGACCGCATCAACAGCATGATGCGCCGCGATTACAACCATCCGAGCGTGCTGATCTGGTCGCTTGGCAACGAGTCGAGCGCGGGCGAGGTGTTCCGTGCGATGTATCGCCACGCGCACACGATTGATCCGAATCGTCCGGTACATTACGAGGGTTCCGTGCACATGCGCGAATTCGAGGATGTGACGGACATCGAAAGCCGTATGTACGCGCATGCTGACGAAATCGAACGCTATCTGAACGACGGCAGCCCGGCACATACGGACGGTCCAAAGAAGCCGTACATTTCCTGCGAATACATGCACGCAATGGGCAATTCGTGCGGCAATATGGACGAATACACGGCGTTGGAACGCTACCCGATGTACCAGGGCGGTTTCATTTGGGATTTCATCGACCAGGCAATCGAGACCAAGCTGCCCGACGGCACGACACGCATGTGCTACGGCGGCGATTTCGGCGATCGTCCAAGCGATTACGAATTCTCCGGCGACGGCCTGCTGTTCGCCGACCGCACCCCCTCGCCGAAAGCGCAGGAAGTCAAGCAGCTGTATGCGAACGTGAAAATTGCGGTTTCGGTCGATGAAGCGCGTATTACGAACGACAATCTGTTCGTGTCTACGGGCGATTATCGCTTCGTGCTGCGGATTTTGGCCGACGGCAAGCCGGTATGGTCGACTACGCGCCGTTTCGACGTGGCCGCCGGCGAGAGCGCTTCATTCGAAGTCGATTGGCCGGTTGATGACTACCGCAGCAACGCCGAAGAGCTGGTTTTGGAGGTATCGCAGCAGCTTGGCAACGCTTGCGATTGGGCACCGGCCGGCTACGAGCTGGCGTTCGGCCAGTGCGTGGTGGCAGGTGCGAAGACCACTGCAGATGCCGTTGACGCGGCCGGAGCTCCGGCCGACGGCACCGTCACCCTTGGCCGCTGGAACGCCGGCGTGCGCGGACAGGGTCGTGAAGCACTGTTCTCCCGCACACAAGGGGGTATGGTTTCATATACGTTCGGCGAGCGCGAATTCGTGCTGCGCCGCCCGTCAATCACCACGTTCCGTCCGCTGACGGACAACGATCGCGGTGCTGGACACGCTTTCGAACGTGCCGCGTGGGCGGTCGCAGGAAAGTATGCGCGTTGCGTCGACTGCGCGATCGCAAATCGTGGAGAAAATGCCGTGGAAGCCACGTATACGTACGAATTGGCGATTCCGCAGCGCACGAAAGTGACGGTCCGTTACGTTGCCGACACGGCCGGCCTCGTTTCGCTCGACGTCGAGTATCCAGGCGAGAAGAACGGCGATCTGCCAACGATTCCGGCGTTCGGTATCGAATGGGCGCTGCCGGTGGAATATGCGAACCTGCGATTCTACGGCGCCGGTCCGGAAGAGACGTACGCCGACCGCAGGCACGCGAAGCTGGGTGTATGGAGCACGACGGCTGGCGATGATTGCGCGCCGTACCTGCTGCCGCAGGAAACCGGCAATCATGAGGATGTGCGTTGGGCGGAGATCACGGACGATTCCGGCCACGGTGTGCGCGTGAAGCGCGGTGCCGGCGCAAAGCCGTTCGCGATGAGCCTACTGCCGTATTCGAGCACGATGCTGGAAGAGGCGCTGCATCAGGATGAGCTGCCGAAGCCGCGTCACATGTTCCTGCGTCTGCTGGCCGCGCAAATGGGCGTCGGCGGCGACGATTCGTGGATGTCGCCGGTGCATGAGCAGTACCAGCTGCCCGCCGACCAGCCGCTCAGCCTCAACGTTCAGCTCAAGCTGTTCTAAGCTAAGCCAGCTTCAGCCTCAAGCATAACCGCCGATTCGCGGCATAATTCCGGCCGACTTGCCAATAGGCAGGCCGGCCGATTCTGTTGATGGCTGAAAACAGGCAGGGTGCCTAAAATGAAAGCACGTCTTTGAAGCAAACGACGCCTCAAAGCATGTTTTTCTGAAGGAGGGCATCATGAGCTATCCAAATATGAATCCCGGCAATCCCAACGACCCCAGTCAACCACCGCAGCCGGGATACGGCGCCTATGCACCGAGCCAGCAAGCGCAGCAATCGCAACAGCAGGACGGTCCACAAAGCGGCGGACCAGATGCCGAGCAGACCCCTCGCTATTCCGGCAATCCATATGGCAACCCCTACGGCAATCCGTATGGATATCCGTACGGTAATCCGTATGGTTACGACCCGAATAGCCATAGCAACGACAGTGGCGAGTGGGAGCCGGTAAGCCCGTTCAAGTTGGTGGAATCGTGGCTGCCGCAACGCGCGAAGAATGCCATTCGCGGTGTGTACGGCGTGCTCGGCGTGATGGCGATTGTGCTCGGCATTGCGCTACTCATCTGGCCGGGGGTGACGCTGAAGATCGCCGCGGTTGCGTTGGGCGCGTATTTCGTGATTTCCGGGGTGATCCGTATCGTCACCGCAATTGTGGAGCTCGGTCTGCCGGGAGGCTGGCGCGTGCTTGACATTCTGGTCGGCCTGTTGCTGACAGTCGGTGGCGTGGTCATGCTGAAGAATGCGACCCTGTCCGGCGCCATGCTGGCAGTGCTCGTCACTATGGTGGTGGGCCTCGGCTGGATGATGGAAGGCGTGATGGCGCTGGTTGAGTCGTGGCATATGCCAAGTTCCGCATGGGCTGTGATTTACGCGCTGATTTCGATTGTGGCCGGCTGCATCATGCTGTTCAGCCCGCTGGCCTCCACCGGTTGGCTGATTCTGTTTGGCGGATGCGCGTTGGTTGCACTTGGCATTGTGGCGATCGTCCGCGCGTTCACGTTCGGCAAGGTGGGCAAGAAGGGCTGATTTCCCGCAATCGCAACGCCGGCCACACCACCGGTCGCATTGCCTTTTTCTGTCGCACGATTCGGCGTTTCGATACAGACGCCGAATCGTGCAACTTTTTCTTTATGCCGCCCCGCATCGCCGGCAAAATACGATACGAAACCAAAGACGCAACGGAAGATTGACAGCAATCGTAACGCTGCGTTATGCTAGGTGAAACGTTTCGACGAAACGATTCGACGCACAGACGCGCACAGTACGGAACAACCACAGAAAGCGAGCTGAATGACAGGCATCAAAGACGTCGCCCGCGAAGCCGGAATATCCGCCAGCACCGTTTCCTACGTGCTGTCCGGCAAGCGTTCGATTTCCGCGAAAACCACCGAAAAAGTCATGGCTGCCGTAGACAAGCTCGGCTACACTCCGGACGCCAGCGCCCGCAAGATGCGCGGCATGCGCAACCAGCTCATCGCGCTGAGCTCCCCGATTCGCGGCGACATCAACAAAGCCCGCTACAACGCCTACTTTCTGCACACCGCATGGGCCGCAAGGAACGCTGGCTATGACGTGATGTTGCTGACCGGCCCGGACGCCACGAAAGACATTCGTCGCGTGACGCAAAGCAATCTCGTCGATGGCGTCGTCCTGCTTGACGTCGAACAGGACGACGAACGTGCGGCCGCGGCCATGACCTTCCCCAAGCCGTGCGTGGCGATTGGTTATCCGTCATCGCATGCCGGCTGCGCCTGCGTGGACATCGATTTCGCGCTGATGGGCCGCAAGGCCGTCGACTTCCTGTACGAGAAGGGACACCGCACCGTCGTGTTCCTGCGCAACAACGAATCCGACTACAACCGCCATTCCGGTTACGTCGTCATCTTCCGCGAAAGCCTGCTGGCGCACGCGAAGGAGCTCGGCATGACGGTCATCGAATCCGAGCATTACGAAGCGGACAGCTTCGACGCGCAGCACTTCGTCAGCACCGTCTTCGCGCACCCCGACCGCCCGACCGCCATCATCAACCAGGCGAACGCAAGCGTCCTCAGCCAGGTGCTGATGGCGTTGCACGACGCGGGCATGTCGATTCCGCAGGACGTTTCGGTCCTGTCGTGCGGCACGTATTTCGAGGGCGAGCCTACGCGCTTCCCCATCACCGAAATGCCGGTCATGCCGGAGGAACTGTGCGCCGAAGCCGTGAATCTGCTGACTTCCGCCATCGAGGAACGCGCCGATATCAACGGTTCCGTCAAGCTCATCGAACCCGCGCTGAAGCGCCGCGGATCCGTTGCGGAAGCGGGGTCCGGCGGCACACAATAAATTTTCTTGCGATTGCCGGCACCGCAGTCGGACACCAATCGCAAGGCCAAGCAATATCGGCAGCATAATTTCATACGGATAATCGAAACGTTTCAACATCGGCCGGCCCCGTTCGGCCGATTGCCAAGATTTTCAGATTTCCAAGTAAGGAGAACAAATATGAATACTATGGCGACTTCCGGTTTCGGCAACGGTGCCCTCGATTCGCTAGCAA
>OLNZ01002151.1_pt1 | contig 12291 bp, 10 predicted proteins | sample 1672981 | NCBI WGS metagenome assembly OLNZ01 (sample SAMEA3136743, study PRJEB25190) | human gut metagenome | biome: human gut; feature: human-associated habitat; material: faeces | place: Austria | collected 2013
ACATTCCATGTTAGTAGCCTAATTTATACTGTCCAACTTTTTGGGTTCAGTACAACTTTCACTTGCTTTTATAAATTATTTAAATCCTATCTACCATCTGTAGTCTTTTCCTCTTGCACCATTCCAACTATGTCATGAGTTGTACTGTCTTTAACGACCTTACCTTCTTCATTAAGAATATATCCTTCTGGAAGGTTTCCTGTTCTTTCATATAATATTTGTGCATTTTTTTGAATTGCATCTTCTATTGAACCCTGTTGTTTTGGAATTGAACCACCTTCTTGAAAATTAGCTAAAGAATCTCTAAAATTCTTTCTTCCTTCATCTTGCCTTTTCTCTATATGAACATTATTTGCAATTGCTGTAGCACATTGACTATTCCATGTCCTACTAAATCCTATTAAATCATCTACAGTCCTTCTATGGTTAGCTGCCCTATCTGCTTTTATTGCTAAATCTCCAGCAACTTTATCATAATTACGAATTTTGCCATCAACAAATTTATTTATTATGGATTCAATTCTATCTGTTTCCCCTTGTTGAACTGCAAGCATAATTTGCTCCGACAAACCAGAAAAATCCACATTTCCATTTAGATGATGTTGTTTTAAAACGCCTTTATATAATCCAGATAAAATACTTACCGCCTTATCTACTATAGCTTTATTATTCACTATTGGCACATTAATCACCTTCTTTAAAAACTAATTTTATTATACCATAATTTTACAAAAAAGTCTAATTTCATGAGTTTTCGCTTGCCATTCATTGTTTTACGTTGTCCTAAGTGTGACCAAAGTGTGACTTTTTTGCTTAAAAAGACATAAAAAAGCACTTACTAGAATTTAGCAAATGCAAAAATCAACCCGAAAAAAGTATTTACAAAGTAAAACTTTTTTCGGAAGAGGAGCAGCAGCGCTAAGGCTTTGGCTGTTTTTTGAATAAAAAAACAGCTAGCCTTTTAGCTAGCTGCGACGTGGTTGCGGGGGATAGACTCGAACCTACGACCTTCGGGTTATGAGTTTACATAACTCTCTTTTTGAACTTTTAAGAAAAGTTAAGTTTTCATTGGTATTAATATACTTTCAGAGATTTTCATTTTTTGAACATTTGTGTGATTTGGGGAAATTTTTTGAATTTATTTCCCCAAAATTTCCCCAAGAATTATTGGAAATATTTAGAAAATTATGGAGGTAAAAATATGGAATTTAAATTATCAAAAAAAGAAATGAATGATTTATTAAAACAATGGATTATATTTAGGGATGAGGAATTATCTACTTTAACAAAGGAGGATAAAAAGCATTCTTTAAGGTTTAATGAGTTTGAGGAAAGACTAGTTAAGAGCTTGCCTTATAAAAATAGAGAATATACCAGAATTGTACTTGCAAAAATATATGATGATTTTATAGATTTTTCTAGTTATTACAATGAAAAATATTACAGAGCTGGTTTTGGTGACTGTTTGAATTTAGTAATAATGAGTCTTGGAGGGCAAGGAAAATGAGTTTAAGAAGATATGGCATTATTCTCAAAAAATATTTGAAAGAAGTTAAACCTATAAAATACAGCAAACTTACTATTGATGGTACTTTAATGGATTATCTTTTAGAAGAAGAAAAGTATTTATATGAGTTTGCTGATATTGTTAGATTGTATTTAAAAGATACTTACCCAGAACCTAAAACACATGAATTTATTGTTATGGCTAAGTATAATCAGATGATTGATAGCATGGTGGAAGAGTTTGTAAGAAGTGAAATTACGAAGATTGTGTAGATAGTTAAAGGATGGAATAAAATCCATCCTCTTGTTTTAATATTATTTAGATTTATAAAATAATTTTCCTATATTATCTTGAAATAATGTTTTAATTTGTTCTTTATTTATCTTCTTATTTAAAAAATCTTCAAATATTTGTAGAAACACTCTTGTATCTATAATTAGAGTATTATTCGCTTTAGCTATTTTTTCTAATCTTTCTTTTATCTCAACTCTTTCGTTAATATTCTTATTTCTTTGATAAGCAACTATAAATAAACACTTAACATTCTCTGCTCTTTTTTCTTCTTCTAGTTTATCTTCATAAATAATTAAGTGATTGCATGCATCGGAAACATTATGTCCTGAAATTTCATTATTTAGCCCTTTTGTTTCAACAATAAACGTTATGTCCTCCAGCTTAATTAGCCCATCTTCTTCATAAGTATCTTTAAAATTTGACATATCATATTCAAAAATTTCTGACAGCATTATATTAATTTGCTTCGCTAATATATCTCCTGTTTCATATAGTATTGATTTGTATTTTGAATTTTCAGATATGTCTGACTCAAAAGATATTTTCTTTTCTTTTAATTTTTCTATTTCAAGATCTAATTTAGCAATCTCCTCTTTGCACTTTTTATCCGTATAAAAATTAATATCTTTTATCCATTCTGGTTCTTCAGTTATCTTAGTAAATTTATCTTTAAAAATTTCTCGTAATAAATTAATAATTTCTTCTTCTTTATTCAATTCTAGTGAAGTTAATAAAACCTTACCATTTTTTATAACCGTTGAATCATTATTGTTTTCAGCTTTTATTACTATATCTTTTTCATCTACATTTAAAAAACTAAAATCTGCCTGATATGTATTTTTGTTTATCTTAGTATAAGTTTTACCATAATTTATTTTTAAAATATTCATGCTAATTAAATTTCTATTTACTATATCTATAAAATTATCTTTAAAATCTTTAATTTTTTTCTTTTTATCATAGACATATCCACTGCTTTTATAAATATACGAGTACTGATAATATATGTTTTGAGGAAATACTATTAATATGTCACTTTTTTTACTTTTATTAATTGCATTGTTTATAGATTTAAAATCCAACACTTGATTAATACTATTAAGTTCGCTACCTTTATTATACCATAAACTAGAATCAGAGATATCTACTATTGTTATGTCATAATTATCAAAAGATTGAAATTCATCTATTCTAGAAATAATAAATCTGTCATTAGAAAATTCATTATATTTTGATTTGTTATTTGTAATTATTTGTATCATACACCTCTCCTTTTCATAAAAAAGCAAAATAATTCTGCAATTAATATATATATAATCACTCATTATCTTGCTTTTCTTTTGTTTATAAACTCTTATATTTTTTCTATTATCATTAAATCATTTTCTATTCTCTCTACATCAGAAATAATAATTTCAGTTAATGAACCTTCTTGTTTTTTTATCTGTTCTATAAATTTTCTATGTTTTAATAGTTCTTCATCTGTAATTCTTTCTACCATTATAATTAAAATAGGTTTTGCTATTCTTTTTGTGTTTTCTATATATGCACATTCTAAATTAAGCATTTGTATTTCCATATCTCTTATTTTACCCTTTATTGAATTTGCACTTGAAAAATATTTTATTTCAAAAATATAATCATATAATTCATCTCCTGTTTTTAATGCAATACAATCATATCGCTGTTTCTCTAATTTTACTTCTTCAACAACTTTGTAATTACTAAATTCCTTTCTTATTTTATCATACAAATAATTTTGAATCTCCATATATTTCTTTATTTGAGTTCTATTAATAATTCTTGCTTGACTATTATTTTTTATCTCCTTATTAGGAGCTTTATTTTCTTGAGTTATCTCTTTTATTTCTTCTTTAACTTTCTCTTCTTTTTCTTCTGGTGTTAAGTTTTTTAATTTTATTTCCAATATTTTATTTGATAATTCTCTAGATTTATCTTCATATTTTTGTACTTTGTTTTTCCATTGTTTTATCCCATATAGTACTATTAGCCCTCCCGTTAATACTATTATACTTGCTACAGAGAAACAAATTATTGGATATGCTAATATTACATATTTATAATTTTGTTCCATATGAATAATGTTTTGTGCAGTCTCTGTCAATTGACTAATTTCATTGTTACTAAGAATTACTATATCATTAAAATCAAATACCCAAACCATAAATATAAAAGGAAATACTATTATAGCTATTCCAATAGATACTATGAATTTATATAATGAATCATATTTTATTTTTTCCATTTTTCTCCTCTTATTATGCTAATTTCTCTACATTTTCATTTATTTGCTCTATTTCTTTTCTTATCTGTATAAATGTATCAATATTATCTTCAAATAAATCTCCTACTTCACCCAATGCCCTAAATGGGTCTTCTGTTAATGCAATCATTTCAATTGTTCCATTCTTTATAACATAGTCTATAAGTAATTTTACAAATTGAATTTGTTTCATATTTAATCTGTTATCATTAATATATTTTGAAAATATTTCACTTGCAGTATTTGGATCTAATCCTACTATATTCCTAACTACTTCTACAACATTTTTATCTCCATAAGCATTTACAAAATCTTTATTTGTACCTAGTTCTTCAAATAAAATTCTTTCTAAATCGCTTTTTTCATTTTTAGTTAATCTTTGATTATGTCTAATTTTCCAAATTATAATATTTTGGATATTTTCATTAAAATATTTTTCTAATTTCTTTTTATAATTACTAAAATCATTGCCACTACTAATATGAATATAGTCTTCACTAACTTCCATTAACATATCTTCAAAATCAGAATATTTTGGTTGTCTTAAATATGGATCTATATACTGAATTAAGTCTCTCAACTCTTTTCTTATTTCTTCTATGTCAAAAAATCCAGCTCTTGATAAATAATCTGTTTCTGCTACCTTTAAAATTAATTCTTGTTTTTCAACTATTTTAGGTACAGTTCCTAATTTTTCTAATTCTGATACTAATGCTATAATGTTATCTTCTATTCTTTCAGTTTTTAAATTGTTTATTCTTTTTAGTTGTAAATTATATAACAAATTATCAAATCTCTTAGCATCTTCGTTATCTTCTGATGCAACAAGTATTGGTGTTATATTTTCTTTTATATTTGTAGTATCTAAAATAGATAAATAATTCCAACTATCAACCTTACTAAATTGTTCTATATAATATAATTTAGATTTAACAATAAAACTATCTCTATTTAATTTGTTGATTTCATCTATAAATTCATTTATTAGTTGTTTTCTGTATTCAACAAATTCTTCTTGTGCTTGATATTTCATATGTTGTAATTCAACTATTAAATCCAATTTATAATTAAATATCTTTTCTGTCAGACTAATTTGTGAGCTGGTTTCAATTCCTTTTTCATTAACAGAAAAGAATTGAAAGTTTTTACAATAATCAAATATATAAAATTCTTTCTTGTCTTCTCCCACTCCAAATAAATCTTCGCAAAGTCTAGTTCCTCTACCTATCATCTGCCAGAACTTTATCTTTGATTTAACTGGTTTAAAAAATACTAAATTCAATATTTCAGGTACATCAACACCAGTATCTAGCATATCTACAGATACTGCAATTTGTGGATATTCACTTTTATTTGAAAACTTATCTATTAAATCATCATTATATTTTACTTGATTATCAATCAGACCAATAAAATCTCCGTTAGATGGATATAATTCATTAAATGTATCAACAATTTTTACTGCATGTCTATGATTTTTGGCAAATATAATTGTTTTTCCTAATTTATCTCCACCTTCTACTTTTATACCTTTTTCCATTAATAGCTCTAATAGTTTCTTTATTGTATCTCTATTAAACAACCAACTATTAATTGCTGATGCGTTTATTTCATCTGGTGCTTCCTCTTCTTCGAATAAATTTTCAAACTCTTCTTTTTCTTCTTCAGTTAATTCATCATATTTTATTCCTCTATCCATAAAATCTGTGCTTGTTGTAATAGTATGATAATCAACTAAATAACCATCTTTTACTGCTTCTTCATATTCATAAGCATAGGTTGGTACATTATTTTCTATTTCAAAAAATCTATATGTGTTTCTATCTACGTCACTTCTTGGAGTTGCAGTAAGCCCTACAACTAATCCATCAAAATATTCAAATATTGCTAAATATTTGTTGTATATGCTTCTATGTGCTTCATCTACTATAATTAAATCAAAATGCCCTGGTGTAAATAATTTATTTCCATTTTTAGATTTCATATCATCTATAGCATTTATCATTGTTTGATATGTAGAAAATACAATTCTTGAGTCTTCAGGATTATCTTTAGAGTTCAATAAATTACAACACGACATATTAGGCAATAACTTTGTAAAATTATTTTTTGCTTGTTTTACTAATACAGTTCTATCTGCTAAAAATAATATATTTTTTGCCCAATTTTGTTCTGTTAATGTTTTAACTATAGAAATTGCTGTTCTTGTTTTACCTGTACCTGTAGCCATAACAAGAAGAGCTTTTCTATGTCCTTCTTCAAAAGTTTCACATACACTCTTAATTGCTTCTAATTGATATTCCCTTCCTGCTATATTTGTGTCTATGTGTACATGTGATAAACTTTGTTTGCTTTTTCTTCTATCTATTAATAATTGTAATTCATTTTGAGTATAGAAACCACTTACTTTTCTTGGTGCATACTCTTTATCATCCCACATATATATTTCATAACCATTTGTATAATATATAACCGGTCTTTGATAAAATTCTGCTTCTATACAATCTGCATAAAGTTTTGCTTGATGTTGTCCAACTCTTGGTTCAACACTTGTTTTCTTAGCTTCTACAACAGCTAAAGGAAGTCCATTTTCACCAAACAAAACATAATCTGCAAAACCTTTTCCTTCTGCATTTGGCATACCTTCAACTGGTAATTCTTCTGTTACATTAGAGGTGAAATCCCATCCAGCAAGTTTTAATTCTAAATCTATATATCTTTTTCTTGTTTCAGCCTCTGAAATGTTTTCAACATTAAAATTATAATTATTTTTCTTGTTTTCTCTTTTTGCTGTTATTTGTTTTCTTAACTCTATATTTTCTTTTATTGCTTCTTCTAACTTTCTATCTCTTTTACTTAACTCTTCATATAAATTTTCTTTTTCTTTTACAGCCAATATATTAGAAGCTTCTTCAGGTAAAATACTTTCATCAAATTTTAATTCTTTATAGTCTTGTCCATAACAATATGCTATCCATTGCATGAAATTAAACAAATATCTTAAAGACATAACCGCTTCTTGTCTAGTTATCTTTTTGTTATTATGTACTGCGAAATTTCCAAGCTTTATAATATATTTAATTTGTGGAAATAGTTTTGCATCTAATATATTTCTAAATGAAATTTCATGTATTAAAGCAGATATATTATCTTGATACGGCATTTTTAATTCCATATCATTTGCATATAACCATTTAACAGCAATTTCCAATGCTCGTCTACTTAATATACTGCATGTTACTGTGTTTAATCCTATTCCTTTTTCCGCTTCTATTGAAGCATCAGCAAAACTATTAAATATTTGTGTTTGCTTTAAAAAATCAAAATTTGACATATTTTACTCCTTACTTTCATTATTAATATCCTTTCCGTCTGTTAATAAAAGTTTTTTATTTTCTTCTAAATATTTTATTTTCAAATCAGCTTTCAATTCATGTACCTCATCATTAACTTTAATTTTTGCACTTTTGCTTGCTATATTCAATAAACTTTGAGTTGAACATAAAAAAGCTTTTTGTATATTTTCTTTTGAGCTATCAACTTCATATCCCATTTCTTTTAATGTTTTGGCCATTTCTAATGAATCATTTATAGCATTATTAATTCCTTGTTGCCTAGATAATTTTCCTTCAATTGTAAATTTATTGAAAACTAAGTCTATAGTTTTATTCAAAAATTTTGCTACAGCAGCTAAAATATTTTCATTTCCAAATAATATACTCCATATAGAGCCAGATTCAATTTTAACAATTTTCAATTTCTCATATTGTATTCCTCCAATGTTTGGATACATTATATTTCCTAATTCATAATAAACTTCATTTATTGATTCTAGTACTGAATTAAATTCCTCTAAGTTAAATTCCACATCCAATAGTTGGATTTCCATAGTTTTTTCTTTTTCTATATTATTCTTTTTATCCGTATATAAGGATAAAAAATTTTTATATGTCTCTTGGCACGTTAAAAATATTTTTTCATATTTAGTAATTTCTTCTCCTAATCTTATTGCATGTTCCTTACTTTTTAAATTTTGTATCCATTCCTGATATACTTCTAGCATATAATCTGTATGTCCAAAAAATTCTTCTATATAATCTGGCATAATATTATAATTAGATTTATATGTTTCTATTTCTTTCTTTATTTCACCATATTTAATAGTAACTGTTATTGCATTAAATTTTTTTTGTAATTCTTCCATAGTTTCATCAAAAATTTTTACAATTCCACCGTTTGGTATAATATAATGAGTTTCATTCCCTGAAGAAGATGTTCTAGATGTTAATATCTTATTCAAAATATGTTCACATTTATCATTATACTTTTCTCTCCAATCAAACAATATATTAAAAACTCTATTCATTTCTTCTAATTTATCATTCACAAAAGAATAATAATTATATATTTCATATGATAGCATTTTTTATTTCCCCTTATCCAAAATATTTATTCATTAAACTTTCTTTTAATTTTTTCATTTCTTCTAAACTCTTCTGTATTTCAACTTTCTGTTTATCGATTTGTTTGACTATTTCTGCAAATTGATTTATATCATCCTTATCAGGAAGCGGAAGTTTTATTTTATTTAACATATTTCCTGTAATTTGATTTATCGTAGTTGTTGCTCCAGACTTTATTTGGTTTCTAAAAGCATCTGTCTGAAAATACGAAAATAAATACGAATAATATTCACTTCTTATTATCATCATAAATGCTCCAAAAGTCATTTTTTCTTTAATATCTTTTATGACTGCTACTTTCCCTACTAATCTAGCACTTCCATTTCTTGAACACATTAGTATATCATTATCTTCTACATATTGTTTTTCTTTGATATTACAATTCACTCTAACAATATCTTGATAATCCAGTTGAAAATTTTGAATATTGCTTGACCTTAATACTATAGTCCCTTTCTTATTTACATCTGTTGGCTTATATGTTAGTCCATTCCAATAGTCAGCTATATCTGAAAGTTTTACAATTTTGTAGTTTTTAGGGTTTTCTATTGGCTCTCCAAACATCTCGACAAACTGAGATTTGATTACATTGTCTAAACCTTCAATTTGTTTTTTTCTTATATCAATTATTTCCTGAACTTTATCAAGTATATTACAAATATATAATTGTTCGTTTTTTTCTGGTATTATAATTTCTAATTCGTTCAATGCTTTTTGTGTTAATTTTCTAACTATTGCCCCTGTAATTTTTGAATTCAAATCATTATAATTTAACCAATATTTCAGATATCTTATATCAACTTTGTCTTTTACTTTTATGACATGAGCATGATTATTTACCCAACACTTTTCTTTCATTATATAACTACAATCTTCGTTTTTTCCCCATTTACCGCCATCCTCTGCTATACACAGAATTTCCTCATCAAAAATATATTCATCAACATAATCCATGATAGCATTAGCTCCACAATATGGATATAATTTTTGTTTAGAAATTTTTTCTCTATCAATACTATTTAAAGGCTTCCTTCTATTATCCAGATTTATAGTTATATCTCTAAATCTAACTTTATTCATTAAATTACTTCCTCCAACTCTTTTAATTTTTGTTGAAGTTCTTCTTCCATATCCATAATTCTTTTTAATATTACTTTTGGGTCTTCATATTCTTTTTTCTCTACAACTATTTCTTTATATTTGTTAATAGACAAATCATAATCGTTTTCTACTATTTCTTCTTTTGATACAAAGAAAGATTTTTCAGTTCTTTCTCTTTTTTGCTCTTCTTCTAAATTTCTGTTATTAAATCTATTTATTATATCTGGTATATCATTTTCCTTTACTGGTTGTCTTTGATCATCTAAACTAAATCCATCTGCAGTCATATCATAAAACCATACTTTGTCTGTTCCACCAGAATTTGTTTTTGTAAATATCATAATAGCTGTAGAAACTCCTGCATATGGTTTAAACACTCCACTTGGCATTGATATAATTGCTTCTAATTTATGTTTTTCTATTATTTCTTTTCTTATCGCTTTATGAGCATTAGAACTTCCAAATAATACTCCATCTGGAACTATTGATGCAGCTCGTCCACCTATTCTTAAAATTCTTAAAAATAATGCTAAAAATAGTAATTCTGTTTTCTTTGTTTTAGTAACAGCTAATAAATCTTTAGATGTTCTTTCAGCATCTATAGAACCTTTAAATGGTGGATTAGCTAATACTAGTGTATATTTAGAATTATCCTCGTTATCTTCTGATAGTGAATCTTTATACATTATATTTGGATTTTCTATACCATGTTGCATTAAATTCATTGCTCCAATTCTAAGCATAGTTCTATCCATATCAAATCCATAGAACATTGTATTATTAAAATGTTCTTTTAAATTTGCAGTTAAAAATAAATCACTTTTATTTTCTCTTAAATATTCTCCAGCCTCAACTAAGAAACCTGCACTACCAGCAGCAGGGTCTACTATTATATCTTCTGGTGTAGGCTTCATTAAATCAACCATCATTTTTATAATGTGTCTTGGTGTTCTAAATTGACCATTTGTTCCTGCTGTTGATAATTTAGATAATAAATATTCGTATACATCACCTTTAGTATCTCTATCTTTCATTTTTAGTTTATCTACAGCAGTAACGACTCTTTGTAACATTATAGGCGTTGGTATTATAAATATTGCATCATCCATATATTTTGCATACCCAGAATTTTTGTCTGTACTTAAATCTTTTATAAATGGGAATACTTTTTCTTGCACTATTTTATACATTTTTTCTGCTGGATAGTTTTTAAATATACTCCATCTACAATCTTGATGTTTTTCATCAAAAATTCTCTTAGTTTTTATTTTTAGTAAGTTGTCGCTTCTTTCCCTTGCTATATCTATATCATCTAATCCTTTAATAAATAAAAGATAAGTTATTTGCTCTATTACAGTTAACGGGTTAGTTACTCCACCTTCCCAAAAATTTGTCCATATTCTATCTATTATACTTTTTGTTTCTTGTTCCATAACTTCCTCCGCTTACAATTATTCATTACTACTATATCACAAAACCTTGTTTTTAACAATAAATCTGGCAATTTTTGTAATTTTTTGTCTGTTTTAATTTTCTTCATTTTCTGACAAATTCTATATCTATTTTATACTTAACTCTCGTAGAGCAAGAATAGCTGTCGGACTGACATCCTTCAACAGCTTGAAAGCAGAGCTTTCAACACGGATGACAAATAGTAAAAATAGCTGACAAATGTCAGACAAAACATATTTTCTTTAATTATCATGTTCACAATTTTTGTGAATTCTAATGCCCACAATACTTTCACCAATTCTCATCTTTTATTCTTTGTTCTATATCATAAACTAGTTTAAGTATTACATATTCAGCATCTCTAATTGAATTTTTACATTTTTCTAATGCCAAAGACACTTCAGAAGTTCCTATTCTTTTTAATAAATCAATTTTGTTTTCTTCTTTTAATTTCTTAGCTAAAACTCTTATTGCCATTTTTAAAATTCTTTCTTCTGTTTCTTTAAATAAGTGAAACCTAATATTATTAAATATCTTATTTACTTGTAAATCAATAATTCCTATTCTATATCTTTCAAACACTTTTTTTGCATCTTCTAAATCTTTATCTGTAATTTTTTCTACTAGTTCTTCTTTTATCTCTTGTACAATTATTGGATCTTTTTTTACTTCAATTGGTTTTACTTCTTCTTTCTTTTCTTCCACTTTTGGCGTTTCATAAGTTTTGTGAATCACTTGTGGTTTAAGTGTTTCACAATATTTTATATACACTATATTAGGCTTTCCTACATCATCCCAAACATCTTTTATTAGTCCTACTGAATTTAATTCTTTATGAATTTTAGTAACTGTATTTATAGATACATTTAAAGTATTCATTAAATACTTTCTTGGATTTTCTATATATACTTTTCCCCCTTTATCTTTCTTTACATTTTTATTTTGCCCAATTAAATCTCTATAAACACAATATGCTACTTTTGAATTTAATCCTATATTTTTATATTTATCATCTTCAAATAAAAATTTATATAACTTAAAAAATCTATTCATATCTTATATTTTAAAGGGATAACAATTTTAATTTATTGTTATCCCTTTTATGGCTTTTTGCTATTTCTAACTCTCCCACACATTTTATTTATTTTTGAAATAGCTTTGTAAACCATTTTAATTCCTCCTAACTTAAG
>OLNZ01002154.1_pt1 | contig 12277 bp, 10 predicted proteins | sample 1672981 | NCBI WGS metagenome assembly OLNZ01 (sample SAMEA3136743, study PRJEB25190) | human gut metagenome | biome: human gut; feature: human-associated habitat; material: faeces | place: Austria | collected 2013
CATTTTAACCCGACTTAGAAGAGACCAATATGTTTCATTGGAGAGCATTGAAAAGCTATGTTTTGCCCTCGATTGCGGCGTTGACGATATTCTGGAATTTATACCTGATGAAAAGGAGAACGGAAACAATGATTGATACAAAGAAAGAGCAGGAGCGTGACGAGCTGCACCGTGCGATATGGGCAATCGCTGATGAACTTCGTGGTGCCGTTGACGGCTGGGATTTTAAGAACTATGTTCTTGGCACGATGTTTTATCGATACATTTCCGAAAACCTGACAAGCTATGTCAATTCCGGTGAACAGGAAGCCGGAAACAACGCTTTTGACTATGCAAAAATGCCGGATGCCGAAGCTGAGGAAGCTCGTGACGGCTTGGTAGAAGAAAAGGGCTTCTTTATTCTTCCGTCCGAGCTGTTTTGCAATGTCAATCTCAGAGCCGACAACGATGAAAACCTGAATGAAACCTTGGAGCGTGTATTCAACCACATTGAAAGCTCTGCAAAAGGCTCATCTTCCGAAAGCAGCTTTGCCGGATTGTTCGATGATTTTGATGTAAACAGCAACAAGCTCGGTTCTACCGTTGCAAAGAGAAATGAACGCCTTGCAAAACTTCTGCATGGTGTAGCTGATATGAACCTTGGTGATGTGAAGGATCACGATATTGATGCCTTTGGCGATGCCTATGAGTATCTGATGACCATGTACGCATCCGGGGCAGGCAAGTCCGGCGGCGAGTTCTTTACACCCGCCGATGTTTCCGAGCTGCTGACCCGTCTGGGCACAGTGGGCAAGACTGAAATCAATAAGGTGTACGATCCCGCCTGCGGCTCGGGATCTCTGCTTCTGAAAGCCGAAAAGGTTTTGGGCAGAGATGCCGTCAGAAACGGCTTTTATGGGCAGGAAATCAATATCACGACTTATAACCTTTGCCGTATCAATATGTTCCTGCATGATGTTGGCTTTGATAAGTTTGACATTGCCTGTGAGGACACGCTGACCGCACCGCAGCACTGGGACGATGAACCGTTCGAGCTGATCGTTTCCAACCCTCCCTATTCCATCAAGTGGGCTGGTGATGACAACCCTCTGCTGATTAACGATCCTCGTTTTTCTCCGGCTGGTGTTCTCGCACCGAAGTCTAAAGCCGACCTTGCCTTTATCATGCACTCCCTTTCGTGGCTGGCAACAGGCGGCACAGCAGCGATCGTCTGCTTCCCCGGCATTATGTACCGTGGCGGCGCAGAACAGAAAATCAGAAAATACCTGATTGACAACAACTTTATTGATTGCATTATCCAGCTGCCAAGCAATCTGTTCTTTGGAACTTCTATTGCGACCTGCATTATGGTGCTGAAAAAAGGCAAAGCCGACAACAAAACCCTGTTTATTGATGCTTCCGCTGAGTGTATCAAGGTAACGAACAACAACAAGCTGACACCGGCGAACATCGAAAGAATCGTGGATACCTTTGCCAATCGAGCCGAGGAAGCACACTTCTCTCATCTGGCAAACTACGAGGAAATTGCGGACAATGACTATAATCTCTCCGTTTCCACCTATGTGGAAGCCGAGGACACCAGAGAGAAAATCGACATTGTGGAGCTCAATGCCGAGATCGAGAAAATCGTTGCCCGTGAACAGGTTCTACGTGATGAGATAGCGAAGATTATCGCAGAAATCGAGGTGGGATAATGAAGAAGGATAAGCGTAAAATCAGCATCGTTCGTTCCTCCGCTGCGGAATATCTGACATTCATCACCGCCACCGGGGAAAGCGATGTAAATGCAGTATATTGCGATGAAAATGTATGGCTGACCCAAAAAATGATGGGGCTTCTGTATAATGTGGAAACGCATACCATCAATTATCACTTGAAAAAGATTTTTGCCGACGGAGAGATTGACGAAAGCTCAGTTATTCGAAAATTTCGAATAACTGCCGCAGACGGCAAGACTTACAACACCAACCACTATAACCTGAGCGCCATCATTGCGGTGGGCAACAAGGTGGATTCTCCCCGTGCGGTGCAGTTCAGAAAGTGGGCAAACCGTATCATTGAAGAATTTACCGTGAAGGGCTTTGCTATGGATGACGAGCGTCTGAAAAACGGCGGCACCGTTCTGACAAAGGATTATTTTGAGGAACAGTTGGAACGCATCCGTGAGATTCGTCTTTCGGAACGGCGGTTTTACCAGAAGATCACCGACATCTATGCCACCAGTATTGACTACGATGCCAAGGCAGAAACGACAAGACTGTTTTTCGCACGGGTGCAGAATCAGCTCCATTGGGCAATTCACGGCGAAACGGCGGCGGAGACCATTTATCGCCGTGCCGACAGCAGCAAAGAGCACATGGGGCTGACCACTTGGAAGGATGCCCCCAACGGCAAAATTCAGAAATTCGATGTAGTGATTGCCAAGAATTATCTGACACAGGAAGAGCTTTCTGCGATGGCGAGAATCGTCAACGCCTATCTTGATTTGGCAGAGCTAAGAGCTGAGGAACAAGTTCCTATGACGATGGAGGACTGGGCAGAACAGTTCGAGGGTGTTCTTCGGCTGAGCCGAAAGGAAATCCTGACCAATGCGGGCAGCATTTCTGCCAAAATTGCAGAACAGCACGCCCTGAGCGAGTTTGAAAAATATCGCATCGTGCAGGATCGGTTGTATCAAAGCGACTTCGACAGGATACTGCTGGAGAAAGATTCATACACAAACGAACTGCCGGAAGCGGAGAATGGCGGTGAATAAACTTTATGAGATTATCAGATGTTTTGTCGAAACCGCCCGATAAGGAATACGTTCAAGTTGATGCATTCTTGCAAAACAAAGTTGGAAAAGCAGGTCAAAAGGTTGACATTTCCACTGGAAGTGTTGCATTGAACTACTTTTGCGTTTCATGCGAGGATATAAGGACTTTTTGGTCAAGTCCCAAGCTGACATGTATTTTTGTGAGCAAAAATCTAATCAGTGTTGATTGCGTTTTGACTTGCGGGTGCGGTTCTTCCATACCGGTATGGTTTTTGATAGAGAGCAAAAATGATATAACAGGGCAAGCCCCTGCTATACGCATATTGAAGAAAAGCGTGAAGTTATCCGATATGGTTCGCATTAATGACAATCGCTACGGGGAGTTTACTCCGTTATTAGACAACGCCATGCAGGCATATACCGACGGATTAGGAGCAGGTGCAGTCGTATACCTGAGAAAAATCTTTGAAAAATTAACAGTGAAAACAGCGGAAGCAGTCAATATTGAATATGCCCAATATGACGGCGGGAACCCAAAGAACTTCTCTGAGCTACTAAAAAAGGTGGATGAAAAATGCTCGATAATCCCCAAAGAATTCTCTGCAAACGGGTATAAACTGTTTCGAGAATTGAGCTGCGTCGTTCATGGGGAGTATGATGAAGAAGCAGGATTGAAGAATTTCGAAGCCCTGCACAGGCTTGTAATAGGAATCCTTGAAAATGTAATCAATCATAAAGAGTTATTGTATGCTATCACTGTGCTCGGTTGGAATGAAGAAAGAGGTGAAGATAAATGAGCCGATTGGATGAACTGATTCAGGAACTTTGCCCGAATGGGGTGGAGTACAAAGCTCTCGGTGATATAGCAACGGATGTTTTTCGTGGCTCTGGAATAAAGCGCGATCAGGTAACCGAAGATGGCATACCTTGTGTTCGCTATGGCGAAATCTATACGACTTACGGCATTTGGTTTGATTCATGTGTTTCACATACTCAACTTGAATATGTGTCGTCTCCCAAATATTTCAGTCATGGAGATATTCTTTTCGCCATTACAGGCGAAAGCGTTGAGGATATTGCAAAATCATGTGCTTATGTTGGCAATGAAAAATGCCTGGCGGGTGGGGATATTGTCATCCTGAAACACAATGAAAATCCGAAGTATCTGAGCTATGCTCTTGCGACCGAGGATGCAAGGCGGCAAAAGAGTGCTGGAAAGGTTAAAAGCAAGGTTGTTCATTCGAGTGTCCCTGCAATAAAAGCAATTAAAATCCCCGTTCCTCCTCTGCCTGTGCAGAGTGAAATTGTCAAGATTCTTGACAATTTCACGGAGCTTACAGCGGAGCTTACAGCGGAGCTTACAGCGAGGAAGAAGCAGTACGAATTTTATCGGGATAAGCTTCTGACCTTTGGCGATGTCCGAGGGGGGGCAAGTTATGTTATATGGCGGACTTTGGGTGAGGTTTGCCAGCTTCAATCTGGTAAAGCAATTTCTGCATACCTGATTTCTGACACTCAAACAGCAGAAAATCCTATTCCGTGCTATGGGGCAAACGGTCTAAGGGGTTACGTGAACACATTCAATGAATCAGGCGATAAACCGATTATTGGGCGGCAAGGCGCCCTGTGCGGAAATGTTTGTTTTGCAACTGGTTCATATTACGCCACAGAGCACGCAGTTGTTGTCACTGATAAGGGATTTTTTAATGGCAGATTTTTATATCATCTGCTTGTAAATGCCGATTTGAATCAGTATAAAACCGCAGGAGCTCAACCAGGGCTATCTGTTGCAAAGCTGAATGAAGTAAAAGTTCCTGTTCCGGCAAGGACTGTACAGGACAGAATTGCAAATGTCCTCGATAACTTTGATGCCATCTGTTCCGACTTGAACATCGGTCTGCCTGCGGAGATTGAAGCCCGCAAGAAACAATATGAGTTTTACCGTGATGCCCTCTTGACTTATGCGGCAACCGGCAAGACAATCTTGACAGACAGACAGACAGACAGACAGACGAGTATAATGCGCTGATTCGGCTGTGTCAATCTGTTTTTGGTAGCGTACTACTGTCTGTTGGCGATGTTTGCAACATTTCGAGAGGTAAAGTAATCTCGAAGTCCGATATAAAGGAACAGGTAGGCGATTATCCGGTATATTCGTCGCAGACTGAAAACAATGGTGAACTTGGTAAAATTAACTCCTATATGTTCGATGGAGAATTTGTAACCTGGACAACAGATGGAGCAAATGCGGGAACAGTGTTTTACCGAAGCGGTAAATTCAATATCACCAATGTATGTGGCTTGCTCTCAATATCTGACGAAACGGTTTTGCTGAGCAAATACCTTTTCTACTTCCTGCAAAAGAATGCAAAAGCGTATGTTAATTCAGGAATGGGAAATCCAAAGCTGATGAGCAATGTGATGGCATCAATTAAACTTGATATTCCTACTTTGCAAGAGCAAATACGCATTGTCTCCATCCTTGACCGCTTTGATGCTCTTTGCAACGACCTGACTTTCGGCTTACCGGCAGAGATCGAAGCGAGGACAAAGCAATACGAATATTACAGAGATAAACTGCTGACCTTCAAGGAGCAGTAAACGAAGGAGGTCGCCGCATGAGCACCTATAACATTATAGCAGCCAGCAACGAGAGCACCGTAGTGGCTGAATATACGCCGGAAAGCGCACGCTCTGACAGCTTTCAGAGCGAAGTCGCTCTTGAAAAGGAGTTCATCCGGCTGCTGACCACGCAAGGGTACGAGTATCTTACCATCCACGACGAAAACAGTCTGATTGCCAACCTCAGACGGCAGTTGGAGCTTCTGAACGATTACCCCTTTACCGACAGTGAATGGAAGCGTTTCTTCACGGAAGTGCTTGCCAATGCCAACGAAGGCATCGTTGAGAAAAGCCGTACTATCCAGACGGATCATGTAAAGGTACTCCGCAGGGATGACGGAACTTCCAAGAACATTCAGCTCATAGACAAAAAGAACGTTCACAACAACCGCTTGCAGGTCATCAATCAGTACGAGGAAAACGAGGGCAACCATGACACACGCTACGATGTGACCATTTTGGTCAACGGTCTGCCCCTTGTCCATGTGGAGCTGAAACGCCGTGGCGTTGCAATCCGTGAAGCCTTTAACCAGATCAAGCGCTACCAGAGAGACAGCTTCTGGGCGGCAAGCGGCTTGTATGAGTATGTGCAGATTTTCATTATCTCCAACGGAACCCATACCAAGTATTACTCCAACACCACCCGAAACAGCCACATCAAGGAAATGGGCGAATCTGCAAAACAGAAATCGAAGAAAACCAGCAACAGCTTTGAGTTTACTTCCTTCTGGGCAGACGGCAACAATAAGGTGATTGCCGACCTGATTGATTTTACGAAAACCTTCCTTGCCAAGCACACCATTCTGAATGTGCTGACCAAGTATTGTGTTTTCACAACGGAAGAAATTCTGATGGTTATGCGTCCCTATCAGATTGCAGCCACCGAGCGCATCTTGAACCGCATCGAAATCTCCACCAACTACAAAAAGATCGGAACGATTGACGCAGGCGGCTATATTTGGCATACCACAGGAAGCGGAAAAACGCTGACTTCTTTCAAGACCGCACAGCTTGCATCCGCACTTCCCTATGTGGACAAGGTTCTGTTCGTGGTCGATAGAAAAGACCTGGACTATCAGACCATGAAGGAATATGACCGCTTTGAAAAAGGCTCTGCCAACAGCAACGCTTCCACAAGGATATTGCAGCGGCAGCTTGAGGACAGAGATGAAAAAGGCGGCTATCATCCGTATAGAATCATCATCACGACCATTCAGAAGCTGGACATCTTTATCTCGAAAAACAAGGGACACGAAGTGTTCGGCAAGCATTGCGTTATCATCTTTGATGAGTGCCACCGCAGCCAATTCGGAGATATGCACGCCAAGATTGTTAAGGCGTTCAAGAATTATCATCTGTTTGGCTTTACCGGCACACCGATTTTCGCCGCCAATGCAGGAAAAGGCAAGCACATGGAGCTGCTGACCACGCCGCAGACCTTTGGCGATCAGCTCCACACCTACACCATCGTGGACGCCATCAATGACGGCAATGTGCTTCCGTTCCGTATCGACTATGTGAATACGGTCAAGGAAAAAGAAAACATCAAGGACAAGAATGTTTCAGCAATCGACATTGAACGGGCGATGGGTGCGCCGGAGCGTATTCGGGAGATTGTCAAATACACGCTGGAGCATTTTGACCAGAAAACCAAACGCAACAGTTTCTACTCCCTGAAGGGCAAGCGCATGGCAGGCTTCAACGCCATCTTTGCTGTCAGCTCCATCCCCATGGCGATGAAGTATTATACGGAGTTCAAGAAGCAGCTTGCCGAAAGTCATCGACAGTTTACGATTGCAACCATTTTCAGTTACTCCGCAAATGAGGATGACTCCGAAGATGTTCTGCAAGAGGAAGGCTTCGACACCGATGCGCTTGATAAGACCTCCCGCGATTTTCTTGAAAGCGCAATTTTCGACTACAACGCAGCGTTCAACACCAACTTCGACACGTCCTCCGATAAGTTCCAGAACTACTACAAGGATTTGTCTATGCGAGTGAAGAACCGTGAAGTGGATCTTCTGATTGTTGTGAATATGTTCCTCACAGGCTTCGATGCTACAACGCTCAACACCTTGTGGGTGGACAAAAATTTGAAAATGCACGGACTGATACAAGCCTATTCCAGAACCAACCGTATTCTGAACTCCGTCAAGACCTACGGAAACATTGTCTGCTTCCGTGACTTGCAGAAAGCCACAGACGATGCAATCGCCCTCTTTGGCGATAAGAATGCAAGCGGAATTGTGCTTCTAAAGAGCTTCAATGATTACTGGAACGGCTACGAAGATAATGACGGCAAGTATCATCCCGGCTATGTAGATTTGCTTGAAAAACTGGAAGTAGAATATCCTATCGACATTCAAATTATCGGAGAACAGGCAGAGAAAGATTTTATCAGATTGTTCGGTACTATCCTCAGTATGAGAAATATTCTCTCGTCCTTTGACCAGTTTGAGGAAATGGATAGTATCGCCGCAAGGGATTTACAGAATTATCAGAGCATCTATCTTGACCTCTACGACAAGTACCGCAGAAAGGAAGATGCCGAAAAAGAGGATATAACGGACGATATTGAATTTGAAATCGAGCTGATTAAGCAGGTGGAAATCAATATCGACTACATATTGATGTTGGTTGAAAAATATCACGACGGCAACTGTGAAGATAAAGAAATCCTTACCTCCATCCGCAAGGCGGTAGATGCAAGTATGCAGCTTCGCAGCAAGAAAGAGCTCATCGAAGCATTTATCAGCCATGTCAATGTGGATACGCAGGTTACTACGGACTGGCGGCGCTTTGTTCTGGAACAGGAAGAGAGTGATTTGACCGAGATCATCACAAACGAAAAGTTGAAGTCTGAAGAAACCAGAAAGTTTGTTGATAATGCGTTCCGTGACGGAGTATTCAAAACGACAGGAACCGAAATTGACAAGCTTATGCCCCCGGTTTCACGCTTCGGCGGTGGCAGCAGAGCCAAAAAGAAGCAGGGCATCATTGAGAAGCTGAAAGCGTTCTTTGAGAAATACTTCGGGCTGGGAATTGCGGAACTTAAAGCAGAGGAAGAGCGTTGAAAGAACTCTGCGAAAATGACAAACAGGTACAAATAGGAGGTGTTCAGATGGATGAAAAAGAGCAATCAGTTGAAATTGGCACGGATAAAAGCGAAGAAACCTTGTTGACGCAATGGCAGACCTGCGTTGAGATGGCAAATGCGGTCAGTCAGCGTAGAGATGCGATGAACAATCTTTTTGTTACGCTGAATCTTGCAATCGTTGCAGCTGCTTCCTTTATTTGGGACGCAAAAACCATTATGTTGCTCGTGTCCGGCATCATTGTCTGCGTCGTTTGGATTTTCTTTATCAGAAATTTCAGAGAACTGAACAGGGCAAAGTTTGAGGTCATCAACAAATTAGAACAGAGTTTGCCTGTTTCTGCTTTTTCTGATGAATGGCAGTCCCTAAAGAAAAGCAAAAAATACATTGAGGGCACGAAGTTGGAAAAAGTCTTGCCTTATGCTTTTTGCGTTCTTTATGTAGTGATTTTCATTCTCATAACACTCCAAAGATGTAACCAACCATCCATCAGCCAACCATGAACTCATTCTGATGAACAAATAATTTAGGAGGTACATAAATGATCAATGTCTTTATACCGCACAGATGGAATAATGATGATTACTCTACGATAAGCGCCTTGTTGGATAGGACAAAATACAAAGTCCGCGACTATTCGGTTCCAGCAAGTTCTCCCTTTGATAGTATTGATAGGCGTTACAATGTTGACCCGCAGATTCAAAAGCAAATACGCTATGCAAGCGTTGTCGTTTGCTCGAATCGTCCCGCAAACAATAATGGAATGTCAATCGATGAAATCAAATACGCTATCTCTATCGGAAAGCCCGTAGTAGCAGTACAGGTTACGCCCAGTTCGAGCACGCTGATTGTAGGATTAGGCGTTGAAGTTGTTCCGTGTCGTAAGGATAGTCTGGAAAACTGGATATACAGAAACGTGTAAAGCGAGATACCAATAACCCCAAAGGCGATCAACCGTAAAAAGTTGGTCGCTTTTGTTTTGCCCATTATCAGAAAGGAGAAGTTGCCCGTGAGCGAAGAATTGGAAAAACTGAAACACAAACAGTATGTTGCGGAGCGCAAGCTGACCGCAGCCAAGCACAAGGAGAAGCGGTTGCAGAGCGAATTGAAACGCCTGACCAGAGGTGAGCGCACGCACCGCCTTTGCACCCGTGCCGGGATGCTGGAAACCTTTTTGCGTGAGCCGACTATCTTGACAGACGATGACGTGATGGAGCTTTTGACCTTCATCTTCCACAGCGAAGCGGTTCAAAAGAAGCTGAATCTGCTGATTGAGAACCGAAAGAACGAGCTGACAACGGACAGTGGCTAAACCCTCGGCTTTGGACGAGGGCGCAATTATACACCACCTGAAGGTTGTGCATTGCGTTCTGCCGAAAGCCCCTTGCAGGGAGCCTGATGATTTCCGCAGCTTTCGCTTCAATCATCCAGTGGAAGCTACACTTCCCCTGCGCCGGCTAAAGCCAGCTACCCCTTTGTGTATTTGCCGTCCAGAAACGATTTCAGAGTAATCATTTCTGACCGACAAGTTTTGTTTGACCGTGCCGAAAAGCAGCGGTCATTTTTTATTGCGCCGAGAAAGGAGGTTCAACAAAATGCCCGTTCCCCATCTGAATATACGCATCGTTCAGCGTAGCAAAGGCAGCTCTGCCGTTGCCGGAGCAGCCTATCAAGCCGGAGAAAAGCTGTTCTCCGAATACGACCAGAAATCCAAAGACCACCGCAGGAAACAGCCCGAAGTTGTTTACACGGAGATCCTGCTTCCGGCAAACGCACCGCCGGAATATGCAGACCGGGCGACGCTCTGGAATGCAGCCGAAGAAGTTGAGAAGCAATGGAACGCACAGCTTGCAAGGCGTTTTGTGCTTGCCCTGCCGAGGGAAGTGCCGCTCGGAAAATGTCCGCAGATGCTAAAGGAATACTGCGAGGAACATTTCGTATCCAAAGGAATGTGCTGCGACTTTGCGATACACGACCCCGACCCACCGGGACACAATCCGCACTGTCATATCATGCTGACCATGCGAGCCATTGACGAAAACGGAAAGTGGATGCCCAAGAGCCGCAAGGTCTATGACCTTGACGAAAACGGCGAACGAATCAAGCTGCCGTCCGGCAGATGGAAAAGCCACAAGGAGGATACCGTTGACTGGAACGAGCAGTACCACGCCGAGGAATGGCGGCACGGCTGGGAGATTGTGCAGAACCGTTATCTTGAAATGTCGGGAAGCCCCGAACGAGTGGATATGCGCTCATATGAAAGGCAGGGACTTGATATTGTCCCGACAGTCCATATGGGAGCCGCCGTCTGTGCTTTAGAGCGCAAGGGCATTGAAACCAATATCGGCAATCTGAACCGGGATATAAAAGCGGCGAACCGCATGATGAACGCCGTCCGCAGAACCATCAAAAATCTGCGGAGCTGGATTGCGGAGATTCTGGAAGCTACCAAAGCCGCCCTTGCGGAAACGGAAGCGGATAAGAAAAATACTTTCCCCACGCTTACCGCACTTCTCAGCTCTTATCTGAATCTGCGAAAGGCGGAGCGCAGCGACTGGTCGAGGTACGGACAGCAGAAAGGTACGACCGATGATTTGAAAGCCGTCTCCAAAGCCGTGAACTATCTGAAAGAGCAGGGGCTTTTCACGCTGGAAGATTTGGATACCGCCCTGCAAGGTGTGAATGAGAAGTCCAAGAGCATCAACGCCGCTATGAAGAAAGCATCTGCCCGCATGAAGGTCATTACTGGCATTCAGAACGCCGTGGCAGACTGCCAGACCCACAAAGCGGTTCATGATAAGTATCTGAAAATCGGCTGGAAAGCTCGACAGGCAGCGTTTGCAGAAAGCCACAAGGACGAGCTGGACAGCTTCAACAAGGCGTTCCGTTATCTGAAAAAACAGGGCGTTGATTTGAATGTCGATCTCGATGCTCTGCAAACGGAATACGACGGTCTGAAACGTTCCCATGCCGAGCTTGCCGGGCAGCTTGCCGCCGTCAGAGAGGAATTGAAGCCGATGAAGGATATTCGCTATTGGGTCGGCAAAGTCCTTGCGCCGGAACAGGCGGTTGAGAAGAAACCCGAACCGAAGCACTCCGTAACCGAGAGATTGAAGCACGATTCGGGACAGGGGAAGCAGCAGCCGGAGCGGAAACCCACACAGCACAAAAAACAGGATATGGAACTGTAAGGCACTTGCCGTTTTCTTTTGAAAATGTCGGGTGCTTTTTTGTTTCCCGAAAGGAAGATGCAATGAATGTATTTGAAGCGGTCAAACAGAACTTGACCACCCGACAGGCAGCAGAGCTGTACGGCATTCAGGTCAGCCGTCACGGCATGGCAGTCTGCCCATTTCACGATGACAAGAATCCCAGCATGAAGGTGGACAAGCGTTTCCATTGTTTCGCTTGCCAAGCGGACGGAGATGCCGTTGATTTTGTTTCCCGGCTGTTCGGACTGCCAAGCCGGGAAGCCGCTATGAGGCTGGCTGACGATTTCGGTATCAGCTACGACAACAGGCAGAAGCACAGAATCAAGTCCCATATCCGAGAGCCTACCCCGGAACAGAGATACCAGCAGGAAGAAAACAGATGCTACAAGGTGCTGTCTGATTACTTCCATCACCTGAGAACATGGAAACGGCAGTACGCACCGCAGCACCCGGAGGACGAATGGCATCCTCTGTTCGTAGAAGCCATGCAACGAGAAAGCCACATCGAATATCTGCTTGATTTTCTTCTGTACGGCATAGCCGAAGAAAAGAAGGCTCTGGTTGCCGAGCAAAGAAAAGAGGTGATGAGACTT
>OLNZ01002161.1_pt1 | contig 12246 bp, 7 predicted proteins | sample 1672981 | NCBI WGS metagenome assembly OLNZ01 (sample SAMEA3136743, study PRJEB25190) | human gut metagenome | biome: human gut; feature: human-associated habitat; material: faeces | place: Austria | collected 2013
ATCTACGACCGCCACGTGCCCATCGTGGAGGAGATCATCGCCCGAACGCCCTTCGAGGCCCCCAAGCTCTGGCTCGACCCGGCGGTGACCAATTTCTACGACTTCACCCCGGACAGCGTGAAGCTGGAGGGCTACCAGTGCCACCCCCTGGACCAGGCCATTCCGGTGGCTGTGTAAGCCCGGTGACCAGACAAACCACAAAAAATGGATGCCTTCCGCTTAAGCTGGGAAGGCATCCATTCTTTTTGTCGTTTTTGGGGCTTAGGCCGCAGCCTTCCCCTTCAGGGTGCGGTGCAGGACGAAGATGGTCAGCAGCATCAGCACCAGGGCGATGGGCAGGGAGATATACGCCTTGGGGACGAAGCCGGCGATGAGATAGCTCACAAAGCTCACCGCCGCCACGGTGATGGCGTAGGGCAACTGGGTGGAGACGTGGTTCACGTGGTCACACTGAGCGCCGGCAGAGGCCATGATGGTGGTGTCGGAGATGGGCGAGCAGTGGTCGCCGCAGACGGCACCGGCCATGCAGGCGGAGATACACACCACGGCCAGGGGGTTGTCCATGGGGAAGACGTTCTGGACGATGGGGATGAGCATGCCGAAGGTGCCCCAGCTGGTGCCGGTGGCGAAGGCCAGCAGGCAGCCGATGATGAAGACGATGGCAGGCAGGAAGCTCTGGAAGTTGGAGGCGTTCTGATACACGAAGTCGCGCACGAAATACTTGGCGCCCAGAGAGTCGGTCATGCCCTTGAGACTCCAGGCGAAGGTCAGGATCAAAATGGCGGGCACCATGGCCTTGAAGCCCTCCGGGATGGAGCTCATCATGGCGCTGAAGGACATGGAGCGGCGGATGGCGAAGTAGACCAGGGTGATGATGAAGGCCACCGCAGAGCCCAGCATCAGGCCGACGGAGGCATCGGAGTTGGAGAAGGCCTCCACGAAGCCCACCCCGTCAAAGAAGCCGCCAGAGTAGATCATGCCGGTGATGCAGCAGACGATCAGCACCAGGATGGGGAAGACCAGGTCCAGCACCCGGCCGTTGGGGGAGCTTTCCTCCTCTTCCATGGAGCCGTAGGGGTTCTTGCCGGAGAAGAGGTCGCCGGTCTCCATGGCGTTGCGCTCGTGGCGGGCCATGGGGCCGTAGTCCAGCTTCAGAATGGAGATGAAGACCAGCATCAGGATAGTCAGCAGGGCGTAGAAGTTAAAGGGAATGGCCTTGATGAAGAGGTTCAGGCCCTGCCCGTCCTCCGCAAAGCCCGCAACGGCAGCGGCCCAGGAGGAAATGGGGGCGATGATGCAGATGGGGGCCGCCGTGGAATCGATGATATAGGCAAGCTTGGCGCGGGAGACCTTGTACTTGTCGGTCACAGGCCGCATGACACTGCCCACGGTCAGGCAGTTAAAGTAGTCGTCAATGAAGATCAAAACGCCCAGCAGGACCGTGATGAGCTGGGCCCCCACGCGGGACTTGATGTGGCTTTGGGCCCACCGGCCAAAGGCCGCCGAGCCGCCCGCCCGGTTCATAAGGCACACCATCGCCCCCAGGATCACCAGGAAGATGAGGATACCGACGTTGTAGCTGTCGGCCAGGGAGCCAACGATGCCGTCCTCAAAGACATGGGTCAGGGTACCCTCGAAGCTGAAGTTCGAGTAGAGCAGGCCGCCGACCAGGATGCCGATGAAGAGGGAGGAATAGACCTCCTTCGTGATGAGGGCCAGGGCAATGGCGATCACCGGGGGCAGCAGGGCCCAGGCGGTGTTGTAGAAGGGGCTGGTGGACTCGACATAGCCCGTCCCCTCGCAGCTGGCGCACACACCGGTGCCGCCGCAGTCTTCGCAGGCCGGATCCTGCCCGTAGCAGGTCATGCAGATCCCCTCGCCGCCGCAGTCGGCGCAGACGATCATCTTGCTGCCCGGCTCCTCCGTGGGGTCGCCTGCGGCCAGGCCCGTGGTGCCCAGGGCAAAGACCAGGACCACCAGCAGACCCAGCAGGGCCAGCAGCCGTCTCTTGTTGTTTCTCATGGTTCTCTCTCCTTAAAACAAAAAAGTCATGGCCGCCGCCATGACTTCCCAAGAGAGGAACCCACGACAGCGCTCCGCCCCGCGCGGGGCGACAGTCCGTGAGATGTTCCCCCACGGCCCGACCCTGGGCGGACAGGCCGCCGCGCCAGCGTCTCGGCAGGCAAGCCTTTCCCCTCCCCCGCCGGCCTGGGCTGTGTGGGGGAGGGTACTCATCGTACCCGCGCCTCTATCATGCTTGTTGTTCTATCCTATCATTGATTGAAAAAAAGTCAACCATGGATCGAAAATTTCTTGTTTTTTCCTCGTTTTTTTTGCAAAAGAACAGACCGCTCCGGGTGGGAGCGGTCTGCGTTGGGTCCTCTTTAGCCTTCTGCGCCCTCGTCGGCCAGGCGCTCGCAGCTGATGATGCAGCCGCCCTCCAGCTCGAAGGTGGTGGTCTTGACGATGTGGGTCTTGCCCACGCGGATCTCCTGGGTGCCCAGCTCGCTGGTCAGGTTGTCCTTCACGGTGCCCTCGATGGTGAAGACCACGTTATAGGCGCCGTCCTGGGACTGGCTCAGGGTCAGGTCGCCGCTGCTGCCATCCCACTGCATGTGGTAGGCGTTGGGGTCGGCCGGGGTGCCCTGGATGTCGGTGACGTAGGCGTCCAGCATCTCGTTGGCTGCGGTGAGCTGGCTGGGCAGGGCCTCCTTCTGGAGGGATTCGTAGACGGCAGCATCCACGTTCTTCACTTCCACGGTATAGACGACCTTCTGCCCGGCTCCGGCCAGACCGCCGCTGTTGGACGTGAGCTTATAACCGATCAGCGCCAGCACCGCCACGATGAGCAAAATGGCAAGCAGGTCAATGATATTCAGCTTGCCGAAGAGTTTTCCCTTTTTATCGATCACACTCATATTGTGTACCTCCGTTGCTTGACCATTCTTTCAAACCACTGTATAATATCATAGAATTGTATATTTCTCAAGTCTTTTTTTCGGAGGAGAACCCATGAAAGTACTCCATTTGATCAGCGGCGGCGATACGGGCGGGGCAAAGACCCACGTCCATTCCCTCCTGGCTGGTCTGACCCCCCGCATCCAGGTAAAAATGGTCTGTTTTACCGAAGGCCCCTTTGTCGAGGAGGCCCGCGCCCTGGGCATCGACACCCAGGTCTTCCCCGGCCGGAACTTTTTCGCCAACCTGAAGCAGCTGACCCAGATGGTCCGGGACGAGGGCTTTGACCTCATCCACAGCCACGGCTCCCGCGGCAACATGATGGCGGCCTTCCTGGCCAAAAAGACCGGCTTGCCCACCGTGTCCACCGTCCACAGCGACTATCGGCTGGACTATCTGGGCCGCCCCCTCTCCCGCCTGACCTACGGGACCATCAATACCCTGGCCCTGCGGAAGCTGGACTATCGCATCGGCGTCTCCGACGCCATGGTCGACCTGCTCATCGAGCGGAAGTTCGACCCGGAAAAGCTCTTTGCCATTTACAACGGCCTGGACTTCACCCCCCGCACCCCCGCCATGCGCCGGGAAGACTATCTCCGCTCCGTCGGGTTGGAGGCGGACGCAGACTGCGTCATCGCCGGCATCGCTGCCCGACTGGACCCCGTCAAAGACATCGCGACCCTGATCCGCGGCTTTGCCAAGGCCCACCAGGCCGCGCCCAAGCTGCGCCTGCTCATCGCGGGCGACGGGCAGGAGATGGCCAACCTCAAGCAGCTGGCCGCCGATCTGGGCGTTGCCAACGAGGTCTGCTTTGCCGGGTGGGTCCACGACACCGATTCCTTCTACAATGCCCTGGACATCAACACCCTGACCTCCATCTCCGAGACTTTCCCCTACGCCCTGACCGAAGGGGCACGCGCCGGGCTGCCCACCGTGAGCAGTAAGGTCGGCGGCGTGTCCTACCTCATCGACCACGGCTCCAACGGCTTCCTCTTCCCGCCGGGGGACGCGGACGCTTTGGCGGGGCATCTCGTCACCCTGGCCCAGGACGCCGGCCTGCGCAAGGCCATGGGCCAGCGGCTCTATGAAAAGGCCAAGCGGGAGTTCTCCATCGAGGCCACCATCCAGCGCCAGCTGGAAATCTACGAGGCCATTCTCCGCTACGAGCGAAAGGGCCGGGACAGGGTGGTGATCTGTGGGGCCTACGGCCGCGGTAATGCCGGGGATGACGCCATTTTGCTGGCCATCCTCACCGAACTGCGCTCCATCGACCCGGACCTGTCCTTCCAGGTCTTCTCCCGCAGCCCCATGGAGACCCGGCGGACCTACCGGGTCAATGCCTTCTATACCTTCAATGGTTTCCAGGCCATCCGCTACTTCCGCAAGGCGAAATTCTTCATCAACGGCGGCGGGTCCCTCATGCAGGACGTGACGTCCAACCGCTCCCTGTGGTTCTACCTCTGGACCCTGGCAGCGGCGAAAAAGCACCACTGCCCCGTCATCATGTACGGCTGCGGCATCGGCCCCATCCAGAAGGATGGCAACCGCCGCCGCGCCGCCAAGGTGATGAACAAATACGTCGATTCCATCACCCTGCGGGACCCCGACTCCCGGAAAGAGCTGGAGGTCCTGGGCGTGACCAAGCCCGCCATCGCCCTCTCGGCCGACACCACCGTGAGCCTCCCCGCCGCATCGCCGGAGGTCATCGACGGCATCCTGAACAGCCGCGGCATCCCCGCCGACGGGAAGTACGTCGGCTTCATCCTGCGCCCCTGGCCCGGCTTCGAGGCCCGCGTCCAGGATCTGGCCGCCGCCGCGGATTATGTCTATGAGACATACGGCCTGACCCCGGTCTTCTTCCCCATCGAGCCGCGGCTGGACATCGCCGCCGCCCAGCGGGTGGCCCAGAAAATGACCGCCCCCCACCACGTCCTCACCGAGGCCTTCACCGCCGCCCAGACCATCGGCATCCTCTCCCGGATGCAGGTCGTGGTCTCCATGCGCCTGCATGGCCTCATCTTCTCCGCCAGCCAGGGCGTGCCGCTGGTGGGCATCGTCTATGACCAGAAGGTCAGCTCCTTCCTCTCCTACATCGGCCAGGATCTCTACGAGGGCCTGGACCAGCTGACCCAGGAGCGCCTGAAGGACCTCATCGACCAGGCCGTCTCCCGCGGCAAGGACCCCCGCTTCCTGGCCGACAGCGTCGAAAAACTCCGCCGCATGGACGAAGTCAACCGCAAAGTGCTGGTGGAGTATGTCTCCAACGGCAAGACAACGCAGCCCTGACCTTCTCCCGCGAACTGCGCTCCCTGACAACAAAAACTCCCCCATGGCCTTTGTACGCTTAGGCTATGGGGGAGTTTGCTGAACCGGTGACTTACCGTGCGGCCCGCTGGTAAAAGCCGGAAAAGTCCGTCATATCCGGCAAGTAGATGCGGGAGAGCTTTCGCAGCTCGGTCTGGTCGCTGTAAGGGTCAGCCACGCCGGCCACGGGGTAGCCGGCGGCGGCGGCGGTGGCGGCGGCGTGGACGGCGTCCTCAAAGACCCAGGTGGCCTCCGTGGCCGTGCCCATCCGGTCGCGGGCGTAGTCGAAGATCTCCGGGGTGCGCTTGTCCACGCCCAGGTCCCCGCAGGTGACCAGGCCGTCCAGCAGCGGCAGGATGCCCGTGCGCTCCAGGCCCTTCGTGATAACTTCCCGGTCCGTCGCCGTGGCAAGATACAAAGGCACGCCTTTGGCCTTCAGCCCCCGCAGGAAGTCCAGGACCCCCGCCTTCGCCACCACTTCCCCGGCGTAAAAGGAACGGATGACCCCGTTGATCCCCGCCTCGATGGCGCTCGGCGCCAGGGGCAGCGCAAAGCGGTCCTTCAAATACACGGCGCACTGGGCCAGGCTCAGGGGAAACAGCGTCTCCCGCAGGCCCGCCGGGGGCCGGACCCCCTGGGAGATCAGGTAGCGCTCCCCCACCGTGTCCCACATGCCCATGGAATCCAGCAGGGTCCCGTCTGCGTCAAAAATTGCCCCTTGGATCATTCGTCGTTCCTCCTCATTCGTTCTCATCGTTTCTCTGTCGATTTCTGCCGGAACAGTGTAGCAGAAAAATCCCCCCTGGTCAAGGGGGCGGGGACGTGCTATCATAGACCCATCCTCGGAACAGAAAGGAGCGGTGCGCCCTATGGCATCCGCCTGTTTTATCATCGGGGCTGGCCCCTTTTACGGCCTGCCCGTCGCCCCCGGCCCGGAGGACGTGGTCCTCGCCGCCGACGGGGGCTACCGCCACTGTCAGACCGCCGGGATCACCCCGGACCTGCTGCTGGGGGATTTCGACTCCCTGGGGTCCCAGCGGCCTGACAACATTCCCACCCACACCTTCCCCGTGGAAAAAGATGACACGGACACCATGCTGGCCATCCGCTACGGCCTGGAGCAGGGCTACCAGACCTTCCACCTCTACGGCGGGACCGGCGGGCGGATGGACCACACCCTGGCCAACCTGCAAGCCCTGGGCTTCCTGGCCCGGCATGGGGCGCGGGGGTATTTATATGAGGAGCACATGGTCTTCACCGCCCTCTGCAACGGCAGCCTCACCCTGCCTGCGCGGGCCGAGGGCATCTTCTCCCTCTTCTGCCTGGGGGCGGAGGCCCAGGGTGTGTCCATCCAGGGCGGACAGTATCCCCTGGACCACGGCGCCCTCTCCCCCTTCTTCCCCCTGGGGGTGAGCAACCATTTCCAGGGTCAGCCCGTCCACATCGCCGTGGAGGATGGCTGTGTCCTGGTCGGCTGGGAGCTGTGACCCCCTTTCCCCCGTCCAAAAACCCGGAGCGCAGACCATGCTGGTTGGTCTGCGCTCCGGGTTTTGTGTTGCAGCGATCGCAGGGAAGCGTTTTACGTCCCCTGGTTGGCGCGATAGAGGAAGGTGACGATCTGCGCTCTTGTGCAGTCGCTGTCGGGGCTGAAGGTGGTTTCGCTGGTGCCGGTGGTCACGCCGTTGGCCTGCGCCCAGGCGACGGCATCGGCAAAGTAGCTGTCAGCCGGGACATCGGAGAAGGCCGTCTTGCCGGTCGCCTTTGCGTTCTGGGCGCGGGCGAGGAAGGTGACCGCCTGCGCACGGGTGCAGGTGGCGTCGGGAGAGAACGTCCCCTCCGCCGTGCCGGTGGTGATGCCGTTTTCCACGGCCCACGCAACGGCCTTTGCATAGTAGCTGCCGGGGGCCACGTCGGTCATGCCTGCCGCAGTGCCCTTGGGTTCAGGAGAGCCAGCCGCACGCCACAGGAAGGTCACGATCTGGCTGCGGGTGCAGGGCTGCTCGGGAGCGAACAGGTCATTGCCCACGCCGGTGGTGATGCCGTTCTCGACCGCCCACTTGACAGCCTCATAGAAGTACGCGCCGTTGGGCACATCGTAGAAGAAGTTCAGCATGGAGTTATCCTCCATGAAGGTCGCCTTGACCTCGACCTTGCCCGCGGGCATGGTGAAGGTGTACTTGCCGTTGCCCTTGTCCTTGAGCGTCAGCTCGTTGCCGTTCTTGTCGGTGACGGTCAGGGTCTCGAGGACATAGCCGCTGTCGGGCTTGACGGTGACGGTCACGGTGTCGCCCTTGCTGGCGCTCTTCGGGCTGACGGTCACGCTGCCGTTCTCGGTCTTGCTGGGGGCGGAGACCGCATAAGTCGGATCACTGGAGCTGCTGCCGGAGGAGGGTCTGCTGTAGGTGAAGGTGTACTCAACAGGCTCAGTGTCGGTGGTAGTAACGGTGGTGTAGCTGCCAGCCTTGATGGAGCCGTTGAAAACATGGCTGTTCTTGTTCAGAGTGAACTTCACGGTGCGGGAAACGGTGGCGGTTTCGGCGTTGTCAGCTTCCAGCTTGATAGTCTTGCCACTGTCAACATTAGCCACAGCCTCAGCCAAGGTAGGATACATCACACCATCGATAGATGCAACAGCGGAGGAAATCACAAAGGGGCTAAAACCATTGGTAGTAAAGGTCAGGGTCTTGGTGCCGGAAGTCTCAGTGACAATACCAGTGTAATATTCCACGGTTCCATTGCCTTTGATGTGCTTAATGCTCAGTTTATCAACACCATCTGCAACAAAGCCGGTCGGCAATTTCATCGTAACAACAGTCGGTGCAGTAATCGTCAGTTTTTGATAATCCTGCACAACCTGTGCATTTGTAGAGTCACCAGACAGTATGATGTCATCTGCTTTATCAGCAGTAGATGCTACAATGCGATACTGCGGAGTGATATCCAGCGTCAGCGTCTTATTCTCAGCGCTATAAGCAGTCGGTTCTACCTTAAGTGCAGTCTGAACGTACAAGGTCGGGTTCTGCAGGCCCTGTGCCTTTGTTGCCAGATCCTCTGCCTCTGTTTTGTTAATTGCTGCAACCTTGTCACCTGCTACTGCGCCAAGAGTCGGTGCGGAAACAGTTTCTGCTGCTGCCTTAACGGTTGCCTGCGCTTCCTGCGGAATCTTGTCTACCTTAACTTCCGGGTCTGCAACATCAGGCTTAACTTTGATGCTGCCAGTGTCCGTTTTCTTGGTTACCCTGTAATCGTAGCCGGACTTATCACTGGTTACGGAAACATAGCCATCTGCAACAAAGTTTGTGCCTGCACCCTCAGCCTTGTTGTTAGCAGGATCGAAGTGTGCAAAGTATCCGCCCTGGATAGCTACCTTAGCAGTACCATTCTTATAAGCTCCATCAATGCAGTTAATGATGAAATTATAACCGTAATCAGGATCGTCAAATGCTTCTGCATCAAAATAGCCATTCTTGATGGTCAGTTCGCCTTCTTGTACCTGTACCGCAGTGCCACCACCGTAGTATTTACCCCCATCAATGGTCAACTTTGCGCCTTTGTATACATTGATTGCATAGCCACCATTCTTACCTGTATCAATACCACCGGTTGTTGCTTTAAGTGTGGTATCTGCAGCAACATACAATGCAACAAAGTTTGTGTTGTTATTGCCCATGCCGTCCGGACTGTGAATGGTATGCTCATTCAAATCCAAAGTGATGGGCTTTCCAATCGTCAGACGTGCATCTCTTGAATCAGTACCATCAGTGCGAACATCAGTCAATAGCTTAACTGTAGCTCCATCTGTTGCCGCCTTAAAGGCATCCTGCAGTGTTGTATATTTATTATCACCAATCTGAGCAACTGCATCCGTTTCCAATCCTACCTTGTAGGAATCGCCAACCTTTGGAGACATGTAACCTTCTGCCAAATATGCAGTCGGGTCAGTTGTGAATGTACCGCCAGAGATTGCAATCGGCGCATTGTTAATCTGCGCAAGATTACCCTCGAACTGACCGTCAGTAACCGTCAGCTTGCCAGTATTAACAGTATCATTGATGTATCTGCTATACAGTACATAATTACCTTTAGCTATAAAACGACCACCATTAATAGTAGCTGTGTTGTTGTTCATCACCGCGCAGCCTTCTTCATTGCCGAAACCACCGCCGTTGATAATCAATTTACCGCCATCATCGTTTTTAATGGTATTCACGCCACCCACAAAACCACCATCGTTAATAGTCAGTTTCGGAGCAGCCTGATTGATGCCAACTACATAGTTTTGACGCGGATTAGAGCCTCCCGCATAGTCATAATAGCCATTTACAATCAGGCTCGAATACTTACCTGTCTGCATAACCACAGTCTCATTATTGATGGTCATTTCACCATGGTTCAGAATGTTGTAATAGCTATTCGTTCCCGGATTGCTCGGACCTGCGCCATCCTCTGACGAACGGAGATACCAACCGCCATTCAGAATAACAGTACCGTTGTTAACAATATCAGCCTTACCATTGGTAATGTTATCAACAGTACCCGCAGAACCGTCCTCGTCCGCAGATTCGCCATTACCTGTAACGGTCAAAGTTGCACCCAAAGCAACAGTAATCGTATCGCCGTTTTTATTGGTCAGTGTACTGTTTCCCAAATCCAGCGTAATATCTTTATCAGCTGGAATCTTGATATCCTCAGCCGTATTCGCTACCAGTTTCACCGTTTGACCGGCGGTAGCCGCGTTAATGGCCTCCTGCAGCGTCGCATATTCGGCATCGCCAACCTTGGCAACCTTGGTCTCCGCAAGTGCTTCCACCGGCGTCTCCTCCGCCATTGCCGAAACAGGCAGCAGCGTCAAGGCCATTGCCAGCGTCAGCAAAATTGATAGAAATTTGCGTTTCATACTGTATCCTCCTATAAGTATAAAATATATGCCCCGCTATCCCTGCAGGGCCGATTGATATCTCCCCGCCCGGAATATGCAAGTACCTTACCGGGTAAATATTAGGAAATTTCCTATAAGCTGTCCGAAAAAGCAATAAAAAGACGCTTTCAAGGACATGGTTTGACCCCATGCTTGAAAGCGTCTGTTATTTCGGAGTAATATTTTTGGGTAATAAAAAAGCGCAGAGTGTTACTGCTCTGCTCTGCTCTGCTCTGCTCTGCTCTGCTCTGCTGTCAGTGTAGCGTGCCTGTTTCATCCTTGTCAACTACTTTCTACAAACTTTTCCTGAGAACTGAGGAAAAGAAGAATCACAGCTCCACAACCGTAAAGCTATGGTCCCGACGTAGAAAATCGGCAGACAGAGTGCAACTGGCTGACCCGATGGGTCCCTCTAGCTTTGCGTCACCGGCTCGCGCCGGGTTTGCCAATGTGTTATACTGATAGTGTGAGAATACCATACTGGATGGGGCTTGTCAAGAGGGAAAAGTGGAACACAGGCCGCCGGGTGGGACCTGTGTTCCGGGTTTGGTGTGTGTGTTTGTTCTGCGGCGGCTCACATCAGCTTCGAGGTGAAGTAGACGGCCAGGATGAACAGCCAGGCGGCCATGGCCCAGATGCCGTAATACGCCATGGCGGTCCCCAGAGCCAGCGGGGCCAGCAGCAGCACCGCCGTGATAACCACGGTCAGGAAAAAGGCCAGGTAGGCCGTCTCCGGCTGGAAGAGCTGGTAGTCCCGGCCGCCCAGGGTGATAACGCCGTCCTTGGCCTTGGCCTTCCCGGCCAGGACCACGCCGACCAGCGCCACGACCAGGGCCAGGATCAGGCAGCCGTAATACATCGTTCCCGTGCCGAAGGACCGGAACATCCACAGGCCCAGCAGGCCCAAGCCCCCCACCAGCACGCTGGCGAAAAACTCGCGCTGGTACAGGTAATAGACCATCATCAGCACGCCCAGGGCGGGCACCACCACCAGGACCATGGGGGCAATGGCCGTCTCCATGTTCCGCAGCAGCAGGCCGCCGAAGCCCGTGCAGAGGAAGCCGCAGGCGACCGCCGCCTGCAAGGTGCCGTCGTGGAGGCTGTCGCTCCTGTGGACCTTCACCGCCGCGACCAGGAAGACCACGAACAGGATCGTCCCCACGATGGGGAAGGCCGTGAGCACTTTGTACATGGGGACCTTGAAGCCCAGCTCGCTGACGCGGGCATGGACGTAAAAGCGGTTGAGCAGCAGCATGATCACCTCGACCACCACAGCGGTGGCGACCCACAGCAGCATCTGGGCAAACGCGCGGTCCTCCAGCTGCTCCTTGGTCATGCCCTCGGTGGCCTTGGCTCTGACCGGTTTGATCTCGTTTTTCTTCATATCAGTGTATCCACTCCCAATTCCAGGACCGGGATCCCCTGCTTGGGGATCCCTCGCATGATCCTTGCTATTGTAGCAGAAAACCAGGGGTTTCGCAAGGTGAGCGCCGGGATTTCTGCTTCCAGCTTCCCCAAATTTTCCAGTTTGTCGGGGCTATCGTTCACTTTTTCTTAAAACTGTCCTTCAAAGAGACGCTGCGGTTGAAGACCAGATGGCCCGGCTGGGCGTCCCGGTTGTCCAGGCAGAAGTAGCCCTGGCGCATGAACTGGTAGGACGTGGCGGTCTTTCCGGCCTCCGGCAGGGCGGCCTGGGCCAGGCCCTGCTCGACCTTGCAGCCGGTGAGGACCTGCAAGCTCTCCGGGTTCAGGTAGTCCAGGAAATTCTTGTCGGGGCCGTCGGGGGCGGGGTCGGAGAAGAGGGCGTCATACAGACGGACCTCCGCGTCGGCGGCGGTGTCGGCTTCCACCCAGTGGATGGTGGCACCCTTGACCTTGCGGCCGTCGGCGGGGTTGCCGCCCTTGGACTCCGGGTCATACTCGCACAGGACCTCGACGACGTTGCCGGCCTCGTCCTTCACGCAGCCGGTGCAGCGGATGAGGTAGGCGCCCTTGAGGCGGCACTCCTGGCCGCCGGGGGTCAGGCGCTTGTACTTGGGGATGGGGGTCTCCATGAAGTCGTCGGC
>OLNZ01002165.1_pt1 | contig 12236 bp, 13 predicted proteins | sample 1672981 | NCBI WGS metagenome assembly OLNZ01 (sample SAMEA3136743, study PRJEB25190) | human gut metagenome | biome: human gut; feature: human-associated habitat; material: faeces | place: Austria | collected 2013
TTATTTAATTTGAATATATTATTGGTTTTATGTGTATTTAATTTGGCGTTCTACACCAGCAGATGCTGTCGGAAGTCGCAAAAATCCGTCCCCATACCCTCATCATGTGGAAGACCGACCGTCTGGGACGCGACAAGTACGTTCTGGCGATGGCGAAGAAGAAAATCCGCGACGCGGGATGCGAGATTCACCTGTTGGCCGAGCACATCCCGACGGAGGGACCCGAAGGCGTCCTCATCGAGGGGCTGATGGAGGCCATGGCGGAGTATTACAGCCGCCAGCTGTCGCAGAACATCCAGCGCGGCATGGACTACAACGCGCAGCACGCCCTGTACAACGGCCACAAGCTGTTCGGCTACGACGTGGACAGGTCCACGAAGAAGTACGTCCCTGACCCGAACACGGCGCCGTTCGTGCAGTGGGCGTTTAAGGAATACGCATCGGGCAGGCCGCTGAAGGCCATTGCCGAGGAGATGAACGCGCAGGGCCTGCGCACGCCGAGGAACGCGAAGTTCAGCGTGAACATGTTGAACAAGATGCTCAAGAACCGCGCCTACATCGGCGAGTACCACCACGGCGACATCACGGTCGCCGGCGGAATGCCCGTCCTTGTCGACGAGGCGACCTTTGACAGGGCGCAAAGGCGGTTCGCCGAGAACAAGCGCAAGGGTTCCCAGCGGGCGCACGGCATGGACGGCAGCGACGCCCCGCGCTATTGGCTCACGGGCAAGCTCTATTGCGGTGAGTGCGGGAGCACCATGCAGGGCGTGTCCGGTACGAGCAAGACCGGGCGGACGTATTACTACTACTATTGCTCCGCCCAGCGCAGGAAAGAGTGCCACCTGCACAAGGCCCGCAAGCGGGACTTGGAGGACATGGTGCTGTTCGCCCTGCACAACATCGTCGACGACGAGGAGAACGTGACGGCGCTCGCCCTGGATGCGGCGGAGTATTACGAGAAGAGCCACAACGACACCGCGTATCTCGAGGCGCTGGAGGCGAAGCGCAGGGAAGTGGAGAAGAGCCTCGCGAACCTCGTGAAGGTCATCGAGAGGGGCGTGGTCAGCGATACGGTGACACAACGTCTCACGCAGCTCGAAGAGCAGAAGAGCGCCCTGAACGATGCCATAGGGACGGAAAACGTCCGCGTGTCGCTGTGCGAGGACAGGCACAGCATCCAGGCGTACTTCGACAAGTTCCTGTATGCCGACGTGAACGACCCGGAGATTCGAGACCAGGTCTTCGAGTATTTCGTGGACAAGGTCTACCTGTACGACGACAAGCTCGTCGTGAGCATGTGGTTCTCCGAGGACGACAAGCAGGAAATCACGTGGCGGGACTGGTTCTCGCTGGATGAGTATTGGACCGACGAATCCCCTTTTGTTAAAGGGGGAGGCGTCGAGTTCGACTGCTTCCCCCTCGGCTCCACTTTTATCTGAAAAAGCCGCATAAATAAGCGGTTTTTCTTTTTTGTGATACACAAATGATACACAAATTTAAAAAAATATCATTCAAAGTGTATTTTAACTTATGGATGTAGAAAAAATGGGAGGACATATATGATTGCAGTAAATATTTATTATACAGGTACAAATGGTTCCGCAAGAAAGTTTGCACAGGAAATGATAGACAGTGGTACAGTGCAGAAAATTAGAGAGGAACAGGGGAATATAAGATATGAATATTTCTATCCTGTTGATGATGAAGAAACAGTTTTATTAATTGACTGCTGGGAAAATCAGGAAGCAATTGATGCTCATCATGCTTCAGAAATGATGAATGTGATTTTGACATTACGTGAAAAGTATGATCTTCATATGAAGGTTGATAGATTTACTTCTGATGAAATTCCACAAGAAGATCAAGGATTTATTCAGAAATGAAATATTTACAAATATGATTATTGAATGAAAACATTTTCAGAAAAAATAATTGTAAAAAGCATTGACAAAGAAAAGGGTTGCCTTTAGAATCTTAGTTACATTCAAAGAACAGAAGAGTAACCTATCTGAAACTTGAAGCGAGTCGATACAGAGTGTGAGGTCGATAAGGAAAGGATTGGTGAAGCGCATCTGGGAGAAGTCCTTATGAAATCATAGTAAGGAACGTGATATCTGCGTTAATGATAAGAGTGATTGATGAATTAGTTTTTATCAATAACCAGTGTGGTACCGCGATTTATAGTCGTCTCTGGAATATATCCAGTGACGATTTTTTGTTTATAGGGAGAAAGTTATGAAAGTCCGACGCAGAAAGAAAGTGATTCAATTTATCTAAGCAATTTAAAACAGAAAGAGGAGAAAAATTTATGAAAAATATGAATAAGGTATTAGCCGGACTTATGGCTGCAGGATTATTACTCACTACAGGTTGTGCATCCACTTCTACAAACAGCTCTTCATCAACAAGTGATTGGTATACAGGACCTGGTTATGACAAATTATATGAAGAATTAGGAAAAGCAGATGTTGATCTTTCTAAAGCTGATGGGAAGCTAAAAGATATTCTTGATAAAGGTCAAATTGTGTTGGCAACTTCTCCTGACTATCCACCTAGTGAATTTGTGGATGATCAAGGAAATGTTAAAGGATCAGATATTATGCTTGCACAATATATCGCAAACAGTCTTGGAGTAGATCTGAAGGTTGAAACAATGGATTTCAATGCAGTATTAACAGCTGTTGATACAGGAAAAGTTGACATTGGTATTTCTGGTTTTGGATACAAAGCAGATAGAGCTGAACAGTTTGAACTCTCTCATGGTTACCAGTCATCTTCAGCGGCTGCACATCATACATTACTTGTTCCTGCTGAAAAAGCAGATGAATATAAATCACTTGCTGATTTTTCTGGGAAGAAAATCGACACTCAGGCAAACTCTTTACAGGAAATGTATGTAACAGATCAGATTCCAGATGCAGATTTACAGAAAGTCGCTACATTGGATCAGGCAATTCTTGAACTTCAGACTGGTAAGATTGATGCGATTGCATTAGACAGTACAACTGCTAAGAACTATGCGGAAACAAGTGATGGAATGTTTGTCAGTGTTTATGAAAAGAATGGTGTTGAATTTGATTTAAGTCAATATGCTGATGAATCTGGTAACGTTGCTGCAGTCAAGAAAGGTGAAACTTCTTTGATTGATGCAGTGAACCAGGTAATTGATTCATTAGCTACAAGTGGAAAATACGAATCCAATTTATATACAGATATGTACTATGCCGCATGTGATGCAGCTGGTGTATCTCCAAATGAAGAATAAGAGGGAAAAATGAATAAGGGAATTATTGAAGTCTGGTGTGCTTACTATCCAATATTTTTAAAGGGTGCCATTGGTACTCTGGAATACGCAGCGATTGCGGTTATCTTTGGTTCAATCGTTGGTACTTTGATTGCAATTCTGCATTTATCTAAAAACAAAGTCATTGGTGCAATTGCAAATGTCTATGTCACGGTTTTAAGAGGAACACCTTTACTTGTACAGATGTATATCGCGTATTTCTTCTTGCCAATTGCTTTACCAGCATTGAACTTTATCACAAAGGAACAGTGGGTTGTCATCTCATTGATCTTGAACTCTAGTGCATACGTATCTGAAATCATTAGAGGTGGTATCTTATCTGTTGATCCAGGCCAGATGGAAGCAGCCAGATCTTTAGGTATGAGTGCTAAAAACTGTATGATCAAGATTATTCTTCCACAGGCAGTGAAAGCAATTCTTCCATCTTTAGCTGGTGAATATATTTCCATGATCAAGGAAACATCCTTAGCTGGTACATTTATGATGTATGAATTGATGTATACAAGAGTATTACTTTTAAATAAATACTTAACATGGCAGCCATTGTTTATCATTGCAGGTATGTATTTAATTATGACAACTGTATTAACATGGTTGTCAGGACTATTAGAAAAGAGGTTGGCTGAAAGTGACTGATATGAAAAAACCATTGATCGAGACAGTCGATCTCAAGAAGAACTTTGGTTCTCTACAAGTATTAAAAGGAATTAATCAAACAATCTATCAGGGAGAAGTTGTATCTATTATTGGACCAAGTGGCGGAGGAAAGAGTACATTTCTAAGATGCTTGAACCTGCTGGAAACACCAACAAGTGGGAAGGTTATCTTTGAAGGACAAGAATTAGATCCAAAGAGTACTGACCTAGATACACATAGACAGAAGATTGGCATGGTTTTCCAGCAATTTAATGTATTTCCTCATTTAACAGTATTGAACAACATTACAATTACACCAATGCTTGAAAAGAAAGTATCGAAAGCAGATGCTGAAAAAGAAGCAATGGAGTTATTAAAACAGGTTGGGCTTGAAGAAAAAGCGAATGAATACCCACGTAAATTATCAGGTGGTCAGAAACAGCGTTTAGCAATTGTTAGAGCGATGGCTATGCATCCTGATGTGATGCTGTTTGATGAACCTACAAGTGCATTAGATCCTGAAATGGTGAAAGGTGTTTTGGAAGTTATCAAAAATTTAGCTGAAAGTGGTATGACATGTGTCATTGTTACGCATGAAATGGGTTTCGCAAAAGAAGTAAGTGATAGAGTGCTATTCATTGATGGTGGCGTCATTGCAGAAGAAGGTACACCAGATGAAGTATTCAATCATCCAAAAAATGAACGTACAAAAGAATTTTTATCCCAGGTACTATAGGAGAGCAGGTATATGAAAACAACATTTCAATATGATCATTACTATAAGTATGATGAAGTAAAAAGTAATTTAGAATATTTTGCTAATGAATATCCTGATCTTGTGAAACTGGAAGTAAATCTAGTTACAGAAGAAGGAAGAAATCAGTATGCAGTTACACTTACAAACACGAAGAATGGATCTGCAGACAGTAAACCTGCATTATATATTGATGGTAATATTCATGCAGGGGAAGTAACTTCTACAATGTGTGCAATGCATACAATTGACTATCTTGTTACAAATTATGGAACAGATGATGAAGTTACTAAACTGCTTGATGAAAAAACATTCTATGTCATTCCTCGTGTGACACCAGATGGTGCAGAAAAGTATTTATCAACACCATATTCCCTGCGTTCTGCACCACGTCCATACCTTGAAGAAAAGGGTGGCATTCAGAAAGAGGATCTTGATGGTGATGGTGTGATTCGTATGATGCGTATCAAAACCCCATATGGTGCCTGGAAAATTGATCCTGCTACGGAATGCTCTATGACATTAAGAGAACCAAGTGATGTAAATGGTGATTTCTATGATATTTATCCAGAAGGTGTTTTTGAAGCAAGTGATGGGGATGAAAATCTTAAGACGAAAAAAGATGTCTGGGGACTGGATTTTAATAGAAACTTTCCATTGGGATGGTTCCCGGATTCTAGACAGCCAGGTGCTGGTAAATATCCATTGAGCAATCCTGAAAACAAGGCACTTGTTGATTTTGCTTTAGCACATAACAATATTGGCGGTGCGGCAATTGGCCATACAAGTGGCGGTATGTTGTTATATCCTCCTGGAACAAGAGCTGAAAAGTCTGCGCCAGAATTAGATATGACATGCATGAAAGCAATTGCGAAAATGGGTGAAGAAGAACTTGGATATGTTGCGATGAATATTTTTGATTCCTTCATGTCAGATCAGGAACATTATGATTCTGGTGCATTTGATGACTGGTTCTATCAGTCACAAGGTGTTCCAGCATATACAATGGAATTCTGGGATGTTGCATCAAAAGCGGGTGTTCCTCATATCTGGAATGGAAAACCAGAAGATCCAGCAATAATGTTTAAACGTTTCAATGCTACGCTTGCATGGGTGAAAGAACATGCCCCACAGTATTATTCTCCTTGGAAAGTATTTAATCATCCAACATTTGGAAATGTTGAAATTGGAGGATTTGATGTGAAATTTACTGTACAGAATCCTCCTGAAAATATGCTTTGTGAAGAATGTGAACATGATACAAAGTTCAATATTCGCTTTGCGAAATCTTTGCCGGCATTAAAGGTTGAAGAAGTGACAAGTGAAAAGGTGAGTGATGGTGTATATAAGGTTTCTGCAGTTGTTGGGAACCGTGGATATCTGCCAACAAATCTTACGGAAGAGGCAAATCAGCTGCATGTGAGTAAACCAGTGACTGTCTGTGTTGAGGGATGTGAAGCTGTCAGTGGTAAGAATGAGGAAAGCATTGGGAATCTAGATGGTTTCTCTGCAACTTCTACAGGTGCATTCTATGGTGACATTACAACATATGCAAATGCGAAAGCAAAGAAGAAAGTTTCATGGATTGTAAAAGCAGAAGAAGGTTCTACAGTTACTGTGACATGTAAACAAGAAAAAGCTGGAACAGATACAAAGACAATTACGTTATAAAACTAACTGAGATTTCAGTTAGTTTTTTTTGAGTGATATTAAAAGTTGTTGTGCTTAATTGTTTATGGATGAATGAAGCAAGAGTAATGCAGTATCGTAATCTTTTCTTCTGACATATATGGAGTAGATAGTGTTTGCTTTTCTAGGGATATATGTAGATGCTGCTTTATCCATGCCAAATATACCATATCTAGCATTGATATCATTTTCTTTGACTTGAAAATCAATGTGATTCTTTTTCAAAGCAGAAATAATTAGTGAAACCTTTGAATATTGATTTGTTTGAAATAATTTTCTTTTTGTAAATGGTAACATAAACTGACCTCATTGTTTGTTGTTTGAATATACAAATATATTATATTTAACAATTATTTTATGCATAGTAATTTGTGATAGAATATTTTCAACTAAAGGGGTTTAAAAATGAAATATCAGAAGTTAGGAAATTCAAATATTGAAGTATCTAAGGTATCTTTAGGTACTTGGGGACTTGGTGGAGGAAGTGTATGGACTGATCACAACTCTTCTTTAAAGGATACAGAATTATTATTGGATGTATGTAAAGAACAGGGTATCAACTATATTGATACAGCACCTGTTTATGGTACGGGTGAAAGTGAAATGCTTCTAGGCAAGGCTTTGAAAACACGTAGAAATGATTTTGTTTTACAGACAAAATGTTCTTTGAACTGGAGAAATGATGGTGGAAATTTCCACTATAGCAGAGATGGCTATACAGTAAATAATGATACAAGCTATGATGCAATCATCCGTGATGTAGATGATTCTTTATTGAGAATGGATACTGAGTGGATTGATTCAATCATTGTGCATTATGTATGCAAGGATTGGGATGTTTCTGAAACAGTATCAGCTTTAGAACATTTAAAGAAACAAGGTAAGATCCGCACATATGGATTATCTAATTCACAGCCATCTGATTTAGAAGAATATCAAAAATATGGTGATGTCTCTCTTGTACAGGAATTTTTCTCTATTCTTTCCCCATTTCATGGTAGAGACTATTTTCCGGTGTGTGAGAAATACAATACTGTATTTCAAGTATATGGTGTATTAGAAGAAGGTTTCTTGACAGGACCTGAATTCTTGAAACAGAAATATCAGGCTAGTGATATTCGTTCTCGTATTCCTTGGGTACAACAACAATATAGACAGCCATTATTAAATGCTTTTGATGCATGGAAACCTCTATGTGAAAAATACCATTGTTCCTATGCAAATCTAGTTGAAGCATGGGCATTGCATGAATCTGCATCATTGAATTTGCTTGTTGGTATGAGAAAAGAGAATAGTGTAAAAGATACAGTGAATGTGTGCAATATTACACTAACAGATGATGAGTGTAAATTTATGGAAGACAGCGTAAAGAACATTCAGGTAGAAGTATTAGATAAGTAAAAGAAATGACGTCAATCAATGACGTCATTTTGAAATCTGCTTAAGTGTTCATATGGAAGAATGAGTCTGCCTTGTACAAGACCACAGCCATCATTGATACGATATGCATCAAATGCGGTAAACATATTTACATCTACTTTAGAATAATCCAGTTCCTGTAAAGATAAGCCTCTTTGATATGCTTCATCAAAATAGATGCATTCATTTTGCTTGACTTCACTTCTTTCTGAACGCTGCTTGATTTGTCTTTGTTCATACAATGTATGATTTGCATCACCAATTTCTGAATAATCATCCATTTCTTTTGTACGTAATTGTAATTCTACATAAGAATTGGATAAATTATCAAAGAATGAGATATGTAAAGAACGATATCCATTCTTTTTTGTATCATGAATATAATCTCTGTAGTATGGTTTTACATCATCATTTAATAATGGGGAAGAAACTCGGAATTTTCTTTGTTTTTCACTTGTGAATCCATTCTGTTCCATAAAATATGGAAGACGATTCGCTATTTCATACAGATAATTTAATTCAATTTCTTCTTTGTTGTCTGTTGAGTGTAAATGACATTTTGGCATACAGATCACAATACGATACGCAATCAGATCTCGATAGTAAGATACTGCATCTACGATTTGTTCAGCAGTAGGGTATGTATTGTTCTTTTGTTTATATTCATAAATGTAACGAACGATATATCCATTGAATTTTTCTTCTGCACGAATCAATGATTTGATTCTTCCACGAAATGTAAATGCAAGGAATGGATAATCTGCTGCCATAATTTTATAGAATTCACGGATTCTTTGAGACTGGGACGTTAAGAAATCGTTGTGTTCTAATAAAGAAGTGTATTCCTTTAGAAATGATACATGTGCTAGATCGACAATATTATTTGTCTTTTTTGCTTCCATTTCTAAAGCAGCACTATATTTATGAAGGATACGAATGAGCGTATCGCCATTATATAAGTAATCAGTTAACTGGATCATATACATATCATAAAACAAAACAGCCAAAAAGAAAAACCTGGATTTCTCCAGGTCATAGAATTACATCTTTGAATATTCGCAGGCAACCTTAGCCATTAACTGTGCATTGTTGAATACGAGATGGATATTTGAATCTAAGGAATCTCCACCTGTTAATGCAGCAACCTTAGCAAGTAAGAATGGTGTGCAGGCTTTTCCCTTGATTCCCTTTTCATCCATTTCCTTGATTGCTTCATCAATTGCGTTGTTGATGATTGTATCATCCATAGCGAATTCTTCAGGAATTGGGTTTGTTAATAAGATACCAGAATGGAATCCGAGATCTTCACTGGATTTATATACCTTTGCGCATTCTTCAGGTGTATTCATCTGGTAGTCAACTCCTAATCCAGAATGTCTTGAATAGAATGCTGGAAGTTCTTTTGTCTGGTAGCCAAGTACTGGAACACCCTGTGTTTCAAGATATTCAAGTGTTAAAGCAAGGTCTAGGATAGCTTTTGCACCGGCACAGCATACCATAACAGGTGTATGTGCTAATTCCTGAAGGTCAGCGGAGATATCGAATGTCTGCTGTGCACCTCTATGAACACCGCCGATACCGCCAGTAGCGAAGAATTTAATACCTGCCATATGTGCAATGATCATTGTTGTTGTAACTGTAGTAGCACCATCCTGTCCTTCTGCACAGATAACTGCTAAATCTCTTCTGCTAGCCTTTGTGATAGCCTGTCCTTTTTTGCCGAAGTATTCAATTTCTTCCTTTGTTAGACCTGCTTTGAGTCTTCCGCCAATAATAGCGATTGTTGCTGGAACGGCACCGTTATCACGAATGATCTGTTCTACTTTTAAAGCTGTTTCAACGTTCTGTGGGTATGGCATACCGTGAGAAATGATTGTGGATTCTAGTGCAACGACTGGTTTTCCTTCAGCCACTGCTTTTGCAACTTCTGGGTTTACATCTAAAAATTTGTTTAACATGTGTGTTTTCTCCTTTTCTTTTTTTATTCTTGTATCATTTTTTCTTTGAGTGCTTCAACCGACATCATAGGGTTGATTGTTTCTGCGCCTTCTACAGCGATTGCAGCTGCAGCAGAAGCAATGGCACATGTGTCTGAAAGATTTGTGCCTTCCAGATATGCCCATGTAATTGCGGCCATGAATGCATCTCCCGCACCCGTAGCATTCTTCATGTTTGCCTTGTAACAAGGAAACATGATGGAATTGTTATGGTCTGCGCCAAATACACCATCTGTACCACATGAAATAAAGACTCTATGCAATCCTGTGCTTAGCAGGACATCGGCTGCTTTTTGTAAAGATGTCTGATCTGTAATTTTGACACCACTTAAGTATTCTGCTTCGATCCTATTTGGTTTTAATGTATTGATTTTTGATAAATATGGTTTCAGCTTTCCTGCTTTGGAAACAGATACTGGATCAGCAAAGATTGGTGCTGTGCAGTGTTCTGCAAGCCATTGAATGGAGTTTTCAGGAATGTTTGCATCAATGACAACGACTTGTGCGTTATTGATGATTTGCTGGTTTTCTGCAAGATAGCCAGGTGTGATTTCTTCACAGATACTCATATCACTGACTGCCAGTGCCATATCTCCACTTGGATCAGATAAGAAGATATATGTACTTGTAGAAGCGTTTTTAACTTTCTTCGCATGAGAGATATCAATACCAAGATTTGCGCAGCTTGCTTCAATGCGCTGTGCGTATTCATCATCTCCGAATGCGGTTAAGAAGCGTACATCTGTATCGAGCAATGAAATATTATGTGCGATGTTTCTTCCGACACCACCTAAGGATGTTGTGGACTGGCCTGGATTGGAATCTCCAGAAATGAGTGGTTTATATGATTTACCGCCAATATCAATATTGACACCACCAATGACAACGACATATGAACCACTTCTTAGAACATATCCTTTTCCAGCGATATATCCTTTTTTCATGAGATTAGAAATATGAACGGCGATAGAAGAACGAGAGATACCTGCTTTTTGCGCAAGTTCTTCTTGAGAAATCATTGGATTTTCTTCAATCCATTGTAAGATTTGTCTTTCTCTTTGAGTCATGTTTCCCTTTCTAAGCTAATATAAATTTGTTAAACAAATGCTTATACATATATTTATATACGAAAGAATCCACAAGTCAAGCGTTTTCTTTCCTTGTGGATATAATAACTCCAAATAAAATGATGATGCCGCCAGTAATCTGTGTAATACTGATATTTTCATGAAGGATCAGATAGGAAAGAATAATGCCAAAGACAGGCATAAAGTTCATTAGTACAGAAGCATGGGATGCCTTTAATCCTTTTAACGCATGATTATAAAGAAGAATTGCGCCAACGGAGCAGCCAGCAGATAAATAAAGAAGGGAAAAGAGAATCTGTGGCGTGACATTGATGATCATCGGATGTTCTAGTAAAAGAAGTGGAAGAAATCCAATGGCGCCAAAAAACATCTGATAATACGTAATTGTTAAAGAATCGTAGTGCAGTGGAATTTTCTGTACGAGGTAATTGTAGAATCCCCATAGAATTCCCGCAAATATTAATAGTAAGTTTCCTGCCATATTGGAAGACGCAGAAGAAAAGCCGGTGAGAATAACAACACCTGCAACACTGCATGCGATACCGGATAACATTCGTTTGCTTGTCTTTTCGTGATACACAAGAATTCCTACAAGTATTGTTAAAGCGGGATAACATGCTTCAATCAGTGAAGTCATAGAGGCACTTGTTAAAGAAAGTGCAGTATTTTCTAATGTGTAATAAATAGAAATTCCTCCAATTGCACTGAAAATGACAGTTTTTAAATGTTGCTTTGCGATTTTTGTGTGTTGACGCGTTATGCAGCGATAGATCAATAAGAGAATAAAACTAATTGAAAATCGAAAAAGACATAATAATATTGGTGAAAAAGCTTGATAGGCAATCTTTGTGGCAATAAAAGAAGAGGACCACATTAGCATTGCGAATAGTGCATAAATATAGTATTTCATGGCAGTATTATATGATAAAAATATGGTGAAATGGAATGCTTATTTAAAGTTGAAAAAACTTTTTCAAAAAAGTGTTGACTTCTGATTTTGAAAATGGTATATTCTTACTCGCTGAAAGGCAATAACTCGTATCACTGCAAGGCATATACGAGAGAAAATATAACAAAAAATTGCTCTTAGGAGCAAGTGATATATAACATCAAATCGATGAGAAAACTCATCGAGTGATATATAAAGGCAATCAGGACTTCAGTCCTGCGAAATATAACAACAACAGGGATTCTTCCCTGAGATATATACAGATTCACAAGGCAAGATGTCTTGTTTTTTTTATATCTTTTTTTGAACGATGACAATGGATGCAAACTGTCATTGTTTTTTGTTTTTGGCTATATTAGCAAAATGGTGAACATATTTTAATATTGTACGAATATACGGA
>OLNZ01002167.1_pt1 | contig 12223 bp, 9 predicted proteins | sample 1672981 | NCBI WGS metagenome assembly OLNZ01 (sample SAMEA3136743, study PRJEB25190) | human gut metagenome | biome: human gut; feature: human-associated habitat; material: faeces | place: Austria | collected 2013
GAAAACAGGCCGAACCGTGATGCACGGTATGATCAAGGAACTGAGCTTGGTAATTGCCGGATGCAACCCCGGTGCCCTGATCGATGAAGTCGTGAAGCATACTGCAGATGGCTCCGAAACAGACAGTTCCGAGGCCTATATTTATACCGATTCTGGTCTGAGCCTGAAGCATGGGCTGGACCCGGATGATAACCCGCTGGAGGACGAAACGTTGGAGCATTCGGATGATTCCAGCGAAACCGACAAGGATAAGAAAGGAGAAAGCAAAATGGCTGATGCCAACAAGAAGACCGTCAAGGAGGTATTTGATACTCTGACGGAGGAACAGAAGAACGTGGTTTACGCTATTATCGGCTCTGCCCTGGATGAAGGCAAGGGCGGTGAGAGCGACAACAAGGGTGATGGTGAGGAGGACAATACTATGCACCACTGCTTTGAGAACGACAACGGCGGCACTGTGCTGAAGCACAGTCTGGATGACATCAACGGCATTATCGCAACTGCCAGCAAGCACGGCACTCTGCGCGATGCTTTCCTGGATGCAGGCATTACCGGCGATGAGCTGGCCCACAGCATCGAGAACATGGACTACCTGTTCCCGGATGACCACAATCTGGATACGGTACCCCGCATTGTGGACCGTGACCAGACCTGGGTTGACAAGGTTATGAACAGCGTCCATCATGTGCCGTTTGCCCGTGTCAAGGTCATGTTTGCTGACCTGACCGAGGATGAGGCTCGCGCCAAGGGCTACATCAAGGGTAACTACAAGAAGGAGCAGGTGTTCAAGCTGCTGAAGCGTTCCACCACTCCGACCACCGTTTACAAGAAGCAGCGCTTCGACCGTGACGACATTGTTGATATGTCCACCATGGATGTGGTCGGCTTTGTCAAGAAGGAGCAGCGCGGCAAGCTGAACGAGGAGCTTGGCATGGCTTTCCTGATCGGTGACGGCCGCGACGATGCCAGCGATGATAAGATCAACGAGCTGAACATCCGTCCCATCTTCAACGATGATGATTTCTACACCATCAAGGTCGTCGTTCAGCCCGGTACCAATGCAAACGAGGATGCCAAGGCCAAGGCAACCATCAAGTCCATCATCAAGGCCCGTAAGGAGTACAAAGGCTCCGGCTCTCCGACCTTCTACACCACCGATGATGTGCTGACTGATATGCTGCTGCTGGAGGACGGCATCGGCCATCCGCTGTACGCTGACGAGGCTGCTCTGGCCCGGAAGCTGCGCGTGAAGGAGATCGTTACTGTTCCTCGCATGGAAGGCCGCAAGGGTGCCAAGGGCGGCGACCTGCTGGGCATCGTGGTCAATCTGGCCGACTATACTGTGGGTGCCGATAAGGGCGGCGAGGTCAACATGTTCGATGACTTCAACATCGACTACAACCAGCTGATCTACCTGATCGAGACCCGCTGCTCCGGTGCAATGACCACTCCGTATGGCGCAATGGCCATCGAGATGGATGCCGCCAACTCTTCCAAGGCTTGATAAGAAGGAGGTAAAACGATATGCTGAACAAGCTCTATGAGCAGGGCAATGACCTGCATGTTGCAAACTACATGGCCTACGGCAAGACCGCAGACCACAAGCTGTACGCTGATGCAGCGTTCAAGAAGACCGTGACCGAGGCTGAGATCAAGGATGCGTTCCAGAAGGGCCGCCTGATCATCATTGAGGGCGAAAACTACCTGCTGCCCGTTGCCTTTGGTACCACCGGCGTTGTGACCGTGACCGCAGGCGAGACTGTGAAGACCCAGGCATGGGCAGCTTCCGCAACGGCCTGATTTCTTTTGCAAATCAAGTTAGTATAATCTAACTTCAAAATGGAGTGAAATGCTATGAGCAAGTGGTTTGGAAAAATCGGTCTGGTGCAGACAGTTGAAACGGAGCCGAGCATCTTTGAAGAAAAAGTGACCGAGCATGATTGCTATGGCGAGCTTTTAAAGAATACCCGGCGTGTCCAGACTGCCGACAAAGTAAATAACGACCTAACCATCGCAAATACTTTGAGCATTTTGGCCGACCCGACGTTGTACAAGCACTTTGACTCCATCAAATATGCAGAGATTATGGGTGCTAGATGGAAAGTGACAGAAGTGCAGATCGACTATCCGCGGCTGACACTTACCCTGGGAGGACTGTACAATGGCGGAACCCCGGCAGAAACTTGACGCTATTTTGCGCCAAATCGTAAAAGATGCGTGCGGTAAAGAGAATGTGTACTACCAACCCCCGGCAAATCTGCGAATGAGTTACCCATGTATCTGCTATGAACAATCCAAAATACAGAATGCCGCTGCCGATAACAGAGTTTATTTGCAGCGGATTTTTTATCAGCTGACAGTCATCGATTCACGACCGGATTCCAAAATAACGAAAGCACTTATGCAAATGGCTAAGTGCCACTATGACCGGCCGTACAAGGCTGATAATCTGTCCCACGACGTTATAACGATCTATTTCTAAAAAGGAGGAAACTCGAATGGCAAAAATCGAATGGGATAAGACCGGCGAGCGCAAGTACCAGCTGGGTGTTAGCAATGTTGCTCTGTATAAGCAGGACAAGGGCGCTTACCCCAAGGGTGTGGCGTGGAACGGCATTACCGCAATCAAGGAGAGCCCGGATGGCGCTGATGCTACCGACCTGTGGGCCGATAACATCAAGTACGGCAGCATCCGTGCAGGCGAGAAGTATAACTTCACCCCGGAGGCCTACTTCTATCCGCCTGAGTTCGGCGAGTGCGACGGCAGCGCGGAGGTGGCTCCTGGCGTGACCATCAGCCAGCAGAAGCGTAAACCCTTTGGTCTGACCTGGCAGACCCTCATTGGCAGCGATGAAGATGATGAGCTGGGCTTTACCCTGCATCTGGTGTGGGGCGCAACTGCATCTCCTTCTGAACGCAGCCATGAGTCCTACAATGACAGCCCGGACGCTGAGACCTTCAGCTGGGACTGCGATACCACTCCTGTCAAGGTGACTGGCTATAAGCCCACCGCCCATATGGAGCTGGATAGTACCAAGGTGCCTCAGGCCAAGATGGAGAAGCTGCTGAACATTCTGTACGGCACTGCCAACACCACCCCATATCTGCCGCTGCCGGATGAGGTTATCAAGCTGATGACCACCTGATCCATTCAAAATGGAATCGACTTTGTAAAGGAGAAAGAAAAATGATTACCGAAACTCTGACCTATGTGGACTTTGGCGGTACCGAGCGTACCGAAGACTTCTATTTCAATCTGACTGAGGCAGAAGTGCTGAACCTGTCGCTTTCCAAGGAGGGCGGCATGGAGGCGTACATCAAGAAGATCGTGAACGCCAAGAGCCAGCTGGAGTTGGTTAAGCTGTTCCAGGATGTTCTGCGCATTTCCTACGGCAAGAAGAGCGAGGACGGCCGTCGCTTTGAGAAGAGCCCGGAGATCTTTGCAGATTTCGAGGCTACTCAGGCCTATAGCGATTTCTATATGTCGCTTGTCACCAATACGGAGAAGGCAATTGCCTTTATCAATGGTCTGTGCGATACCAAGCCTACGAAGGCTGAACCCGCACCTCAGATCGCAGGCAATGCACCTATCGCACTGCCTAACGGCTAACATTTAACAGCACAGGGAGGCAGGCAGAATGCTGAAAATCACAATTCCTAAACAGGAATATTGGGATGCACGAACGCAGGAATTTGTGCAGCTGAACGCTGTAACGCTCCGGTTAGAGCATTCGCTTGTCTCCCTGTCTAAATGGGAAATGAAGTGGCATGTTCCTTTTTTCGGTAACGATTCACTGACAAGGGAACAGATGGTCGATTATGTTCGGTGCATGACGGTTACGCAAGGTGTTGAGCCGAGCGTGTATCTTCGACTGACAGAATCGAACATGGCAGCCATTTACAAATATATGGACGAACCGATGACGGCAACCTGGTTTCCGGGTGAGCCAAAACCGTGCGAGCCCAGAATACCGCAGAAGAGTAAGCCTCGCCCTAAGATTAAGGTGAAAGTAAAAGCCTTAACAAGCGAGGCAATTTATGCGCGTATGTTTGCCGCCCACATTCCCTTGGAATGCGAAAAGTGGCATCTTAACCGACTATTCACGTTGATTCGAGTTTGCAACGAGGAACGGAAGCCGCCTAAGAAGATGAGCAAAAGCGAGGCTCTTAGCAGACAGCGTGCATTGAATGAAAAACGCCTGAAGGAATTTGGTACGAGGGGATAAACGATGCCAAAAGTGGTGATGTTTCGACAAAAAGGTGATTTCAGGCGAACGAGCGATTTTTTGAAACGAGCCAACAGACTGAATTTGGATGTAATCCTGAATCAGTATGGTCAGGAAGGTGTGGAAGCATTACGTGCGGCAACGCCGAAGGACACCGGAACAACTGCAAACAGCTGGAGTTATGCCGTTCATAAGGGGACAGGCTCTATCACCATAACATGGTCGAACTCAAACATTGTGGACGGTGTGCCCATTGCGGTAATTCTGCAATACGGACATGGCACCCGAAACGGCGGGTATGTGCAGGGAACAGACTATATCAATCCGGCGATGAAGTCGATTTTCGATAAAATCGCTCAGCGAGCATGGGAGGAGGTAAAGAGAGGATGAGCAGGGAAGTCGATGAGCGTGTTGTTCAAATGCAATTTGACAATGCGCAATTCGAGAGAGGCACCCGACAGACCATGGGCACCTTGGAAAAGCTGAAGCAGTCACTTCAGTTCAAAGGCGTAGAAAAAGGGTTTGAGCGCATTAGCTCTGCCTCCCAAAAGGTCGATTTTTCGGAAATGACCAAAGCGCTGGAATCTATCGAGAGCAAGTTTTCGGCCGTTAATGTAATTGCTGTTACGGCACTGACCAACATTACCAACAAAGCCATCGCGACCGGAGAACGACTCGTAAAGGCTCTGTCGCTTGACCCCATTATTAGTGGCTTTCAGGAATACGAAACCCAGATCAATGCAGTTCAGACGATTCTGGCGAACACGTCGAGTAAAGGTACTACGTTGGATCAGGTCAATGCTGCGTTGGACGAGCTGAACCACTACGCTGACTTGACGATCTACAATTTTACGGAAATGACCCGTAATATTGGTACATTTACAGCAGCAGGTGTTGATTTGGATACATCTGTTGCAGCCATCAAGGGTATTGCAAACCTTGCAGCTGTATCTGGTTCGACCAGCCAGCAGGCTAGTACCGCCATGTACCAGCTTTCTCAGGCACTGGCTTCTGGTACTGTGAAGTTGCAGGACTGGAACTCTGTGGTCAACGCAGGCATGGGTGGCCAGGTATTCCAAGACGCGCTGAAAGAAACTGCTCGTGTGCATGGTGTCGCCATTGACAGCATGATTGCAAAAGAAGGTTCCTTCCGTGAAACCTTGTCCAAGGGATGGCTGACTTCTTCTATTCTGACCGAGACGCTTCAGAAATTCACCGGCGATCTCAATGAGGAAACTTTGAAATCCATCGGCTATACCGATGAGCAAATCAAGAAAATCATGGAGATGGGCAAGACTGCAAACGATGCTGCAACGAAGGTTAAAACTTTCAGCCAGCTGAAAGACACCTTGGTAGAGGCATTGCAGTCCGGCTGGACCCAGACTTGGCAGACTGTTATCGGCGACTTTGAAGAGGCAAAGGAGCTTTTTACAAAGTTCAGTGATGTGTTTTCAGACCTGATTAACAAGTCGTCCGAAGCCCGTAATACGGTGCTGGAGGGCGGTCTGAACAGTGGCTGGCAGCAGTTGCGCACCGCACTGGGCGACAGTGCTGGCTTTTATAGTCAGATGCTGGAAAAGGTCATGCTTGCAAATGGTTCTATCAGTCAAAAACAGATCGATGATGCCGGTAGTTTTGCCAAGGCTTTGCAGCAGGGTGGTGTTTCTGCGGAGCAGCTTCAAAATGGATTGGATGAATCGACCCAGCAGTTGCAGGCACTGAGTAAACTGAGCGACAAGGAGCTCATGGCAAAGGGGCTTGACCCGACGCAGGTTAAAGCTCTGGCAAAGAGTTTTGAAGAAGTTAATCAGAAAATTGCTGACGGCAGTTTGAATCTGGATACATATTCAAAAAAGATTGGTGAACTCTCTGGCCGAGAGCATTTGATTCAGTCTATTTGGAACATTTTTGAGGCTATCGAAAAAGTTGTTCAACCTGTGATGAAGGCATGGCAGAAGATGTTTTCTCCTGTCAATGCCGAACAGATTTACAGCATTGCTGAAGCAATTGACAGCTTTACTGCAAAGCTCAGCATCAGTGATGAAACTGCAGATAAAATCGAGCGAACGTTTAGTGGCGTTTTTGCAGTGCTGAATGTTGGAAGAAATGCACTTTTAGCCGTTGGCAAGGTTCTTGGAGAAGTATTCAATGCTGCATTTCCACTTGCTGGCGGCTTTTTAAGCATTACAGCAGCACTGGGCGATTGCTTGGTCAAAATGGCCGATGCAGTCAACAATTCTACCGTATTTAAGACCGTTCTCGATGGTATCCACTGGATCATTGGAAAAGTGTCCGAAGGGATGCAAGCCTTTGCAGGGGTATTGACCAATGTGTCGAATAATGTCTCTGTCGTGTTCGACCCGTTAAAGACCCTTGGTGAGTGGTTCATGTCTTTCATCAACTTTATCGCACCAGGGCTTTACACATTTGGCTCTTCAGCGGATAAAATCTTCAAGGAGTTTGGCGCAAGTGCAAAAGAAGCCTTTAATAGTCTTGACACCGAGAAACTTGCAAATGTTATCAACAGTGGCTTAGTTGTGGGTATTCTTGCAGGTGTCAAGGGTTTCTTGAAGGGAGCGCAAGAACTGACTTCCAGTGCAGGGGACGTTATTGGAAGCATCAAAAACACCGTTAATGCTATTAAAGATGTGCTCAACTCCCTTGGTGAGGCAATTGATGCATGGAAGCAGTCCAAGAAAGCCGAAACAATGATGACGATTGCAAAGGCTGTTGCCATTATGGCGGCATCTTTGACAGTGCTATCCATGATCAAGCCGGAGCGACTAGCTGGCGGGATTGGCGCACTTACTGCAACAATTGGCGAACTTGTCGGTGCATTTTTGCTGCTCGATAAATTTGGCGGAAAAACGAAAAGCGCTAAGCTTGGTGCAATGTCAGTGGCAATGGTTGCTATGGCATCGAGTACCCTCATTCTGGCAGGAGCTGCTGCAAAACTGGCATCTATTGACAGTGGAAAGTTGGTTTCGAGCATCATTGCTCTTGGCTCTATTATGGGCGGGCTTACTGCGATTTCGGTCGTGCTCTCCAAAACTGGCGGTAAGTTCATGAAGGGTGCTACCGGCATGATTGCCTTTGCAACAGCTATTCGGATCATGGCGAGCGCTGTAAACGCCATGAGCGGACTGAGCTGGGACCAGATGAAGGTTGGTCTTACGGGAATCGGCATTCTTTGCATTGAACTGGGTGCTTTTCTGGCAATATCCAAGTTTGATAAACTTGGCGTTCTGAAGGGGACCGGGCTTATTCTACTGGCATCAGCCCTGAATATTCTTCAGTCTGCAGTTGCAAAGTTTGGCAGCATGAATTTGAACGAGATTCAAAATGGATTGATTGCAGTCGGCGCTGCGCTGGCTGAGTTTGCGGCATTTGGGATTGTTGCAGGCTTTTCAAAGAAAATGCTTGCCAGCTCGGCTTCCGTGCTCATTCTTTCCAGTAGCATGGTCGTTCTCAGCAGAGCCATGAAATCCATTTCCGGTTTGGACGGAGAGGGCATAAAAAAGAGTCTCATTGCAATTGGTGGCGCTCTTGCAGAATTCGTCCTTGCTCTGAATTTGACCAAGGGCACCCTTGGTTCAGCGGCTTCGCTGACTATCATGACCGTGGCAATCAATCTTCTGGTTCCGGCTCTGACAGGACTTGGCAATCTGAGCCTTGCACAAATCGGAACGGGACTGCTGGCTATTGCTGGTGCATTCGGTGTGGTTGGAGCTGCGGCAATGTTACTTGCTCCAGTAGCACCTGTTGTTATTGGTCTTTCTCTTGCGATCAGCGCACTGGCAGTTAGTGTTGGTGCGATGGTGGCGCTTACAACCGCTGCGGACTTCTTTGGACGGTTGGGCGAGAGCTTGAGCGCCTTGAATGGTCTGAGCTTTCAGGTGTTCCTGGCCAACATCAAGGCTGTGGCATGGCTGCTGGTTGAATTTGTAGCTGGTATTTTTAAAGGACTGGCTACGATTGCCGGGACCATTGCAACTTCTATTGCGGCTATTATTACGGCAGTTTGCGATGGCATTGCGCAGGCAGCACCAAGTATTGGTAATGCGCTGGCTCAGCTTATCGTGACTGTTTGTAACGTTATCGTGCAGTGCAGTGAGCCCATTGGACAGGCTTTGTTCACGCTGGGTACTGTGGCGATTCAGACCATCATCGACTTGATTGCATGGGCCTGGGATGGCGGTGGCGGCGAAGGAGGCGGCATTAAGGGTGCTCTAAGCAGTTTGTGGGCGAATATTACGAGCTTTATTGGCGAGAAATTCAACCCTGCAAATTGGTTCAAGGAAGGCGGCTTGCTGGATGGGCTATTCGGAGCAGCCAACAAAGCAGCAGACGAACGTGATGCTACAGCCCGTCAAGATCAACGACCAGGGCGTTGCGCTGGTGATAAACTGGCAGAAGGCATGAATAACAGCCAGAAGGATGTTAGGGAAAGTAGCGTCAATCTGGCCAAAACGGTAGAGGATGCTACCAGAGAAACAGCTGGCATTAATTCCCCTAGCACCATGATGGAGGAAAACGGCTACTGGCTGGATATGGGCCTGGCGCAGGGGATGGAAGGTTCTGCTGGTATGGCTGCTATTACGGCAGCGGGGGGCAATATTTCTTCCACCATCAATAGCCAGTTCAGAGACTATTGGGGTATCCATAGCCCGAGCACCGTTTCTCAGGGAGACGCCAGCAATATTCTGGCAGGCATGTGCATTGGCTTTAGCCAGACAGATGGGTTGCAGAACAGTCTCTTGGCGTTGAATGGCGGCATCCGTTCGACCCTTCTTAGTGGCATGGATACAACCAAGACTGATGTTACGAATAAAGCTACCAATATTGTTGGTGCCCTGAGCGGCGTGTTTGGTGGAACGACTACAACAGCCGAGGATATTCTGAAGACGTTGGGCGGCTCCGGTTCTACGACCACAAAACCCACTACGACGGGCCACACCAGCTCGACGAAGAAGACCGGAAAAACTCTGGCGGAGCAGATTGCCGAGAACTATTCCAAGAAGCTGAAAGCCAACAAATATTTGTTGGAAGCAGCCGATAAGGAATACTCTCTGTGGGAAGCCCGTGAGGGTGATATTGCAACCAATGAGCAAATTACCCAGAAAAGAAGCGAATATATTGGCACAAAGATCACTCGGCAAACCAGCCGTGTGAAAATTGCGCAGGAGCAATATGACGCGCTTCTCAAACGAGTGGGCAAGAATAACGACAAGACACGCGAAGCCTACAACACCCTGATGGACGAGCAGGCTACGCTGGAAAATCTGAAGAAAACCCAATACGAAGATACATATTCCGATTTGTTTGACCGGTACGATGATGAAAGCAGCGCTGCTGAAAACGAGTACAGCTTCTGGAGCAGCAAGTACGAAAAGACAGCAACTGCTGCAGAAAAGTCGAACAAACAAATCGAACTCATCAACAAGAAAATCGGGATTCAGGCTAAAGCACTGACTACGGCAGAAGAAGAATACACGAAAACCAAGGATGCGTTCGGTGAGGAGAGCCGTAAGACCCAAGAGGCATATGCGCGGTATTTGAAAGAGCAAATCGAGTATCAGCAGTTGGTGAACAGCCTTAACAATGCTGAACTTGACAGGTTCGATAAACAAAATGAGCGCTATGCTTTGGAGATGAAGACGTATTCCAACCAGCAGAGCATTCTTCTGAAGCTGTTTGAAGATGGTGATTACGGTGTTGTGACCTCTACCATCAACATGGGTGCTGCTCTGCGAAATATGTCCTACCAGCTGAAGCGCACCACGAATGCTTACGATAAGTATAACGAGTATGTACAGGCCGGAACGCAGAATACGGATGATGGACTGGCAGCTCTCCATGAACTGCAGGACGAGCGTTATAGCTTTATTGGGGATGCAGAAGCTTTTGCTGATGCGCTTAATATGAGTGATGATGCAAAGAAGGTCACCATGCAGCTTGGCATTGCCATTGCTGATAACTGGAAGTTCATCTCGAACGGATTCAATAAAGCATGGGGCAAAGTGCAGGAGTCGTATCCGGCAATTGCGCAGAAGCTCTCAAATTTCATTGGTTTGTATATGCGCGACGGTGCTGCGGAGACCATTACCGCTTCAATGTCTGCTGTTGTAGCAGCCATGAATGGCGATTATGGTACAGCCATCAGTTCGACCATCAGTGCATTACTGAATTTCCTCGGGTCTGACTTTGGAAAGACTCTGATGGATACGGTTAAGAACGGCTTTACGACATACATGCCGAAAATTGCATCTTTCATTGGTAAACTCTTTGAGGATGGCGGTTTACTGGCAGGTATCGGTAAGGTTGTTATGGGGCTGTTTGGAGAAGGCGGTGCATTGGCAGGCGTTGGAGAAGCCGTTATGGGCGTTCTGACAACCATTGCAGGTGTTATTGGTATAACGGTACCAGAACTCGGACTAATTATGTTGGCGATTGCTGCTATTGGTGTGGCTGGTTTTGCGCTTATCAAAAACTGGGATAAGGTAAAAGAGTGGTTTGCCAATTTTGGCGAATGGATCTCGAATCTGTTCCAGAATATTGCTGAGGGCATCGGAAACTTTGTGTCCAACTTGGTGGAAGGCATCGGCAATGTATTCAAGAAAATCTGGGAAGTCGGCAAGAACATCGGTCAGGGTCTTTGGAATGGTGTGACCAGTGTAGCCTCTGGCATCTGGAATGGTATCAAAGGCTTGGGCAGTTGGATCGTGAATGGCTTTAAGAGCATTTTTGGTATCCATTCTCCCTCGACTGTTATGGCTGAGCTGGGCGCTTACATGGGACAGGGCTTTGCAAATGGCACCAGTACCGAGGATGGTGTGAATCGTTCCATGGACGATATGACCAGCTCTGCACTTGACATTGCCACGAATGCGGCCCAGATGCTCTATGATGTTGCAACCGGACAGGAGACTGCTGAACCGATTTTTACGCCGGTGCTGAATCTTTCTGACTATGCATCTCCGACCAGCTGGGCAGCTACACAGGCATATACGCCTTCTGCTGAAACAGCGGAACGTGTGTATCGCAGTAATGAACTTGCACAGAGAATTGGTGGAAATCAAAATGGAGTCCTTACGAAGTCCAAGTCGGACAATAGCGATGTGGTAAACGCAATTAGCCAGCTGGGCAATCGCGTGGACCGAATGGCAGAATCGATCAGTAAAATGAAACTTGTGCTTGACAGCGGAAAGACTGTTGGCGAGTTGGCACCAAAAATCGATTCTAACATGGGCGGAAGAAATATTCTGGCAGAAAGAGGGGTGATTTGATTGGAACGCGAGTATTCTGTGAATTTTGGACAGTACAACACGTGGTCCGATTGGCACCTCACGCCTGCAGAACGCCCTATCGTTGTGCCTCCGACCGAAAAAACGCATAATATCGACTTGCCGGGTGGCAGTGGTGTAATTGATGCAGCACAAGCATTGACGGGCTACCCGGTATTTAACATGCGAGAAGGAAGCTGGGATTTTTATGTAGAAAATGACACCGAACCCTTTATGACGATCTACAGCAAGGTGATGGCCGCACTTCAGGGCAAACGACTTCGTGTTAGTTTGGAAGAAGATGCGGCCTATTTTTATGAAGGCCGATGCTGGGTGGACAATCCCAAACAAAGCAACGGTCACACCATGCTCACCATAAACTACAGCTTCAACCCGTATAAGCACAAGTTTGCAGACATTGGGAAAGTTGTGAAAATTGCCGTTAATGGCAGCGCTACTATTTTCTCTGGTTCGGTCAGCAATTATACGGGCGAGCCGATTTGTCCCAAACTGGGAATTACGATCTCTTCGGGGAGCAGCATGACAATCGACTATGTAAGTCCGACCAAGCGCTACACCACAACGCTTGCGGCCGGTACTTGGGTTGACCCGATCATTATGTTGATTCCCGGTGAAACGACATCTATTATTGCACGTGGCAATGGCACCGTTAGTTTTCAGGCGATTGGAGGGTGGCTGTAAATGTTTGATGTG
>OLNZ01002170.1_pt1 | contig 12211 bp, 10 predicted proteins | sample 1672981 | NCBI WGS metagenome assembly OLNZ01 (sample SAMEA3136743, study PRJEB25190) | human gut metagenome | biome: human gut; feature: human-associated habitat; material: faeces | place: Austria | collected 2013
CAGTCCGGCCGTCTGGTCCATCTTTCGGAGTCATTCATTGATGCAGGGACCGCGATTTCCGGTTGCGGCCCAGCCTTTGCATACTTGCTGATAGATGCTATGGCAGATGGCGGCGTGGCCTGCGGTTTGTCCAGGGCAGATGCCCTTCAACTGGCAGCACAAACCTTGCTTGGTTCTGCTCAGATGGTCATGGAGACAGGAAAGCATCCAGAGCAGCTGAAAAATGAGGTGTGTAGTCCAGGCGGCAGTACCATTCAGGGGGTACGTACTTTGGAACAACGTTCTGTCCGGGCAGCGATGATGGACGCTGTGATTGCTGCCTACGAAAAGAGCGCAGCATTGGGAAAAGGATAATAAAAGTTGGGGTCAAGTGATGAACCTGGCCCCTTCATCATGCAAAAAACCGTTGAGAGTCAAAGGAAATCCTTGAAACTCAACGGTTTTCTGTTTGGCGGAGACGGTGGGATTCGAACCCACGGACCCTTGCGGATCAAACGATTTCGAGTCGTTCTCGTTATGACCACTTCGATACGTCTCCGTAGATATTCATTTGAATACCGTATCAGTATACACGAAAACCAAACTGCCGTCAATGAAAACTTTTCCGTGGATTCTTTTCCCGTTTCGGCACAAGCTTTTTGTAAAGACCCTCTTGACAAATACCCGTGGGGGGTATATTGTAAAAATACCCCTTGGGGGTATCTGAAGCCGGGAGGGAAGTACTGTGGAGGAAAACAACTGCTGTTGCTGCCACAAGACCAAAGAGCGGTCGCCAGATGAGGTAAAAAAGCTCCTCAATCGTCTCAGCCGTATTGAGGGCCAGATCCGAGGTATTCGTGGCATGGTGGAAAAAGACGCCTATTGTCCCGACATCTTAGTCCAATCTGCTGCGGTCACCGCTGCGATGAATGCGTTCAACCGGGATCTGCTGGCCAGTCATATTCGCACTTGTGTGGTCAACGATATCCGGGCCGGGAGGGATGAGGTGATTGACGAGCTGGTTCTGACCTTGCAAAAATTGATGAAATGATCCCAAATGCCAAAGTGCAAAAACAGAGAAAAGGGGTTGATGGGATGGAACAATATAGTGTTACAGGCATGAGTTGTGCTGCCTGCAGTGCTAGAGTAGAAAAGGCGGTGTCAAAAGTGCCAGGTGTCACAGCTTGTTCTGTGAGCTTGTTGACCAACTCTATGGGAGTAGAAGGAACAGCGTCTCCTCAGGAGATCATTCAGGCTGTGGAACGCGCCGGATATGGAGCATCTCAAAAAAGCGGTGGGGCAAAAGCTCCCACAACAGCAGAGGCCGAGGAAGCTTTGGTCGACCATGAGACGCCAATTTTGAAACGGCGCCTGATCGCATCGTTGATCTTCCTGGTCATGTTGATGTACTTCTCCATGGGTCACATGATGTGGGGGTGGCCGCTACCGTCTTTTTATGAAGGAAACCATGTGGCCATGGGGCTGACCCAAATGCTGCTGACGATCATTGTTATGGTCATCAATCAGAAGTTTTTTATTAGCGGCTTTACCAGCCTGCTCCACCGGGCCCCCAATATGGATACTCTGGTGGCGCTGGGTGCTACGGCGGCCTTTGGATACAGCACCTATGCACTCTTTGCCATGACTGCTGCTCAGGTAGCTGGAGATTTGGCCGGAGTCATGAAGTATATGATGGACTTCTATTTTGAGTCCGCCGCTATGATTTTGACGCTCATCACAGTAGGAAAAATGCTGGAAGCTTGCGCCAAGGGCAAGACCACCGATGCCCTGAAAGGGCTGATGAAGCTGGCACCTAAAACTGCCACACTGCTACGGGACGGTCAGGAAGTGAAAGTCCCCATTGAGCAGGTCCAGTCCGGAGACATCTTCGTGGTCCGTCCCGGCGAGAATATCCCTGTCGACGGTGTGGTCGAAGAGGGGAGCAGTGCAGTCAACGAATCTGCGCTGACCGGCGAGAGCATCCCTGTGGATAAAGAAGCGGGAGATAGTGTCTCTGCGGCTACGTTGAATCAGTCCGGCTTCCTCCGCTGCCGGGCCACCCGCGTAGGGGAGGATACGACCCTTTCCCAGATTATTCAGATGGTCAGCGATGCAGCGGCCACGAAGGCACCCATCGCCAAAATCGCGGACAAAGTTTCCGGTGTGTTTGTGCCAGTGGTCATCACCATTGCTGTTGTCACGACGGCAGTTTGGCTCCTGTTGGGCCATGATGTGGCCTTTTCGCTGGCACGAGGGATCTCGGTGCTGGTGATCTCTTGTCCCTGTGCGCTGGGTCTGGCAACGCCGGTGGCAATCATGGTGGGCAATGGCATGGGGGCCAAGAACGGCATCCTCTTCAAAAATGCTGTTTCCCTGGAAAACGCTGGACGGCCGCAGATTGTTGCTTTGGACAAGACTGGGACCATCACGGCTGGAGAGCCAAAAGTGACAGATATTCTACCTGCAAGCGATGTAAAGGAAAAAGACTTGCTTTACCTTGCGGTTTCTTTGGAACAGAAGAGTGAACACCCTCTTGCTCGCGCTGTATTGCAGTGTGGAGAGGAAAAACAAATCACACCAGAAGAAGCTACAGACTTTCAGGCGTTGGCCGGAAGTGGCTTGATTGCAAACTGTAAAGGTAAGATACTTTACGGAGGAAATTACGCGTTTATTTCTCGAAAACTGACTGTCCCGAAACAAATGCAGGAAGCGGCAGAAAACTTGGCTCAAGCTGGCAAGACGCCCCTTTTCTTTGCGCAGGGAAAGCAGTTGTTTGGTATCATTGCCGTGTCGGATGTCATCAAGGAAGACAGCCCGCAGGCGATTCAAGAGCTGCGGAACATGGGCATCCAAGTGGTCATGCTCACTGGTGATAACGAGCGTACGGCCCAGGCCATCGCGAAGCAGGCCGGCGTTGATCATGTGGTCGCTGGGGTCCTGCCGGACGGAAAAGAGGCGGTTATCCGTAAGCTCAAGGAGCATGGTAAAGTGGCTATGGTGGGTGATGGAATCAATGACGCCCCCGCCTTGACACGGGCTGATTTGGGCATTGCCATTGGTGCCGGAACGGATGTGGCTATCGATGCAGCAGATGTGGTCTTGATGAAAAGTCGCCTGAGCGATGTACCCGCCGCCATCCGGCTCAGTCGGGTGACACTGCGAAACATTCATCAGAATCTATTTTGGGCCTTTATTTACAACACCATCGGGATCCCCTTGGCCGCCGGCGTGTTTATCCCTTTGGGCCTGACCTTAAATCCCATGTTCGGTGCAGCTGCTATGAGCCTGTCCAGCTTCTGCGTTGTGACCAACGCCCTACGGCTGAATCTCTTTAAGCTGCACGATGCCAGCCAGGATAAAAAACGTGATCCTGTTTCCATTTCCTTGGAAACTGCAAAAATACAACCAAAAAAGGAGCAAGAAATTATGGAAAAGACTCTGACCATCGAAGGTATGATGTGTACCCACTGTGAGGCCCGTGTGAAAAAGGCCCTGGAAGCGTTAGAGAACGTGACCCAGGCTCAGGTCAGCCACGAGAAGGGGACCGCTGTTGTTACGCTCTCTGCGGATGTGCCCAACGATACTTTGAAGCAGGCTGTGGAAGCTCAGGACTATCCTGTTACTAGGATTCAGTAAGCTGAGCAGAAGGACAATATAACATGAGAAAAAGCTGGAAAGCCTATGGGGAGATCCCCTAGGTCTTCCAGCTTTTTTGTGCTCTGGAACAGGCGGAGATAGCAACGAGATCACTCCATGCCTGCGTATTTTTTGATCGCCTTAAAGGAGGTGTCACTAATGACATGCTCCATCTTACAGGCGTCCTCTGCGGCAGTGTTTTCATCCACACCCAGGCTGACTAAGAAGCGGGTGAGCATGGTGTGCTTTTCATAGATGTTTTCGGCCACTGCCCGTCCTGCATCGGTCAGCTCTAGGTGACCGCTTTTATCCATGGTCACATAGCCGCCGGTCTTCAGCAGGCCGATGGCACGGCTGACGCTGGGCTTGGAAAACCCCATATATTCGCTCACATCTACAGAACGCACATATTTGCCGGTCTTTGAAAGAACGAGGATGGTTTCCAGATACATCTCTCCGGATTCTTGTAAATGCATAGTTGGACCGTCCTTTCCACTCCACTAGGTGGCATATTACTAATAAAATACCATAATTCAGGCCAATTTTCAAGAGGCACACATGGGAGGAGTTAGTGTTTGATTTCGTAAGTTTGCATACACTAACGATTAGCCTGTGCAAATATTTTGTCAAAAGATACAAAAAGTGAAAGCTTGTGAAATTTATAATTGACAACTTAGTGACAAGGCTGTAATATATCACTGGTTAGCGAGTGCTAAGATTCTTTTTTATGTAAAGTAATTGGTGCTGCCGACGAGGTATTTTACAAGACTTTTACGAAACAGGAGGTGGACGCAATGATGCCGTTGATTTTAGCCGCAGCGGGAGAAACGAACACGATCCGCAAGGTAAGTGGCAACCCTGAGGTAAAAAAGCACCTGGAAGACCTTGGCTTTGTTGTCGGGGGAGAGGTTACTGTCGTTTCTGCCATTGGTGGAAACCTCATTGTCAACGTAAAGGAATCCCGTATTGCCATCAGTCGCGAGATGGCCGGGAAAATCATGGTGTAAAGGAGGCGAAGAGAGATGAACACGCTGAAGCAGGTAAAGATCAGTTCTACCGTGCGGGTGGTCAAGCTCCATGGCGAGGGCGCGGTGAAACGCCGGATCATGGACATGGGCATCACCAAGGGCGCCGAGATCTTTGTTCGTAAGGTCGCACCCCTGGGAGATCCTATCGAGGTCACGGTCCGTGGCTATGAGCTGTCTCTGCGGAAGGCAGATGCAGAGATGATCGAGGTCGAGTAACACGAGATCCACAGCAAGAAACAGTGGGAAGATACTTCCCGCTTTTTTCCGCCCTACAGGTTAGGGATCACTAATTAGGAAGTCCTAACTTGTGCAGAATTTGGAACAAAGGAGAGAAGACATGGAGAGAGAGTTGAAGATTGCTCTGGCGGGCAATCCTAACTGTGGTAAAACCACGTTGTTCAACGCCCTGACCGGCTCCAACCAGTTCGTCGGTAACTGGCCCGGTGTTACGGTGGAGAAGAAGGAAGGCAAGCTGAAGGGACACAAGAACGTCATCGTCATGGACTTGCCTGGCATTTATTCTCTGTCCCCCTACACCCTGGAAGAGGTCGTGGCCCGGAACTATCTGATCGGGGAGCGCCCCGACGCCATTCTGAATATCATCGATGGCACCAACCTGGAGCGTAACTTGTATCTTACCACACAGCTGGTAGAGCTGGGCATCCCCGTGGTCATCGCCGTGAACATGATGGACGTGGTGAAGAAAAATGGCGATAAGATCGACATCAAGGAGCTGTCCCGTGAGCTAGGTTGTGAAGTCTATGAGATCTCTGCGCTAAAGGGCACCGGCATCATGGACGCTGCCAACGCTGCCGTGGCTGCCTGCACCTCCACAAAGACCGTTCCCCAGCATACCTTTGCTGGCCCCGTTGAGCACGCCCTGGCGCACATTGAAGAGGCTGTTGTCCACAATATGCCAGAGGAGCAGCAGCGTTGGTACGCCATTAAGGTTTTCGAGCGCGACGACAAAGTGCTGGCCCAGCTGAATATTCCCAAGGCCGTTCTGGACCATGTGGAGAAGGATATCCAGGCCGCTGAGACCGAGCTGGATGATGACGCTGAAAGCATTATCACCAACGAGCGTTATGTGTACATCGCCTCTATCCTGAAGGGTTGCTACAAGAAAAAGCAGACCAGCGGGATGACCGTTTCTGATAAGATCGACCGTGTTGTCACCAACCGGTTCGCCGCCCTGCCTATTTTCGCTGCTGTCATGGTTCTGGTGTACTTCATCTCTGTGACGACCGTCGGTGGCTGGGTCACTGACTGGACCAATGACGGCCTGTTCGGTGACGGCTTCCATCTCTTTGGGATGGGCACCAGTGAGTACGAAGATGCCATCAACGAGTACGCAGAAGAGAATGTGTGGACCGATGAAATGATCTCCACCGTGCAGGATGCGGTTGACGCTGGCGTCATTGGCGCTGATGCCCTGCTGGCTGACATCGAAGATGGTGATTTCGCGACCTTCGATGAGGATTATGGCTCCTATGCCGACTCCCTGGCTGAGGCTGGCTATGACATTTCTGCCATTTACGACGCCGGTATGGAAGATGCCCCTGATACCTCTGAGTTTGGTACTTGGGTCCCCGGTATCCCTGTTTTGGCCGAGAATGCTCTGAATGCAGTCGGCTGCGCTGACTGGCTCCAGGGTCTGATCCTGGACGGCATTATCGGCGGCGTGGGCGCTGTCCTGGGCTTCGTGCCTCAGATGCTGGTCCTGTTCATCTTCCTGGGCTTCCTGGAAGCCTGCGGCTACATGGCTCGTGTTGCTTTCGTCATGGACCGTATCTTCCGCCGCTTCGGTCTGTCCGGTAAGTCCTTCATCCCCATGCTGATCGGCAGTGGATGCGGCGTGCCTGGCATCATGTCTTCCCGTACCATCGAAAATGAGCGTGACCGCCGTATGACGGTCATGGTTACGACCTTCATTCCCTGCGGCGCTAAGATGCCTATCATCGCTTTGATCGCTGCGGCTCTGTTCGGTGGCGCTTGGTGGGTGGCTCCCAGTGCTTACTTCCTGGGCATCGCTGCCATCATCATTTCCGGTATCATGTTGAAGAAGACCAAAATGTTCAGTGGCGATCCCGCTCCTTTCGTTATGGAGCTGCCTGCTTACCACTGGCCTACCGTTGGCAACGTTCTGCGTTCCATGTGGGAGCGTGGCTGGTCTTTCATCAAGCGTGCCGGTACCATCATCCTGCTCTCCTCCATCATCATCTGGGCTGGTTCCAGCTTCGGCGTTGTGGACGGTGCTTTCCTGTTTGATCCTGAGATGGATCTGGGCGACAGCATCTTGGGCATCATTGGCGGCTCTATCTGCTGGATCTTCTCCCCCCTGGGCTTCGGCAACATCAAGGCTACTGTGGCTACCATCATGGGCCTGGTCGCGAAGGAAGAGGTCGTTGGCGTCTTCGGTGTTCTGGACTTTGAGGGCCTGACTCCCTTGGCTGGTTATGCTTTCCTGGCTTTCAACCTGCTGTGCGCTCCCTGCTTTGCTGCTATGGGCGCCATCCGCAGAGAGATGAACTCTGCTAAGTGGTTCTGGTTCGCTGTGGGCTATCAGTGTGGTTTCGCTTACATCGTGTCCCTCATCATCTATCAGCTGGGTTTGCTCTTCTCCGGCAGCGTGAATGTGATTGGCCTGATCTTCGCCGTTCTCTTCATCGTACTGATCGTGATGCAGCTTGTCCGCCCCTATAAAGAAGCTAACACCTTGCGTACCAACACTAAGGCGAAGTCTTCTGTGGGCTGACTAGACAAGACACACTTCCTTATACTATAATAACAATACGACAGGAGGGATCTCTATGTTACAATTTCTCGCCAACAATGGCGGCACCATTCTTGTGTCGGTCGTTCTCGCGGTGATCGTTGTGGCGGTGGCTCGCTATATGATCCGCCAGAAAAAGCAGGGGAACTCCTCCTGCGGCTGCGGATGTGAGCACTGCTCCAGCCATTGCCACACCAAACATTGACACCGTTACTTACTGAAACCGTGTGTCCTAATCACTCCAAGCCGGTCTGTCCTTCTGGGGATGGGCCGGCTTGGAGTTTTTGGGGGCCAGGGAACGTGAATTTTTTCTCTGACAGGGATGGGAAAGAAATCTTGAATTTCCAAGGCCGTCGGCGTATAATAAACTGTATTTTATAGTTCGGCGCACCTGCGCCTGTTTGAGTGAGGAGGAAGGGCCTATGGCTATTACGCTACAACAGTATCTTGACTCCCTTCAGGGGAAACGAGTCGCCGTCATCGGCATTGGGGTATCCAACACCCCGCTCATCAAAACCTTGCTGCGGGCGGGGATCGATGTCACCGCCTGTGATAAGAATCCCAGGGACAAGTTCGGGGGACTGGCGGAAGAATTGGAGACCATGGGCGCCATCCTTCACTTGGGTGAGACATATCTGGATGGCTTGGACCAAGATATTATTTTCCGCTCTCCTGGTATTCGACCGGATATTCCGCCCTTCCTGGCGGCCATTGAGAAGGGGAGCGTGCTGACCTCGGAGATGGAGGTTTTCTTCCAGGTTTGCCCCTGTAAGATCATCGCGGTGACTGGAAGCGACGGAAAGACCACTACCACCACCCTGATCTCAGAGATGCTGAAAAACGCTGGGTATACCGTCCACCTGGGCGGCAACATTGGCAAACCGTTGCTGTCGGAAGCAGGGGAGATGTCCCCAGAGGACGTGGCGGTATTGGAGCTGTCCTCCTTCCAGCTTATGACGCTCCAGACCAGCCCGGACATTGCGGTGTTTACCAATCTTTCTCCCAACCATCTGGACATCCATAAGTCCATGGAGGAGTACGCCCAGGCCAAAGAGAATATTTTCTCCCATCAGACAAAGAGTGGTATTGCCATCTTCAACCGGGACAATGCACTGACCAACGAAATGGCTGGCCGCGCTCCAGGCAAAGTGCTGAAATTCAGCCGCCAGACGACATTGGCCGAGGGGACCTATGTGGAGAACGGCAAGATCGTTGTGGCTGGGAACGGTCAAAAGCGCACACTGTTTGCCACCGACCGCATCCTCATCCCAGGCCAGCACAACGTAGAAAACTACCTGGCTGCCATCGCTGCGGTCCAGGGTATGGTCCCCGATGATGTTATCCTACACACGGCTGAGACATTCCCCGGCGTGGAGCACCGCATCGAGCTGGTGCGGACGCTGAACGGGGTGCGCTATTACAACGACTCCATTGCCTCCAGCCCCACCCGGACCATTGCTGGACTCCATTCCTTCCACCAGAATGTCATTCTGATTGCCGGCGGCTATGATAAAAAGATCCCCTTTGAAGTCCTGGGGAAGGAAGTGCAGGACCACGTTAAGACGTTGGTCCTCACCGGTCACACCGCTGAAAAAATTCAAAAAGCAGTGGTCGAGTCTGAGGGCTATCAAGCTGGCCATCCATCCATTCTTATGGAGCCAGACTTTAAGCAGGCGGTTTTGAAGGCATCCCAGGCGGCGGAAGAGGGCGATGTCGTCATTCTCTCTCCGGCCTGCGCTTCCTTCGACCATTTCAAGAACTTTGCCCAGCGTGGCCAGACCTTCAAGGCCATCGTGAACGAACTGTAAGGAGGGCCTATGGATATTCGCGCAAGTCTGGCTGCGCTCAGCGCCAGCTCAGGCCCTTCTGGGCGGGAGCAGCAAACGCTGGAACGGGCCATGGAGCTGCTGCGGCCACTGGTGGATGAAGTCAGCCGAGATCGCTTTGGCAACCTCATCGGTGTCCGCCGTTGCGGCAAGGAAAACGCCAAGCGCGTGGTGCTGGACGCCCATTTAGATGAGGTAGGTTTGGTCATTACCGGAGCCAAGGACGGTTTTCTGCGCTTCCGCTCAGTGGGTGGTATCGACCCTAGAATGCTACCGGATCGGGAAGTGACCATCCTCTCTGACCCGCCCCGCTTCGGCTTGGTGGCTGTGCTCCCGCCCCATGTGCAGAGGGCGGGAGATGCCAACAAGAGCGTGCCTATGTCCGACCTGTACATCGATGCTGGCCTGACACAAGAGGAAGGGGAAATGTTGATCGGGACCTTTGTTGTGACCCGCGGCCCTTTCCGGCCTTTACTAGGCGAGGTGGTCAGCGGCAAGGCGATGGATGACCGGGCGGGGTTTGCGACTCTGCTGCGGACGGCAGAGCTGCTGAAAGGGATTCCTTTGGATGTAGACCTCTATATCCTAGGCAGTAGCCGGGAGGAGGTCAACGGCGGTGGCGCGGTGGTTCATTCTTTTACGGTGGCTCCCCACTGCTTCATTGCTGTGGACGTGACCCACGCCCGCACCCCAGATGGACCCAAAGACGAGACATTTCCCGCCGGGAAGGGGACCGTCATCGGGATCGGTTCCAACATCACTCGTTGGATCAGTCAGCGTTTTATGGACAAAGCCAACGAACTGGATCTGCCTTGGGATTTGGACGTGATGCCTGGTCACAGCGGGACCAACGCCTGGCGGGTCCAGATCGCTCGTGAGGGGATCGCCACCGGCGTGTTGTCTCTTCCACTGAAATACATGCACAGCCCGGTCGAGACGCTGGACCTGCGGGACTTGGAGATCTCCGCTCAGTTGCTTGCTGCGTTTGTTAAGGACCTGGCCAAGGAAGGAGGGGAGTTCCTTGCTGATTGATACGTTAAAAACCCTCTGTGCTCTGCCTGGTGTCTCCGGCGGAGAGGACGCTGTGCGGGACTATCTGCGTGAGTTGGCGGCTCCCCACGCCGACAGCATCCGGGTGGATGCCATCGGAAACCTTATCATTGAGAAAAAGGGCCGTATCCCCGGCAGCAAAAAGCTCATGCTGGCTGCGCATATGGACGAGGTGGGCTTGATGATCCGTGCCATCACCGACGACGGCTATCTCAAGTTCGATACCGTCGGTGGCATTGACCGCCGTGTTTTGATCGGCAAACCGGTTCTGGTAGGCCCCAAGAAAGTTCCCGGCGTGATTGGCCTGAAAGCCTATCACCTGACCAGCCGGGAGGAGGAAAAGACAGTCCCAAAACTCAAGGATTTTTACATCGACATCGGGGCCGAGGACAAAGAAACGGCGGAAGACCTAGTCTACCGGGGCGATTTGGTGGTGTTTGATACCGACATTTTGGAGTTTGGCCATGGATTCTTAAAGGCCAAGGCCATTGACGACCGAATTGGCTGCGCTGTTATGGCGGAGTTATTACAGGAACCCCTGCCCATGGACTGTACCTTTGTTTTCACCGTGCAAGAAGAAGTAGGCACCCGCGGAGCCTTTGGTGCCGCATTCTCTGTGACGCCGGACATTGCCTTGGTCCTGGAGGGCACGACGGCCGCCGACTTACCTGATATGCCACCCCACAAACGAGTGTGTGCCCCTGGTAAAGGACCGGTTGTGCCCTACATGGACGGCGGGACGGTCTACGACCGGGAATTTTTTGAGCTGCTACGTTCCCTGGCCGAGCGGGGGAGAATTCCCTGGCAAACCAAAGAGTATCTCTCCGGAGGCACGGATGCCTCTGCCATCCAGCGGAGCAAGGCCGGTGTGCGCGTGGCCGGCATTGCGGCCGCCGTGCGCTACCTGCACACACCCTCCAGCGTGGCGTTCTTAGAAGATTGTAATCATATGCTGGCCTTAGCCCGCCGCTTCTTGCAGGCCGTGGCCACCATGGCCTGAAGGAAGGAGTGACCGACATGGATTATCTGTCTGTGATCGAAATGCTGAACGCCTGCCACGGACCCTCCGGGGACGAGCGTCAAATCGCTGCTACGTTAAAGCGGCTAGCTGAGCCCTACGCCGATGAGTGTTGGGTAGATACTCTGGGAAATCTGATCGTCCACAAAAAGGGGAACGGCCCTAAAGTAATGTTCGCTGCCCACATGGATTCTATTGGACTGATTGTGACTCATATCGATGAGAAAGGCTATCTCTCCTTTGGTAAGTTGGGCGGCATCCGTCCGGAGAGTATTCTGCATACGCCCTTCCGCTTTAAGAATGGTGTGTCCGGCGTGGTTTCTTTGCGTCGGAATGTTTCGGTCAAAGATATGACGCTGAACGATCTCTACTTAGACATCGGGGCGAAAAATGAGGCCCATGCCAGACGACTCATCCAAATTGGCGACACAGCCGTTTCTAAGATGCCTGCCTTTACCACGGAGTCCCGTTTGGTTTCTCCGTATCTGGACAATCGCATCTCCTGCGCGGTCATGCTGGATGCCATGAGCCACATCCGGGAGTATACCAATGACCTCTATTTTGTTTTTACTGTTCAGGAAGAGTTGGGCTTGCGCGGGAGCAAACCCGCTGCCTACGGCATCGATCCAGACTATGGCATTGCGGTGGACGTGACCGCGGCAGAAGAGTTGGATGATACCCACCGCGGCAGTACGGTTTTGGGTGGTGGTGCTGCCATTAAGATCATGGACAGCTCTGTGATCTGTCACCCGAATATAGTAAAAACACTGGAAGAACTAGGCCTGTCAAGTAAAATTCCTTGTCAGAAAGATGTGCTCATAGCCGGGGGAACGGACGCCGGAGCGATTCACGTCAGCCGGGGAGGTGTCCAGACAGGTGGGATTTCGATCCCGTGCCGCTA
>OLNZ01002183.1_pt1 | contig 12167 bp, 9 predicted proteins | sample 1672981 | NCBI WGS metagenome assembly OLNZ01 (sample SAMEA3136743, study PRJEB25190) | human gut metagenome | biome: human gut; feature: human-associated habitat; material: faeces | place: Austria | collected 2013
GGGCGATGCGCTCCGCCGCTTCAGCCTGTCAAAGGAGCAGTCCTCCTCATAGCGGAACAGGAAGCCTTCCGCCGAGGGAAAGCGCTCCTCCGTCACGGCGCAGCCCCTCAGCTGCGCCCACCGATGCAGAAGCTCTGATACATAGCCGGCGTCCCGGCTGTCGTCGTCGCAGATGGCGAAATGATAGGTCATAGGGCCCCTCCCCTTTCAGCGTCCGGCGTGGAGCTTCCGGAACTCCGAGGGCAGCATGCCGAATACCTTTTTGAACTCCGCGGAAAACTTACTCTGACTCTCGTAGCCCACCGCCCGGGCGATCTGTGCCAGACTGTCTCCGGTGTCCAGCAGCAGGGACGACGCCTTCTCCATCCGGTGCTGCCGGATGTGGGCGGCGATGGAGCTGCCGTACTCTGCCTTGAACAGCTCCTTCATGGTGGAGGGGTTCATGAGAAAGCGACGGGACAGCTGCTCGATGGTGATGCGGCTGTCCAGATTCTCCGTCAGCAGGTCGTGGACCTGGTGGATGGCGCTGCGCTGCTGGGGCGTCAGGCCAGCAGCGTGCTCCCCGGCGTGGGCGTCCAGAGGAGGCAAATGCGGCGCGTGAGACACCGCCTCCTCCCGGGGGCAGGTGACCTCCACCGTCCGCTCGATGACCTGATGCAGCAGGCCCGCCACCTCCGTGTCCGCCGCCCGGTAGTAGACCTCCTTGCCGATGCGGCGGCTGATGATAAGGCCGCTGTCCTTCAGCTGGCGCAGATGGTGGGAGGCGGCGGGGCTGCTCATGCCTACCATGGCCGCCAGGTTCACCACGCATTCCTCACAGTGGCACAGCAGCCAGAAGATCCGCACCCGGCCGGCGTCGGACAGCAGGCGGCACAGTCCTGCCACCGCCTGAAAGCTCTCCGCCTCCTGCATGCAATGCTCCAGGCGGGACAGCTCCTCGTTGTTTCCGTGCCGGTGAGGCAGCTCCATATGATCCATAGCGCACACGCTCCTTTTCAAAAGTCACCCGTTCGGCAGTTCTTTTCGCCCGAACGGCAGGAATGGGGCAAAAGCCGTTGACTTCTGCCGATGCATCCATTATAGTACAGTCAACAAGATTAAACAAGTGCTTAATGGTTGAACCAAGCGGTCATTGGGCAGGAAAAGGAGCATCTTATGAAAAAGACTTATCAGATCGAAGTGGACTGCGCCAACTGCGCCAACCTTATGGAGGAGGCTGCCAAGAAAACCGAAGGCGTGCAGGATGCCGTGGTGAACTTCATGACCCAGAAAATGATCGTGGAATTCCGGGAGGGCGCGGACCCCAAGGCCGTGATGAAAGCCGTTCTGAAAAACTGCAAGAAGGTCGAGGACGACTGCGAGATCTATCTGTAAAAAATTGGGACGTGCCGGAATTTCTTCCGGCACACTCCGCTGAAAGAGGGGAAGGATCATGACCAAAAAGCAAAAGAAAATGCTCTGGCGTATCATTGCCACGGCGGTGATCATTCTGGTCATCAAGCTGTTTTCCATCGGAGGTATCGCCGGAACGCTGCTGTACCTGGCGGCGTATGGGATCATCGGCTATGATATCCTCCGCAAGGCGGGCAAGGGCATTGTCCGGGGTCAGGTGTTCGATGAGAACTTCCTGATGGCCGTGGCCACCGTGGGCGCTATCGGACTGGCGTTTTACGAAAAAAGCGGCGACTTTCTGGAGGCCGTGGCCGTGATGCTGTTCTATCAGATCGGCGAGCTGTTCCAGAGCTATGCCGTGGGCAAGAGCCGCCGCAGCATTACTGCCCTGATGGACATCCGGCCCGACTATGCCAATATTGAGCAGGACGGCCAGCTGACCCAGGTGGATCCCGGTGAGGTGCCTGTGGGGGCTGTTATCGTGGTCCAGCCCGGCGAAAAGGTGCCGCTGGACGGCGTGGTGCTGGAGGGCTCCTCCACGCTGAATACCGCCGCCCTGACCGGCGAGAGTCTGCCCCGGGACGTGACCGATGGCGATGAGATCGTCAGCGGCTGCATCAACATGACCGGCGTGCTGAAGATCCGCACCACCAAAGCCTTCGGCGAGTCCACCGTGTCCAGGATTCTGGAGCTGGTGGAAAATTCCAGCTCCCACAAGTCCAAGTCTGAGAACTTTATCTCCAAGTTTGCCCGGGTATATACTCCCGCCGTGTGCGCGGCTGCTCTGGCCCTGGCGGTGCTGCCGCCGGTTGTGCGCCTGCTGGCGGGGCTTGACGGAGACTGGGGTACCTGGCTGTACCGCGCCCTGTCCTTCCTGGTGGTCAGCTGCCCCTGTGCCCTGGTCATCAGCATCCCCCTGAGCTTCTTCGCCGGTCTCGGCGGCGCCAGCCACGAGGGCGTGCTCATCAAGGGGTCCAACTATCTGGAAACGCTGTCCAAAACCAAGGTGGTGGTGTTCGACAAGACCGGCACCCTGACCCAGGGCGTGTTCGACGTCACCGGCGTGCATCACAATTTACTGCCCCGGGAGAAAGTGCTGGAATACGCCGCTCTGGCAGAGTGCGCTTCCTCCCACCCCATCAGCCGCAGCCTCCAGCGGGCCTATGGCGGTCATATCGACCGCGACCGGGTCACGGATATCCGGGAATACAGCGGCAATGGCGTGGTGGCCAGGGTGGACGGTGTCACCGTGGCCGTGGGCAACGATAAGCTCATGGATAAGCTGGGCATTGCCTGGCACGATTGCCACAGCGTGGGTACCATTATCCACCTGGCCCTGGACGGCCAGTACGCCGGCCACATTGTCATCTCCGATGTGGAGAAGCCCCATGCCAAGGACGCCATCGCCGCCCTGAAGCGTATCGGCGTGGAAAAAACCGTGATGCTCACCGGCGACCGGGCCAAGGTGGCGGATCACGTGGCGCAGGATCTGGGCGTGGACGAGGTGCACAGCGAGCTGCTGCCTGCTGATAAGGTATCCCAGGTAGAGCGGCTGCTGAGCCGGGCCGGCGGCAAGCTGGCCTTTGTAGGCGACGGCATCAACGACGCGCCGGTGCTGTCCCGGGCCGATATCGGCATCGCCATGGGAGCCATGGGCTCCGACGCGGCCATCGAGGCGGCGGACGTGGTGCTGATGGACGACGATCCCCTGAAGATCACCAAGGCCATCCGTATCTCCCGCAAGTGCATCCGCATCGTATATGAGAACATCGCCTTTGCCCTGATCGTCAAGGCCCTGTGCCTGCTGCTGGTGGCCGTGGGCGCGGCCAACATGTGGGCCGCGATCTTCGGCGACGTGGGCGTGATGGTCATCGCCGTTCTCAACGCCATCCGTGCTTTGCGGGTAAGCAAGCTGTAAAGCCGGAGAAAAATTGCAAAAAGGGCTATCCGGCGGAAAGCCGGATAGCCCTTTTCAGAACTTTCATAAAAGTTCTGAAAATGCGGTGATTGAAAACGAAAGACACCCCTGATGGGTTTCTTTCGTAACTATCTTCCTTTCCGAAGGCGGAGGTAATCTGCTTTTTTGACAGACTGCAAAAAGGGCTATCCGGCGGAAAGCCGGATAGCCCTTTTCTGTCATATGTACGGCCGGGCGCTTACACATACCGCTGGGTGAGCACGTCAAACACACCGCGGGTGGTAAGCCGCAGAGACGGGATCACCGGCAAAGCCATGAAGCTCAGGGTCATGAACGGGTCGATGCCCCGGGACACACCCAGGCGGAAGGCCTCGTCCTTGGCATCCTCCAGCGCGGTGTTGACCGTTACCAGGCTGTCGTCGGACATGATGCCGGCAATAGGCAGGGCCACCTCGCCCAGAACCTGGCCGCCGTCCATGACGGTGATGCCGCCGCGATTTTCCACGATGCGGTTGGCTGCTGCGGCCATGTCCTCCTCCGTGGCCCCCACCACGATGATGTTGTGACTGTCGTGGCTGATGGAGGTAGCCACCGCGCCGCGCTTGAGGCCGTAGCCCTTGATATAGCCCAGGCCGATGTGATGGGTATTCTTATGCCGCTCGATGACGGCGATCTTCAGGATGTCCTTTTCCAGGTCGATGTGATCGGCGTAGCCGGCATCCTCGGACACGATTTCCCCGGGCACCATGCCGATAACCGCATGGGGGCGGCTGTCGGTAAAGTCTGCGGCGGACAGGGGGGCCACATGGAAGGTGTCGTGGGCCCGCTTCACCAGATAGGGGTCAATCTCCGGAGTGTCGAACTCCCGCAGAACACCGTCGTACATGAGCTTGCCCTTCTTGTACACCATCTCGATGTTGAAGCCGTCCCAATTGTCGATGACCACAAAATCCGCCAGATAGCCGGGAGCAATGGCGCCGCGGTTGTTCAGCAGGAAGTACCGGGCGGCGGTGTAGCCCGCAGCCTTCACGGCCATGATGGGGTCTGCTCCCAGGGAGATGGCTTTTTTCACGATATAGTCAATGTGGCCCTTTTCCAGCAGGTCGTTGGGATGCTTGTCGTCGGTGCAGAACATGCAGCGCTCAATGTATTTGCCGCACAGCAGAGGGGCCAGCGCCTCCAGATTCCGGGCGGCGGTGCCCTCGCGGATCATAATGAACTGTCCCCGCTCCAGCTTGGCCATGGCCTCCTCCACATTGGAGCACTCATGGTCGGAGTATACCCCGGCGGCGATATAGGCGTTCAGGTCGTTGCCGGTAAGGCCCGGGGCGTGACCGTCGATCTTCTTATGGTGAGCCTGGGAGGCCACGATCTTCTCCACCACCTGGCTGTCGCCGTTGATGATGCCCACAAAGTTCATCATCTCCGCCAGCCCCTGTACCCGGGGATGGTCATAGAAGGAGTCGATGGCCCGGTAGTCCAGGTTGGCCCCGGATTCGTCCAGGGGCGTGGCCGGGACGCAGGAGGGCAGCATGAACCGCACGTCCACCGGCAGTTCCTCGGTAGCCTGGAGCATGTATTCGATGCCGTCGGTGCCCATGACGTTGGCAATTTCGTGGGGGTCGGTGATGACGGTGGTGGTGCCGTGGGGCAGAACAGCCTTGGCAAACTCCTTGGGGCTCACCAGGGAGCTCTCCAGATGGATATGGGCATCAATGAAGCCCGGCAGCACGATTTTGCCGGAGACGTCGGCCTCCACCCTGCCGCGATACTGTCCCATGCCCACAATGAGCCCCTCCGCCACGGCAATATCCCCGCGGCACAGCTCGTTGGAAAATACATTGACATAGGTGGCGTTTTTCAGCACCAGGTCCGCCGGGACCCGGCCCGCCGCCACATCGATGACATGGAGCTTCTTGTTGAGCTTGCGGTTGATCTTCCCTGCGTAACTTTCCTTCACAGCCATAGCCATATCCTTCCTTTCTCCCGCGCCGGGCGGGAATGAAACTGAAAAAGAGCTATCTCTTTTATTAATTCCTCATATTACCACAACTAATAACGCTTGTCCACTGTTTTTTCGGGAAAATCACAGGCCCAGCAGGAGCTTTGCCTTCAGCACGGCGGCAACGGTCTTGCCGTCCTGAATCTGCCCACTCAGGCACTGGTGCACCAACTCATCAAAGGGAATGCGCCGAACGGCCAGAAACTCATCCTCGTCGGGGTGCGTATCGCCGAAGGTCAGCCCCCGGGCCAGATACAGGTGCAGCACCTCGTCGTAGCAGCCCGGGGAGGCAATCATCTCGCCCAGGGGCTGCCATTCTGCCGCCGTAGCCCCCACCTCCTTCAGCTCCCGCCGGGCGGTGGTAAACGGCTCCTCGCCGGGCTCCCGCTTTCCGGCAGGAATCTCCAGCAGCGTCCTGGAGAAGGCATAGCGGTACTGGGTCACCATCGGGACGCATCCGTTCTCGTCCAGGGCCAGAATCCCCACGCCGCCGGGATGCTCCACAATCTCCCGCAGGGAGGTTTTCCCGTTGGGCAGGGCCACCGTATCCACCCGCAGCCGCAGAATGCGGCCCTTGTATATCTCCCGGCTCTCCAGGCATTTTTCCGTCAGATCCATTGTCAGGACTCCTCTCTGTTTTTTGCTATCATACGCGCATTCTCCCGGAAAATCAAGAGCGGGTTATTCTCCAAGTAGGATAAGGCTTTTACCTTGCGAAAGCTGCTCAAGCATGGTATAATCTCTGTTAATATTTGAGATTATGCCCCCGCATGGCGGCGGGCCGGGACAAAGGAGACGATTACATGGCAACCTTCACCGTCAACGGGCAAAGCGTCACCGTGGAAAAGAATCAGAAGCTCATCCGCTACCTGCGGGATACCCTGCATCTGACCTCCGTGAAGGACGGGTGCAGCGAGGGTGCCTGCGGCACCTGCCACGTTCTCATCGACGGCAAACCCACCAAGGCCTGCATCCCCCAGACCGACAAGCTGGAGGGCAAGACCATCCTCACGGTGGAGGGCCTTTCCGACTGGGAAAAGCAGGTTTACACCTTCGCCTTCGGCGAGGCAGGCGCCGTCCAGTGCGGCTTCTGCATCCCCGGCATGATCATCTCCGCCAAGGCCCTGCTGGACGGAAATCCCGATCCCACCCGTGAGGAGGCTGCCTTCGCCATCCGCAACAACATCTGCCGCTGCACCGGCTATGTGAAGATCATTGACGGTATCCTGCTGGCCGGTAAGATCCTCCGGGAGGGGAAGCTGCCGGCGGCCTCTGCCGACGACTGGAAAATGGGCAGCCGCGTCCACCGGCTGGACGTGGAGGAAAAGGTCCTGGGCTATGGCCAGTATCCGGATGATGTGTATGTGGACGGGATGTGCTACGGCGGCGCGGTGCGCAGCCAGTACGCCCGGGCCCGGGTCCTGTCCATCGACACCCGCCAGGCGGAGGCCCTGCCCGGCGTGGTGTGCGTTCTGACCCAGAAGGATATCCCTGGCAAGATCAACGTGGGCCATCTGAAGAAGGACCAGCCCACCATGATCGGCGTGGGCGAGATCACACACTATCTGGGTGACGCCGTGGCTCTGGTGTGCGCCCGGGACCAGGAGACGCTGGAGGCCGCCAAAAAGCTGGTGAAGGTAGAGTATGAAGTGCTCCCCGCCGTCCACAACCCGGCGGAGGCCGCTGCACCGGACGCACCCCTGGTGTTTGAGGAGGACGAGAACAACGTTCAGGCATACAAGCACGTCTCCCGGGGAGACGCGGAGGGCGCCATCCGGCATTCCAAATTTGTGCTGACCCGGCACTTCCATACCCCCTGGACAGAGCACGCCTTTCTGGAGCCGGAGTGCTGCGTGGCCCTGCCCCTGCCCAATGGCGGCGTCCGCCTGCTGACCTCGGACCAGAGCTCCCATACCACCATGCACGAGTGCGCCGCCATGCTGGGGGTGGACTATGACCACTGCCAGGTCCAGAACATGCTGGTGGGCGGCGGCTTCGGCGGCAAGGAGGATATGTCCGTTCAGCACCATGCCGCCCTGCTGGCGTATGTGGCCCGTGTGCCGGTGAAGGTAAAGCTCTCCCGCCAGGAGTCCATCCTGGTCCACCCCAAGCGCCACAGCTTCGACATGGACTTCACCATGGGCTGCGACGAAAACGGTATCATCCAGGGCGTCAAGGCCAGCGTGGTGTCCGACACCGGCGCCTTTGCCTCTCTGGGCGGGCCGGTGCTGGAGCGGGCCTGCACCCATGCGGCGGGGCCCTATGCCTATGAAAACTTCGAGATCGAGGGCCGCGCGTATTACACCAACAATCCTCCCGCCGGGGCCTTCCGAGGCTTTGGCGTGACCCAGACCTGCTTCTGCACGGAGACGCTGCTCAACGAGATGACGGATCTGGTGGGCATCAGCCCCTGGGAGATCCGTTATCGCAACGCCATCCGCCCCGGCGGCGTTTTGCCCAACGGCCAGATCGTGGATGAGTCCACGGGCCTGGTGGAGACGCTGGAGGCCATCAAGCCCGCCTATGACGAGGCCGTGAAGAACGGCGACCCGGTGGGCATCGCCTGTGCCATGAAAAACGCCGGTGTGGGCGTGGGCATCCCCGATTGGGGCCGCTGCAAGCTCATCGTCGAGGACGATGGCAAGGTGCATATTTACTCCGGCGCGTCCTGCATCGGCCAGGGACTGGGCACCGTGCTGGTGCAGGTGGTGGTCACCAACACCGGCCTCCACCGGGACGACATCGTCTATGAGCGCAGCAACACCTGGATCGCCCCGGATTCCGGCGACACCTCCGGCTCCCGCCAGACCCTGGTCACCGGCGAGGCCACCCGCCGGGCCTGCGAAAAGCTCTGCGCCGCGCTGGAGGGCAAGGCCCTCCGGGACCTGGCCGGACAGGAGTTTTACGGTGAGTATCTGGCCAAGACAGACCCTCTGGGGGCCGATGTTCCCAACCCCGTCAGCCATGTGGCCTACGGCTACGCCACCCAGATGTGTATCCTGGACCGGGAGACCGGCCGCATCAAGAAGCTGGTGGCCGCTCACGACGTGGGCAAGGCTGTGAACCCTCTCAGCTGCGAGGGGCAGATCGAGGGCGGCGTGGTCATGAGCATGGGCTATGCGCTGACAGAGCAGTATCCCATTGACGACACATGCAAGCCCACTGCCAGATATGGCACCCTGGGCCTGTTCCGGGCCAATCAGATCCCGCCGGAGATCCAGGCCATCGTGGTGGAAAAGCCCGGCCTGAAGGTAGCAGGCGGCGCCATCGGCATCGGTGAGATCACCTCCATCCCCACGGCCCCCGCCATTGCCGACGCCTATTACCGGCTGGATGGCCAGCGCCGGCTGACCCTGCCGCTGGAGAACACCCCTTACGCCCGTAAAAAGTAAGCAAATAGAAAATTCCCCACCTGTCTGACAGTACGTCGTACTGCCTGGCAGGTGGGGAATTTCAATCAGTGCCGGGCCACGGGGTCCCAGCTCTGCTCATCCTCACAGATTATATCCAGATACTCGGTATAGTCGGAATCGGCAGGGTTGCTCTTGGGCGCCTTTGCCTTGTACTGCTCCAGCAAACGGCGGGATTTCTCCGGCGGCTGGACGGTGCCGGCGCCGGCGATGCAGCCGCCGGGGCAGGCCATACCCTCCAGCAGATAGCCGTTGTACTTCCCGGTGCGGGCCATGCGCAGCATCTGGCGGCACTCCCGCAGGCCCTCGGCATACACGGTCTTTACCTGGCGGCCGGGCTCCAGCTTTTCAATGACCTCCTCCACTGCCTTGGCCACGCCGCCGCTGGCGGCAAAGCCCACGCCGGGAGCGGAGGCGGCATACTGGGCCTCCTGGTCGGGGATCTGGGAAAAGTCGATGCTCTTGGCCTCAAACATGCCCCGCAGCTCTTCAAAGGTCAGCACAAAATCCACATCGCTGCGGACGCTGCGGCGGCTGGCCTCCAGTTTCTTTGCGGCGCAGGGGCCGATGAAGGCGATCTTGCAGCCGGGATTGCGGCGCTTCTGGAGCCGGGCCGTCAGCACCATGGGGGTCATGGTCATGGAGATATACGGCGCAAAGCCCGGAAATTCCTTCTTTGCCATAACAGACCAGGCCGGGCAGCAGGATGTGGCCATAAAGGGCTGCTTTTCCGGCACCACCCGCAGGAACTCCTCGGCCTCCTCAATGGCGCACAGGTCCGCACCCACAGCCACCTCCTCCAGGCCGGCGAAGCCCAGCTGCTTCATGGCAGCCTTGATCTGGCCGGGGGTGACCTTCTCGCCGAACTGGCCCCAGAAGGCCGGGGCAATGATGGCAATGACCTTGTCGCCGCCGCGGATGGCGTGGATCAGCTGGAACAGCTGCCCCTTGTCCACGATGGCGCCGAAGGGGCAGTTCACCAGGCACATACCGCAGTTGACGCACTTGTCATAGTTGATCTGGGCCCGGCCGTGCTCATCCTTGCCGATGGCGTCCATGCCGCAGGCCTCCTGGCAGGGGCGGAAGAATTTGATGATGGCCTGATAGGAGCAGGCCGCCTTGCACTTGCCGCACTTGATGCACTTGGTCTGGTCGATGTGGGCCTGGCCGTGCTCAAAATAGATGGCCCCCTTGGGACAGGCGTGGGAGCAGTGACGGGCCAAGCACCCCTGGCAGGCGTTGGTGACCTCGTAATGAGTGTCGGGACAGGCGTGGCAGGCATACTTGATGATATTGATCAGTGGGGGATCGTAATACTTCTCGGCAATGGCGCTCTCCTCCACACCGTCAGACAGCAGCGTGTGTTCGGACACATCCCGCAGAGGAAGTCCCATGGCTAGACGAATGCGCTCGCCAACAATGGCCCGCTCCAGAAAGATGGACTCGCGGACGGTGCCTACCTCGCCGGGCATCAGCTCATAGGGCAGCTTCTCCAGCCGGGTATAATAGTCCCCGCCCTCGTATGCCAGCTTCGCCACCTCGGCGAACACCTTCTTGCGCATGTCGGTGATGGTGCACTGTAAATTTCTCATGTCTTTTGTTCCCTTTATCCTCGTTAAAAAATCCGTTAAGAACCATTGACGTACAGGCAACGGTCTTTTCTTGAACTTATTATAATAGAAAGTGAAAAAAAAGACAACAGGTGTGAGGCAAATTTTTCTCGCACACTGAAAATTTATTATCGGCAGGTCTGAAAAAGGGACCCGCAGCGGATTGCTCTGCTGCGGGTCCCTTTTGTCTATATGCCCGCCCGGCACGTTACCGGGCGGCAGAGGGTCACTGAATCTGGATGGTGGAGTTCTGGGGCAGCTGCTTGTGCTCCTTCTTGGGGATGGACAGCTGCAGGATGCCGTTTTCAAACTTGGCGGCCACCTCGCCGGCCTCCACGTCCTCGCCTACATAGAAGCTGCGGCTGCAAGCACCGGCATAGCGCTCCTGGCGAATATACTTGCCCTTCTTGTCGCTCTCGTCCTTGTCCAGGCCCTTGGACGCCTGGATGGTCAGATAGCCGTTCTTCAGCTCCACATTGACCTCATCCTTCTTGAAGCCGGGCAGATCGATATCCAGCTCGTAGCTGTCCGCGGTCTCCCGCACATCGGTCTTCATCAGGTTCTTGCTGTGCTTGCCGTACAGCGGGTCGTGACGCTGGGGCATTACCATCATACCGAAAGGATCCGTAAAGAAATCATCAAACAGGTTCTCACCAAAAATGCTAGGCAACATAAGTCATACCTCCATTCAATTTCCGGGCGGCCTACGGGCCGCACCGCCGAACTTTTGTTACCGTACATACAACGTTCTTTGTGTCTCCCCGGAGGACCTCTCACGGCCCTCTCTCAAGGAACAACTATATCATAGCACGATTTTTAGCACTGTCAATAGGAGAGTGCTAATGTTCACAAAGTATGTAATGTTTGTTCACAAAATATACGATTTCTGCCCCGCCCAAGCCGGACGGGGCAGAAATTATACGGTTTTCTCCCCGGTGAGTACCTCCAGGGCCTGGGGTGTGTCCACGTCCGTCAGCTCCCGGGGGGAAGCCTCCACCAGCAGCAGCCGGTCCTCATGCCGCCGGATCACAGCGCTGCCGCCGTGGTCCCCCTCCAGAGCCAGCAGCTCCGGAAACAAGCTGGCCGGGAACAGGCAGGGGTTCCCCCGGACGCCGTCGTGGCCCAGGGCCACCAGTCGGTCCGGATGGCTGCGGTAGACCTCTACCAACCGCTCCACACTGTCCCGCCGCAGCAGCGGTTGATCCGACACCTGAAACAGCACCGCATCCATGTCCTGCATATGCGCCATACCCAGAGCGATGGTATGGCTGAGTCCCAGGTCGGGCCGGGAATTCTCCACCGGCAGAAAGCCCATCTCCCGGGCCAGCTCCATGCCTTGGGGGTACTGGGTCACCACCGCCACCCGGGTAAAGCACGACGCGGGCACAACCTCCAGGGCACGGCGCAGCAGGGTCTTTCCCTCCACCCGGGCGTCCAGCTTGTTGCTGCCGAAGCGGCGGGCATTTCCCGCCGCCATGACAATGCATCCAATTTTCATAGGATCACATCCGTTCCTTCTTGTTATTTGCTCCTATCTATTTTCACCGACGCGCCGCCGGGCCATACGCCCCCCGCGCCGGTATATGCTCCACCCGCATTATAAGCAACGCCTGTGCCCCCTGTCAAGCCATCCCCTCAAGGGGACATAGGCCCCGTGAGCCCCGCGATAGGAAATGCACTGTCATTGGGGCGCGGCATAAGAATCTTTTTCCGTAAACCGAATTTTGTAGGTTTGTCAAACATATTGGACAGAGAACTCCGCTGGGGAGAGCCAGTGGAAGGGCCTCATAGGTAAGCTGTTGGAGCGGCGGTTGTGGACCGCAAGCTGCTTTGCG
>OLNZ01002195.1_pt1 | contig 12119 bp, 17 predicted proteins | sample 1672981 | NCBI WGS metagenome assembly OLNZ01 (sample SAMEA3136743, study PRJEB25190) | human gut metagenome | biome: human gut; feature: human-associated habitat; material: faeces | place: Austria | collected 2013
TAGGTTTACAGCAGAGATTATGCTGAATGCATAAGGAGAGAGTTTATATAAGGAGAATGATATGAAAAGAAGAACTATGATAATGGCAGCTGTTATTATTTCGATACTGATGTGTACAGGCTGCTCTGTAAATGAACTGAAATATGAAGCTAACCTTGGTTATGACCTGAATAAAGCCAAGAGCGAGAATATTGTTTTTAATGTTTATCACTCAGATACTGAGGATCATTCGTGGGAGCTTATAGCAAGATTTCCATGTCAGACTGAGCCGGGGCATTACAGCGATATAAGCCTTAAGAACAAAGGAGAGAAGATAACAGCAGAGCTGACAGATAATATGTATACGGCGTCAGATGACGGAACTTCTGCCGTATATGAAGGTACTTCCGTTACGGCATGTGATTTTAAGGTGCAAGGCTTCAAAGGTTCTTTGATGGGATACAGTCAGTATGCAGTTAAGAACAAATTAGGTGAACATCCTGTGCGGCTATACCCTGTTTCCAACAGTAACGGCGTATATTTATCAGGGGAGGAAGTAAGTCTTGATAAACCTTATGACACAGAGGGAGAGAATTTAGACAACATCCTTATAACTATAGAGATGAAGTAAAACCGGTTAGCTGATAAATCAGGATTTATAGAGTTGATTTACTATTGTTTTAAATATTAAAAAACGAGGAGGACTGTTATGAAAAGCAGCTCTAAGATTAACTCGGACTTTGAGGTGAATAACGGCAAAACATATTATATTAAGGCATATAACGAAAAATGCCGTGAATGGCAATATGATGATTTATATCCAAGGATAATGAATGTGAAATCCTGAGCTGTAATTTCTGCTTTTGAAGAGGCTTGGGAGTTGAGCGAACAAAGGAGAGTTATATGGATAGTATGGAATATAATTAACCGTAATCAATGTGATTTTCACTGCAGAGTACCGCTTATAACAAAAAACGACCATATACCACATATAGCTTGAAACAGTCTGAATTATATGTTAATTTTAGAGTAAGCAGTTAGTGCTTTTCAGGGGCAGTAAAAGGGTGGCTTGTTATGTCGAAGTTGAATAATAAAACAGCATTTATATTTATGACCGCAGCCCTGATAGTGCTTATCGTTATCGGGACTGTTTTGTCAAGGCCTGATTATACTCCTGCAGAGAAGTATATGAAAAAATATTTTCCTGATATGAAGTATGAAACTATGGACCTTATTGACTCATCGGATTATAATGACTACCGGCTTGAGATATATGGCTTTAACGGTATGCAGGGTAATATAATCGGCTTTCTGCTTCAGAAAAATGATGAGGGTGAGTTTGAGATAATTGAGGCATCAAGCCTTATAAATGGTTTTGAAAGCCACTATATTTTCACCAATTACGATGATATTGCTAATAGGACAATTGTATGCATTATTGCAGATGAAAGCGTAAACAGGGTTGAAATATCCGCATCAGGCAAATCGGATACATTTGATTTGGATAAAGGCAGACTTGGAGGATATATTTTTGAGGTTCATAACTCTGCTATGTCTTTCAGGTTTTATGATGAATAGAAAGCGGCAGACAGCAATGGAGTAGGTTAGAAAACTTCTGTATGGAGACGGCAATGAAGATAGTTATATGTGACGACAGAGAATTTGAACTTGAAATACTGAGGACTATGTGCGAGGAATATGCAGCCGAAAACAGTCTTGAGGCGGATATAGTGTGTACTGCTGATGCAGCATGCATAGAGGCGGAGCAGCCCGATATCCTCATACTTGATATAGAGATGCCGCAGAAAAGCGGCATAGAGATTAAAAATGAACTTGCAAAAGGTGACCGCCCGCTGATTATATTTGCAACGGCATACTTTGAGTTTATGAAAGAGGCCTTTGGCAAAAACGTCATAGGATATATGCAGAAACCTGTCAAAAAATTTGAATTTGACAACTATATGAAAACCGCAATAGACATTATATCCCTTGAAACCACCGTATACATCGACGATACGGCGGCAGTAAAAAGCAGCAATATACTTATGATAAATTCAGACAGGGGATATACGGAGATTGAACTTGCATCAGGTCAGAAGAAAACCGGCATAAGAAAAAGCCTTAAGGCATGGGAGGAGGAACTGGGGCAGTACGGATTTATGCGAATAAACGACGGCTGCATCATAAACTGCAGATATGTCAGAGAAATCGAGGGAGGTACTGCTGTAATCAGAAATACAGGAGCGAAACTAAAGGTGAGCAGAAGAAGAAAAACCGAATGCGCCGCATTTTTCAGAGATTACAGCGTTAAATCCTCAAGATACATTTAGAGAGGTATTATATGGCTCAATACACGTTTGGAATACTGATACTGCTGCTGTTTTTCAGGGGAGTGCTTGGATATAGAGAGCTTGAAAAAGGAATATTTATTGCAGCAGGCATAGCCATTGCCGCAGCGGGAGAGATTATAGAGCTGTGCTTTGATGCTTATGAAACGAATATATGGATGCAGAGGCTTCTGCTTGTGATGCTCTCAACAATACCCATGTTCATATTCAAAGGCCGCAAAATCATCATATTCGGTACCGGCTTTTGCGTCATATGCCTTGTTTCCGAGATAACCTCGGTTATCTACGGACTGCAGCTTGTAGCCATGGGCCTTGAACTTATTGAAATCGGGCCGTATTTTGCAGGCATAGACAACTACCTTATTTCAGGAATTGTCTGCATAGCCGCCCTGATGATTTTAATGCGCTACGTCAGAGTGAGGAATATACAGCTTTATTCAAAAATAAATGAAATGAACGGACTTCTGTTTATTCCCGCCGTCACCATAATGTACATAACAAAAATCGGCGGCATGTACGGCATCAGGATATTCAGCAGAGAAACAGCTCTGATTATGGGTATAGATACAACCAAAAATTCGGTTCTGGGCATGCTGGCCTTTGCGCTGTTCTTTCTTCTGGTGGTGCTGGCATATCAGAAAAAAACAATGAAGCATCTGCTTCTGCTAAGTGAAAAATGCCTTGAGGACCAGACTGCGCAGTACAAGCTTACTATGAACAAGGACAGAGAGCTTCGCAAATTCAGACATGACTACAATGCTCATATGACGGCAATTGCAGGCCTGCTTGCAAAGGGAGAATACACAAAGCTTCAGGAATATATCAGAAGCATGGGAGAGTTCAGAGATAAATTCAACCTTGTAAGTTCCGGGAATATAGTTTCCGATGCAATACTCAACCAGTACAAGGAGCTTTGCAACAGAGAGGATATCACCTTTGAAATTGCAGGCAAATTCCCGGAGAGATTTAATATGGCGGAAACAGATCTGTGCATGATGTTCTCAAACCTTATGTCCAATGCCTATGAGGCGGCGCTGCAGTGTGAAGCAGGCAGCCGCAGCATAAGGACTGAAATAAGGAACAATGAGGAAAATGTGTTTTTAAAGATAGTAAACTCTGTAAAGGGTGAGGTTGTTTTTAAAAACGGCATACCGGTGACAGACAAAAAGGACAGGGACAATCACGGCTTCGGAACTGAGAGCATACTTGATGTGATTAAAAGAAATGATGGGTATATAGAATGGAAACAGCCTGATAAAGGTACATTTGTTACAGATATTATAATTGGTGTGAAATGAGGAGGAGTATTATGAAAAAAACAGCGGTATTCTTAGCAGTACTGATTATCGGAACAGCAATTCTTACAGGCTGTGCAGGCACTTCAAAGGAAGCAGACCGTCAGACCCTGCGGGTTTATTCCGTCTGCGGAGAAAACAATGAGCTTTCGGTTTCAAACGGAGTAATAGTTGTGAATAAAGATGAGGAAACCTTTGACGGCGGTCAGGTGGAAGTGAAGCTGGATACAGATAATATCAACGGATACTCTATGAGATTCTATATTCTGAGACCCGATGGAGAAAAAGAGCCTGTGTTTATTAAAAGCGTTTCTGACGGTATGGGTCAGGACGATTACAGCGATATGGGGCAGATAAGGGGTGATGGCGCCATACCCGGAGATATTCAGGATGCAGTCGATGATTTTTATTTTGAACTGAAAGCAGAGGATATGGACGGCAACCGGCATGAGTATGATTTAAAGCTTGAGGTAAAGCGAATTATATAGGAAACAAGGAGAGGTTATTGGAATATGGTAGCATTAATTGAGGTTTTGGGAATAATTGCAGTGCAGATTGCAGTTTTGTACTTCATAGTTAAGCTTGCTGTTAAAAAAGCGCTTAAAGAATATGATGAGGACAGGAATAAAGAACCTGGCAGAGATTAGCTTGTACAGAGGTATAGGTTAATTCTGAGGTGGGATTTGAAATTACGGGATTAAGGAGCTTTGAATGAAAAGAATATGTATACTATTACTGGCGGCTTTAGCTCTGCTTATGACTGCCTGCGGAAATACAGGTGATGCTGAAATTATTTACGGAGATTCTGATATCTATTCACAGTCGGATATGGACTCAGCCATAAGGCTGATTAAAAGAGAGTTTTCGGGCTGGAGCGGCTGCGAGCTGCACAAGATTGAATACGCAGGTGATGAATGTAATTCGGAAGAGAATATCAAATGGCTTAATGAGCTTGCAGAGGCAAACGGCATAAAGGCGGAGCTGACACAGTGTATTCAGTTTGTAAGTGAATTTCATTCTCCGAAAAACGGCGGAGGTGCCTGGAATCCGGATGAGGAGTACACAGGCTGGCAGTGGAGTCTTGCAAGGGCGGAAGGCGGCAAATGGTACCTGCTGACGTGTGGATATTAGCGCAGCAGTGTGAAAGGACGAGCCTATGGTAAACAGGAATATTAGAATAGGAGTAATAGTACCGGTTGCTGTAGGGATTGCTCTTATTGCTGTGATATTCTATGCAGTAAAAACAACCATATCGGAGCCTTACTATTCAAAGGACTGTGACTTGCTTACACCTGAATACGCTGCTCAGGCCTCAGATTATATAGAGTCTGAAAAGACCATTGACTTTGCAGACAGCAAAAGAGTGAGTCCCAGAGGCTACGGCTTTAAGAAAAAAGTAACCTTTACGGAGGATACAGCATTTCATATGGAGCTTGTAGAGTCTATGAGTATGTACAAAAAAGGTTTTGTGTACGGAATATATAAGGACAGCCTGCTTGAAGAACCGGTCCGTGAAAACCAAATTGACACGTTATTTGAGGCGGCAGAGGAAGAAGAAAAAGGCATAATTATTCCGTATGAATACGGAGTTGATGCTGTTTTAGATCCGGGTACATATTACATAGGAATGTTTGCAAAACAGGTGGACCGCACAGGAATGGAGGAACTGTTTACAGTAAATTATTCATATATTAAACAGGAATAGTTCTGACGGTTACAAATGAATGATACGGTTAAGCGCAAAGACATAGATTGGGTATCCAAACTTTTTGGTGGAATCTCCAAACTTGTTAGTGGGCTGGTTTGGTGGGAACATCTGAACTATCCAAACTTTTTGTTGGAGCGGTTTGGTGGAGCCTGCAGTTAAAAAAAGAGACGAGGGTGCGGCGAAATGGAAGCTTTATTGGATTTTCTTGCTTCAGCGATTGGAACATTAACTAATCCTAATAAGCTGCAAAAAACATTTAAAAGTGTAAACCATTCTAAAATCACGGCAACTACAATAACAAAGTATATTGACTATCTGGAAGATGCTTTTCTGGTTGAAGAAGCATCCAGATACGATATAAAAGGGAAATCGTATATAGGTACACCGCAGAAGTATTATTTCATGGATATGGGACTTAGAAACACAAGAATCAACTACAGGCAGCAGGAAGTAACTCATTCTATGGAGAATGTTATCTACAACGAGCTGAGGATGCGGGGTTTTGGAGTTGATGTCGGCAATTTGCAGATTCTTGAAAAAGGGAAAAACGGCAAGCAGATGCGTAAACAGCTGGAAGTAGATTTTATTTGCAGGAAGGGTTCAAAACGTTATTATATTCAATCAGCCTATATGCTGCCGACAGAGGAAAAAATGATACAGGAAATCAGACCGTTCTTAAAAATAAATGATTCCTTCAAAAAAATTGTTATTACATCAAATACACCTAAGCCGTTTTATGATGAAAACGGAATTTTAATGATGAGCGTTTTCGATTTCTTATTAAATCCGGAGTCACTGGAATTCTAGAAGAAATTTATGCAATAATATGCAAAAATTTCTTCTACGCCTTCGCTTACATTATTATACAACTTGTTCCGGGCAGGCATTATTTCGAAGAGGAGTATTATTTCAAACATTTCATCAGACAATAGAATTACTTTTACAGTATTGCCGGCAAATATTGATGAAAAAGCTGCTAAGCACTATTCTTAAAAAATTTGATTACACTTTCAGATGACGCAGCTTAAACCTCCTTTTTACGCGGGTTTTCAGGCTATACCAATAAATCAAATTCTGTGTCCCCCGCCAAAATCCATCCCATATAAAATATCAGGAGTATGATCTTCTGTGCGTACAGAAATGTAATGGATCCGGTATAGAAGAAAAATTTACAAAACAAGCAATAAAGATTATAATAGAATTACAAATTGATATCTGACAGGATAAGGTGGTGAAGCTGAAATGAAACACTCATTTATGTCACTTATGTTTTTGATAATTATTCTGGCTGCATTTGGATATTTTATCTCAAAGGCAATGAAGTACAAAACAGAAAGAGAAAAAAACGCAATTAAAAAAGGCTTTATTGCATATCTTTTGACAGACAGTCTGTTGATAAGCTGGCTAATATATAAGAAAAATAATCCCGGTGATCATTTATAAGGATGCAACAGCTCTGAATTTGGTGAACGGATTTTCTTTGTTATTATCAGCCCGGAGGGACTTCTATGAAAAGGATAAACACAATCTCTATATTATTGGCAGCTGCGATTTATGTTTTTTTGATAATTGAATGGTTAAAACCGGTCAGCTCACAAACAATGGTATTAGGAGCAGTAGCGCTTTCGGTAACAGAATTGATATGTGTTTCATATGCTGTTAAAAACTATCGCAATATAATAAGCTATATTACTTGTATTTTTGGAGTTATACCCAGTGTAATAATGCTTTGTGTGTTCTTTATTTGGATGATAATGGGACTGGGCGCATAACATTAAGTTCTTTTTACCCCGATGCCATTGCTTCAGTCCGCAGAATCTCAAGATTACAAATACAAAATATTATCGGTTCACGCAATTGTATCTGATGCTGTTGCCGGCAGCCGTATCATAACAGCCATCCGTTACTTCTGGCTTTTTAACACTCTGCTGATATATAAGGGTTTTATTTTCATCACAAAGCTGAATACTGTCATATTTCGTTCCTTCCTTTGAAGCGGTTATTTTAAAGTTTATATCACCTTTCTCATAATTATTATAGTATTTACATTCCCTGTCCTCTATAAGTTCACACTCACCATATATCCGTTATAATTCCGGTTGATTTTAATTATCCATAATGCTATTATTAAATACCGGAGTAAGAAAATCATAAAAGCATTTGCTTACAACACAGCATGTGCAAAAAGGAACAGTCAGATCAAATGAAACTAATAATAATATTTATCACATATCTCTTAGGAGGAGTAGTCGATGCGGTATGCGGCGGCGGTGGTTTAATAACACTTCCGGTGCTTTTTGCAATAGGAGTTCCTGCTCATATTGCCGTAGGTACAAATCAGACCTCAATACTTCCCGGAGTAATTACATCAGTTGTAAAATTCCACAAAAGCGGCAAAATAGATATAAAAAATGCCATATATGCAGTACCTTTCGGTCTTATTGGGGGTTTTGCAGGAGCAAGGCTCAATCTGCTGGTTTCAGAATGGTATCTGCAGGTTATTCTTCTGATACTGATCCCTGTGCTTGCTGTTTTCTCAGTCCTCAAACCTAATGTCGGCACAGAAGACAGATCAAAAGAAAACACACGCCGCAGGACAATAATACTGTCAGCAGTAATAGGTTTCAGTGTAGGCGCCTACCACGCATTTTACGGCCCTGCCAGCGGCACTTTCTATATGCTGGCTTTTGCAGCGTTCCTGAAATACGATCTGGTTACTGCCAACGGCAATTCACGTTTTATCACTATGTTTGTCAGCATCATTTCCAGCCTTACATATGCTTTGTCCGGCTGTGTTCAATGGCTCTATGTACTGCTTGCAGTTCCGGGATATGCTCTTGGCAACTATATAGGTGCCTCTCTTGCAATTTCAAAAGGCGCCCGTTTTGTCCGCCCGATGTATTTCGGGATACTGGCGCTACTGTTTATAAAGCTGGTAAAAGATTTGGTTTTCTAGATACAAATTCCTTAATCAAGGTACTTATGGTATAATGCATTTCACAGCGAAGAAGCCCTAGCCCTGTTTTCATAGAAAACAGTAGCAGGTCTTTTGTCAGGATTACACGAAGCAAAGCAAGGCTGTAATCTACGGCATGGTCGTAAGAACAGAGCTGATGAAATACACATACCCCTAAAGCTATCAGTATGGTATAATACTTATAGGTCTTATCCGGCCGGGCTATACACGAGCATAAACGTGCAAGGATATTTGCGGTAAATCCGCAATATACTTGTGCGTTTTTTTATTGTCTTAAATGCACAGGTATCTCAAAAAATCATACAAGAGGAGGTACACTATGAAGAAGAATGAAATCGTACTATTTAACACAGAAGACAATGAAGTAAAACTTGAGGTTCCTGTAAACGGAGAAACTGTATGGCTAAGCCGTCAGCAGATGGCAGAGCTTTTTGGCAGAGATGTCAAAACAATAGGCAAGCATATCAATAATGCACTGCATGAAGAATTGGACAATTCAACTGTCGCAAATTTTGCGACAGTTCAAATGGAAGGATATAGAGAAGTTGTCCGAGACATTCAATATTACAACCTTGATGTCATTATCTCAGTCGGTTATCGTGTCAAGTCAAAGCGCGGTGTTGAATTCCGGAAATGGGCAAATTCCGTACTCAAACAATACATATTGCAGGGCTATGCAGTAAACAGCAGCCGTATTGCTCAGCTTGGAGAAGTCATAAGGGTTATGAAACGAACAGAAAACACACTTGACAGCAGACAGGTTCTGTCCGTAATCGAAAAATACAGCAAGGCTCTTAATATGCTGGATTCATATGACCACCAGAACATGAACCGTCCGAAAGGAAGCAATGATACCTACAGACTGACATACGAAGAATGTATCAATGTGATTTCTCATATGCGCTTTGGTGACGAATCAGCCTTGTTCGGCAGGGAGAAAGACGATTCCTTCAAAGGCAGTATCGGTAATATCTATCAGTCTTTTGGCGGACAGGAGCTATATCCAAGCCTTGAAGAAAAGGCTGCACATCTTCTGTACTTTATTACCAAAAATCACAGTTTTCTTGACGGCAATAAACGAATTGCAGCTACCATGTTTCTGTATTTTCTCGACAAAAACGGCGTACTGTTTGCAGACGGCGGTAAACTTATTGACGACCACACACTGGTTGCTCTTACCATTATGATTGCCGAGTCAAAGCCGGAGGAAAAAGAAATGATGATTACAGTAGTTATGAATTGTCTGGCATAATTCATCCCAAAGGACAAGCATCTCGCACCTTGCAGACCTGCCTCCGGTTTTTTGCATATGCACCGGACAACTGCCTCTGCAATTTCAAAAGACGCCCGTTTTGTCTGTCCGATGTATTTTAGAATGCCGGCGCTGCTGTCTATAAAGCCGGCAAAAGATTTGAACCTGCATACTAAAACCGGTCACAGAGGGTGCAAAAATTTGAGACGGTGATATAATCTATATTATAAATATAAAGTGTAAGATTCAAACCCAAACGTTGTCTATATAGTTGAAGAGAGGTGGTTTTGATATGGCTATGGAAGATAAAGATATTATTCAGCTGTTCTTTGACAGAAATGAACAGGCAATAGAAGAAACCTCCATGAAACATGGGAATTATTGCAATTCAATAGCGATGAATATATTAAAGAACCGGGCCGATGCAGAAGAATGTGTAGCTGACACATATCAAAAATGCTGGAATTCGATTCCGCCTAATAGACCATCTGTTTTAAGGATATTTCTTGGTAAGATTACACGAAATCTATCCTTCAACATGTATAAGAGAATGAATGCAGATAAGCGTGGAAGCGGGCAGCTTGCGCTTATTCTGGATGAATTGGCAGAAGTCATTTCCGATGAGAATAGTGTAGAGAACAATATCGAAAACAAGGAACTTCTAAAAGAAATCAACATATTTCTAAATGGTCTGTCTCGGCAAAAACGAATTATGTTCGTCCGCAGATACTGGTATTCTGACAGTGTGACGGATATTGCCAAAAGATTAGGTATAAGTGAAAACAATGTGTCAGTAAATCTGAACCGCATTAGAAAGAGATTACGTCGTTATCTTTATGAAAGAGGGTTTGAAGTTTGAAAAAAGAAGAATTATACGAAACCTTAGGAAATATAGATGAAAAATTCATAAATGAGGCTGAAACCATTCACATGCAGAAAAGAAAACACGTATGGATGAAACTGGCTGCTGCTGCAGCCTGCCTGTGCATTGCAGTTATATCTTGCATAGGTGTAAGCAATCTGTACAAGAGCGAAAATCAGGCAGATGCAGGAATCAGTATTCCGGCTGTTGAAATTCCGGGTACTGCAGGCAGCGCTGAGACCGATATGATAGGGCTTGTTGTATACAACGGAAATGTTTATACTCAGTCCGAAAGTTATTACGGATCAGACGCTCTGGCAACAGATCATTTGACCGGAAAGTATCTGGGATATGCAACAGGTTCAATTGATGAGTTTTCAACTGATGAAAATTATGAAGAAGAATTTGCATCTACAATCGAAGGAAAAGTTTTTGAAGTGAAGGGCTATGATGCGGATTTCAGGATTTGCATCAGAAACGAGATCGAAGACGAGAATGGAAAAAAACAATTGAGCATCGACTATCTGGAACATTTAAACGGGATTAAAATAAAAAACGGTTCAGAGCTGTTTGAGCAAAGACTGCACCTCAGCAACCGGGCAGATGCAGTCAAATGGCAAAATCATGAGGACTGGGATAATGCAGTGGGAAATCTGCATAATGCACAGATCGACAATAAACTGTGGACAGAATTTATCAATCAGATAAACAAAGGGGAGTTTGTGGATACCCGGAACTCCGAAAACGACAAATCAATATATGATACCCAAAAGCAGTCACACCTTGTTCTGACAATGGATGATGGAACTGTTATAAGGCTTCGACTCCTTGAGGGCGGATATGTCGGCTATGAGCCGTTAGGCCGGTATGTCGTCAAGATCCCCGGAGATGTTTTTAACAAAGTGTTTAATCTGTGCGGAGGAAACAAATAGTGGCCGGAGTATCAGAAATCATATAGAAATAAAGTATAAGCAGTGCCAGAGACGGTACTGCTTTAATGATGAAGGGTTTCGTCAAAGCAGAGAAACCGCACACAGCAGCCTCTCTGAGTCTCATCATCTCTGCTATAGTCAATATTATGCATATCAAGAATAGACTCAAGATAGCATATTCTCTCTGACATACGATCACAGGCATTCCATAGCAGGCCTATCTGCTTTCTTGCAGTTCTTAATGCAGTAATATGATTTTCCATTTCTTCTTCTATGCTGATAAGCATATCTGCAAAGTTATATTTTCCATAATCATTAACGTTCATTATCAGTACTGCCTTTATCTTTATTTCTGTTATATGAACCTCTCTTTGACCCCGCAGGCTGTATTACCTGCTCATAGCTCTTAGGTGATGCAAGTATGGGTGCATTTTTACGCATTGCAAACAGAAACCGGTTGCGTATATGCTCAAAGTTGCTGTAGCCTCTTGCGTGCCTTTTCATATCCTTGGGAACACGATTTAGAGACTCCATAGGCCCATTGGACAGCCTGGACCTTATTGTATGCCCTTTGCTGTCAGTGCGTTCTATTACGGTAAATGAATTGATAACAGCCTGTTTGTAAGTGGATAATGCCTTTGCAACTTCCTCAAAAATAGTGTAACCGCTGCTTTTGTATTCTGATATCAGAGCATCAAGAGCGGAGCGTGCTTCATCGGGTCTGTCAGCATGGCTTCTGTTGAAACGGATATACTTTTCCTTTAAA
>OLNZ01002200.1_pt1 | contig 12101 bp, 27 predicted proteins | sample 1672981 | NCBI WGS metagenome assembly OLNZ01 (sample SAMEA3136743, study PRJEB25190) | human gut metagenome | biome: human gut; feature: human-associated habitat; material: faeces | place: Austria | collected 2013
GAGTAGGTTGAGTTGCCATTACGCAAACATTACTATTGATTTTGAAACATTAAACGTAAGATAAGATGAAACCATTTATTGGAATCAAGAGAATTTGGTATGGTGCTCCTCTTACCGAGGCAAATACACCTGCTAAGTTGGCTACATGGTTGAAAACCGCTACAGAGGTTTTGAACAGCCATGAGGGAACATGGGGATATTCTCAGGATGACCCTAGTGTTACCGAGTACAAGAACGAGCTGAACGGACAGGTTTACTATCGTGACAAGACTGATGAGGGTGCTAAAACAATTACATTCTCTATTGGTGTCTTCTCGTGGAAGAACAAGGTAGACTTGCAGGGTGGTAAGATGTACAAGGCAACAGGAGAAGAGACTACAACTGAGGCAGAAGCCGTAGGTTGGTCTTCTAGCCAAGATTTGGCAAACATCAACAAGTGTATTGTTGCTCAGACCAAGACCGGAAACTACATCGTCTTCTCGAATGCAGCTATCGTAGCCAAGGGTGACCAGCAGGACAAGAATATCACTTTGGGTATTTCTGCCGTTGCCATGGAAAGCGAGACCGATGGTGTGGCTGGCGAGTACCAATGGGAAGGCTCTGCGGTTGTAGAACAAGAATAAGACATAGGCAACAAATGATAGAGGGGGATGGTGTTAATGCCGTTCCCCTTTTTTAATATTCAGAACCATGAGTAAGGCAAGTAAATTAGTTACGGATGCAATTCTTGGAGAGGACACCGTAACGATAATCGTGAATGGAAGGGCTTATTACGTTTCACCACCTACAATTATAAAATTGGTCAAGGCGGCTAAATACCTTGATAGTTTCGAAGAGGGCAAGACCTTAGCGGAAGTCTTATGCATGCTTAAGAATTTGGATGATGCTTGCAAGGCGTTGTCCGTATTCATACAAGGCGATGAATCCATTAGTGATGAATTATCTAAAGGAACGCTTGAAGAGGTTGTCAATGGCTTACAAACGGCTTATTCCTTAATCTCTATAAAGGATTTTCAGACGCTATCAATTTTGGCGAAGAGTGCGGCAAGGATGATAGCAAAACCACGACCATAGGTAACGATACACTCTTAGGACAGATTGCATCTTTTATGGATAGTCTGCACTTATCTTACCAAGAAGTAGTGAAAGAGATACCTTATAGAAACTTATTGCTGATGGCAAAAGACAAGCAAAGAGTAGCATATGGTGATGTTATGTATGAGGTGACGGAAGAAGAGTTTGGAATGAACTTCAAAAAAGAATAAGTTTAAAATAACGCAAATAAAACATTAAAAGCACTAAAACGCTTGCAGGTTAGCGAAATATTGTTTATCTTTGCAAGCGCAGAACAAAAAAGGATAAAATGGCGATTTAAGAAATTGATAAGATATTAGAGACACGAAACCCGATGGACTATACCGAAAGGCAGTCCGAGTCACTATTCCTTTGACTTTGCAATCGGTAGTTTCGTGTTTTTGTGTTTAAAATAAGATGCAAGACGTAAGGTTGATATTCGAGATACTGGTTTCCATGTTGCTTTGCATTTGTCTCATATTGCTTGCTGTAAGTAGATATAGGCAAAAGAAAAAGCGTGAAGAACCGGAGCGAAAGGAAATAGACTTGATAGACTTCTTTTCTTTGGGAGGAGTTGCCTATTATTGGAACAAAGGTGGTAAGCAGCAGAAATGCTACACATACGAAGAATTTCTGAAAATCAAGGCTGACTACGTGGAGCTTTGGTTGAATCAGAATAGATATATTTTTAACTCTCAATTAGATAGCGATGATATATAAAGTATTTGTTTTGTTGCCGACAGTAGTTGTATCAGATGGTATTGTCGGTATAGCTTGGCTAGGAAAGGTCTTTAGCTGGCGATATGGAAAGAACAAGAAAAAGAGCAAGAATGTGTCCTTGATGATAGGATATAACACAGGAATGTCTCTTGAGTCGAAAATAGACGATAACGCTGCGGATGATTATTTAAGACGCATTGCCGAAGAAAACAGAATCTAAATTCAAGGGTTAGAAGCCCTTTTTACAACCATATTACTTGTGGTTATTTTTTATACATCGGTTTTTATTAACGATTGTTTTTTATGGTAGATAAATGTATAAAAACGAGCACAAGTTCCCTTATAGATGGACTAAAAAAGATGCTAATTTCACAAAAGACAAAGGTAAGGTAATGTCTTGCTTTTGTTGCGGAGGTGGCAGTTCCTTTGGTTATAAATTAGCTGGCTACGATGTTGTAGCCTGTAACGAGATAGACCCAAAGGTTATGAAGATGTACTTGAAGAATCACGATGTCAAGTATTCTTTCAATTGTGATATTCGTGAGCTGATTGCCAATATCAATATGGGGGGGCATATTATGAAAGAAGAGTTGCATAATCTGGATATATTGGATGCTAGTTTCCCATGTTCGGTATTCAGTATTGCAGGTGACCGCCAAAAGGCTTGGGGAAAGGAAAAAGTATTCCGAGAAGGTCAGAAAGCACAAAGGCTTGACGATTTGGCTTTTTACTCAATCGCCCTCGCTAAAGAACTGCAACCAAAGGTAGTGGTTTTTGAGAATGTACAAGGTTTGTTGCAAGGTGAAGCTATCGAGTACGTGAAAGAGATTTACAGGCAGATGGATAATGCCGGATATATCTTGCAGCATTGGTTGCTTAATGCACGTAATATGGGTGTTCCTCAGAATCGACCTAGGATGTTCTTTCTAGGATTACGCAAAGACCTTTGCAAGCCGTTTATGGTTCAGAAGGATTTGTTCGAGCGAGTGCCTAAGATAGATATGGACTTCAACGAGAAAGAAATTGTCTTGGATGAGTTTTCGGACTATAGTGGAAGACAGATTCCAAAAGGAGTGATGAAGTATTGGGAGCATAGAAACGAGAAAGACAATTCTATCGGTGATATTGTCAAACGGATGGATAATCGTCTTTCTATGTTCAATAATATGTTTCTTAAAAAGGATAAAGTATGCAATACTATATCAGCAATGGAAGATAGGCTTGTGTATTTTGATAATCCAAGCTATATTTCAGCGCATGATACGATTTTAGCATCAACATTTCCTGAAGATTATGACTTCGATGGCATGAAGCCTTGGTTTGCTTGCGGAATGTGTGTTCCTCCAGTTATGATGGCTAATGTTGCTACGAGAATCTGGGATTGTTGGTTGTCAAAGATTAAAAAGGAGGAATGCGTATGATAACAGCAAGTATGACTTCGGGTGAGATACGTAGAGTACGAAACTTAGATGAAGCTAGAATCTATGAGTTTCAGTTACAAAAGACTAATGAACTAAAGCGTGAAATGAAAAAGCAGAGTGTAAGACAAATAACCAAGACATACGAATTGGTTACACGGAATGCCGATTATTTCATCGTTGTAGGTGTAAAGCATGGAGGTGTCTTTGTCTCAGGTGTATTCATTTATCTGAAGGAAACTAACGAGTATATTCCTATGAGCAGAAATGAGGGGTATAGCGAGGATTGTTTTGCTATGAGCGTTCATTTTCTGAAGAGATATGCAGAAAGGTATTTGAAAAAGGATTTGCCGATAGCAAAGATATTACAAAAGATATATACATCGTTTACAGGTGCGGTTCAGCTTTATAGTGACGACAAGACAAAAAGGGTTGTGTTTGCTATTCCGGAAGGGCTTATACTCACAGAATACGAGCAAGAAAAGCATATCATCCATTACAAAACCTTTGTAAGCATGGATATGCTAAAGAAGACACAGAAGCGAAGTTATGAGAAGATAAGTGCATTTCTCATGGAGTCTTGTCAGCAAATAGCTAAAGCAAGAGAAACCGGAAATGACGAAAGGCTGTGCGTTGTGTACAGAAGGTTTTACAATGATATTGATTTGCTAGATACAAAGGAGGCGCAAGCCATATATTCAAGTTTCTTTGAAAAAGGAGGTAACAATGAAAGATAAATGTATAACAAGGTTTCTTGGTGATATAAAGCCTATAAAGAATTACGAAAGGTATTATGTTAGCAAGCTGGGACATGTTTTTACTATTGGGAGAACGTCTCAATTAAAGGAAATCGTACCTTGCAAGACACCAAAAGGTTATCTGAAGGTATGGCTTTACAAGAACGGAAAGCGCAAGATGTTTTATATCCATCGTTTGGTAGCTCAGGCTTTCTTGGAGAATCCAGAAGCGTTGCCGATGGTGAATCATAAGGATTTCGACAAGACGAATAACGATGTAGACAACTTGGAGTATTGTACCGCAAGATACAATATGGTTTATTCGGCTATAGCAAAGAAGACTTCACCTGTATACTTGGGCGTGACGTGGAATAAGAACAACAGAAAATGGCAAGCTCAGTACCAGATAGGTAAGAAGAAAATTTATATCGGAAGCTTTGGGACGCAAGAAGAAGCTCACGAAGCTTATGTTAACGCTATTAAAGAGATTTGATATGCTAGAATTAAACAGAATATACAATTCCGACTGTATAGAAGGAATGAAGCAAATAGAGAGTGGGGAGGTGGATTTGATTGTTACTGACCCTCCGTATTGCATAGCCTACAAGACTGGGCGGAGAGCTGACGACCATCGTTTCTCTAAGGAAATACTCAATGATGATAATGAGCAATTGATTATTGATTATATGAGCGAATGCTACCGGATTTTGAAGGATGATAGTGCTGCTTATATCTTCTGTAGTGCCAAGACCTTAGACTTTTTTATGCAACAAGCGAGGAATGCAGGGTTTACCATTAAGAATGTGCTCATTTGGCGAAAGAACAACCATACGGCTGGAGATTTAGATGCGCAATATGGTCAATGTTACGAGCCAATCCTGTACTTGAATAAAGGCAGACGAACCATAAACGGCAAGCGTTTAGAGGATGTTTGGGACTTTGATAGAGTTCCATCAGATAAATTGGTACATCAGAACGAGAAGCCAATCCCATTGCTTATGCAATGCATCTTGAAATCATCGAACGAAGGAGATTTGGTGTTTGATGGCTTTATGGGCAGCGCAAGTACAGCTCTGGCTTGTATGCGGACAAATCGGAATTACCTTGGTTTTGAATTGGATGAGGATTATTTCAAGGTGGCACAAAGAAGAATTAAGGAAGAAATGTTAAATCAAAAAGATATGTTTGGATATGCTGGAGTTAAATAGAATTTATCAAGGTGATTGTCGAAAGCTTCTAAAGCTATTAGACGATGAATGTATAGACCTAGTATGCTCAGATGTAGCTTATCTGGTACAAGCTAGAGGTGGGCGTAGTAACATGAGCGGATATTGGACTGATTTACAAACAAGAAAAGGTAAGATATTCAAGAGTAACGACATAGATATTTCTGAATATATAAACGAATTATATCGTGTTCTTAAGGATAAGTCACACTGTTATCTTATGTGTAATGATTATAATTTGATGCGTTTTCTTGATGTGATTGGAAAAAGTGATTTTCATTTCACAAAGTGTTTGATATGGGATAAATGCTCTAAGGTGTGTGGAACTTATTATATGAATCAAAAGGAGTATATCATTATGCTTCGTAAAGGAGGTGGTAAACCTATCAATGAGTTTGGTACATCTGATATTCTGAGCGTTCCTATTCCTACAAACAAACGCAAGGATAAGGATGGGTTGATTAATCAGACTGAAAAACCAGTAAAGTTGATGGAGATACTAATCAGAAACTCGACAAATATTGATGATGTTGTTCTAGACCCATTCATGGGGAGCGGTACAACGGCAAGGGCTTGTGTTAATCTTGATAGAAAGTATATAGGTTTTGAGATAGACCAGCGACAAGTCGATTTTGCCAATAACGAATTAAAGAACATGAGTAGGCAGTTAAGTCTGTTTTGAAACTATGGATATGTGCAAGGTGTTTTGTTGCAATCCTGTTGTAAGAAATGGGAATAAAGAAACAACGGATGCTCTTATAAGAGCTATGAGAGACGAAGCCTTAAAACGAGGGTTGGTACGTGATGAATTGATAGATTTTTGCAACCAATTCATAAGAGAGGGCGAAATCAAAGCTTGTATAGAGCATTTGCTAGATAATTTCAAACGTTATTTTTGGAGGTATCATTGATATGAGAAGAAGAAAGTTGAACAAGTCTCCAGTGCTAGGCTTCTGCGGATTTGTTATCGGTTACGAGTGCAAGGAAAAGGGAATAAAGCTGATGGAGTGCGATAAGGCGCAAGCAGATGCAATCATAGTTCCTCATCACTTTTCACACAAGGTAACGAAGAATAGTTGCTTGAATCTTTTGGTATTATATAAGGATAAGATAAGGGGTGCAATGCAAATAGGGTATGGAATCCGACCGCACATCAAGACTGAAAAGGGCGAAGTGTTGGATTATCATCAAGTGAGGGAATTTGACAGAATGTGGTTGTCTGATGATATGCCAAAGTTTAGCGAGACGATTTGCCTATCTCTCTTGCATAAGTATATTAGGGCAACACATAAAGAAATCAAGTACCTTATATCTTATGCCGATACGTCCATAGGTAACAAGGGAACTATATATAAAGCTGCAAACTATGAGCATATTGATACCATTAAGGCAGATTTCTATGTGTTACCAAGTGGTGAGCGTGTGCATCCGGTTACTATGTGGCATCGGCACAAGACAAGAGCATGGGAGGTTCTAACGGAACTATACCCAGGAATAAAAAAGGCAGAAGGGTTTCAACTTAAATTTCTGAAGAAGTTATGAAGAAAAGAAATATATATATTCCTTGTCATTTGCATCCAGATTCTGAGCATTGGTTTAGAAAAGGTCAATCTTGGAAGGCGAAGGTAGCTTATGAAAGCGAGGATGATGCTTGGGAGTTTCTGAATCAGAATCCGAAGTTACGGGCACAAGGTATGGCGGTGTATCGGTGTAGGATATGCAACAAATATCATATAGGGCACAAGAATAAAAAATAAAAAATATAAACAGCAATGATAGTAATAAAAATCAAAACATGGAAAGACTGGAAGAAGGACTTTCTTGATTGGGTGCAAGCACCTCGACGCAGTACTTGCAAGGATTATGTAGACTATATGGAGGCTTTGCAAAATAGTGTTCTCTACAAAACAATAGCCGATACTTGCGATAAATACGGCAATATGCGTGAGGGGCAAATCCAAGACATCACAGAAGCAGTCGAAAAATGCGTGGCTGAGTGTGCTAAAGAGGAACGCAAGTTAATCGATGAATGCCAGCCCGCAAAATTCTTCTAGGGATGTAACTCTCATTATAAATAACACAAACTCTACACATAACAAGCGCAGTCCGCGTTATTTTAAAACATAAATAGTTGAGAATATGAAGAAGTTTAAGAAGTCGATAGAGATTAGCACTGAGAATATTTCAGACGTTCTTCAAGTGCCAATTGTTACAAGTTTATACAAGACTAAGAATTTTAAAAATCCTTGTCTTGAAGGTCGTAGCGTTCCTTATGATACTATAGCAGTGATGTATGTTCATATCGAAGGCTTTGATAGCGATTTTTGTATTGGCCAAGGCAACATTCTCGCTCTTGATATTTGTGATACTTGGTATGCTTTTTCGAGGCTTGGATGGGAAAAACATAAAAACGATGAGGTATGAAGAAGAAAGGATATTACGAATACGACCCTGTTATCTATCCAAGAATGTTATGTGTCGCTATTGGAATGAACCAAGAGGATGCCAACAAGTGTTTTGAAGGTAGAAATGGCGAGGTTTTGAAGGTTGATTTCTCTAATTCTAACGCAATAACCTACGATGAAGTTAGGGAAAAGTCGAATAAGAAGCTTTGTTCATTTATTAATTTTGCAAGCAAGGATTCTATGAGGATGGGGATTTGTTGTCATGAAGCTTCTCATGCCTGCGATGCCATCGAGGATGCTATTGGTATGGAACACGGCGGCGAGCCATCTGCCTATCTGATTGGTTGGATTGCGTCTTGCATCAACAAGGCTCGTTTGAGAATTGGAGATTTCGTTGAAATCGTAGATAAGGAAGAAAAATAGCCCAAAGGCAAAATACCATTTTGGGTTTCCCCCATCACTATATATAATAATGTAGTGGTGGGGATTTTTGTGTTAACGTCAGCAAATTATTTGTTTGCATCGTTATAGTACGTTAAAAGATAAAAGAAATACATTAAATAATTTGCATATTTCAGATATTCTTTGTATCTTTGCATCGTAATTAAGAAATAAAGGTTACTAATTAAAAAGGTGAGACACACCACAAAAACTGTAAGAAGAAAGTGGAAAAGTTTTTTGAAAACTTATCTGAAAAGTTTAATGATGCGGCTTTTGAGGCGCAGCTTGATGATTTTACTTGCGAGTTTGATGCTATTAACAAACCTGCTGAAATCGTGGTGTCCGTTAAGAGTAGAAAGGTTATCCATTCAGATGGAAATATTTCTTCTTATCCATATTACAATGTAGATAAGATTAATATCTATGATGAAGACGGAGAAGACGTTTCTTCAAAATATCCTTTGTTCTGCCAAAGAGTTAAGGATTGCGTGCCTTCTTATAAAGATGTTGAGAAAGACTTGATGGAGGCAAATATGAGCGACACAGAGCTTTATTTTGGCTCAGAAGCTAACTATTTGCGTTATAAGTATGGTAACTAAATTCTTGGCTATGGAGTACGAAAATAAGTTTGTAGGTCTTTCGTCTGTAATGAGTAACGACCTTAAAATACTAAGGTATGAACTAGAGTATGGATGGAAATTGGCTCTTATGCCAAATGATGTATGGTACAACTAATTACATTTAAGATTTCAAATTATGGCATATTATAAAGTTAGTGTAGATGTATCGGATTTATTCGATGATATGCTCGTCCAAGCACAGAAGAGTTTTCTTATTGACAAGTTTTGCTCTTTAGCAACAGACCAGCAGATAGAGGTAGTAAGCGAAATGCTAGAGAACCTTAATGGCGATCAGACAGCCAAAGTTATTGAAGACGCTTTCGACAACTTGCATGAGCAAGGTCAAGAGCATGTAATCAACTATATAAACGGATAAGGCTATGATGTTTGGACAAATGATAACTCGCAGATGTCTGCTTACCTTGGATGGGGGGGCAAAGATTCAAGCCGTCCTCACTATGCCGAAGCCGACAAAGCCCATCTTTCCAAAGGAAATGGAGCGTCAGATTATTAAGAGTTTTAATGAATCGCAGCCAGATATGGTTCATAAGGTTATTAAGTGTCACATAATGAGAAATTAATATTATGGCTATAGCAAATTTTGAAATTGGAAATAAAGAATTTGAGATACGTTTCATACATGAATCAGGTTATCCTCCAACTAAGAATGAACGTGGCTCATCATTAGTTGAATATGATGTAACTACATACAAAGATAATCAGCCAATGATGAAGAAGTTCAATCAGAAGAAACGAGTTTATTTCGACCTTGAAGGTAATGTTTATAAGGACAAGCAGAGCAACAAGGTATGGTTCAATTTTTATAAAGCAAGTTAATGATTATGAAAGTAAAGATTAACATAGCGGAGATATTAAAGAATAAACCGCAAGGGACTAAGTTGTACAACTTATTGTATAATATAGATATAGAATTAGATACAATCGTCACCATAGGTACAAAAACAATAGTTTGGTGTACAGATAAGATTGACAATAATGATGTTTGCCATCGTTTTTATTCCGAATTTGGTACAATAGAAGGATACCCTGATGGCTTACAGATTCTCCTTCCTTCAAAAGAAATGCGTGACTGGAATAAATTCGCTTGGAAGAAGGGCGATGTACTTATCAGTAATGATGGTAAGAAAGAAGTCTTCTTTAACGGATTCACAGATGATACCTATGCCTTATTTAAGGCAAAGCACGGATTTGAAGTCCTTTCAGATGGAAATACCATATATCTTGCGGATGAAGATGGTATTGCAACGAGTGATTACACTCTCGAAACCGAGGAGGCAGCCAAGACCTACATCAACACCATCGAGGAGCGTTTGGGTGGAAAACTCAATCGTGAGACCCTTGAAGTAGAGAAGGCTCAGCCAGAGTTCAAGGATGCAGATATAGCTTTTGCCGATTATGGTAATAGACAAGATGTATTTATAGTATCAGATAAAACTGAATTGTCAGAAGGTTATAACTCATTCATTTCTTTAGATTTAAGTAATTTAACTTTGATTATGGGTTACAGAAGAAGTTTCTTTAAGAAAGACCTTTGTAAACTTCGCCTTGCCACGGAAGAAGAGAAGCAGCAGCTCTTTGATGCCCTCGCAAAGGAAGGTAAACGATGGGATGCTGAGAAGAAACAGATTGTGGACTTGAAGCCAAAGGTTGAGCTCAAACCATTTGACAAGGTACTTGTTAGAAATGATAAAGAAGACCAATGGTCTGCAAATATATTCAGCTATCAAGTTAGAGATAATATGTATTATTGTCTTGGAGAATGCTATTGGATATACTGCATTCCTTATGAAGGCAATGAGCATCTTTTAGGTACGACAGATAATTTTGAATAATACAACTTCCACGACACAGAATGAGCGAAAGTAAGTCAAGGCTTTATGCCCATATACCTTCTTAGCCCCAGCACAATACTGGTCGTGGAGGTCATTATAAAACTTTAAAAATATGATAGATAAGAAAATAGAAGAAGCAAAGGAAGAAATCTATGAAGATAGATTTCTGTTAAATGGTGAAGAAGTAGTCTTCGACAATGATGAAAAGGAAGAAATGTTCTACAAAGAGGACATCAAAGAAGCTATTGGACTAGGTGCTAAGTGGGCTATCAATGAGTTCTTGAAGGGCTTGTGGCATCCAAATTCAGAAGAGCCAGATAAAAGCAAGAGCAATATTATTACCCTTGGTTTTGATAACGATGCTTATCTACAATTTAAAGAATCCATTCTTTGGAATGAGGAATCTTGGAGACATTCGATTAGCAGATGCCAAATCATCAAATGGGCTTATTTATCTGATATACTGCCAAAGCAGGAAGGAGGTGAGCATGATTAAGCCAGTTACTATGTACTCTGTCGTATGTGACAGATGCGGAAAGTCATTCTTTGATGAGTTTAATGGCATTGTAGCTTGGTTGGACGAAGGAACTGCAAAAGAGCAAGCAATGGAAAGCGAATGGGCAGAGATTGGTGATAAGCACTACTGCCCAGACTGCTATGAGTTTGACGAAAAACTTGATGAGTATGTTCCTAAAAAGAAAGGAGGTGAGCAATGAAAGAGCTTAAAGATTTGGTTGTTGGTGATGATGTACTAGTTACAAGTATGTGTCACAGACGTATCGCCAAAATTGATAAAGTGACAAAGACTCAAATTGTTGTTGATAACGTTAGATTTAGAAGAGATTTTGGCTGGCAATGTGGTATCGATAGCTGGTATAGGAAAAGTATATCAATTCCTACAGAAAAGGAAATATCAGATGTTAAAGAAGAGAATCTTCGCAAGAAACTCATCTACGCTATCAGTTCTTTTGATTTCAAACGCTTATCAACAGATGAGTTAAAACAAGTGTACAATATTTTAAATGGCAAAGAAAATGAAAGAGCTTAAAGTTGGAGAAAGAGTTGTCTTGGATATTGTTGTAACTGAGACTGTAACTTGTGCGGGTTGTTTCTTTGAAAGTAAGGGTGCTTGTGAAGTTTGGAGAAAATATCCATGCGCAAGTAAAGAACGCTCAGACCATAAAAATGTAATCTTTAAAGAAGTTAAGGAGTAAAGGCGTATGAAAAAAATATTTTTAGCAATACTACCTGCATTGTTATTTGCAGCGTGTGAAAGAATGCCGATTAAAACCGAGACAAGAGTGTATGAGCTTACTTTCGTTGATGGTAAAACGGAAATTTATACCATTAAGAATGTGGATGTTAATGCTCATGCATGTATTGGGCATTCTGGCGGTACTTATCATTTTTATCTGCCGTCAGCAGGATATATTGACGCAGTTATTAGATTTAAAAGAGTAAAGTAAAGCGTATGGATAAGTATAAATTGCATAACGAGAAATGTGATGGCTCAAAGTGCTGGGCTTGTCAATTTACTTGGTGTTGTGATAAACAATAGTTCGTTAATAATTCAATAAATGTGCTAAGCAGCTATACGCTGTAAGCAC